>Ga0207416_1001480_pt1:0-10000 | contig 30717 bp, 22 predicted proteins | sample PaiPotPPM11metaG_FD_184107 | JGI IMG/M metagenome (GOLD analysis project Ga0207416, IMG submission 184107) | Iron sulfur acid spring bacterial and archeal communities from Banff, Canada, to study Microbial Dark Matter (Phase II) - Paint Pots PPM... ... | reverse complement strand
CGTGCCCAGCCACTCCGAGTTGCGGCGGACCTCGAGGGGTTCGGGGAGCAGGATCTGCTGGACCTGCTCGACGTAGGTCCGAGCGTGCTCGTCGATCTCCTGTTGGGACAGGCCGGGCCGGGTGGCGGAGCGCCCGGACGGGTCTCCCACAAGCGCGGTGAAGTCGCCGATGATCAAGACCGCGGTGTGGCCGAGCTCCTGGAACTGGCGCAGCTTGCGCAGCACGACCGCGAACCCGAGATGGATGTCGGGCGCCGTGGGGTCGATGCCGAGCTTCACGCGCATCGGCGTTCCGCGCTCCAGCTTGCGGGCGAGGTCCTTCTTGGTGATGAGCTCGGCTGCGTTCGCGCTGAGGACGCGCAGTTGATCGCCAGCATCACGCGTCACGTGGCGAACCTAGCAAGCAAGGGCTACACGCCTCGTGAATTGCGCGCTCGCCGTGGCGCGGGACGACTGAGGTTGGTGTCGCCCTCCACGAACCAGCGCCACCGGTGCTCGTCGCCGCGGCCGGGCGTCAGGCCGATCCGCGTCGACCGCCCCGGTCGCGTCGGCGGCGGCGTCCCGTCGTCGAGGAGTCGGAGGGGACCGCGCACGAGGTCAGCGCCGTCCTCGCTCCCGGAGATGGCGAAGGCTTGCGTGAGACGGGCTGGGCCCGCGCAGAGCTCCCGATCGGGGCGCGTCCCACCCCGCCGCTCCCGCATGTGCTCGATCCCGAGCACGGGGGCGGCGGCGCGGAGCAGGACCGCCATGCCGACGCCTTCGGTGGCCGCTACGACGTTGGCGCACCAGTGCATGCCGTACGTGAAGTAGACGTAGAGGTGCCCGGGTGGCCCGAACATGGTGCGGTTGCGGCGCGTCGGGCCCCGGTAGGCGTGGCTCCCGCGATCCTCGGATCCGCAGTACGCCTCGACCTCGACGATGCGAGCGGCGACCTGGTCGAGACCGGGACGCCGGTCGGCCAGGACCTTGTTGAGCAGTAGCGGCGCGAGCTCCCGAGGATCACGCGCGTAGAAGCGACGCCCGAGCGGGCGCCCGCTCAAGCGTGGAGCCACGCCCGTTGCTCGGCCAGCTGCGTCCGCGCGGCCTCGAGCTGGGCGCGGAGCGGCTCCGGTCCCCCACCGCCGGGCGTCGTGCGGCGGCGAACGGCACGACCGGGCTCGAGGAGGTCCGTCGCGCCAGCGAACTGCGGGTCACGCGCCACGACGTCGGCGAGCGGGAGACCTTGCTCTTCGGCCGTGCGGACGAGCGCGCCGACGGCGGCGTGGGCGTCGCGAAAGGGCACACCGGTGGCCACGAGGTGCTCGGCGAGATCGGTCGCCGCCGAGGCGGGCTCGTCGGCGGCGGCGCGCATCGCCTCGTCGTGAAAGGTCACGGTGGCCGTGACGCCGCGCAGGGCGCGGAGCGCCAGTCCGCAGGTGTCAAGCGCGTCGAAGAGGGGCTCCTTGTCCTCCTGAAGGTCCCGGTTGTACGAGAGCGGCAGTCCCTTGAGGGTGGCGAGCAGGCCGGTGAGGTCGCCGATGACGCGCCCGGCCTTGCCCCGGACGAGCTCGGCGACGTCGGGGTTCTTCTTCTGCGGGAGCATCGACGAGCCGGTCGCGTACTCGTCGGCGAAGCTGGCGAAGCCGAACTCGGCGCCCGACCAGAGGACGAGCTCCTCGCCGAGGCGGGACAGGTGCACCATCGTCAGCGTGGCGACGAAGAGCGCCTCGGCGACGAAGTCCCGGTCGCTGACCGCGTCGAGCGAGTTCTCGAAGCGGCGCTGGAACCCGAGGTCCTGGGCGACTCCGTCCGGGTCGAGCGGGAGGCTCGAGCCCGCCAGCGCGCCCGCCCCGAGCGGCGAGACCGAGACACGTGGGAGCGCGTCCCGCCACCGCTCGACGTCGCGGGCCAGGGCCCAGAAGTGGGCCAGGAGGTGGTGCGCGAGCAGGACGGGCTGAGCGCGCTGGAGGTGGGTGTAGCCGGGCAGGTAGCGGTCGCCGGCCTCGATCGCCCGATCCAGCAGGGTGGCCTGCAGGTCATCGATCGCGCCGGCGAGCTCTGCGCCGACCCGGAGGACGTACAGGCGGAGGTCGGTCGCCACCTGGTCGTTCCGACTCCGCCCGGTGTGCAGCTTGGCGCCCGCGCCGCCGGCGAGCTCGGTCACGCGACGCTCCACCGCGGTGTGGATGTCCTCGTCGCTGGGCGCGAAGGCGAACGACCCGTCGTCGAGCTCGGACTCGACGGTCGCGAGCGCACCCAAGATCTGGTCGACCTCGTCGGGGGTGATGATGCCCGCCGCCCCCAGCATCCGGACGTGCGCCCGCGAGCCGGCCAGGTCCTCGGGCGCGAGGCGGCGGTCGACGGACAGGCTCTCGGTGAACGCGAGCAGCTCCTCGGCGGGGGTGTCGCCGAGCCGGCCATGCCAGAGCGGTTTCGCCGCCGACCGGTCGCTCACGTCTCGTCCTCGGGCGGGCCCTGCCGGCGTGCCACCGTCTCCAGGCCGAGGCCCCAGAGCCGCACGAACCCGGCCGCGTCCTCGTGGCGGAACTGGTCGGCGGCGTCGTAGGTCGCCAGCTCGTAGTCGTAGAGCCCCCGCGGCGAGCGCCGGCCGACGACGTAGCAGCGGCCAGGCTCGAGGCGCAGGCGCACGTCGCCGGTCACGACGTGCTGGGAGGCGTCGACGAAGGCGTCGAGGGAACGACGGAGGGGCGAGAACCACAGCCCGTCGTAGACGAGCTCTGCGTAGCGCGGCTCGAGGCGCGCCTTCTCGCGCAGCAGGTCCCGCTCGAGGGTGATCGACTCGAGGTCGGCGTGGGCCAGGATCAGCGCCAGCGACCCCGGGCACTCGTAGACCTCGCGGCTCTTGATGCCCACCCGGCGGTTCTCGACCATGTCGAGCCGGCCCCAGCCGTACCGGCCGACCGTCTCGCTGACGGTGCGCACGAGGTCCGGGAGCGCCCGCTTCTCCCCGTCCAGCGCCACCGGCACGCCGCCCTCGAACGACACGACGAGCTCCCAGGCGTCACGGGGTGCGCTGGCCGGATCCGCGGTGAGGGCGTAGGGCTCGCTGGGGGGCTCGGCCCACGGGTCTTCGAGCGCGCCGCACTCGATAGCGCGGCCCCAGAGGTTCTCGTCGATCGAGTACGGGTTGTCCCGCCGGACCCGGACCGGGATGTCGTGGCGGGCCGCGTACTCGATCGAGTCCTCGCGGGTGAAGCCCCAGACGCGCACGGGTGCCAGCACCTCGAGGTCGGGCGCGAGGGCCCGCACCGAGACCTCGAAGCGCACCTGGTCGTTGCCCTTGCCGGTGCAGCCGTGCCCGACCGCCTCGGCCCCGTGCTCGCGGGCGGCGGCCACGAGGTGCTTGGCGATGACCGGGCGCGACAGCGCGGACACCAGCGGGTACTTGCCCTCGTAGAGGGCGTTGGCGCGCAGGGCCGGGAGGCAGTAGCCGGTCGCGAAGTCGGCCCGGGCATCCACCACGAGGGCCTCGACCGCGCCCGCGGCCAGGGCCCGGCTCCGGATCGTGTCCCAGCTGTCGTCGGCGCGCTGGCCCACGTCGACCGCGAGCGCGATGACGTCGCAGCCCCACTCGTCGGTCATCCACCGGACGGCCACCGAGGTGTCGAGCCCGCCGGAGTAGGCGAGCACCACCCGGCGGCGGGTCGTGCGGTCGGCGCTCATCGGATCGTCTCCATCCCCGCTACAGCCCGGCCAGCGTCGCGAGCTTGGCGGCGACCTTCGCGCCGCCGGCCTGCTCCGAGCAGACCACGATCAGGGTGTCGTCGCCGGCGACGTTGCCGAGCACGTCGGGCAGGCCCGACCGGTCGAGGGCGGACCCGATGACGTGCGCCGAGCCCGGCGGCGTGCGCAGGACGACCAGGTTGCCGCTGTGGGAGACCTCGACGACGAAGTCGCCCATGACGCGACGCAGGTGGTCGTCAGGGGCCGCGGCCTCCTTGGCGTGCTCCGGGAGGGCGTAGGCCATCGTCCCGCCCGGGATCCGCACCTTCACCGCGCCGAGCTCCTCCAGGTCACGGCTCACGGTGGCCTGCGTCGCGACGACGCCGTCGGCCGCCAGCAGCTCGACGATCTGGCCTTGGCTCGAGATCGGCTGCTCCTCGAGCAGACGCGCGATCCGGTGCTGGCGCTGCGGCTTGCCGAGCGTGGCCACTCAGGCACCTCCCACCTGGGCGAGCAGGGCCCGCGTGGCGTGCATCCGGTTGGCGGCCTGCAGCCACACCGCGGACTGGGGCCCGTCGATCACGTCCGCGGTGACCTCCTCGCCGCGGTGCGCGGGCAGGCAGTGCAGGAAGCGGGCGTCCGGGCCGGCGGCGTCCATGAGCCGCTGGTCGACGGTGAACCCGGCGAAGGCGGCCCGGCGACGCTCCTGCTCGGCCTCCTGGCCCATCGAGGTCCACACGTCGGTGTAGACGGCGTCCACCCCGCGCACGGCCTCGTCGGGGTCCGAGCTCAGCTCGATGACGCCGCCGAGGTTCCGGGCCCGATCCACGACGTCGTCGTCGAGCGCATAGCCGGGCGGCGACGCGATCGTCAGCTCGAGCCCGCAGAGCGCGGCCGCGAAGGCGAGCGACGCCGCCACGTTGTTGCCGTCGCCCACGTAGGCGACGCGGCGCCCGTCGAGGCCGCCGAACAGCTCGCGCAGCGTCAGCAGGTCGGCGAGGGCCTGACACGGGTGGGCACGGTCGGAGAGGAGGTTCACGACCGGCACGTCGACCGCGGCCGCCATCGCCTCGAGCGTCCCGTGGTCGAACACGCGGGCGCAGAGGATCGAGCAGTACCCGGCCAGGGTCCGGGCCACGTCCTCGACGGTCTCTCGGGTGCCGATCCCGACCTCCTCGGCCCGGAGGTACACGGGGTGGGCGCCGAGGGTCGCGGCGGCCATCTCGGTGGACGTCCGGGTGCGCGCCGACGGCTTCTCGAACAGCATCGCCACGCCCTGCCCCGCCAGCAGGGCCGGGACGGCGTCGGCGTGCTTCCACGCCTCGGCCTGCTCGAGGAGGCGGGCCAGGCCGGGCGGGTCGAGGTCGTCGACCTCGAGGAACGAGCGGCGCTTCGTCAGCGTCACGGCTGCTCCTCGAGGACGCCCCGGAGGATCCCTACCGCCTCGTCGAGCTCGTCGTCGGTGACGAGCAGCGACGGCGCGAGGCGCAGCGCGGTCGGCGTGACCGCGTTCACGACCAGGCCCGCGTCGAGGCAGGCCCGAGCGACGACCGCCGCGTCGAGCCCGGGCTCGAGCTCGGCGGCCAGGAGGAGGCCGACGCCGCGCACCGTCGCGACCCCAGGGAGGGCGGCGAGCTGGGCGGTGAGCCGCTCGCCGGCCCGGGCCGACCGGGCCGGGGCGTCCTCGGCCTCCAGGACCTCGAGGACGGTGAGGGCGGCGCGGGCGGCCAGCGGCTGGCCCCCGAAGGTGCTGGCGTGGTCGCCGGGGCGCAGCGCGGTGCGCGGCGTCGCCGCGCGCCCAGCAGGCTCCGATCGGGACGCCGTTGCCGAGCGCCTTGGCGAGCGTGACGACGTCGGGCCGGACCCCGTCGGCGTGCTGGAACCCGAACCAGCGGCCGGTCCGGCCGAGCCCGGTCTGGATCTCGTCGAGCATCAGGAGGGCCTCGTGCTCGTCGCAGAGGCGTCGGACGGCCTCCAGGTAGCCGGGGGGCGACGGCTGGACACCGCCCTCGCCCTGCACCGGCTCGAGCAGCACCGCGCAGACGCGCTCGTCGAGCGCGGCCGCCAGCGCGTCCAGGTCGGCGAAGGCGACGTGGCGGAAGCCGGGCGGTAGGGGCTGGAACGCCTCGTGCTTCTGGGGCTGGCCGGTGGCGGCGAGCGTGGTGAGCGTCCGGCCGTGGAAGGAGCCGTACGCGGCGAGGACGTGGTAGCGCTCGGGTCCGCCCTGCTGCTGGCCGTGGCGGCGGGCGAGCTTGATCGCGCACTCGTTGGCCTCCGCGCCCGAGTTCGTGAAGAAGACGCGCCCGTCCCCGCCGAGGAGGGCGTCGAGGCGGGCCGCCAGCCGGGGCTGGACGTCGTTCAGGTACAGGTTCGAGACGTGCAGGAGGGTCTGGGCCTGGTCGGCCAGGGCCTCGGCGATGGCAGGGTGCGCGTGGCCGAGCGCGGTGACCGCGATCCCGCCGAGGAAGTCGAGGTAGCGGCGGCCTGCGGTGTCGAACAGCACCGTGCCCTCGCCGCGCACGAACGCGACCGGCAGCCGGCCGTACGTGGGCATGACGTGCTCGGCGTCGAGCGCCTGGAGCTCCTCGAGGGAGCGGGTCGTGGTGGTCATGGGTGCACCATCGTGCCGATCCCCTCGCGGGTGAAGAACTCGAGCAGCAGCGCGTGGGGCAGCCGCCCGTCGAGGACGTGGGCGCGCCGCACGCCGCCCCGCACCGCGTCGACGCACGAGCGGATCTTGGGCAGCATCCCCTCCCCCACCGAGCCGGTGGCGAGGAGCGACTCGAGGCCGGCGACGTCGATGCGCGAGATCAGGGACCGGGCGTCGTCCACGTCGCGGTAGATCCCGGGGACGTCGGTGAGGTAGACGAGCTTCTCGGCCGACAGGGTCGTGGCGATGGCGGCCGCGACGGCGTCGGCGTTCACGTTGTGGGCCTGGCCGTGCTCGTCGACGCCGACGGTGGCGATGACGGGGATGAGCTCCTCGCGCAGGACCCGCTCGAGGATCGCGGGCTCGATCCGGCGCACGTCGCCGACGAACCCGAGCTGGGCGTCGCGCTGGTCGACGGTGATGAGGCCGGCGTCCTCGCCCGACAGGCCGACCGCGTAGGAGCCGTGGCGGTTCAGGGAGGTGACGACCTCGCGGTTCACCTTGCCGACCAGCGCCATCCGGACGATGTCGACCGTCTCGGCGTCGGTGACCCGGTGCCCGTCGACGAACCGGGGCTCCTTGCCGAGCCGGCGCATGAGGTCGCTGATCTGGGGGCCGCCGCCGTGCACGACGACCGGGTTCATCCCGACCAGGCGCATCAGCACCACGTCCTGGGCGAACAGCTCGGCGAGCCCGGGCTCCTCCATGGCGTGGCCGCCGTACTTGATGACGACGGTGCGGCCGGCGAACTCCCGGATGTAGGGCAGCGCCTCGGCGAGGACGGCCGCCTTAGCGTGCGCGTCCTGGGCCCGCTCGTCGATCACGACGTCCCCCGGTTCTCGTCGACGTAGGCGTGGGTGAGGTCGGTGAAGAGCACCGCCGCCTCGCCGGTCCCCTCGTGGAGCTGGCAGCTGATCTCGATGTCGCGGCGGGCCATGGCCGCCTCCAGGGCGGCCTCGTCGTGGACGGTCGCGACGCCGTCGCGGCAGACGGTGACGCCGTTGTAGGCGATGTCGACCCGCTCGGGGTCGAAGACCGCCCCGCTCGCCCCGAGCTCGGAGAGGACGCGACCCCAGTACGGGTCCTCGCCGTACAGCGAGCACTGGACCAGCTGGCTGCTGGCGACCCCCCGCGCGGCGCGGCGGGCGTCCTCGCCGCTGGCGGCACCGCGCACCACGACCCGGGCCAGCTTGGTGGCCCCCTCGGCGTCGGCGGCCATCGCGTGCGCGAGCTCGCCGCACACCTCGGCCACCGCGGCCGCGAAGGGCTCGAACCCGGGTCCGCCCGGCTCGATGGGCGGGTTGGCGGCCCGGCCGTTGGCGAGGATGAGCACGGTGTCGTTCGTGCTCGTGCACGCGTCGACGATGAGCGCGTTGAAGGAGTCCCGCACGCCGCACTGCAGGGCCTGCTGGAGCGCGGCCGGGGTGACGGCGGCATCGCTGGTGAGGACGGCCAGCATCGTCGCCATCGCGGGGGCGAGCATCGCCGCGCCCTTCGCCATGCCGCCGACGACGTAGCCGCCCGCGTCGACCGCGACGGCCGCCTCCTTCGGCACCGTGTCGGTGGTGCGGATGGCGTCGGCCGCCGCGTGGCCGGCCGCGGCGTCCGACGCCAGCTTCGAGGCGGCGGCGTCGATGCCGGCTTCGATCGACGCGACCGGCAGCGGCACCCCGATGAGCCCGGTCGAGCAGACCAGGACCTCGGCGCCCTGGCAGCCGAGCGCGGCGGCCGCCCGCTCGCACATGCGCTCGGCGTCGGCCCGCCCGGGGGCCCCGGTGGCGGCGTTGGCATTGCCCGCGTTCAGCACCACCGCCGCCGCTCGCGGGTTCTCGAGGTGGGCGCGGCTCACCTGGACCGGCGCCGCCGCGACCCGGTTGGCGGTGAACACGCCCGCGGCCGCGACCGGCCCCCGGTCCGCGGTCGCGACGAGCGCCAGGTCCGGCACGCCGGCCGGCTTGACGCCCGCGGCGACGCCGGCGGCCTCGAAGCCGGTCGCGGCGGTGACGCTCACGGCATGATCCCGACGCAGGGCAGGCCGGTGGCCTCCGGCAGCCCGAGGACGAGGTTGGCCGCCTGCACCGCCTGCCCGGCGGCGCCCTTGCCGAGGTTGTCGAGCGCGCCGAAGGCGAGGATGGTCCCGGTGCGGTCGTCGAAGCGCACCGTGAGCTGGGCGCTGTTCGACCCGACGGTGGCCTTCGTGGTCGGTGGCTCGTCGAGGACCACGACGAACGGCTCCTGGGCGTAGAACTCGCGGTAGGCGTCGAGCAGGCGGGCCGTGGTCAGGCCGGCGGTCGCGGGACGCGCCGTGCACGTCGCGAGCAGGCCGCGGGTCATCGGCACCAGGTGGGGCGTGAACAGGACCTGCACGGGCGCGCCGTGCACCTCGCTGAGCGCCCACTCGATCTCGCCGGTGTGGCGGTGCGTGAGCAGCCCGTACGGCGTGACGGTCTCGTTCGCCTCCGAGAACAGGCCGGCCTCGGCGAGCCCGCGGCCCCGCCCCGACACGCCCGAGACCGCGTCCACGACGATCCCGGTCGGCTCGGCCAGCCCGCCGGCCAGCAGCGGCGCCAGCGCGAGCGCCGACGCGGTCGGGTAGCAGCCGGGCGCGGCGACGGCCGTCTCGGCGGTGATGCGCTCACGGAACAGCTCGGGCAACCCGAACGCGAAGCGACCCAGCAGCTCCGGCGCCGCGTGCGGCGCGCCGTACCACTGCTCGTAGACGGCGGCGGGCAGGCGGAAGTCAGCTCCCAGGTCGACGACGTGGCCGACCCGGTCGAGCAGCTCCGGGACGAGACGCTGCGATTCGCCGTGCGGCAGGGCAAGGAAGGCAACATCGAGGCCATCGAGCGCGACCGGGTCCAGCGGGTCCAGGACGACGCCCGGGTACGCCTGGGCCAGCGACGGGAAGAGCCCCGCCACCTCCTGGCCCGCGTGGGTCCCCGCCACCGCCGTCGCCACCGCCATCTCCGGGTGGCCGGCCACGATTCGCAGCAGCTCGGCGCCCGCGTAGCCGGACGCGCCCACGACTGCGGCTCGATACGCCATGTCGCATATCATACATCACGATGAATAGCGGACTGGCGGCATTGCCGGAGGGCGCGACCCTCCCTCCCCTGACCATCACGGTGAGCGAGGCCGCCAACGCCCGCTACTGGGCCGGGGCCGGCATCGACCCCGCGGCCCGCCCGGACGGGCTCCTGTACCCGCCGATGGCCGCCAACCTCACGATCCTGGCCGTCCAGCAGGTGGTGGAGGAGCCCCTGCTCCACACTGCCCAGCGGCTCGTCTGCCACCGGGCGCGGCCCGCCCCCGCCGACCTGGTCGTGCGGGCCCGGTGCGCCCGCCGGTTCGAGAAGCGGGGGCGTGACTACGCGGTCGTCGAGGCGGAGGTCGACGGGCCCGACGGCGCGCTCCTCTGGACGTCGGAGGCCACGTTCACGCCGGTGCGGCCGTGACCGACCGTCGCACCCGCTCGCTGACGCTCACCGCCGACCTGCTCCGGGCGTACTCCCGTCGCGGCAACTTCCACGCCGACCCCGAAGCGGCACGCCAGCTCGGCCTCACCGAGCTGGTTGCCCAGGGGATGCAAGTCGCGGGGCCGGCGTACGCGCTGCTCCTCGAGGCGTGGGGTGAGGACTGGCTGGCGCACGGTGAGCTCGAGCTGACCTCCGTGGGGATGGTGCGGGC
>Ga0207416_1001478_pt1 | contig 30743 bp, 28 predicted proteins | sample PaiPotPPM11metaG_FD_184107 | JGI IMG/M metagenome (GOLD analysis project Ga0207416, IMG submission 184107) | Iron sulfur acid spring bacterial and archeal communities from Banff, Canada, to study Microbial Dark Matter (Phase II) - Paint Pots PPM... ... | reverse complement strand
CGTCCAGCTGCTGCAAGTAGCGCCGCACGCTCGCCGCATCCAGCGGCGGAACACCGCCGCGGCACGGCGTGCATTGTCGTTCTGCAAGCTCAGCCACCGATGTGCGACATCTCAACTTTCGGCAGCTTGCGGGTTTCGGCGGTGCGAATTTCGGAGTAGCGGTCCGAGCGGATCCGCCAAATGTCGCGCAGGCAGCGAGCGATCTCGGCATCCGATTTGCCGAGCCGAAGCAGCGTTCGAAAATCGTGCCCCCCAGCCGAAAACAGGCACGTGTACAGCATGCCGTCGGACGAGAGCCGCGCGCGGGAGCAATCGCGACAAAACGGCTGTGTCACCGACGCGATGACGCCGATCTCGCCGCCGCCATCCGCGTAGCGGTAGCGGCTCGCAACCTCACCAGGGTAATGCCGCTCGATCGGTACCAGCGGCAGCTCGGCGGAGATCATCCGGACGACCTCCGCCGCAGGCACCACATCTGCCAGACGCCAGCCGTTCGTCGTGCCGACGTCCATGTATTCGATAAAGCGCACGATGCAACCCGTGCCGCGAAAACGACGCGCGATATCGACAAGCGTGTGGTCGTTGATGCCGCGCTTCACGACGACGTTGACCTTAACCGGCCGCAAGCCGGCTTCAAGCGCGGCGTCAATGCCCTCGAGCACGCGCTCCACCGGAAAATCCACGTCGTTCATCGAGCGAAACACGCGGTCGTCGAGCGAGTCGAGGCTGACGGTCACACGATGCAAGCCCGCCGCTCTGAGCGCACGGGCTTTTTTTGCGAGCAGCGAACCGTTCGTCGTTATGGTAAGGTCGCGAACGCCGGGCAGCCGGGCGAGCATCGCCACGAGGGTTTCCAGCTCGCGGCGGAGCAGCGGCTCGCCGCCGGTCAGCCGGATCTTTTCGACGCCGTTTTCGACGAAGAGACGCGCCAGCCGAGCGATCTCTTCGAAGGTCAGCAGTTCGCTGGGCGGTAAGAAATGAAAATCTTTCCCGAATACCTCCTTCGGCATGCAGTAGGTGCAGCGGAAGTTGCAGCGATCGGTGACGGAAATGCGCAGATCGCGCAGCGGGCGCCCCAGGCTATCCGTGATTTCGGTGGCCACGCCGCTATTATACCATGCAGCTCAATTCGGCCAAGGACCGTCGAGCCGGTGCGCGGCCCAATACGCGACTTCGTACGCGTTGGCCGCAATCGAATAGGCGATCAGGCCCACCGTGAGGCCGGCCGGCGCTCTCGGCAGCCCGCGGGCGATCAGCGGCAAAAGAAACGGCGTGAAGTCCAGGCTGTGCCGCATGCCCATCTGGTTGTACCCGTTGACGTAGTAGAAGAGAGCGGGTATGGCGGCGAGCGCGGCGCACGACCACAGCACGATCGTTTCGCGCGACCGGGGCGCGCAGCAAGCGATCGCAAGCGCCGGACTCGTGAAGGTCAGCGCAATGCCCGCCGGCGTCGGCTGAAGCCAAGGCGCCTGCGGCACGAACTGCGGCGCGAGCAGAAAAAAGCTGAAGAGATTGTACGGCAGATGCTCGATGCCGTACGGCTGGCCCACCGGACTGCCGGCGACGTCTTGGCGGTACCACAGCGTGTAGCCCAAGTCGAACGGCGTGCCCCAGCGCAGTTCGTTGTAGAGAACGTACAGCGCGGCGAGGGGGACGATGCCGGCCGCAAACGAGCCGAACGCCGCGAGCCGGCGCCCGCGGGGTACGCTCAGCAGCAGCCAGACCAGCAGCGGCGCCATGGCGAGCGCGTACGGCGGGCGGCTCAAGCTCGCGCCCGTCAGGAGCAGCGCGACCAGCCAGGGGCGGCGCTTTCCGTAGCATTCCAGCAGCGCGAAGATCGCGAACGTCACCGCAACCACCGATTCGAACATCCATAACGCGCCCACCGCCGCGCACCACCAAAAAATCGTGCCCAGCGCAAACAGGGCGAGCGTCCAGTTGCGCGCCGCGCGCGACGCGCCCGTGCGTGCGAGGAGGGCGTCGAGCGCCGCAACGGCAAGCGCGGCGATGATAACGCCGACGCGCGTTTGATTCGCATGCAGACCGAAAAGCGCCACCACGGGAAGCATGAGCACCGCCGGCATCGGCGCCTCGACCAGAAACCAACGTCCCTGGAAGTTGAGCAGATCGGTCGTGCCCCAGGACGGGTCGATCGAAACCGAGCCGTGCAGCCACGCGTACGCGAGCTGCACGTAGCCGGCTAGCGCCGTGTGCCCGATGCCGGCCGAGGCCGCGTAAATGACGAGCGCGCCGAAAAAGACCGCGAGCGTTCTTTTTAGGTCTTGGCTAATTCGCGCACGTCCTGCGTGATGCGCATGGAACAGAAATGCGGACCGCACATCGAGCAGAAGTGCGCCGATTTCGCCGCATCGGCGGGCAGCGTTTCGTCGTGGAAGCGCCGCGCCGTTTCCGGATCGAGCGAGAGCGCGAACTGATCCTCCCAGCGGAATTCGAAGCGCGCCTTCGACAGTGCGTCGTCGCGCTCGCGGGCGCGCGCGTGCCCTTTTGCCACGTCCGCCGCATGTGCGGCGATCTTGTAGGCGATGACGCCGTCCTTGACGTCTTGCTTGTTCGGCAAGCCGAGATGCTCTTTGGGGGTGACATAGCACAGCATCGCCGTGCCGTACCAGCCGATCATTGCGGCGCCGATCGCGCTGGTGATGTGATCGTAGGCGGGAGCGATATCGGTGACGAGCGGCCCGAGCGTGTAGAACGGCGCCTCGCCGCAGATCAAAAGCTCGCGCTCGATGTTTTCCTTGATCATGTGCATCGGGATGTGGCCCGGGCCTTCGATCATCACCTGAACGTCGTGCTGCCAGGCGACGGCGGTCAGCTCGCCCAGCGTGTCCAGTTCGGCGAATTGCGCGGCGTCGTTGGCATCGGCGGTCGAGCCCGGCCGAAGACCGTCGCCGAGCGAAAACGACACGTCGTAGGCCTTCATGATCTGGCAGATCTCTTCGAAGTGCGTGTAGAGGAAATTTTCTTGCCCGTGCAGCGCGCACCAGTGCGCCATGATCGAGCCGCCGCGCGAGACGATGCCGGTGACGCGATCCTTCGTCAGCGGCACGTAGTCGCGCAGCACGCCGGCGTGGATGGTGAAATAGTCGACGCCTTGCTCGGCTTGCTCGATGAGCGTGTCGCGGTAGATCTCCCAGGTCAGGTCCTCGATCTTGCCGCGAATCTTTTCCACCGCCTGGTAGATCGGCACCGTGCCGATCGGCACGGGTGAATTGCGCAAGATCCACTCCCGTGTTTCGTGGATGTTCTTTCCGGTGGACAGGTCCATGACCGTGTCGGCGCCCCAGCGCGCGGCCCAGGTCATCTTTTCCACTTCTTCCTCGATCGATGAGGTGACGGCCGAATTGCCGATGTTGGCATTGATCTTGACGAGGAAATTTCGACCGATGAGCATCGGCTCGCTCTCGGGATGATTGATGTTCGCGGGGATGATCGCACGGCCGCGCCCGACCTCGTCGCGCACGAATTCCGGCGTAACGCCCTCGCGGATCGCAATGTATTCCATTTCCCGGGTGATCTCGCCGCGGCGCGCGTAATGCATTTGGGTGACGTTACGGCCCGCTTTGGCACGCAGCGGCTTGCGCGGCGCGGCGCTGCGCACGGCGTCAAGCTCGTCGACGTCGCCCCGGTCCAGTATCCACTGACGCCGAACCGCCGGCAAGCCGGTGCGGATGTCGAGCTCCAAGCCGGGATCGGTGAATGGTCCGCTCGTGTCGTAGACGCGGAAATCGGTTCCGTCGGATAGGTGGATCTGGCGGAACGGCACGCGCATGCCGTGCGGTCCGTCCGCATAGATTTTGTGACTGGTAGCGCTCATCTGCATATCCTTTTCGTGTGAATGAGATGATTTCGTCGCGCCCGCGCGGCGGCCTCTCGGCCGGGCCCTTGCCGATGCCGCCAAATGGCGGTATAATAGAGACAAATGACAGAGCTGGGGAGGGGCGCATGACGGCCACCACCGCCGACGTCGCCAAAGTGCTTGGGCTGACCAACGTCCGATCGATCGATGCCCTGCAGGAGCGGGTTCACCGGGGGCTGCCCTTCGGCGTGGTGGACCGACTATCACAGTCGGTCTCGGCGTCAGCGGCGCAAATGTCGAAGTTGCTGGGCATATCCGAACGCACGCTTAGTCGGCGCGCGGCAAGGAAGCGCTTGGGTGCAAACGAGTCGGACCGCGCCGTGCGGGTGGCGCGCGTCGTCGCGCTCGCGTCATCGGTATTTGAGGATGTGTCGGCGGCCATCGCATGGCTGCATCAACCGCTCGTAGCCCTCGGCGGCGGTGCACCGATCGACCGGCTTGACACCGACATCGGCACGCGCCACGTCGAACAGCTGCTGACACGCTTGGAGTACGGCGGCGTTAGTTGAACCGAGTCTGGCGTGTCACGAAAAGGCGCCACGCGTCGGCGGCATATAGCGGGGAAGGAGCACGGCTGGCGGGCGGCAGATGGAACCATCCGGGAATTCCGGTCGCGTATGCTAGCGAAAGTCAAGCGCTTGCCGGTCTCGAATATCTGGTAAACAGCGCGCCGACGCTCTTGCCGCCCGGCTTGGTCATCGTCCGCGCAGACATCCCGGACGATGTCGCAATCGATATCTTCGATCGTTCGCGCCTGCCGCGCAATTGGCGCGACTACGATCCGTCGCCTGAGGAGCTCCAAGATATCGGGGATGCGTGGTTACTGGCGATGAACGCCGCAGTCTTGAAGGTCCCTTCCGCCGTGGTCCCCGCCGAGCACAATTTTCTCGTTAATCCGGCTCATCCCGATTTGAAGAAAATACGCATCGGATCGCCGGAGACATTTATTTTCGACGCCCGGCTGCCCCGCCCCGGTGTTAAAGATCATGGGGGCGGGATGTAGCGGCCATACAAAAATTGCTCGCCGTCGTGCTCGAGCACCCACGTCGAGCCCTTCTCCCAGCGCACGTCGCTTTCGACGGCGAGCCCCTCGCGGAGCAAGAACGTCATCACGTCGCCGACGACGTCGCCGTGACTGCACAGCACGCTCGGCCTGTCCGCGCACGCGTTGACGAAATCGACGACCTCGTCGGTATCCGTGCCCTCGGCAAGGCTGGTCGAGACTTCCATCTTCAGCCGGCGCGCGGCGCACAGCGGCTCGATCGTCTGTTTGCAGCGTGCCGACGGACTGGAAATCGCGCGGGCGATCGAAAAGGCGGCGAGGCGCTCGGAAAGCCCATCCGCTTGGCGCCGGCCGCCCTTGGAGAGCGGGCGCTCGTCGTCGTGAGTCTTCCAGTCCGATCGATTTTCCGCTTTCGCGTGCCGCACGAGGTAGATCGCCGCGACGGTCTGGCCGCGCAGCGTCGTCCTGCCTTGCCGGTTGCGCGCCTTCGTCATGCCGTCGCTGTGCAGCACGTCGGCCAAGCCTTTCAGCAGTCCGCGATCGTGATCGTAGGTGAGCACGTCCAGCGCGCGGTTCACCGTCAGCCATTGCAGCTGGTCGACTTCTTTCGTCGGCTGGAAATGACCGTCCAGCGCGCGCATGACCCAGTAGTGGACGACTTTCGGCCGGTCTCGATGATCGCGATACTTGGTGCTGCCGAGCGCCCGTTCGAGACGGCAGCGCATGCCGGTTTCTTCTTCCACTTCGCGCAGCGCCGCGTGCTCTTCGCGCTCGCCGACGAGCAGCTTGCCCTTCGGAAACGTCCAATCATCGTATGCCGGCCGGTGCACGAGCGCCACCTCGAGCTTGCCCTCGGGCTGCGAGCGCACGAGCAATCCCCCGGCCGCGCGAACGACGGGGACTACGACCACGAACCCAGCCGTTGTCGCGCCGCGGCGACTTTCTGCCAGCCGCCGAGCCACGATTTACGCGTCTTGCCGGCCGCTCGCCACTCGATCATCGCGAGCTCGCCCGCGGCGAACGCCGCGCCATGCTTGGCATATTCGCGCAGCAAACCGTGCGCGACGACGGCATCGTGATGCGTGCCCAACATCTGCTGAAGTTTGCCCGCCGCCTTCGCAAAGGCCTTCGCGCGCTTTCCGGCTACCGGCGCGACTGCGTCCATGGCATACCGGCAGCGCTTGATGCGAATGCGCAGCCGGTGCAGCGCGTCGTCGGACTGCAGCCGCTGCGCAGACGTCGCGGCGCGCTTCGCTTTTTTCCATTGATCTGCAACGAGCGCCGGCAGCTCAAGCCGCGCGGCGCGCAGCGCCGAGCGCAGCGTTTGGGGTCGCGCCGCGCCTTCGATCAGCTCGTCCAACAGCCCCAGATACGCATCCGAACGCAACACGGCCAGCAGCGCTTCGTACCTTCGGGCGCGCTCGGCCGCGTGATCGCCGACCACCGCGCCGGCCTCGACACGATCGGCAACCGGCAGCTTTGCTATTGCATCGTTCAATCGCTCGATGAACACGTCGGCGTCGCGCACGGCCCCGAGCGCGTCCGCGGCCGCGCGCAGGCGGCGGCGCAGCGAGTCGGACCAGCTTTTTTTCAACAGCGGCCGAAACGTCCGCAGGTCCGAGCGCAGCCGGCGCGTCGCGACGCGCGCTTGATGCACCGCTTCGACGTCGCCGCTCGCCCGAATGAGGGGATCGTGGCGAATCAGCCGCTCGACCGATCGCGCCAGCGCAAACGAGATCACGGCCGATGCCGGACCGTCCGGATCCGGCTCGACGGCCGCGACCTCGGCCGGGCCTGCGGCACGGCTGCCGAGCGCTTGCACGACTTTGGGAACCTGGTGCGGGGCGCCCGCGCCGGCGGCCTGAAGTCGCGCGGCGACTGCATCGAGCAGCGTCAGCGGTCCGTCCTTGGCGAGTTCGATCTCGATTTCTCGAAAGCGGCGCAGCACTCGGTTGGCCCGCAGCACCGACACCACGTCGTCAGTCACTTCCGCGAGCGCTTCACCGTTGGATCGGAGGTCGATCGTGCGGCGAATCGCGTTCAGCCGCGCAACGACGCGCACGCGCGCGCGCCGCAGCATGCTCGCAACGAGGTCGAGCGCCGCCGCAGGCGGCGCACCCGCAGGCCCGTCAAACACGTATTCGGTTCGGAACATGGCGGCTTCGCCGTCGGACGGCTCCGGAAGCTTCAGCGTCCAGCCCTGGCCGTCGCGGTAGCGCAGGCTGCAGCCCCAGCGCGCAAGCCGCAAGTCAGTGGTATCGTAATACGTCGTCGCGTAACGCCGCGCGCCGCGCGGATGGGCGGTAACGCCGTCGTATGCGGCATCGAGGTCGGGCAGGTTGAAATTGGCGGGAACTTCGAGCTTGATCTCGCGTTCAAGCGATCGATTCTGCATGGGTCGCAAGCCGGCCGAGAGCGAGTTCTTGGAGGCGTCTTTGCGGGTGCCGGTCCGGCGAAACGGGCGTCAGCTGCCATTCGCCTTCGCCGTCGAGCGTCCACATGAGCGAATCGTCCGAGAGCAGCACGTCGAGGATCTCTTGCAGCCGCGAGCGCAGCGCCGGATCCAACACGGGTACGGTCGCCTCGATACGGCGATCGAGGTTTCTCGGCATGAGGTCCGCCGAGCCGATGTAGTATTTCGGCCCGCGCGCCGTGCTGCCGAAGCGGAAGATGCGCGAATGCTCGAGGTAACGGCCCAAAATGCAGCGCACGCGGATCGTGTCGGAGATGCCGCGCACCCCCGGCCGCAGGCAGCACATCCCGCGCACGACGAGATCGATCTCCACCCCGGCTTGCGACGCCGCGTACAGCGCGTTGATGATCTCCGAATCGACCAAGTTGTTCACCTTCATGACGATCCTGCCGTCGCCCGAAGCGACCTCTGCGGCGATCAGCTCGAGCACGGCGGCACGCAACCCGAACGGTGCGATCAACAGCTTGTGGTACCGGCTCTGCTTGCTGTAGCCGGTGAGCAGGTTGAAGAGGTCGGCGACGTCAGCCCCAAGCTCCGGATCGGCGGACAGCAGGCCAATATCTTCGTAGAGATTCGCGGTGATCGGATTGTAGTTGCCGGTCCCCACGTGCGTGTAGCGCCGGATGCCGCCGTCCTCGCGCCGCACGATCAGCGACACCTTCGCGTGCGTCTTCAAGCCGATGGTGCCGTACACGATATGTGCGCCCGCATCTTCGAGCCGTCGCGCCCACGCGATGTTCTTCTCTTCGTCAAACCGTGCGGTCACTTCGACGACGGCCACGACCTGCTTGCCTTCTTCGGCGGCGCGGATCAGCGACTTCGCGATCGGGCTGTCGGGGCTCGAGGTGCGGTACAGCGTCTGCTTGATCGCCAGCACGTTCGGATCGCGCGCCGCTTGCTCGATGAACGCTTCGACCGACGTGGAAAACGAATCGTACGGATGGTGGACCAAGACGTCGCCCGCCTTCAGCACGCGGAAGATGTCGGTCCGATGGTCGTCCTCGCCGGGCATCAGACGCGCTTGGGTGACTGGAACCCAGCGAGGGTATTTCAGCTTGGGCACGTTGAGCCGCATGAGCTCGCTCAAGCTGCCCAAGTCTAGCGGCCCGTCGACTTCGTACACGTCCTTTGCTTCGAGCGAGAGTTCGTCGAGCAGCAGCGCGCGCACGTCTTCGCTCATCCCGGTGTCAACTTCTAGACGCACCGCGCGCGGGCTTCGCCGCCGTAGCCGCAGCACGTTTTCGACCGCTGCCAGCAGGTCTTCCATGTCGTCTTCGTTGAGCGAAAAATCGGCGTCGCGCGTGACGCGAAAAACGTGGCGGCGCAGCACCTCCATACCGGGAAACAGCATGTGCAGGTGCGCGGCAATCACCTGCTCGATGGGCACGAAATGGCCGGCGTGCGGCAGCTCGATAAAGCGCGGCAGCAACGGCGGAACCTTGACGCGCGCGATGCGCGGTTCGCCGGCGCCGCGATCGCCGATGACCACGACGAGATTCAGGGACAGATTCGAAATGTATGGAAACGGGTGCGCCGGATCGACCGCCAGGGGCGTGAGCACGGGAAACAGGCGGTCTTCGAAAACGCGATTGAGGAACGCGCGATCGCCTTCACCCACCGCGCCGTAGTCGAAAAAGCGGATGTCTTCCGCCGCGAGCGCCGGCACGAAGAGCTCGCTGTAGATGTGCATCTGCCGCGCGGCGAGCTCGGTGACGCGGTGACGGATCAGTTCCAGCAATGGCTGCGCGGCGGTCCCTTCAGAGCCGGATCGCGCGACCCCGGCGTTGACCTGCTCCTGAAGGCCGCTGACGCGGACCTGAAAAAATTCGTCGAGATTCCGGCTGTAGATCGAGAGGAAGTTGAGCCGTTCGAGCAGCCCGATGCCGGTATCTTCGGCCAGAGCGAGCACGCGCGCGTTGAAGTCGAGCCACGAGAGCTCGCGATTGATCAGACCGGGCGGCCGCGCCGCCTCGCCGTTGATCCGCATAACCGACTCTTTGAACCCGTCCAAGACGCCTCCGCTTTGCAAGCGCTTGGACGGCGGCGCGCTTCGCCCTTCAGGCTTCGAAGCGCCGCGGCTATGGCTTTCGAAGAACGGCGTGGGTACCGCAGCGCCGCCAGATTACATGGGCCTCGTGTGCGCGTACCGGGTCGCGGTATTCAAACGTGGCGCGTCCATCATGCGCCCATGTCATCTCGAAAATTCCGGCGGCACCTTGCACCGCTTTGACCCGCAAGCTTTGACGGAATTTTCTACTTTTTAGATCGGTGACGAAGGCGCGCACCGCCTTTAACACGGCCTCTTGTTGATCCCGGGCCAGTCCGGCATAGTCACGCCAAAAACGCGGCAAGACCTCATACGTCGGCACGCTTCTTCCGCCGCTTTTTTAGCGCTTCGATCAGTTGGTCGCCGCTTTTGAATCGAGTGCCGCGCGCCGCTCTGCGCTCCGCCGAGGCCTCACGCTCGCCGACTTGCCACGCGTCGGCCCAAAACCACGTTTGGGTAGCGTCGACGAGCTTTTGCGGCCGTATCAAGATTGCGTCCTCGACGACCTCGACGATGACCAGGTCGCCGGTTTCCAGCCGCAGCCGTTCGCGAACGTCAGTCGGAATCGTGATCTGGCCTTTTGGCCGGATGGTCGTATGGGGCACGATTACTCCTTCGGTGTTGGAATTTCCTACATTCGGATTATACTACCCGGCAGGACAATCCGTCAACGCGTGCACAGCGTAGGCACTCGCGGCCCGCTATTTGGCGGAACACGCTCGCGAGCCGCGGTCGCTGAACGTGGAACCGGGCTCCGGCACGAATCGCCAATCGAAGCTGCTCGAATGCAGGTGCATCACGAGAACGCCGTAGGTCGTGTTGTTGCGCACGACGCTGTTGGGCTCGGTCTGCCTGAACGGATAGTGGCTGCGCCCGCCGGTTCCCGCGACGATCTCCACGATGCCGTGCGCCGGGTCCGACTGGCCGCCGGGCGTCTGCGGTGCGAAGCGCTCGTAATCGTGATCGTGACCGTTCAGCACGACGTCGGCGTGCGCGCGGTACAGGTCGTTCCAAAAATCCTCGTACGCGGCGTCGCTGTGGTGCAGGCCCGATGAGAATCTCGGCTGATGCCAATACGCCAAGACGCATGCGCGGTGGGCGGCACGCAGGTCTCGCTGCAGCCACGTTTCTTCGGGCGAACCCGCTTGGCAGCCGCCGACGGCGCCGCAATTCGCGTTCAGCGCGATGAGATGCCAGTTTCCGAGATCGTAGCTATAGTAGCCCTCGCTCGGGTCGCCCGCCGCCGGCCCGAAATACGCATAATAACCGCCCGCCGCCGGCGTCCCATACTCGTGGTTGCCCGGCGTTGGGCGGGTAATGCGCTTGAATCGGCCCCATGTCTTATCGTACGAGGCCATGAACTGCGCGAGCTCCCCAACGCGGTACTGCTCGTCGCCGAGCGTGAGGACCGCGTCGGGGCGCAGCGCGGAAACCAGCTTTGCCGTCGCGGCCATGTGGCAGACATTCGAGCCACCCTCGTCGCCTTGTTGCGCGTTCGGCAGCTGCTCGCACGCGATATCTCCGGCGGCCGCAATCGTGACGGCGCGAGCCTGGGCCGCCGCTTTCGGCGCAACGCGAGCCGCCGCCGTCGCGAGCAGGCCGCTCACAATCGCGCCAGCGAGGACGAGCGCCTGCAATCGTGTGCGCATCATAACGGCTCCGGCGGCGCCGGGGGCCGCCACGGCTGCGGGGTATCTCCCACCGGCGCGGGGGCGGGCGCTGATTCTTGCGCGGCTGCGGCCGCACGGAGCGCCGCGTCTTTTTGCAGCGCGGCGCGGATCGCCATGTCGCGCATCAGCTGCTCGTTCTGCTTGCCCATGCTCGCGGCGGCCAACCCTTGGTACATAAAATACAGCGCCAGCACGTGGAACGCCACCGCGAACCAATCGCGGGCGATCACGAACAGCGACCCGTCGAGCGCGTACAGCAGCATGCCGATCGCGAACGCCCAGCGCATACCCTTGCGCGCGAAGTAGCCGAAGAGCGCGAAAACGGCGATCGCGGATGCGGCGATAAGACCGCCGAACTGAGCCACGCCCAGGCCAATGACGAACACGATCGTCGCATGCGTTGCGGAAAGAATGCTGTTGATAACGGACAAACCGGCGACCCAGAAAAACCAATTCGCGCCGCGAATGACCTTCATTTCGAGGCTGCTTTTCATGTCGGGTATATCGGCAAAAAGGAGCTGCTGCGTGGAACCGGCCGGGGGTTTAGCGTATCGACCGATTGCGTAAAGAGCAACATCAACGTCGCCAGCAGGTTGAACTTTTGTCTAGAGCACCGATCCCACGCGAGCTCGTCCAGCGCTTCTTTCTTGAAAACCGCAAGCACGCCGGGGGCCGCGGCGATGCGTGCGAGTCGTCGCCGATATTCTTCGCTGGCCGGCGCGTCGAGCGGTTTTTGCAGAAATCGTTTCCGAAGCGCTTCCCGTAGTGGAATCGGTAGCCGCCGAAACGCGGCTCGGGCGGCGGCCCGCGCGCGCGCTTTTGCCGAAGTCGGTGCTGCCTGCCATTCCGCATTTTCGATTTCTGCCGCGGTGCGGTTCAATGCACGCAAAAAATGCGAGTACAACTGGTACCCGCGTCGAAGGCTTGACGGCACGGACGAGGCCTTGCGAAAGAACGATTGCGCGTAAAACGGCGTCATCGACCAGATCATCGCGCGATCGCGTTCTTCTCCTTCCAAGCCGAGATGCAAGCCGCACTCCATCACCTGAAAGCGAAGCTCGCGGAATTCCATCGATTGCTCCGGGTATGCGGAAAAATGAGCGTAGAGACTTTCGTAAAGGTCGCGTTGGCTTAGGCCAAGCAGCGCTGCCGCGTCCGTGACGCTCCAGACTGACGCCGCGAGGCGATGTCGGAGCAGATCATCGAGCGTTCGAAGACCGTGTCCGGCGCGCAGATCAGGCAGGATCCTGTCGCCGCCAAGTCCGGTGGCTAGACAGGCGTTATCGCCGAACGCATTTCGCAGCTCTTCGAGGAATTGCAGCATGTGGCTGACGCCGATGTAGTTGAGCCCGTCGCGTAGCGCGACGAGCTGCTCGCAGGCTTCCCAAGGAGCGTGGTCGAGCTGGAATCGCCGCCAGGGCACGTCCAGCGCGATGGCAACCTGTTCGGCGACTCGTGCGTCGTCGGCATTTTCTCCAGAAGCATCGCTGAATGTGACGGCCGTTTGGTCGGCTTGCGCCCTCTGAAAGCCCGCCGCAACCGCTCGCGAGTCCAAGCCTCCGCTGAGCCCGACCAGCAACGGGCGGCCTCGGGCCCACTCGACTTGCGCTCGGCATGTCTCGACGAATGCCGGCACGAGTTCGGCAACGCACTCCGCCGTCGAGCGCGCCGAACGTTGCATCGCTTCGAAGTTCCACTCCCAATAGCGCCGGTGTTCGATTTCACCTTTTTTGATATCGACGATCGCCGACGACCCTGTGGGAATACGGGCCACGCCTTGGAGCAATGTCAGGTTCCCGAGCGGCCATCCGATCACCAGCATCTGAGCGCTCGCCAGGGCGTCGAACGCAATACCGTCGCCGAGCGCTCTAAAAAACTTCACGTCGCGGCTCAGGGCCGCCGTACCCGACGCGCAGCGAACGAAGACGCCTAATCGGCCGAGAGGATCGTTGACGACCAAAACGCGTCCGTGGCTTGGCGCCGCGACAACCAGCAGAAAATCGCCGTCAACGGACGACGCCCATCGCTCTGCGGCCTCTCGGCCTTCGGATGCGTCGAGGCAAAACGCGCGCGCGACGCGCGCGAGGGCATCGTCGACTGCTTCGGGTTTCACGCCGTACACTGCGCCCTCGATGACGCCCCAACCATCCGGCGATTCGATGACCCGCAGCGGATAACCGGAGTGCGCAGTATAGCCCGCGACGAGGTCCGGGTGCGCCCCGATCAGCTTGGCGTCGTAGCGGGCGTGTTGCATCGCGCGCAAGGCCGTCAGAAAGCGGTCCGCGACCGCACCTGCGCCGGCCAGCATGGCGAAACCAGGCATGTAACTCCATTTCGCGACGTGCAGATAAACTGCGCCATCGTCCAGCACAATGCTTAGATGCGGGCTGGGTGAAATCATGGCCCGCCAGAACAAGCCGGGGCTGGTTTTCTCGCGCAGCGTTTCGTCGAAGCGACGGGATTCGTTCCGATTTGTGTGAAAGAGAAATCGCAGAATGTTTGGCGTTGAAGGAAAACGCAGTCTTGTAGGGCTCTTGGCAATCTTCGTCATCGCTGCCGCGGTGACCGCGTGCGCAGCGCTAGAAAAGGCGGTGACGTTCAGGCAAGCGTCGGCCGACGCGGCCGCAACGATTCCTCCTGGCCCGGAAGGCGAGCTGATCAGTTACGGCCGGAACGTTTTCAACCAAACGCCGACCTACGCCGGTCGATACATCGGCGCGCGAATGTCCTGTGCCGCATGTCACCCCGGTGGCGGCACGATAAGGCATGAGGGGTCACTGCTCGGTCAGTACGCGAAGTTTCCACAATGGAACTCGCGGTCGCATCGCTTTATCGCTCTCCAGGATCGAGTGGCGGAATGCTTTCTCTATAGCATGAATGGCCGTCCGCCGCCGTACGAGAGCCGCGAGATGATCGCCGTGACCGCATACATCGCCTGGCTGTCGCGCGGCGCAATAGTCGGCGAAGGCTTTTTAGCTCAGGGACAATTGAACGTCTCGCCGCCAAATCAACCGAACGCGGCGCGCGGCGCGGCGGTGTACGCGTCCACCTGCATGCGCTGTCACGGTGCCGACGGCAACGGCAGCGGAGCACAGTACCCGCCGCTCTGGGGCGCGCAGTCGTTCGCCCACAAAGCCGGTATGGATCATGTCGCGACGATGGCCCGTTTTGTCTATGCCGCGATGCCGGCCGACCACCCGCTGACACTCACGCCGCAGGAAGCCTTCGACGTCGCTGCGTTCGTGCTGTCGCACCCGCGCCCGAGCTTCAAAGGCGACAAAATCGTGCGTTTCCCGCCCGAGCCTGCGCGATATTTCTAGCGCGTCGACAAAACCATTTGCGCTTAGATCCCCGCAAACCATTCGTAGCCCTGGTCTTCCCAGTAGCCGCCGCTGCCGTATGCGCCGCCGAGATCCTCGACGAACCGAATCCGGCGCACGTACTTGGCGCTTTTATAGCCGAGCTGGGTCGGCACTTTGAGGCGCAGCGGCGCTCCGTTTTTGATCGGCACGGGCGCGTCGTTGAGCGCGTAAGCTAATACGGTTTGCGGGTGCGTCGCTTGATGCATGTTCAACGATTCGTAATACAGCGTGCCTTGACCGTCGTCGTCCATGCAATAAAAGATCACGAAGCGCGCCGCGGGCAGCACGCCGGCGGCGGTGATCAAATCCGACACCCGAACGCCCGTCCATTTTCCGATTACGCTCCAGCCTTCCACGCAATCGTGGCGCGTGATGTTCGAAACCGCCGCAAAGCGCGTCTTGAGTTCCTCGAGCGTATAGGCGTGCGGCGCGCGCACCAAACCTTCGACGCCGAGCGTATAACCGCGCCACTCGTTGCGGCTCCAGCGTAGATACTGCGCGCCGTGCGGCGGATCGAAGCCGTTTTGCCGAAAATCCGGCGAAATATCCTTTATAGAATATTCCCTGGCAAGCGGCGCGCCCGCGCCGAGGATTGCGAGATCGAGTTTTTCTGGAATCAGGAGCGCGCGGCGAAACGCCGGGTTCACAGTCAGCGCGTTGCCGATGCGCGAGCAACCAGCGAGCGCGACCGCGCCGGCGAGCGCCAGAAACCGCACCCGGCGCATGCGCATCGCGCTCACGAATCCGCCCGCACGACGAACCAGCCGGTGATCATCGAGCGCAGGTTGTTCCAGACGCCCGTGACCCCGACCATGGCGACGTGCACGATGAAGAACGCCATGAGCGCGAGCATGCCGCCGAAATGCCAAATGCGCGCGAACTGCCTGCCGCCGAACGCCGCGGGCAGCCACGGCGCCCACGCATCCACCGCCGGCGACAGCGCAAGCCCCGACAAGATCACGATCGGAGCGAGAACGAACACGACGCCGAAGTATGAGACTTTTTGCAGCGGGTTGTACGATGGTTCGGATTTCACGCGCCACGGCATCAAGTGGGATACGAGCGTGCTCGGCAGAGCGCGAAGGTCGGCGAGCGTCGGCCGCAGCCGTATCGCCCAGCGCGCATAAACAAATGCGCACAGTCCGAAGATCCAGGCGAAGAGGATGTGCCAGCGCCGCCCGTCGGCCAGATCGCGCATGGACGGAATCGTGGCCCAACCGGGGAACGCGCGGGCTTCCTCACCACCCATGCCGTCGTCCGTGTAACCGAGTACGTGGGTGGTCGTGATCCGGCGGCTGCCAATCTGCACGTAGCCGTACGGCCGGCCTTGGGCGTCGATCGCGCCATCGATCGCAAGGACGGGCCGGCCGAACCGAGAGGCGTCGGACGCGTAGAGCGCCGGGTGCGCATTGAAGATCTGCATGCCGCTCATGGCCAACACGACGAGCGACAGAAAGACCAGCCAGTGGGTGAGCCGCACGGCGAGCGGCTGGCGGTAGACGCGGCGCTTCATCTTTTAATCTTCTACGCTGGGCGCAAGCTCCCGGATGACCGTTTAAGGTCGCGAATGCATCCAATGGCGCACGGCGAACGTATAGAGTATATCATGGTCACGCGAAGACGAATCATCCTCGGGGCGGTCGCGCTCTCCGGGTTGTGGGTCGGAAGGAGCTTTCTCCTCATGACGAAGGCCGACGCAAAGGCGAACGACCATTTCGAAGTTACGCTCACGGATGCCGAGTGGCGCAAGCGCCTGACGCCCGCCCAATTCGACATTTTGCGCGAGCACGGCACCGAGCCGCCGTTCTCGAGCCCGCTCGATCATTTTTTCAAGCCCGGCACGTATGCGTGCGCCGGCTGCGATCTCGCGCTGTTCTCTTCCAAGACCAAGTACGACAGCGGAACCGGCTGGCCCAGTTTTTGGCAGCCGCTGCCCAATGCGGTTGAGACGTCCAAGGATGCATCGCTCTTCATGGAGCGCACCGAGGTGCATTGCCGGCGCTGCGGCGGCCACTTGGGCCACCTCTTCGACGACGGGCCGCCGCCGACCGGCTTGCGCTACTGCATGAACGGCCTTGCGCTCGTCTTCCACGCCGCAACACCCACGTAGCGACCGTCGCCCAGGGGTATCTAGGGCAACACAGAACCCTGTTTTGCATGCAGCGTTATTGGATCGCGCTCATCTCGCTTTTGGCGCTAGGATCGTTTGCCGGGCCGCGTGCCGCGGCCGCGCCGCCCAATATTCGCGCGTTCGATTTCTCAAACGCCACCTACAACGATTTTTGCGGTATGGGCGCGCTGCGGCTTCAGCGCGGCGAGTACCGGCGCTCGGCGACCGCCCAAAGTCCGGCGATCGAAGCACACTTGGTCGGGGTGGCATTCGGCGACGTGCTGCGCGACGGCGCAACGCAGGCCGTGGTGAATTCTTGGTGCACGGCCGGCGGAACGGGCATCTTTTCGCATGTGAGCGTGTACGAGCTCAAAGCTGACGGCCTCGTGAAGGTTTTCGACGTCGCGAGCGGTGACCGTTCGTGGGGCGGCGTCCTCCACGATCCGCGGATCGAAAACGGCTCGATCGTCGTCGAGCAGTGCCTGCCGGCAAACCTTTGCCAGTTCAGCAAGATCACGACGTTTCGCTGGAACGGCAAAAAGTTCGCATCAATCCGGGTTCTCAAGCACTCCAGCGGCCAAAACTCGCCATAAACGTGATGGGTCAGAAGGCTCAAGCGACAGCGGCTTGACGGCGCGAAATACGACGTAATGCCAGCAATGCCTCCGACGTCTTCCCATGGGGCGGATGAGCGCAAACAGCGCGAAAAGAATTTCCACGACGACGTTTTTGAGGATCATCGCCGCAAGGCTGTCGCAAAATTTTACTCAGTCGCGCGACGGAGCAGCGACTACTACGAAAGTCTCGTCTTGGCTCGAGCTGCCGGTAGCCGCGTTCTCGAATACGGCTGCGGCGAGGGAAGCATGGCGTTTCGTTTGCGCGAAGCTGAAACGGTCACCGGCATCGACCTTTCTGGCGTCGCGATTGCGACCGCGACGGCGCGGGCAGGCGATACCAAGAGGCTACAATTCCGGGTTATGGATGCCGAAAACCTCGAGTTCCCGAACGAATCATTTGACCTAATTTGCGGTTCGGGCATTCTCCACCATCTAAATGTGAACCGGGCATATGCGGAGGTCGCCCGGGTACTAAGGCCGAGCGGCAGCGCGATCTTCTTCGAGCCACTCGGACACAACCCGATTATTAATTTGTATCGACGGATGACCCCGAAGATGCGTAGTACGGATGAGCACCCACTGCTGGTTTCGGACCTCCGCCGTGCTAATCAATTCTTCGAATCGGTCGACATCAAATATTTTCACTTGCTATCGCTCGCCGCGACGCCCTTGCGAAACTTAAAGGTGTTTGGTACGACATTGAAATGGCTTGACGATGCCGACGCTGCCTTCTTTGGCGCGATTCCCTGGTTGCGCAAGTTCGCCTGGATCTCCGTGATGGCGCTCGAACAACCAAGAAGTTCTTCAGTTTCGCGGTAAAAACAGGCTAATCCGGACCGCTTAGCGCTACGCAGCGTATGCTGCTGATAGCTGATTCCATCGATTTGTCAGATGGTCGTGCCTCGCGCGCGCCCGTCCATGGTCCATATCTCCTAAGCGCCGATGACCAATGGAACTGTCCAAATGTGCCGCCTGGCCCCGCTCGAGTCCCAAGGACGGTTGTACAGTCACGCTGTATTTAGGCGCCCAAGTGAAAAACGACGTCATTGACCCAATTCCGCCGGCGACCACGCGTAGCCCGCTTGTAACGGCGGTCGTCGCCACATACAACGAAGAAGCTCATGTTCGCCTATGCCTTGAGGGGCTGCTGAACCAGCGTGACGTCGGCGGCGATGTTGAAATACTCGTTGTGGACGGCGGAAGTTCCGATGCAACCGTGGACATCGTAAAGAGCCTGCCGGAGTATGGCAGCCGTATCCGTCTTATTCCAAACCCGCGACGCTTTCAGGTCTATGCCTGGAACATCGGCATCCGCGAAGCGCGTGGGCGTTTTGTCGCCTTATTTAGCGCCCACACAGAGTATAGCCCGGATTACCTGGCGCGCTGTTTGGAAGTGCGCGAGCGAACGGGAGCGGCTCATGTGGGAGGCGTGCAAGTACCCGTCGGGGATGGTCCGATCGGCAACGTCATCGCCTGGGCCATGCAGTCGCCGTTCGGCATTGGTGACGCTCGCTTTCGATATGCGCGCGAAGAGCAATTCGCCGACGTAGCATGGGGGCTTTTCTGCGAAAAGACGATTCTCGAAGCCATCGGCGGCTTCGACGAATCGATCCCGTTCAACGAGGATTCTGAGCTCTTTTATCGCCTGCGGCGGGCAGGCTACACGATCTTCATGTCGCCAAGCATCAAAGTTACCTACCATACCCGCTCGTCGTTGCCGCGCTTGGCGCAGCAAATGTTCCGCTACGGTTTTTGGCGCCGAAAGACCCAGATGATACATCCACGATACGTCCCTCTGCGAGTCTACGTACCGCCGATGTTGGTGCTCGGCCTCGTTCTCTCTATCCTCGGGTATGCTGCAGCGAGGACGCCGTTTGCAGCCATAGCCCCGGCAGCGTACGTGCTCTTTTTGGCGACCGCGGCGATCGTTGCTTCCCTAAAGCGGCGAAACATTTGGACTTTTTTTATTACTCCGATTGTATTGGCGGTGATGCATATCAGTTATGGAGTTGGCTGGCTGATTGGATTTTTTGTTCATGCTTTCCGTCCTCATGTGCGCCGATCAATGCTTCCCGCACATTCGAAGACAGACGCGAATATATCATAAGGCTGGCCAGCACGTCGGTTTGATAGCGCGAGCATCCCTCGAGCGCCACCCCGTCCAGCGCATCCTTTCTAAAAACGGCAAGTACCGCGGGGTCTTTGGCGAGGCCAACGAGTCGACCTCGAAAATCCTCGGTCGCTGGTGCGTCGTGCGATTTTGAAAGAAAACGTGCTCGCAGCGCTTCTCTCAGCGAATATGGTAGGCTCCGGAATGCTTTCTGAAGGAGGGCACGCACACGTGCTTTAGGCGAGCCCGGGGCCGCGTGCCACTCGGCATTGTGGACCGCCGCGCTGGGCGCGCTCAACGCATGCAGAAAAGCTGAGTAGAAACGATGGCTCACCTTTAATCGTGATGGCACGGACGACGCCGCACGAAAGAACGATTGTACGTAAAACGGCGTCATCGACCAGATGATCGCACGATTTCGCTCCTCGCCTTCTAAAAGGAAATGCAGCCCGCGCTCCATTACCTGGAAGCGAAGTGCTCGATATTCCATGGACCGTTCCGGATACGAGCCAAGCTCGGAACGCACGCTTTCGCGCAGCTCGCTCTCGCGTATCCCCACAAGTGCGGCGGCGGCCCTTGGACACCAGACCGGTGACGCAAATCGGAATTCGAGCAGGTCGCTCATGTTCCGCAGCCGGCGATCCGGCCGAAGATCGGGAAGGATTCTGTCGCCGCCGTCGCCCGTAATGTAGCAAGCTTGAATCCCAAGCGCATCGCGTAAGTGTTCGAGAAATTGCAGCATGTGGCTGGCACCAATGTAATTCAACCCTTCTCGTAGCGCAATCAGCCGCTCGCGCTCTTCCCACGATGGGCTATCAAGTTGAAAGCGACGCCATGGCACGCCGAGCACGCTCGCAATCTTCTCGGCGATTGCGACGTCGGATTCATTGTCGCCGACTGCGTCGCGAAACGTAACGGTCGTTTGGTCTGCGTTTGCGCACTTGAAACCCGCCGCAACTGCTCTAGAGTCGAGGCCGCCACTAAGCGATACGACCAACGGCCTGCCTTGCGCCCACCGAGCCTGCGCCGCGCACGTTTCGACGAACGCGGGCACGACTTCGTCCAAGCACTGCTTAAAGGAGCGACGCGACTGTTGCATCCCCTCAAAGTCCCACTGGTGATAGGTTCGCTGACTGACTTCGGACGTTTCGAGGTCGACGAGTAGTGACGAGCCCGGCGCCACGCGAACCACACCATCGAGCAACGTCCGGTTGCCAAGCGGCCACCCGATCGCCAGCACTTGGGCATAGGCGAGCCTGTCGGCGTCCATCCGGTCGCCGAGGGCCCGAAAAAACCCTATCTCTCGCGCCAGAGCTACGCGGTGAGCCGTACGACGCACGAATACGCCCAGGCGGCCCAGCGGGTCTCCTACGACCAAGAGCCGCTTGCGCTTTGGCGCCCCGAGAACGAGAAGAAAGTCGCCGTCGACTGACGCCGCCCAGCGCTCGGCTGCGTCTCGGCCCTCCGTCGGATTTACGCTAAATGTATGCCCCAGCCGCTTAACGGCGGCGACGACGACGTCGGGTGCGGAGCCATAGATGGCTCCCTCAAGCGCGGCCCAGCCGTCCGGAAACCTGATTACCTCGATAGGATAGCCGGCATGTCCTGCCCATCCGGCAACCAAGCCAGCATCAACGCCGATCAAGCCGTACTGATAGTGCGGTAACTGCAAGGTGCGAAGCGCAGCCAGAAGACGGGTGCTATCTGCCTCCGCCCCCGCAAGCAGGGCAATTCCGGGCATGAACGGTTATTCGATCCCAATCATCGTGCAATCCCGTGTTTCATGACCCGAAGTGAAACAGGAATTCCGCCGCCGTCTTCACCACGACCGAGATGTCTAGGAAAAACGACCAGTGTTCGAGATAGAACAGGTCGTTGCTCAATTTTTCCCCGACATCGGACGTCTCGAGGACGCGCTTCATGGTCACTTGCGACCAGCCGGTAATGCCCGGTCGCACTAAGTGTCGCTCGTCGTAGCGCGGCAATACGGAACGGAATACATCGACAAATTCGGGGCGCTCTGGTCTCGGCCCCACAATCGACATGTCTCCCCGCAATACGTTGAAGAGCTGCGGCAGTTCATCGATGCTCGTGCGTCGCAGGACCGCTCCGACTCTCGTCGTCCGGGGATCGCGCCCAGCCGACCACACCGGTCCCGTCGTACGCTCCGCATCGATGATCATCGAGCGGAATTTCAGCAGATCGAAGATCTTGCCGTTCCGGCCGACGCGTGCTTGCCGATAAAAAATCGGCCGTCCGTCCTCAAAGTAGATTGCCAACGCCGCGAGAGCCATGAAAGGCGAGGCGAGGACGAGCGCGATGCTGGCTGCCAGGATATCAAAGACGCGCTTGAACAAGCGCGCGCTCGGCGTGCACGCGGCAAGGGGCGAGGGCACGATCAGCGCCTGGTGGCCATCAGTACGCAATGTCAGCGAGTACGCCTGTGCACGAAAGCGCGGGGGCGCAAACGCAACGCTCATATGGTACCGGCCGGCGACCTCGAGCAAATGCGGAAGGCTCTCGGGCGGAAGCATTTCTGTGATGACGAGCGTATCGCAGCCCCACGTTTTGGCGCGATGGAACCACGCGATTTGGTCGAGCTCGGGATCGTGCGTGAGGTTGATCGATTCGAAACCTGAATCAACGTCATCGACGGGCAGCGTAAGTATCTCGGTGCCCTCGACGAGGTTGAGCGATTTCGATGCCACGGCGATCCGATCCGGATGCCCGACGACGCAGATGCGGCGTGGGCGGCTCCTTCCGGCAATGTCGCGAAGCGCATGCGCCACCGTTCGCGCGCAGCCGACGGTAACTACGGATAACGCCAGAGACAGCAATAGGACGAGCCGCGACGTGGAGATTTGCGGCGCGATCGTGAACAAGATCATCTGCGGTGCAACGCCCAGGCACAGCCCCGCGACGGTAAAATAAAACTCATCCTTTACCGATAGCGCGAACGATCTGCGATACAGTCCAACGCGCTGAAAAATCGCGATCCAGATCACAATATCGATAAGCGACGATACGAGCACCGGACTCCAAACAAAAAATCGCCCGTGCGGAAACACTAAATGCTCAGCCAGCGCCGCCGACCCCAGAAACATGGTTACGTCCGAGATCAGCAGCGCAACCACCCAACCCGGACTATATGGAAGCGGTGCTCGCTTGGGTTGTGCTGGCGCTAACGTGCGCGCGATGCTCGGGTCGATGACGGCGGTCATGGGTTCGCTTTGAGCTGTCATGTTATTCCGAATTGACTCGGTGGCGGCTATCGTATTGCATTCGCATCTCGGGGACAAGGGTCCGACGTCCCGAATGTGCCGGTCATGCCGGGCACGCAACGGCTGCGGCGTGGTGCCCGAGGGCCGCTGCGACTCGCGCGATGCTCTCCTCGCGAAGCTCCGGGAACATCGGCAAGGACAGCAGCCGCTTGGCCGATGCTTCGCTGCGGGGAAAGCTGCCCGCGCGCAGGCCGAGGTCGGCATACGCCGGCTGCAAATGGATCGGCACCGGGTAATGGATGCCGGTCTGAATCCCTTCGGCGGCAAGCTTGGCTTGCACGGCATCGCGGTCGGGCAGCTCGATGACGTATAAGTGGAAGACGTCGCTGCCGTCTTTGGGACGAGCCGGGACCTCAAGCCCCGCGTCGCTGAGATAGCGATCGTAGAGCGCGGCGCGCTCGACCCGGCTGGCGTTCCACTCGTCCAAGAGGCGCAGCTTGACGATTAGGACGGCGGCTTGCAGGGTGTCGAGCCGGCAGTTGTCGCCTTTGACGCGGTGCTCGTACTTGCGGCGCTGACCGAAATCGCGCTGCAGCCGGATTGCATCCGCGATAGCGGCATCGTTTGTCATCACGGCGCCGCCATCGCCGTAGGCGCCGAGATTCTTCCCCGGATAAAAGCTGAAGCAGCCCACGTCGCCGATCGCGCCCACTCGCTTGCCGCCAGTCAAGGCGCCGTGCGCTTGGCAAGCGTCCTCGATGACGTAGAGATGGTGCCGGCGCGCCAGCGACAAAATCGGCGCTAGCTCGACCGCCCGGCCGTACAAGTGAACGGGCATGATCGCCCTGGTGCGCTTAGTGATCGCAGCTTCGATCGCGGCAAGCGACGGCCGATAGCGCCCGTCGACGTCCACCAGCACCGGGGTTGCGCCCACCTGCGATATCGCCAGCGCCGAGGCGATGTATGTGTTGGCGGGCAAAATGACTTCATCGCCGGGCCCGATGCCGAGCGCCTGCAGCCCGAGCTTGAGGGCTGCCGTTCCTGAGGAGACGCCGACGCAGTGCGCTGCGCCACAATAGCCGGCGAACGCCTCTTCGAATTCGGCGACGTCCGGACCCAAAATGTACGCCGACGATTCCAAAACCCGATCGATGGCGGCGCGCACGTCGGCCCGGATAGTCTCGTACTGCGCGCGCAGATCGACAAACGGGATGATATCCATCCCCACTCACATTCCGAACGTGAGCGCCGGGGCACTTGGTACGACGGTCGCATATTAATGCGCCGAACGGCCCAAGGGCATCGCGCCGTGTGATGGCAAGCACAAGCTAGGTGGGTTTCGTGGCCCTTACTGGGAGTTCCATATGAGTTCAAGCAGGATGATCAATATCGGCGTCATCGGGTTCGGCTACTGGGGTCCGAACGTCGCGCGCAATTTTTCGCAGATCGACGATGCGCAGGTTTCCTACATCTGCGATCTCGACGAGGCGCGGCTGGCGCGCGCGCGGCGCCAATACCCGCACGCGCAAATGACGCGCAACCTCGACGTCATGCTCGCGGATCCGAGCCTGGATTTGGTCGCTATCGCGACGCCGGTTTCCACGCACCACAAGCTGGCCATCCGCGCGCTGAACGCCGACAAGCACATCCTGGTCGAAAAGCCGCTGACGACGAGCGTCGAGCTCGCACGCGACATCAACGCGACCGCTCGAGCCCGCGGCCGACGCGTCTTCGTCGACCACTCGTTCATTTTCACTCCGGCGGTGCGCAAGATGAAGGAGATTTGCGCAGCCGGCGAGCTGGGCAACCCGCTCTATTACGACTCGACGCGCGTGAATCTCGGCATCTTCCAGCACGACGTCAACGTGATCTGGGATCTCGTCACGCACGACCTGGGCATTCTCGACTACATCCTCGATGGCCGCATGCCGACGTCGGCGAGCTGCACCGGCGTGGCTCACTTCGGTGCCGATCACGCGGACCTCGCGTACCTCACACTCCGTTACGACGGCGACTTCATCGCGCACGTCAACGTCAACTGGCTCGCACCCATGAAGATCCGTCAAGTGCTGCTGTGCGGCGACCGGCGCATGCTGGTATTCGATGACAACCAGGCAAGCGAAAAGATCAAGATCTACGACAGCGGCGTCAACATCAAGCGCCGCGAAGACGTTTACGACTTTCTCGTTCAGTACCGTCTCGGCGACATGCACGCGCCGCGCCTGGATCCGACCGAAGCGTTGACCATCGAGGCGCAGAACATCGTCGACACCATTCGCGGAACCGCCGAGCCGGTGTGCGACGGCGAAGCGGGCGCGCGCGTCGTCTCTATCCTGGAAGCGGCCAACAACTCGTTCAAGTTCAACGGCAAGCCCGTCGCTCTTGTGGCGGGAGAGCTGGCCGCGGTCTAGACCGCGAGTTCCTTCACCCGCGCGGTCGACCCTTCGGTTACCGCATCGAGCTGATCTGCAAACTGCCGCGCGAGCTCCCGCGCGGTGGGAATGCCATTCGATTGCTCGATTGCCGGCTCAAACTCGCCGCGCATGAACCGATCGTATGCCGCACGAACGGCCGCTTTGCAGGCTGCAACATCCGATGCGAACCAGCCGAGCCGATGGTGAATGATGAACTTGCCAACGACGCTATCGCCCGGACCGACGGCGATGATCGGGCGCCGCGCGCCGACGCATTCGAAGACCTTACTGCCAAGCTCATGAGAGGTCTCGGGGTCCATGGCCAACGGAATCAAGAGAACAGCGGCTTCGCGCTGCGCCCGCAACACATCCGAGCGATCGACGCGGCCGTGCACACGGACGGCGTCGTCTAACCCAAAATCGGTTGCCATCGCGCGAACCAGACGGTCATCGGATCCGTAAACGTCAAAGCGCGCTGCAAGGCCGGCGGGATCCTCTTCGCGCCGTAGTTCTGCGACGGCAGCGAACAGCATATCGAGCCGGCGCTTGCCGTCGTATAGCATGCCGGCGTAGCAGAGGCTGAACGTCGCCGGATCGAGGGCCTCGATCGTCCGCCACTCGGCCGGGTCGTAGGCGTTGGGAATGACGGCGCCGTCCTTGTGAAACGCGAGGCGCTGCTGAGCGATTAAATGGTCGCTGATCGCGGTGATGCGCGTGGCGCGCCGCAATATCCGCCGCTCGATCTCGTACTCGATGCGCGTGCGCACGCGGCCGTGGCCGGCGTACGGATTGCCATACCAGAGGTCGCGATAGTCAGCGATCCACGGCAGCCCGCGGCGCATCGCCGTCAAGCCGGCAACGATGTGAACGGTCGGCGGAGGACAGGTGCTGATGATCGCGTCGAAGCGGCTCCGCCGCGTGAGATCGAGCGCCTGGCGGGTTGCCGCCGGCAGCCACCCGGCTGCTCGATCGGGAAACCAAACGACTCTCTTCGCCACGTCCTTCGCCCAGTGTCCCAAGCGACGATGTCCGGGTTCTCCATTGGTTTGCGCACGTTCGCGTTCTGCCGCGATGCGGCGTCCGTTCCAGCGTTCGAGCGCGTCGTTCACTGAGACGACGTAGGGGGGCGCCGTCCCCGGTTGACCGACATAGTTCGTCAGAACCGTCGGCTCCCAGCCGAATTCCGGCAGGTGCGAGGCGAGGTACGACGGCCGCACCACGCCAGCCGTGGGCCGAGGCGGAAAGTAATACGCGACGATCAATACGCGCTTGGTTGTCGACGGCATATGCTTGTGATTCGCTTCTCAGACGACCGCAAGGCCCGCCCCTTGGGACTAAAGGGCCAAGGCATCCATCCGTCAGGGCCGCTTTGCCCGCTTAGCACGGTGCTCTAGGTTTCTGTAGTCGAGCGCCCGCAAAGGGTATCATGGAAGACGTCGGGGACCGCCGCGCGTTGCTACCTTCCCGTTAGGAGTATAGTCACAGTGAAGTTTGGTAAATCATTGATCTTGACGGCGCTCATCGTACTCGCGAGCGGCTGCGGTGCCGGGGGTCTTTTCAACGGCAGCTTTTTCAACCACGGCGGGGGCGGCGGCGGCGGGGGCGGCGGCACAACGAATTTCGCCGCGGTGTATACTTCCAACAGCCCGAGTAACCCCTCAAACGATATCATTACAATATATCCGCTTAACGGGGGCTCTGACCCCACGCCTTCTCGGAGCTACCAAGGCTGCACGTGCCATTTAGATCACCCGGCGCAAACCGGCGTCGACGCGCAGGGCAATCTTTACATCATAAACCAGGGCGTGCTGGGAACGACCTCACCAAGCGTCGTCGTCTTTAGTCCAAGTACGGACGGCAACACGACCCCCATACGTACCATTACGTCTCCGGTCCTCGTCTCGCCGCAAGCGCTGGCGATTGACGGGTCGGGAAATATCTTCGTCGGCGACGCTGGCTCAAGCGCGATCTACGAATTTACCTCGTCGCAAAATGGTCCGTCGGCGCCTGTGAACGTTATCACCAGCAACGTGCAGCAGCCGTTGGCGCTTGCCGTCGCACCCAACGGCGATCTGTACGCCGCAGATTACGGCGCCAAGGCCGTCCTCATTTACGCGGCCGGAACGCTGGCGTTCAAGGGTGAAATCAACGGCAGCAATACGGGTTTGGCAAGCGGGCCCTCGGGCATCGCCTTCGATTCAGCCGGAAACATTTATGTGACGACGAAGGACAACGGCGCAATCGTCGAGTTCCCCGCGGGCACACAAACGAACATCGTGCCTTCCAGGACCATCACGGGCCTGACATCACCCCAAGGCATCGGCGTTGATGCATCGGGCAACATGTACGTCGGGCAGTCGTCTGCGAACCAGATCAACGTGTACTCCGCATCGACGCCGAGCGGAACCAGCTCGCCCTCGTCGACGATCAGCGGATCGAATACGAAGCTCAACGCGCCGACGTACGTAAGCATCTGATAACGTCGTCCAGCACGACCGTGGGTAACGGGATAGCGCTCGAATGGGTAAACCACGCCTCGTTCGTGCTGGACTACGACGGTGTCCGTCTGATCTCGGATCCCTGGCTCGAAGGGAAAGTCTTCAACAACGGTTGGAGCCTGCTCTCCGACACGGTTTTCGGCTATCCCGATTTTCAGAACATCACGCACATTTGGTTTTCGCACGAACATCCGGACCACTTTTTCCCACCGAACCTCAAAGCGATCCCATCCGCCATCCGGCGCAGCATTCCCATTCTGTATCAAAGAACCAAAGACCGTAAGGTCGCGAAATTCTGCAAAGGCCTCGGCTTCAAGGAAATCATCGAGTTGCAGCCGTCGCGGTGGCTGGCGCTCAGCTCCTCGCTGTCAGTGCTGTGCAGACCGGTTCCGGATGACGATTCGTGGATGGCACTGAAAACCGATCGTGGAACGATCCTGAATATTAACGACTGCGTGATCGATACTACGGTGAAGGCGCAAGCCATCGCCGAAGTCGTCGGCCCGGTGAACGTATTGATGACGCAATTCTCATACGCGCAGTGGGCCGGCAATCCGGAAGACCGCGAATCGCGTCACAAGGAAGCTCGCGAAAAGCTCGTTCGGATCGCTATTCAAGCCGGAGTTTTCAAGCCTCAATACGTCATCCCGTTCGCAAGCTTTGTGTGGTTCTCACACGAGGAAAACTTCTATCTGAACGACACGATGAACGACGCGGAGGGCGTTGCCAGGTTTATCGAGGACGAGCTAGGATGCAAACCCGTCGTTTTGTATCCGGGCGACCGCTGGGAAGTCGGATCGGCCCATGACTGGAGACCTGCCGCAGCTCGGTACCGCCAGGATTTCGAAGCGCGCATGCGCGGCGGCCCGATCACGATGGCGCGGCCCGTGGCGTACGGTGAAATTGAGGCAGCGTCGCGTTCGTTTCTCGACCGGCTTGGGCGGAAGAACCGCCTTCTTCGGTATGTTCCCTTGCCGTCGACGTGCGTGAAACTGCTCGATCTGAATCTCTCCGTACTCATTACGTCTCGCGGCTTGCGGCGCGTCGACGATCAGCACCCCATCGATATTTCAATGAATGCAGAAAGCCTGTTGTACTGCCTTCGTTTTGATTGGGGCGCGAATACGCTTCACGTGAATGGCCGGTTTCGGTCGGCCCACGGCAACAGCTATCAGAAATTCTTTCGCTTCTTCCGCATCGCAGATGACAACAACCACGGCCGAAGGCTCGACCCCGGGTGGATCGCCGCAAAGCTGATCAACCGAGGGTCGCGCGCGGTCTCGCATGCCTTAGGCCGCGCTCGATGACGTCGCGGCCCATCGTTCCATGCGGATCTTAGTCGTTCCGCGAGATTTTCCATCAGAAGACCAACCTCAATCCGGCATCTTCGTTCTGCGCCAAGCGCTGGCGTTGCGCAGGTTGGGCCATGAGATCGAAGTGCTACGGATGGTGCCGTTGGCGCCGCCGCTAGGCCGGCGATGGCGCACCTATCAGAAAATTCCCGCTACATACGCGCAAGACGGAATTACCGTCCGAGCTGTCCGGACGCTTGTTCCACCCCAGATGCGTGGCTTAGATTTCGTTCGGGCGCAGTTCGTCGTCCATTTGCGCCGTGAGATTGCGCGTTTCCAACCCGATCTGGTTCACGCTCACTGCACATTGCCGACGGGAGCGTTGTGCTTCGAAATCGCCGTCCCTGTTTTGCTAACCGCTCACGGCAGCGACACGTACGCAGAACCGTGGCGGCGCGCCGATCTGCAGGCGGCGGCGCGGTCTGCCATCCGTAGAGCGTCCGCAGTCGTTGCCGTGAGCGAATTCGTGCGCGGGTCGGTGCAAAAACTGGGGCGCGACGATGCCGCCGTCATCTTCAACGGCGCCGACGACGAAGTGTTCCTTCCAAAAGCGAGTTTCCTCGCGCGCGCGGAGCTAGGGATCGAACCTGGGCGCAAGGTCGTCGTATTTGCCGGAAACCTGTTCCTCGCAAAGGGCATATACGATCTTGCCGAGAGCCTAGCTAAAGTAGCAGATCTGCAACCGCTGCTGCTGATAGCCGGGGGCGGGGCAGACGCCGGAAGCTTGCATGCTCGATTGGACGGCTTGCGGGTCGAACATCGGATGATGGGCCGTGTGCCGCAAGAGAGGCTATCCACCGTGCTGGATGCCGCAGATGTTTTCGCGTTTCCAAGTCACGCTGAGGGGTTACCTACCGTCGTGTGCGAGGCGATGTTGGCGGGCCGCGCGGTCGTTGCGACGCGAGCCGGCGGCACCCCCGAGATCGTTCGAGACGGAGAAACCGGGCTGCTGGTAGGCGTGCATGACGTGGATGGCCTCGCGGCTGCTTTGCGCCGCGTTTTAACCGATGGCGTCCTTCGCGCCCACCTGGAGAGCGGCGCCCGCGAATTCGCACTGGCGCGACTCACGTGGACGCGCAACGCGCTTGCGTACGATGGCATTTATCGGCAGGTAGCCGGTGGTCAACCCACAGCGCACAGATCCGCGTAAAGCTCTAGGAGTTTCTTCGCTTCGGCCTTCCATTGGAAGCGGGTCAGCGCCGCTTCGCGCCCGCGCTTGCCCATGGCTTCGGCCTCATCCGGATTCCGCAACAGCCATGCGATGGCGCGTCCGATCGCCGTCGAATCCAGCGGGTCGACGAGGATGCCGCAGCCGAACGGCTCGACGATCGCTCGCCAAACCGGGAAGTCCGATGCCACGACCGGCAGACCAAGCGCCATATACTCAAACAGCTTCGTCGGCAGGCTGTCAACGAACGTCGGGGTTGGCCGCAACGTGACGACGCCGACTTTTGCATCACCGATCAATTCCCACAGCGCGTTGCCTTCCTGCCAGCCTACGAAGTCGACGCGCTCCCATCCAGGACTGCGGCTTTCGCTCTCGAGGAGCGCTGGGTCGTCGAATTTTCCGGCGAGCGTGAGCTTCGAGCCGGGCGGCATTTCCGGCACCGCCATCGCCGCTACCATTTCCCGCAGCCCGCGGTCAATCGAGATACCACCGGAATACACGGCCGGGCGCGATCGCTCGCGCCACGGGCGGGACCCGAACGGCGCGAGATCGTCAAGCACCGGGTAATTGTAGATCGTGATCGTGCGCCGAGCGCCGATACCCGAGGCGATGGACGGCACGGCCACGACCGTGGCGTTTAACGTCCGCGAGGTCAGACGCGAGAGCTGTTTCGCCGCGAACGCCACGGGACCACGTAATGACCTTGGGATCCAGCGCTTGAGCGCGATGTCCTTGGGAACGTCTTCATGCGCGTCATAGATTACTCGTTTTCCGAGCAGGCGAAGCATGAGGCCCCACGGCAGCAGCTCGGGATCGTGAAA
>Ga0207416_1001477_pt1 | contig 30776 bp, 29 predicted proteins | sample PaiPotPPM11metaG_FD_184107 | JGI IMG/M metagenome (GOLD analysis project Ga0207416, IMG submission 184107) | Iron sulfur acid spring bacterial and archeal communities from Banff, Canada, to study Microbial Dark Matter (Phase II) - Paint Pots PPM... ... | reverse complement strand
GGTCGGACTGGGCGGCGGAAACGAGTCGCTGGGTCACACCGGCGAGGAGTAAGCCGTAACGACGGGTCGCTTCATTTCTCCCGCAGGTCTGCTGGCTTAGCCTTCCCGAGCACGGCGGACCTGCCTGAGGCTTGGCCCCCACCGTGCGTGACTCATAAGCCGCTCCCTGCGAAACGGTACTGTCAGCTTTCAGGGAAGTAGCGGGCTCAGGTATACGTAACAAGCTGGAATTCTACCCTTGTTTTCCAGAACTTAATGGCTTATGGTCTAAAGGCTCCGGGAAGGGGATACCTGCATAGCCCGGGGGGGAATCAAGGAGGCACGTCTTGAGAAATGCGCGTTTATTGTCACTCGTCATACCGGTCCTGGTGGCCGTCGCGTACGGGCCGTTCCCCGCCGCGGCAGGGGCGGCGCCGGGCATCGGGAATGTTGTCACCCAGTCCGACGCGGCGTACGCCAAGAGCTATAAGACTGCGGGGGTGACGAACGTCTTTGCCACGACCCAGCAGACCAGTTGCTACACGCCGGAAGTTCCCTACTTCTCGACCTATAACCCGGAGAACGACGGCTACAGCGGCATGTCCGCTTGCAACGGCTCGTCCACTACGGGCGAGGCGCTCGGGCCCTATCCGACCCAGGCGGGCAGCAATACCGGGTATCCCGCAGCTACGCCAATGCTGGTCAAGGACCATTCCGAGTCAGACATCCGGGTCGATCCGACCAACCGATGGCACCTCATCGGCGAGTCGAAGTGGGTCGTCAGCCCAGAGGGGTATAACCACTTACTGGGGTTCTTCGAGTCCTTTGATGGCGGCCTGACCTGGCCGGTGCAGGGTCATGTGCCCGGCTACGAAGGGTGGACCGACAATACCGACCCGGTGGGCGCCTTCGACACCTACGGCAACTTTTACGCCATCAACCTGCCGTACCAGTTCTTCTACAAGGGCGACGCGCACGACTTCCAGACCGGCAGCGCCGAGCCGAATCCGACCTTGCCCAACGATGTCATTTCGATGTCGGTCCGGCCGCACGGCGCGACCACCGCGAGCAATTGGATCGTGGCCCACAACGGCGGACCAGACTACATCGCGACCTATGACTCCAGCTCGAATGGCAATGGGCCGGACAAGGAATGGTTGACGATCGATACCAATGAAAGGCTGGCCAACGGACAGCCGAACCCGAATGTCAACACGGTCTACGCCATGTGGGTCGACTTCCATTTCCTGACACCGGTCCCATGGGTGTCCACGGCCAAGGCATTTCCGAACGGGACCCACAGCAATTGGACCACCCCGGTCGAGCTTCCGTCACCGCCCCACATGCCCCAGGGAGTGACCTACCTTCTGCCGCACGTCGATGCCAATGGCGTCGTCTACACGTCGCTGACCAACTCCAACCCGAAGAAGGGCTATTGCTGCGACCAAATTTTCGTCGACAAGTCGTCTGACGCGGGCGCCACCTGGTCGGTCGCCGGCGTCGTGAACAACAACATCGCCCCTCCGCCGATCGAATATGCGAATACTCAGTTTCGAGATGGGATCGAGGACAGCTTCACCGTCGGGACGCAGCCGATCGCCGGCTTCTATCCGCTCTACGTGGCCTACGAGGACTACAGCACCGGCAATGGCAACGTGATCCTCGCAGCCTCCTATGACGGGGGGGCGACCTGGGACCCGAGCACCTTCGTGCAGGTGAACGACAACCAGAATACGAACGTCGATGCCTTCCAGCCCAACCTGACGGCCTCCGCCAAGGGGACCATCAGCGTTGCCTTCTACGATCGGCGCCTCGCCTGCCCGACCGCCGGAGCCGAAGCGACCGCCGCGGGCATTCAGAAGGACACCGTGAACCTGAACTACGGTGGTGCCCTGCCACCATATGGCGCGAGCAACTATTGCGTCAACTCCTCGATCCAGTTCTACAGCGAGAGGCTGCAAGCATTGGGCCATAACATCCGGACCTCAGCGCACACCTGGGACCCGCAGCTGAACGAGCCCCGGCCGGCCGGGATCAACGCACTCGAAGGGTTCATCGGTGACTACTACGGCAACATCACCAGCGCCGACAGCACGACCGACTACACGACGTCCGTCAGCACATACAACGACAGCTCGAACCGGAATCCGAATAACCAGCAGCAACAGGTGGTTGCCACGGTCGCCGTTCCACAGTAGGAAGCAAGCACCGGGGAGAAACGCTTTCTCCCCGGTAGCATCGTTTTCGGATGCTATAGCTACACGGTCAGTTAATAGCCGTTTACTGATCGTTGACGGGCGCGTTTCAACGCGATAAGCTTCTTTGCGATCGCCATATCTGAGGGGACGGCGCCTGTTGACCATAAGAGGCACACGGGCGAAACGTGGCTGCAGAGTGGCGGTTGCCGAGGCACGACCGGGTGGCTTTAGCCAGCGCCTCCCGGCCGGTTATAGGCCCGGCTGGCCGTTGACAGCGACCCGACCGGTTCCTACGCTCGAGTCGCGAACTAAATCTACTGGAGGTAAGTCTGCTTGCTTAGATTCAAACGATCCGGATTTCTGGTCGGAGTCAGTGCCGCAGCGCTAATTGCCGGGGCGCTTTCTACCTCGGCTGCGTTTGCCCAGTCGGACCGCGCCACGCTGACAGGAAGCGTGCCGCCCTGGGCGACCTCGACTAACTTCAAGTCCTATGCCAACAGCTCGGACTACGTCGGATTCCGGGTCTATTTAGCATGGACAAACCCATCAGGCGCGGAAGCGGTTGCGCGGTCTGTATCTGATCCCTCCAGCAGCTCCTACGGCAAGTTCCTTACGCCTCAACAGTTCCGCCAGCAGTTCTCGCCTTCTCAGGCGTCCGTGGGCGCGGTGCAGTCCTGGCTCAAGGCACAGGGTTTCGACGTCCAGTACACGCCCACGAACAACCTGTACGTCTCAGCCGAGGGCACCCTGGCCCAGGCGGCTGCCGCCTTTAGTGTCACCTTTGGCATGTACGCGGTCAACGGCATGACGCTGCGCTCACCGTCCTCGGCGATATCGGTGCCCTCCTCGCTGGCCAGCATCGTAACGAGCGTAATCGGGCTGGACGACAGCGCCCAACTGGTCCATAACAACGCAGTTAAGACGGACCCCGATGCCACCCCGACTCCCGCCTTCGTCAACGCGCCACCCTGCTCTGCGTTCTGGGCGCAGCAGCTGGCGACCGGCTATACCAACCCCTACGGCAAGGGTGCCCTGCCGTACGCCCCGTGCGGCTACACGCCACAGCAGGTCAAGGGCGCCTACGGCATCACCGGATATGACGGCAGTGGCCAGACGGTGGCCATCATCGATGCCTACGCGTCGCCTACCATCGTGAGCGACGCCAACCAGTGGTCGACGAACCGCGGCCTGCCGCAGTTCACGGCCAACCAGTTCACCCAGGTGGTCGCCCCTGGCACTTACCGCCATCCCGAGTCTGGAAACTTTCAGGATCCGCAGGGCTGGTACGGTGAGGAGACACTCGACGTGGAAGCCGTCCACGGGATGGCGCCGGCTGCGAACGTCGTTTACGTTGGCGCCCCGAACAACTTCCAGGACCTGGACGCCGCGCTCAATCACGTGGTCGATCGACATCTCGCGCAGATCGTGACCAACTCATACGGTTGGAACGGCGAGCTGCTCCCGGCCGGCTACATAACCCCCTATGAGGCGATCATGGTGCAGGGTGCGGCCGAGGGCATCGGCATCTACTTCTCCTCCGGTGACAACAGCGACGAGTCGTTGACCACCGGCACGGCCCAGGCCGACTGGCCCGCGTCCAGCCCCTGGGTGACCGCTGTGGGCGGCACCAGCCTGGCCGTCGGCGTCTCTAACAACTACCTGTTCGAGACGGGCTGGGGCACCAGCCGGAGCAGATGGAACACAACCTGCTCGCCGACTCCGACCTGGTGCCCGCCGCCCCCTGGCAAATGGCTCTACGGCGCGGGTGGAGGCGTTAGCCGCCTCTTTGCTGAGCCGTCCTACCAGCAGGGCGTCGTACCGAACTCTGTCTTCAAGGCCCAGGGACGCACCGGTCGCGCCATCCCCGACATAGCGGCAGTCGCTGACCCCAACACGGGCTACTTGATCGGGCAAACGCAGGCTTTCCCGGACGGAATGTCGAAATATTCGGAGTACCGCATCGGTGGAACCAGCCTGTCCTCACCGCTGATGGCTGGAATCATGGCTCTGGCTGACCAGGCCAAGGGCAGCCCCCACGGCTTTGCCAACCCCGCGCTCTACGCAGCTCGTAACTCGGGTGCTTTCAATGACATCGTCAATCCCGCCTCTACTGTGGCGGTGGTCCGGAACGATTACGTCAACGGAATCGACTCCAATGACGGAATTTTGACCTCGCTTCGAACGATGAACCAGACGCTCAGCCTCAAGACGACGCCAGGCTGGGATGACGTCACAGGGCTTGGCACACCCACGAGTTCGTTTATCAGCGCCTTAAGCCACTGAGGCAAGTCAAAAGAAGGGCCGGGCCGCGAGGCCCGGCCTTATTTTTTAGAATCGGGCGTGGCCGCTTTTTACGGTGTCTGTGCCGGGGCCGCGGCCACCCTCGTCGGCTTGCTCTTTGTGGCCGTGCAGATCGGGCCACCGCTTGCCGGGGTGGGACCGATCGCGCGACGGCATGCAATGGCGCGGTCCACCTTCACCGTCTTTGCCATACTGTTCGCCCTTTCGCTCTTCCTGATGCTTCCAGTTGAGAGCAATCGGGCCCGAGCGCTCGTGGTTCTCGCTGCGGCTTTGCTCGGTGTCTTTCGATCGATCCGGACATGGCTTCCCGTCTGGGGCGACAAGTTGCAGGGGCGGATTCAATTCCGTCTCTGGCAGACGGCCTGGTTGTTGATCGGCCCGCTGGTTGCCTACGCCTTCCTCGCGCTTGCCGCAGTCCGGCAGCTGGGCTCATCCGATCCAAAGATCATCGACCTGGGAGCCGCGGGGTGGATCATCATGTTATTCCTCCTTGGTGTTCGCAACGCCTGGGAACTGCTGGTTGAGGCCAGTGCGCCGGTGAAGAAGGCCTCCTAGCCCTTGAGCTCGCCGGGGATGATGGTTCGCTTGATCAGGTCGGTCCCGCGCAGCAGCTGGGCTTCGGCCGGGATGCCGACCGGCCAGTCGGTAAGGAAGTGCTGCAGGTCCTCGGTGCCCTTCATCGGGTGATTGGCAAGGCCCACCACAATGTCCTCTTTCTGGATGCCCGCCTTCTGTGCCGGGCCGTTGGGATCAAGCTGGGCGACCCGTACGCCTGACTCCTGATCAAGGTGGTAATAGCGACTGACCCGGCGGTGGATAGGCCAGGGCTCACCGGTGATTCCGAGGTAGGAGCGGATGACACGCCCGTCGCGCAGCAGCAGGGAGACGACGCGCTGGGCGGTATTGCTGGGAACGGCGAAGCAGATCCCCTGGGCGGAGGCGATGATGGCGGTGTTGATGCCGACCACCTGTCCGCGGCTGTCGACCAGCGGGCCGCCCGAGTTGCCGGGATTGAGGGCGGCGTCCGTCTGGATGATGTTCTCGATGGTCCGCCCGGACTGGGCGCGCATGGTCCTGCCCAGGGCACTCACCACCCCCGTGGTGACCGTTGACTGGAAGCCAAAGGGATGGCCGATGGCGACCACCAGCTGGCCAACCCGGAGCTGGCTCGAGTCACCCAGCCGGGCGTGGGGGAGTCCGGTCGCCGAAGCGCGCAGGACCGCCAGGTCCGTGTGGGGATCCTTGCCGATCAGTTCGGCCTTCAGGCTGGTCCCGTCGCGGAGCGTGAGCTCGTATGCCTTGACCGCGCTCGCCACGTGGCTGTTGGTGAGAGCGTATCCGTCCGGGGTGATGAGCAACCCGGTTCCGACGCCACTGACTCCAACAACTGCCGGCCCGACGTTATCGCCGACGGAAATCACCGCCTGTGAATACGCGTCCAGCAACTGGCCATCCGAGATCATGCCGGCTAATTACCCCGCCCAGGCCGCCTCAAACAACCCACTATGATGTTGCTCGGGGATGGGAATTGACGACTCGCTGAAGGGGATTCTGGACTTCAACCGGCTGATGGAAGGGGAGAACCGCAAAAGCGACGACCCCGACGACATCAAGCACTGGAAAGCCGTCTACACCGACCTGGTCGCCTTCAAGCAGAAGATGCTCGATGACACGAGTCGTCACATCTCTACCGTACCGGCCACCGAGCCCGAGCTGGGCAAGAACGACCTGCCGTTTCTCAAGGCGGAGATGCAGCGCCTGCAGCGCGGCCTGGAGTTCTGGGAAGGCCGCAGCAAGGAAACGAATTCCTGACGTCTGACCGGCCCATTTTTCTATAGGCCATCCGGCGGTCTTACGGGTCCAGCTGGCGCATCTACGACCGGCTTGCCCGTACGCAACGAACTTCGAAATCTGGCCGCGACATCATCGGTTGCAGCCCATGCGTATCCCGATCCGCTACAAGATCATTCTCCCGTTTGCCGTCCTGCTGGTATTCGTGGGCGTCACCGGCACCGGGGTGGCCACCGCCCGGCTGACCAGCGCGGCTTCGGTCGAATTCGACGGCAAGCTGCTGGACAGCAGCGTGGTCGCCAACCAGACGCTCGCCCAGGTCGAGGCGGACCGGGTGGCACAGTTGCGCGCCGCCACCGACACCGTCGGCGTGGCTGAAGCCCTGGCTGCCGGGGATAAGGCGGCCCTTTCCCGTCTCCTCACGCCGATTGCAGCCAACGCCCAACCGGCGAACCTCGTGATCGAGGTACTGAACCAGGGCGGGACAAACCTGGTAACCGTTCTGGGGGGGCCAAGCGGCGCCTCCAGCTCGCCAAGCTTCGCCCAACCGACGGACTACACGAAAGTCCCTGGCGTCGTCAGCGCCCTGGCGGGTCGAAGCGATGCCTTTGGCGAGAGGTACCTCTTCCTGCTCGCCGATCAGCCGGACCCCATGCTCTACTGGGTGGGGCCAGTCCGCGCCGACAGCGGTCAGGTCACGGGGGCTATCCTGATCGGGGAGCGGCTCGGCGACATTGCGCAGCGCATCCAGGGCTCGGCCTTTTACGGTCCGGACGGGCAGCTGCTGGCCAGCTCGGTCGCCAGCCCGGCCATGCTTGACGGTGCCACGGCGCAGAGGATAACCGCCCGGAATGCCGTCCCGCTGGACGACAGCCAGGCCGGTCACAGCTATCGCTCCCTGTTCAGCCAGTGGATCATGCGCGGATCTCCGCTCGGCTACCTCGCCGTGCAGGCGAGCACGGACCAACTGGTTGGATCGGTGTTCCAGGTTCGATTGATCCTGACGCTGGTCTTCACTGCCGCCGCCCTGCTCACGCTGCTGGTGGGGACCGTGACCGCCGCCTTGATAACGCGGCCAGTCGACCAGCTGGTGCGCTCGATGCGTATGATCTCGGCCGGCGACCTGCATCATCGGGCCCGGGTCAGCTCCCGCGACGAGATCGGTTACCTCGCCCAGACCTTCAACGAGATGGCCGGAAGCATCGAAGCAAAGACGGCCGCCCTGGAGGAGACGTACTTCACCAGCATGGAGGCGCTTGCGCGAGCGATTGACGCGCGAGACGCAACCACCTTCGGCCATTCCGAACGCGTGTCGGCAATCAGCGTCCAGATCGCGGACGAGATGAGGCTGTCCCCGACCGATCGCGAGGCACTCCGCCGGGGGGCCTTGTTGCACGACATCGGAAAGATCGGCGTCGAGGACCGCGTCCTGCGTAAGCCCGGCCCGTTGAGCGCGGAGGAAGCGGCCGACATGCAGGAGCATCCTCGGATCGGCTACGACATGCTCAAGGGCCTGCGCTTTCTGGAGCCCAGCCTGCCCGGAGTGCTTCATCACCACGAGCGCTGGGACGGCGCCGGATATCCGCACGGTCTCAGCGGGATACAGATCCCTCTGGCGGTGCGCATTCTGACCGTTGCCGACGTCTTTGACGCCATGACCTCCGACCGTCCCTATCGGAAGGGTCTTGGTGTCGAGGCCGCCACTGAGGCGATCCGCCAGGATTCGGCGATCCGCTTCGACCCCGACGTGGTCGCCGCCTTCTTGAAGCGGTGCGATGCCATCGTCACCATGCTCGAGAAAATGGGGAAGACGCCGCCGGCAATGGCCAGGACATCGGAGGCGGCCTGATGGTCGAGCCTGCCGAGCGGGATGGACGTCGCGGCGGCCGGCGCCGGCTCGCCCTCGTACCTCTGTTGGCCCTGATCTTCTGGCTGACCGCCCTGATGGCCTCCAGCCTCCCGGGGCTGCTGGTTTTGGGAGTGAACGTACACATTCCCCCGATCAGCTACGGCGGCGGAACGTCGATCGCGCTGGCGCCGCTCTCGCAGAAGATCATCGCGGAGGCTAACCAGGACCGCGTCGCGGCAAACGGCGGCACGCCTGCGGCCGCCCCCACCACTGATCCCTCGACCCCGGCTTCCCAGGGCACGTCGGGGAGCGGTTCAGGTAGCAGCGGCGGCGGGTCCACCCCTGTTTACTCCGCCAGTCCGACCCCGAGCCCCACGCCTGCGCCGAGCGCGACGCCGACACCCACGCCGACGCTGTCAGCTACGCCGACCCCCACGCCAGCACCCACGCCGACCCCAACTCCAACTCCAACGCCGACGCCAACACCGACGCCAACACCGACGCCAACACCGACGCCAACCGCAAGCAAAGCCACCATCAGCGGCCAGGTGATCGACTCGGTCACGCATGCCGTGATCGCCGCCGCCACGGTGGCCGTAAGCGGCGGCCCCAGCACCCTGACCGATGTGAACGGCAACTTCAGCTTCATCCTCAACCCGGGCACCTACACGCTGACCGCCAGCGCCACCGGCTACAGCAGCTCTAGCCAGACGGTGACGGTCAACGGCGGGCAGAACCTGACCGTGACCTTCAAGCTGGTAAGCCTGACCGCCACCGGTGGGATCAAGGGCAACGTGACCAACAGCGTCACCTCAGCCGCTGTGGTGGGCGCCGTTATCACGCTCTCGAACGGACTGAGCACGGTCACCGACATCAACGGTGTCTACAGCGTTCCGGTGGTCCTCTACGGCACCTACTCGATCAGCGTCACCGCAGTAGGGTTCGTGTCGCAGACGCAGTCGGTAACAGTAAAGCCGGGACATACCACCACGCTTAACTTCCAGCTGGTTCCGTAAGTATCTAGTGGCCGACGACGTGTAGGCGCCAGCCGCTGAGGTCGCCCGCTTCCGGGTGATGGTGAACCTCGTCTTCGGGTGCGTCGCTGAGAAGTTCCTCGATCTGCCGCTGGCTCTTTATGAAGGCCGTCACCACTTCGGGATCGAAGTGGGTTCCAGAGCCCTTCAGGATCTCGCCCTTGGCATAGTCGAAGGTGCGGGCCGCGCGGTAGGGCCGGTCGGAGGTCATTGCGTCGAGGGCATCGGCAACCGCCAGGATTCGCGCACCCAGCGGAATATCGTCTTCGCGGATCTCATCGGGATAGCCGTTGCCGTCCCAGCGCTCGTGGTGATGGCGGATCAGCGGCAGGACGGGCTCGAGGAAGTCGATGCCCTTGAGCATGTCCACGCCGATGATGGGATGTTTTTGCATACGGATCTGCTCGTCAGGCTCGAGGCGTGCCTGCTTGCGGAGAATGTGGTCCTCGATCCCGATCTTGCCGATGTCGTGCAACACGCTGGCCCGTTTGATTGCGGCCAGTTCGGTCTCGTCGCAGCCGAGCGCCCTGCCGAGAACCACCGCGTATTCTCCGACCCGCTGCGTATGACCGTGGGTATAGGGGTCGCGCGCCTCGACCGCCGCGGCCAGCGCCTCGATGGTCATCAGGTAAGTGTCCTGCAGCTGGGTCATGGTGGTCTTGAGGCTCGCGCTGTTCTGCTTCAGGCTGCGGGTCATCTGGTTGAAGGAACCGGTAAGCTCGCCGATCTCGTCACTACTTGTAATCGGTGCCTGGTGATCAAGGTCCCCGGCACTGACCAGGCGGGTGGCATCCACCAGCCGTTGGACAGGCCTCGTGATGCGGCGTGCCAGCCAGATACCGATCAGCAAGGTGAGGAGAACCCCGCCGAGGAAGAGGACGGCCATGATCAGGCGGATCTGGCCGGTGTCCTCCAGGAGACCGGTGCTGGAGGCGACCGTACCGACGTACCCCACGTTCGTATTCCGCAGGGTCCACGGTGAGATGAGCTCCAAACTCGGGCCTCCGGCCGTCCGGCTTACCTCGACAACGCTCGTAGGGCTTATCCGGCTGCGGGTGGCCTGGTCGAGCGTAAGGGCAGGCCACTGATCGGGGCTAACGGCCAGCGAGCTGCTGATGACGTTGCCATGCACGTCGTAGAAGGTCACGTCATCGTGGATCGCCGATTTAATGGCAACCGCGCGGTCATCGAGGTAATCGCCAACCAGGATCGCGCCGATCAGGACGCCGTTGGCGCTCCTGACCGGCTGGCCAGCAAAGACCGCCGCACGGGGGGCCGACAGCACGATGTCCATCTGGAGCGCGCCACCTGTCAGCAGGTAGGAGAGGCCGGGCCACCCGCTCAAGTCGGTGTTCTGCGTCACGGTATCGGCCGTGGCGCCGTGACCGACAACGCCGACAATCTCGCGGCCGTCCGCGTCGACGGTGTCCACGATCGTGTTGGGGTGAAGGATGAGCGCGCGCTCGAGCGCCATCTGCAGGGCCGGGGCCTTGCCCCAGTTCTGGGTGAGGCTGGTGCCGGTAGTGAGGAGCCGGAGGAGCGACCTGCGCTCGGCATCGGTGGTCCCGATCATCGACTGGGTGGTAAAGCCATCGTGTATCAGCTGGTTGTCAAAGGACTGCTGGCCCCGGGCGCTGAGCTCTCCGGAGGCGGCCAGGGTGCCGATCGCGCCGATCGCCAGCGTGAGCAGCGCGAACGGAAGCACGATCTTCAGGGCGAGCCGGCTTCGAAGGCGGGGCATGATGACCACCTTGTAACGTCCGGACCCGGCCCTAGCTTGTGGCGCGAAACGCGGCTATGCCTGGAAGAAGGCCTCCGGGCTGATGTCCAATACGGGGACGTATTCAGGCAGATCCTCGGAAAAGCGGCTTCCCGAGGCCGGAAAGATGTAGTCCAGTGGGATCGCCGGGCCCAGCTTCTGGGCGCGGTCGAGGAAGGTGGTGGCGAGCAGCATGGTACTGAAGACGGGCGTGATCCGCCGGCCGCCGCCAGCGGGCCGCTGGAGCAGGCTGAGGCGGTCCGGGTCGCGACCGGTCTCGGGCAGCAGGACGATGACAAAAACGCGCTCCGGCAGGGCCACGACTCCAGCATAGGGGCCCCGATTCGACGCAAGCTTCCCGACCACGAGGCACTCCTAGACAATGTGGGCATGACGCCGGCCGAAGCACGCGACGCCTTCACCCGTCTACTGCAGACGCCGGAGGGCGAGCTGGACCTGGCCGAGGGAGCGCTATTGATCGCCGCGGAGGAATATGCGGAGCTGCGCCCGGCGGTATACCTCAACCAGATCTCGCGCATGGCGACCGACCTGAAGCGCCGCATCAGGACCGAGGTCGACCCGGAGCGGGTGGTCGAAATTGCCAACGATTACTTTTTCGAAGAACTGCACTACAAGGGCAACCGCGAGGAGTACTACGACCCGCGCAACAGCTACCTGAACGATGTGATGGAGCGGCGAGTCGGAATCCCGATCACGCTGGCCGTGCTCTACCTCGCGGTCGGGGAGAAGGCAGGTCTCCCGGTCCGTGGCGTCGGCATGCCCGGCCACTTCCTGGTCAAATACGCACCCAAGACACCTGGCGTGGAGATCTTCATCGATGCCTTCAACGCGCGGACCCTGGATCGGGCCGAATGCGCGAAGATGCTGCAGGAGATGTACGGGGAAGCGGTGGAGATGCGACCGGCGCTCTTGCAGCCTTCGGCCAAGCGGCAGATCCTGGCACGGATCCTGAACAACCTGAAGAGCCTCTACATGTCACGCAATGACCTGCCGCGGGCGCTGGCTGCCAGCGACCGGATCATGCTTGCCGATCCGCACCTGACGTCGGAGTGGCGTGACCACGGCATGATCCAGCTCCAGCTTCGCCACGATAGCGCGGCTTTGAAGGATTTCACCCGCTACCTCGCCATCCGCCCGGAGCCTGAGGACGCGGCCCGAGTCAAGCAGCTACGCAGTGACCTGATCAGCCGGCTGAATTGAAGCACCTCGGCCTGGTCGTTCGAGACGGCTTACTCTTCGGCGCGATCGGCGGCGCCTTCAGCGTGGTCGTCTTCCTCGCTGCCGTTTACATCGCACGGGAGTTTCCTCTCGGGATCTTCTCATCGCTTACGGGGACGGTGCTGACCTTCCTGGTCTTCGGCGCCGCCGGCCGGAAGCTGGCGACGGCCACGCGGAGCACGACGGCGGCCTGGCAGATGGGCGCCATCGCCGGCGGCGTGAGCGAGTTGATCAGGACGGTTGCCGTCTCGGTCTTTCTTTCCCTCTCACCGACCGGCCAGGCAATCTTCAACCGACTCGGTGCAAGCACGCAACAGGCGGCCACCGATCCAGCGAGCGAGATCGCGAACCTCGCTGTTTACCTCGGGGCGGCGATCATCTTCGGCGGCCTGGCCGCCTGGCTGGGTGCCTGGTCGCTGATCAGGTTTGGGCCGCCACCGACCGCGCAGCCATGAGTCGGAGACGCAAAAAAAGGCCGCCTCGCGGCGGCCTTTTCGCAGTCAGGAGTGAAGCGCTAGAAGCCGCCTGAGCCGTTGGGTGTTCCGAGCCCGGTCGGGCCATCGTAACCGGGGCCCGCCGTGCACAGATAACTGCCGCCGCAGCTGCCGTTGCTTCCCGAGGTGACATCGTACAGCGAGCTGGTGTGACTGTACGGATATGAGCCGTAGGTCACGCTGGTGGCATTTCCCGCCAGGGCATAGACAGAGGCGATGATCGGAGACGCCACGCTGGTGCCGCCGAAGACCAGCCAGCCACTCTGTCCGCGGTAGGAAAAGCTGTCATAGACCGACACGCCAGTGTTGGGATCGGCGTCCGCCGAAACGTCGGCGACCGTCCGGCGCGAGCATCCCGGATCGGTCTGCCAGGACGGCTTTGTAATATAGGCGCTGCAACCGCTTCCTGCGCCGGACCATGCCGTCTCACCCCATCCACGTGCGCTGCTGTCCCGGGTCAGGGTGGTGCCGCCCACGGCTGTGACATATTGCGAGGCGGCGGGGAACTGGACGCCGTAGCCGCTGTCCCCAGAACTAGCCGTGATGGCGCTGCCTGGATGGTTGTAGTGGGATTGGTCGTTGACCTCGCCCGAATATTCACTTCCGCCGTAGCTGTTGCTGATGGCATTGGCGCCCAGCCGGGCCGCCTCATCAACGGCGGCGGAAAGGTTGGCAAAGGAGTTCGAACTTGCCTCAACCAACAGAATGTGGCAATTGGGGCAAACAGCCGAGACCATGTCGAGGTCTAGGGAGATCTCCTGGGCCCAGCCGCCATTCGACTTCGGATAGCTGGTGCCACCGCTCTGGTTGACCTTCCTGAAACAGCCGTTGGCCGTCGTGCATGCCGCGATACCAAACTGGCTACGATACACGCCGAGATCGCTTTCGGCCTTGGGATCGTCGTACGCATCCACGATCGCAACCGTCTGTCCACCGCCGGCCGTGGCGGACGGTAGGTTGTATGCCGACCGCAGGTCGGCCGGGTTATAGCCGCCCGGGCTCGAGGCGTTCGGGCTGACGCCGTCGACTCGGATCAGGGCGTGGCATCGGGCGAACCCGGCGCTCACCGAGCCACAGACACGGGCGGAGCTGTGGGCATTGGTAGCCGAAGCCGGGACAACACTGAATGGAAGTACGGCGGCGGCCGCGAGGGCGACCAACAGGGTGCGTGGATGTCGAATGACGGAGGCCAGCGTACGCTTCATATTTTTCCCCCAGGTCAAGATTGCGCGTCTCGCGCGCTCATACTTTAAGGAGGCGACGCGCGCCAGTCAACAGGCTGAGATCATCGCCACAAAGTCAGTTGCAATGATCTGACAGCATGGCTAGCAGTCTTCCGGAAACGCCTTCGATCAGGTGAGGATTGGGTGAAGGCGGAAGAGAATTGGGAAGAAGGCCACCAGGCCAACATAGAGTAGCGGGAGCCCGGAGCGGGTCGCCTGCTGGCGGTAGAGTGGGTTCTGGGTTGTGCGTACCCAGGTGTTATCCACGCTGACTACGCGCGTGATATTCCCTCTCCATACCTCTCCGTATGTGACAAAGTACCCGGGAAGGAGTCGCGGAGTATCACTGCTGACCACAGTTGTGAGATAGGCACGGGTGCGCGTAGCCAATCGCATTGGATATTCATTGCCTGTGGCTGCCCCGTAAGCGAACACCTGCATTTGCACGTTCTGGTAGCAACCCCCCTCGGGTTCAGCGGCTCCCTTGTAGCAGAGGTTTAAGGCCTGCTGATAGTCGTGAGCCTCCCGGTCGGCGACCACGGCGGTTGACAGCGCCGCTCCACCGACGACTACAAATAGCAGGTCCAGACCGAGGGTAAAAACGCTGGCCGCCCACAACCCAAGTCGTGCCCTGGCCGGCTCGACGACGCCGGGAACTGCTCGATCAAGGAAGACGGACAGCGTGGTGAGCTGCATCCTGGTCCACACGTTGCGAAGCAACTTGAAGACGACCTGGTCCTGGGTCCGGAAGACGAGCTGCCGCGCCAGCGGCCTACCTTCCTGGGTGATTTCTGCGAGGCCGTCGATGCGGCACCGCTTCCGAGACCCGAGGGTGCCGGCAGCCATGAGCTGTTCGTCGTCCACGATCAGTGCCACGCGACGGAAGCGCCCCCAACCCACGAGGATCAGCGCTACGGCGATCGGGGCAAACCTCCAGAAGTTGCTCAGGATCACCGGGTCCTTGGCGAAACCGCGCGCCAGGACGTCGCCCACGCCCAGGTAGGTGGCAAATACGATGCCGAAGCCAAGCACTACGAGGTCGGTCCAGTTGTGCAGGGGATCGAGGCGTAAAACCAGGGGATGGCCGGGCGGCAGGAGCTCAGGTTGGAGGTCTGGTTGGCTTAACGCCATCCGGTTACAACGGCGATCGGGCCCGGCATTTGCGGCCGGACGTCCCTCGCTGGACACAGGCGTGGCACGGACCGGCCAAGTAAGATAGTCCGGATCGCGCTAGACGGGGAGTTAGCGGTGCCCTGTACCCGCAATCCGCTACAGCGGGGTCGAATTCCCCTTTGAGGGGTGCGCTATCCGGAGCCGTGCGTCGTGCGACTGCGTTGATGGCCTGGTCCTGCGCGACCTGGTTCCGTGAACCCTGTCAGGTCCGGAAGGAAGCAGCAGTAAGCGGGGTGCCGGGGGCGCCGCAGCCCACCGGGCCTGAGTGGTCCACGATGTGCGCCCGGGCAGCGTTACAACAAGGAGGGGTGCGCGGTCAACCCTTGCTTGTGGGCTGGTAGCGGAGGAAAACAGCTCCGGCTTTCAGCTCTGCCACTTGCAAAAGCTTTAGCTTCAGCCTGTCCGGCAGGTTCCTGAATAGTGGTTGGCCGGCGCCGAGCGCGGCCGGATAGACGACAAGCTGGTATTCATCTACCAGGTTCAATCTGGCCAGAGCCTGCGCAGTCCGTACCCCGCCGTGGAAAACGATGTTCTTGCCGGCTTGTCGTTTGAGTGTGGAGACGGCTTGCACCATGTCCTCATCGTTCTTGACCAGCAGTAGTTCGCTGTCAGGCCACGGTAGCTTCTCCTCGGTTTTCGAAAATACTGCCTTGTGTGCGCTGGTTGCCCAGCGCGCGTAGGCGATTGCGCCTTTGGACAGGTTGGGATCGCTGGCCTCGGCTTTTAGCCAGTACCCAAGCAGATCGACTGCCACAACGCGTCCCAGTAGCAGCGTGTCGGCTTTGTTCGTAAGCTCGGGCACTGCCGTCTCAAAAACCCCATGATCGTCGCCCCCCGAACCGTTGTCTTCCTTGCCCAAGGTTGAAACGTACCCATCAAGCGACATGTGCATGAATAGAACGAGCTCTCTTCTTCCTCCTCTGTTCCAGTCCCAGCGATTCAATACTGATATAGACGCCAGGCTCAGCCAAAAGTAATCGGTCTGCTTGGCGTGAGTTTGTCGGCTACTGTGGCGGCAGGCCGGGGTTGATCGTGACTAACTGCACGGCGGCGGTCGTCTCGTTGCGAGCGCCGTTGTTCCACAAGTCCCACCATTCGACAGGCTGGCCGTCGATAAAACTCACGGTGCGCGGCTGGCCGGCTCGCATTGCGATCGGTGTCGGCGCTGCGACGAACGGCCCTAGAGGGCTCGAGGCGACTGCATAGCCCATGCCGTCGCTGCCGCAGTAGCCGCAATTCGGCAAGCTGTACGTGAGCACGTAATAGCCGGTCGCAGCGTCTCGATACATGCCCGGCGATTCGACATTCGGCTGGGTCGAAATGGTGCCGCCGACGCCGTTGCCGTTCGCCCACCACGCGTCAAGCTGCTCGACCCGAATCGTCTGATTCCACATCGTGCAGTAGATATAAGCATGGCCGTCGACCGCGTAAAAGATGCTGAAGTCGCCGTTGTGGTAGCAGATTGTCATGTTCGGCTTGTGCATTGATGCGTGTGGCCCGGCATCCGGCGTATCGCCGCATGGCCCAGCCGGGCCGGCACAGCCCATGACGTAGTAAGCATTACTGCCGTTCCAGCTAAAGTCGGCCGGGCTGTTGAAGTAGAGAATCCAGACGCCGTCGGATTGGCGTTGCATCATGCGCGGATTGAAGCAGCCGCCGTTACCGCAATCGTTGATCCACGAAATGTTACGGTACGCGTCGTTTGCATTCGGATCGAAGAGCAGCCGCACGAACTGCCAGTTTTGTTTGTCGGTCGACTGCCAGACGCCAAAGCCGCAGAACGGGCCGTGCACGGTCCATGTGAAACCGCAGCCGTAGCGCGTGCCGTACAGGTAGTACGTCGAGCCGACTTGCGTGATCATGCCGTCGTGTGCGTCGAGCCCAGTGAGCATGATCGGCGCAGCCGCCTGAGCCCCGGCCGTCGGCAGCATAAGAGTTGCCGCGAGAACGAGAGCCAGTAGATAACGCTTCATGATTCAACCCCTTCCGAAAGGGGAATGGGTCCTCGGCCGAAGCGGGCCGGAGATCGACGGCGCCGGATAGCCCGTCATGATGTTGCGCTAGTAACGAAGCAGACCACCGGGGTCTTGCGTGTAAACGAAACTGGCTTTAGCCGGCGGGAGACTCGCCCCTTATCAGTGAGTCGGGCCCGGGTACGAGTATTCGGAGGCAATCCATTCGCCCGTGTAGTAATCGATCGCAACCCACTCCGAAGTACGGTCGCAAGCCCCCGTGCAAATGAGCTGCCAGTGGCCGTTGAACGTCACGACCCACGACAGAGAGTGGATACGGAGGCCGAAGCCGGTATCGAAGTTGTGCCGGATCTCCGCAGATTGCACGTCGGTGAGCCCGGAGTCGGCGTGCACTCGGGCGATCCGAATGGCAGTTGCCTGTGAGATTCCGGTGGCTGCCGGGCGCTGGGAGAAAAAGTATCCGAGACCGCCTAATCCAAGCACCACCACCAACCCGGCCAGGAGAAGGAGGCGCCGGTGCCGCGTCATCGGCTATCCCTCAGGCGGCGTTGGCGGCGGATTTCGCCAGGGAATCGAGGTCGAGGCCCTCTTTCCTGACCCGCAGATCCACATATAGAAGCGTGTAGCCGATCGGCACCAGCGGCATGACCAGCGAGCCCAGGATGCCCGCCGCGGCGTTAACAGCGAGCTCCTTGGTCAGCATGTCGACACCAGGAATGATGAGGATCCCGACTCCGGCCGAGAATCCCAGGATGAACGAAAGAATGAATTCGAGCAGGGCGATCACGACCATGATTCCAAACGTCCGCCACCAGAATCCGGTCACTAGGAAGGCACTCCGCCTGACCGCATCTTTTGGCTTTACCGATTCAGCGGCCAAAACCGACGCGGCGGGCGCCCAACGGACGATCAGCCAGATGCCCAGTGGCGGGATGATCAGCGCGATTACCGCAACGATCAGGCGCGCATAGACACCGGCGAAGTTGCTGTAACGGCGGAAGCCCGCGATCAGGATATCGCCGGCGCTGGCCGGGCCGCGGAAGATGACCTGGGCAGCGGCGAGGTAAAGGGTGGACAGGATATAGGGCGCCAGGAAGAAGCGCATGAAGCCGCTGAAGGCGGATAGGCCGGCGAGCAGGAAGATCACCTGCGGCAGGGAAAGCACCAGGCTGATAACGGCGAAGAGCTGGAAATTGCGCCGGTAGATCTTGAAGATGGCGTCCAGCAGTTCGGAAAGGGAATAGGTCCGCGGCTGAAGCGGGCCCGAGGTCGACGGCGCCGGATAGCCGGTCATGATGGTGCGCTAGTAACGACGCAGACCAGCGGGGTCTTGCGTGTAAACCAAACTGGCTTCCGCCCGCACTAGTGTGTAGACAGATGCTGGAGGCCGTACAAGAATGGCTGGGCCTTCGCGATTGCCGGGCCGAGCGACACGACCAACGAACTGTTGAGGACAACTGACGGCGGCGCGATCTGGCGCCAGGTGCAGGCGCCCTAAGGAAGGGGCAAGGGGCGTAGCGGTACGGGAGACGATTGTACGATCGACGTCGTCGTCTGCCCGTAGGGGAGGAAGCGGTCGAGAACGACTTCTAGCTGGTCCACAGCGCGGACGTGGACCTTCATCAGGAAACAGTCGTCGCCGGTGATGCGGTGGCACTCCACGACCTCGGGCGTTTCGGCGGCGAGCGCCGCGATTTTCGGGAGCTGCCGCGGCTCGGGCCGGATTCGAACATAGGCGGCCACCGGATATCCAAGGGCGCGCGGGTCGATGGCGAGCCGGTAGCCGTTGATCACACCGGCAGCTTCCAGGCGTTGAATGCGCTCGGTAACAGCTGGAGCCGACATCTTCATCCGCCGAGCCAGCTCCGCCATGCTCAGGCGTGGGTTTTCGAGAAGCTCGCTCAGAACGCCCAGGTTGATTCGGTCCAGTACCGGGTTTAGGCCTTCTGAGGTCGCACCTGGTTTCAGCTTTAGCTTCGTAGCCATTCGCTGTCCGCCAGCTTAGCATTGCCATGGACTGTAGGGGTCAAACCTCGCAGCATGCTCTGGTGGCTCGGAGAAAACCCATCACTGCGGTGCCGCCCCAGGCTTACTTTGTCGTCAGCGCTGTCTTCCACTACCTCGGGCCGTCTTTTGCAGTGCTGCTCTTTGCGCGAGTGGACGTCCTCGGTGTTGCCTGGCTGCGGATAGCGAGCGCCGGCCTGGTCTTCGCGGCCTGGAGGCGCCCGTGGCGTTACTTTTGTACTCTGCCGCGGCGCGACCGCCTGCTCTTGATCGCCTTCGGAACCGTGCTCGGCGTCATGAACAGTTGCTTCTACCTGGCGATCTCTCAGCTACCACTTGCGACCGTCGGTGCCATCGAGTTCCTGGGACCGATCGGGCTCGCCGCCATCGGAATGCGCACGCGAAGAAATATGGTCGCCCTCCTCGTGGCGATCACTGGCGTCTACCTTCTGACCACGGTCCGCCTCCAGGGGCACATCCTGGGTTTTGCCTTTGCCTTCGCGAACTGCGGGCTCTTCGTCCTGTATGTCGTGCTGGCCCACCCGGTAGCGCAGCGTGGGCCGGGAAAAGGGATCGACTCACTTGGGGTGGCGATGCTGGTCGCGCTCCTCGTTGTCATGCCGATCGGGTTGGTTCAGGCCGCACCTGCTTTCCGAAGTCCGCTGCTGCTCGGGGCCGGTATCGCCGTGGGCGTCTGCTCCTCGGTAGTTCCGTACGTCTTCGATCAGCTGGCTATGGCGCGGTTGGCCCGCGCGACCTACGCGCTGTTGCTCGCACTCCTACCGGCGACGGCGGCGCTAATGGGACTGATTGTTCTTCACCAGGTGCCGCACGTTTCCGAAGTTATCGGCATCCTTCTCGTGGTGGCGGGGGTTGCCACGCATCGGGAACCGCAAGATCAGGCAGCCCGGCGGCGAGCCGTTGCCTGAAGCGTGCGTCGGAAGACCGAGGCAAGCTCCTGCGTCGGGACGCGGTATGGCGTCCAGCGGTTTACGTGGCTCGCGTTCAAGGTGGTGGTGAAGAGGAGATAGGCTCCCTGACCCCTCGCCAGGTTGGCGAAGTCGTTCGATGGGATGAACCAGCTCCACGGGTACCAGGCAGCGGCAGCGCGGTCGTAGTGCTGAACGAGGATGTAATGACGCGGATCGGGAAAGAAGGTCGCCCTGTGAATGTTGGCCTGGATCAGTTGGGTCGAGTTGCTCACGGTTGATCCGTGGACGGCGATCGAGGCCCAGTGGCCGGTCTGCTTGGAAAACACCAGTCGATGGCGGCCGGCGTTGTCAGGAGTCGACGCCATCAGGACCTCATCGCCGGTAGCAACCTCGAGAAAGGCCGCGTCGAAGTGTCGTTCGAAGAAGGCGCCGGTCTCGATCGGATTGGCCGAGACGCCGGCGACCGGCGACGCGCTCGGAACCAGCGACCAGCCTCGCGCGACCGCCAGCTCGCGGATGGATACCTGGTAGCGGGCGGCAGCATCGCGCGCCACGCCGGAACGGCTGGCAGTGAAAACGCGGCGTCCGGCGGAGCTCCTGTCAGGGACGCAGACCTCATCCAGCTTCAGACTCGGTACCAGCCATGCCGGGTCCAGCAGCTCGCGACTGCGCAGTTCGTAGTAGAGAAAAGTGAAGTCGACATGCCGGCGAGGATGGAGTGCCGGAGTGCCGAATTCGATGCGCACCTGGTTCTCGCCGTGAAGGTTTGTCGTGCCCTTGACCTGGTCGAGCCGCCAGTCGTAGGAGCCCAGCGGCGCGCGTGCCCGGTCGAAACCACCCGTGTCATGCAGCGGGATGTAGGTTTCGAGCTCGCCAGGCCAGGAAAGCAGGTAGGCCTCGTCGAGCCGGTTCTCGATGATCCAGCCCAGTTGCGCGTCTCCCGGACGCCAGCTCCCAGCCTCTTCCCTGCGGGCGCTTCGAGACTCGCGGGTCATACTTCGTAAACCGTTCGCGGCTGGCAGTTCCTGCGAGAAGTACGATCGATCGGATGTCACTGGGTGACGGCAACAAAGTGCCAAGTATCCCGAGATATGGGGAGCGGTCGCTTGCTGATCTGCTGCCGGCGCTGTTGAAGACCCCCCACCCCGACCCTCCCCCACAAAAAGGGGCGAGGGAGAAGTCACTTTCCAAAGAGGTACTCGAGTTGGGCCCGGCGACGAGGATGTGCCTGCTGCTTGTCGATGGGCTGGGATCGGAGTCGCTTCGGGCTCACCGGGAGATTGCGCCTTTCATGAACTCGATCGCGCGGGAGCCGTTGACGGCGGGCTTTCCGGCGACGACGGTGGCAAGCATCAGCTCCATCGCCACCGGTTTGCCGCCGGGGCAGCACGGACTGGTTGGCTACACCATGGCGCTGCCGGGGCAATCGCGCGCCTTTAACGCGCTGACCTGGGCGCTCTACGGAATCGGGCCACGAGTCAGCCTGCTCGAGACATTCGTTCCAGAGCTCGCCCAGCCGGAAGAGACGATGTTAGAGCACGCCGTGGCTGCAGGGATGCGGGTTACCCGAATCGGACCTCCCATCCACGAGGGGTCGGGCCTCACTCGGGCAGTCTGGCGTGCGGGACGATTCCGCGCTGGGGAAACGCTTGACGGCGTAATCGCCCAGGCTCTTGACGGGTTGAAGCCGGCCGACAGCTTCGTTTATGCCTATCACCCGAAGCTGGACACAGCCGGACACGTATATGGCGTTGCCTCGCAGGAATGGCGCGATGAACTGGGTTCGATCGATCGCAGTCTGACCGCCTTCGCCGAACGCCTTCCTAAAGACGCAGTCCTGGTCATCACCGGCGACCACGGCATGGTCGACCTGGCTGCAGACCAGCGGCTCGATGTCGCTGATCATCCAGAGCTGAAACACGGAGTTCGGCTGATCGCGGGTGAGGCTCGCGCCCGATATTTGCACACGATGCCCGGTGCCGAGGCGGATGTCCTGGCTACGTGGCGGGGCCGGTTGGGTGATCGGATGTGGGTGTGGTCACGGGAGGAGGCAATCGCGACCGGCGCCTTTGGGCCGGTCGTGACGCAGGCGGCGCGAGACCGCATTGGAGACGTCGTTGCAGCCGCCCGGGTAGCGGTGGGAGTGGTCGAACGTGGTGTGGACCCCGCGCAGGCGCGCCTGGTTGGACACCATGGCTCGTTTACCGGAGCTGAGCAACTCGTCCCACTGCTGTTGTACCGCTCCGATAGGAAAGGCTAGAGTGGCTGCGGCTTGAGCCAGGCCCTTTCGGCGCAAGCGTCATCAACGCTTCCAGCGGCCAGTATCTGGTGGCGGACCCGCGCCGCGATCCTCGACCTGATCGTCATCGCGGTGCTCCAGGCCCTGGTCAACCTTACGTTCGGCACCATGAGGATTACGAACGTTGTCGTGGATCCGTCCACGACCGGAGGGTTCTCCTCTTACACGAGCACAATGGCGGTCGACGGCTTCTGGCTTTGGGTTGGGGCGATCAGTTACTACCTGCTCCTGGAACAGCTCTTTGGACAGTCCTTGGGGAAGGCCGCCGTCGGTATACGGGTCACCGGCCTCGATGGGCGCCGGGCCGCCGGCTGGCGGATTCTGGTTCGAAACCTGTTGCGGGTGATTGACTGGTTGCCTGCACTCTACTTTCTCGGCGCGCTGGTCGCGCGTCTTACCGGCGGGCGCCAACGAATTGGCGACCACCTGGCCGGGACCATCGTCGTGCCTGCGTCCGCCGCCCCCGGTCCGTGGCCGAATGCGGAGCAGCGGCGACAACGGAAGTGGGTCGTTGCCGGCGTGGTGGCCGTTTTCCTGGTAGCCTGCGGCGTTTTTTCCTATCTGGGCCGGCCACCGATGGCCCTGGCAAATTCGGCGGAACTCGGTGAGTTTCCGGGCGGTCCAGTTTCGAGTTATCAGCATGGACCGGCGCAATGGCACGGGGGGCCATCACCTACCCGGTCACATACACCCTGCTCGCCTCCGGGAAACACTGCAGGGGAACTCTGAGCCTGAATTGGGACGGGCCCTTCGTGGGCTGGCAGATGAGCTCCGGCCAGTCGAACTGTTAGGGACCGGTCAGTCGGGTGCGGTCGCAGCCAGCCGCTTGTAGATCGGCCTGGTGCCGCCGCCAGAGGGCGATGGCGCGAGCACCCCAGAGGCCGACGGAAAGGAAAAGCAGGTCCGACGAGACGATGTTGAGGATCGTCGGCTGCTCGGCGGTTGGATTGGCCTGAGCGAAAGAGCCGCCGCCGGCGGCGTAGCGCACACCGAGCCTGAGCACGAGCAATCCGAGGAAGATGCCAATGAAGGCGGCGCCTCCCTTCATCCAGACCTGGCCATCAGGCCCGCGATAGAAGGTCATGGTGTTCGTCAGCAGGACGCCGAGGGCGGCACCAATCACGAGCAGCACCGGAATCAGGCCTGCGCCCAACGGGGTGAGCAGGAGATTGTATGACCCGGCAAGGCCGACGACTGTGGCCAGCACGACCACCCCGAGGTAGATGAAGGAACGGCTGGGGCGGACCGGCGCAGGCCGCAATCGACTGCGCAGCCGCAGGAATATGAGGATGGCGATCGCCGCGAACAGGATGGGGGTGGTTGGCGACTTCATCTGCTAGGTCGCCGAAGCGGCAAAGTCAGGCGGTCGCGGCTTCGCGCGATGACGGGCTGGTGATCGCGTGGATGGTCGGTTGCAGCGCGGTGGTGGGCACCGGCAGGCGAATTACGAAGGTGCTGCCCTTGCCAGGCTCACTGCGCTCGAGTTTCAGGGAGCCACCATGGCGCTCGGCGAGTTCTCGGCTGATGTAGAGGCCGAGCCCGGTGCCCGGCTGGGGCCCGAGGGCCGTATCGTCGATTCGGTAAAAGCGTTCGAAGACTTTCTCTCGCATCTCAGGCGGGATGCCGATGCCGTGATCCTGCACCGTTACAGAAGGGCCTGGTTCGCCGCCGACCGTCACCTTGAGCCACGGCTGGCCCGCGCTGTAGGTCAGGGCGTTGTTGATCAGGTTGTCGATGACCCGCGCGATCTGCTCCTTGTCCACATCTACAAAAATCGGTTCCCGCGGTTCTTCGTAGGTCATCTCGGCCTTGAGCAACCCGGCGCGAGCCTCCGCCCGGGCGATCGCCTGGCGCGTGAGTTCCCGCAGATCCACGGTCTTAACTTCGGTCGGGACCGTTCCACCCTCGATTCGGGCGGCCGTGAGGAGGTCGTCAACAATGCGGTTCAACTCCGCCGCCTTGCCGATCAGCACGCTGATCGGCCGTTCCCATTTATCGGGGGAGATGCTGCCGTCCTGGAGCATCGACAGATAGCCATAGATGACCGAGAGGGGCGTGCGCAGCTCATGGGCTGCCATGCTGAGGAAGGCGCTCTTGCTCTTGCTCGCCTCCTGCGCTTCGGCGAAGAGGATTTGAGACTGCTTGAGGAGTTCCTCGGTACGCATGTTGGCCTCGATGGTGTTGAGGACGACGCCGATGCTGTCCGTTAGCTGATCGAGGAAGTCGAGATACGTCGCGCTGAATGGCTGGACCGACGCCAGTTCGATCACCGCTTTGGTCCGCCCTTCGAAAAGGACGGGGAGTACGACGATATTGGCCGGCGATGACTGACCGAGGCCGGAGCGAACCGCGATGTAGCCGGCGGGAACGGTGGAGAGCAGAATGCGGCGGCCATCACGGGCGCACTGGCCGACCAGCCCCTCTCCCCAGCGGAAGGCCTGGATCTCACCGTTGTTGACCTGGTAGGCATAGCCGGCGGCCAGCATCAGGCTTGGCTCTTCGCCCTCGCGATTCTGAACGATGTAGAAGGCGCCGTGCTGAGCAGCGACCAGGGGGGCCAGCTCGGTGAGGATCAGTTGGGCGACCGTGGCCAGATCCCGCTGGCCCTGCAGCATCCGGGTGTGCTTCGCGAGGTTGGTCTTGAGCCAGTCCTGCTCGGTGTTCTTCTGGGTCGTCTCCTTGAGGTTGCGAATCATCTCGTTGACCTTGTCTTTGAGGAGGGCCATCTCACCGCTTGCCTCGACACCAACCGACCGCGTCAAATCACCTTCGGTCACAGCGGTCGCGACTTCCGCCACGGCGCGCACCTGGTTGGTGAGGTTGGCGGCGAGCTGGTTGACGTTGTCGGTCAGATCCTTCCATGTTCCTGCGGCGCCCGGGACGCTTGCCTGACCACCCAGCCGGCCTTCGACGCCGACCTCGCGGGCCACGGAGGTAACCTGCTGCGCGAATGTCGCGAGGGTATCGGTCATCTCGTTGATGGTGTCCGCCAGCGACGCGATCTCGCCCTTGGCTTCGAAGACCACCTTGCGATGAAGGTCGCCCTCAGCCACGGCGGTGACGACGCGCGCTATGCCGCGCACCTGGTCTGTCAGGTTGCCGGCCATCATGTTGACGTTATTCGTGAGATCCTCCCAGGTGCCGGCTACACCCTTGACCTGGGCTTGGCCGCCGAGCTTCCCCTCGGTACCTACCTCGCGGGCAACGCGCGTGACTTCGGAGGCGAAGGCGTTGAGCTGGTCGACCATGACGTTGATCGTGTTCTTCAGCTCGAGGATCTCGCCCTTGACCTCGACGGTGATCTTCTTCGAGAGGTCGCCATTGGCCACGGCGGTGGTGACCTCGGCGATGTTGCGCACCTGGGTGGTGAGATTGGCCGCGAGCTGGTTGACGTTGTCGGTCAGGTCCTTCCAGGTGCCCGAGGCTCCCGGCACGTTGGCCTGGCCACCGAGCCGGCCTTCCGTTCCGACCTCCCGCGCAACGCGCGTAACCTCGCCGGCGAAGGCATTCAGCTGGTCGACCATGACGTTGATCGTGTCCTTGAGCCCGCGGATCTCGCCGCGAACGTCGACGGTGATCTTCTTGGAGAGGTCGCCGGTAGCGACGGCGGTGGTGACCTCGGCGATGTTTCGCACCTGGGCCGTGAGGTTCGCCGCCATCACGTTGACGTTGTCCGTCAGGTCTTTCCAGGTGCCCGAGGCCCCGGGGACGCTCGCCTGGCCTCCCAGGCTCCCCTCGGTACCGACCTCGCGCGCCACGCGTGTGACTTCAGAGGCGAAGGCGTTGAGCTGGTCGACCATGACGTTGATCGTGTCCTTCAGCTCGAGGATCTCGCCGTGGACGTCAACCGTGATCTTTTTCGAGAGGTCGCCCTTGGCTACCGCGGTGGTGACCTCCGCGATATTGCGTACCTGCGAGGTAAGGTTGCCGGCCATAAAGTTGACGTTCTCGGTTAGGTCTTTCCAGACGCCGCCGACTCCGCGCACCTGGGCCTGGCCACCCAGCTTCCCTTCGGTGCCAACCTCGCGGGCCACGCGCGTGACTTCAGAAGCGAAGGCGTTGAGCTGGTCAACCATGACGTTGATCGTGTTCTTGAGCTCGAGGATCTCGCCCCGGACGTCGACAGTGATCTTCTTGGACAGGTCGCCGGTGGCGACCGCGGTGGTGACCTCGGCGATGCTGCGCACCTGGGCAGTCAGGTTGCTGGCCATGGAGTTGACGTTGTCGGTGAGGTCCTTCCAGACGCCGGCGACACCCTTGACGCGGGCCTGGCCCCCCAGCTTGCCCTCGGTGCCGACCTCCTCGGCCACCCGGGTTACCTCCGACGTGAAGGAGCGGAGCTGGCGGACCATGGAGTTGACGGTGCGGGCGGTGCGGAGGAACTGCCCCTCCAGGGGCCGTCCGTCCATCTCGAGGTCCATCGTCTGGAAGAGGTCCCCCTCGGCGACGGCACCGATGACGCGGGCCACCCCGGACAGGTTCTTGGCGTTGCGCTGGTTGAGCTCGATGATGTCGTTGAGCTCGCTTGCGAGCTTGCCCATGATTCCGTTCGAGCTGACCGGCACACGGACGGCGAAATTGCCCTTTTTGAGTTCGCGAAGGACGGTGAGCAGGAGGGTGGCGTCGTCCTCAGTCAGTGGCGCGGACGTCGAGGCGCGGACGGCCTTACCCCTGGGCACGGCCTAGGATATAAAGCAATGCGCCGCGAAAGTCAAACAAAATTGGATCCTCAGCTGCCGACCAATTCATTCTCGCAAGCGTAGACCCGGAAGTGGATCTGGTTTGCCTTTGCGTCGAATTTACCCTCGGCAACGCAGACCGCGTCATTGAGCCATTGATAGTGTTCGTCGGCGAGGGCTTGATCAAGTGGAACTCGTCGTTCCGGTAGCCCATCCGCATCTCGCAGATTGCCTCTAGCTTCATCGGTCTCCCCGGGAAATAGTCGCCCGGCTGGGATCAAGTGTCCCAGTCGTCGTCATCGTCCCATTTCCGCCATCCGCCGGGTGGCGGCAGAGCGGTGATGCCCTCGGCAAGCGCTCGCCGGAGTATGAGGGCCATGAAGCCGGCGTATATTGTTCCGACTACCAGGCCGACAGTGAGGCCGATGCCCGGATGGCCGAGGACCACCCCGATCCCGAGGCCGAAAGCGGTTGGCAGTAAGAGGAAGTGTTGAAAGACCACGAGCATGATCTGAAACGACCCGGCACCGCCCAGCTTGACGGCGGGATGACGTCGTAGAAGAGAACGGAGGGGCATAGCTCGGGCACCCCTCCGCCTGGCATCCTAGCGCGTGCGAGCCCCGGCCGGCTCGAGTGCGACCTCGTTGAGGCGGCCGCTGTTGACGTCGAAGATGAACCCTCGGATCTTGTCTTTTTTGGGGATGAAGGGACTCGACCTGATGCGCCCCACCGAGGAGCGCACGTCCTTCTGGAGATCGGAGAAGGCATCGAAGGCAAACCCAGGCCGGATGCCGGTTTCGTCCTCGATCTTTGAGCGAAGGTCGTCATCCTTGAAGGTGAGCATTCCGCAGTCGGTGTGGTGGATCAGGATGATCTCCTCGGTGCCCAACAGACGCTGTGAAATCGTGAGCGAACGGATCGTGTCCTGGCTCACAACGCCACCGGCATTCCGGATAACGTGCGCATCGCCCTCTTTGAGCCCGAGAATCTTGCTCACATGGAGACGGGCGTCCATGCAGGCGACCACCGCGACTTTTTTGGCCGGCGGCATTGGCAGGCCCCCTTTGAACGAACCGGCATAGGCTTCGTTGTTCTTCAAAAGCTCATCAGTAACACTCATAGCATCCTCCTACTGTGGCCAATCAGGGCGTTATCCGGCTATGCTAACGATTGCAACGGTGACGCTGAAGTTCGCATTGGTCATCTATGCGCTCTGGGCGGCCGGGGCTGTCTATTTCTTACCCGCGCTCGTAACCGGTCGAGCGCCACGCCCTGGTCCACGAGGGTTGACAAAATCAGCGCTAGCTACCCGGTGGTGGGCCACGGGTTGGTTAATCATTATGAGCCCGTTCTTCTTCGGCCCTATTTTATTCGGGCGCCTCCCGATCGCGGTCTACCTGGTGCCTGGCTGGCCACCGGTACCGGCGTCATTTCTGATGGAGGTGCCCGTACTCATTCTGTTCGCTTCCTGCACGCGGGTGTGCTCCCGCGCTATTCGTCGTACGACAGCGCTACACCGGTTAAAACCTACCGTTTAGAGGGCTGGCCGCCGCCTAGGGAGTCTGGACATCGATGACCAGGCGTGTCGGGCCGGTGAGTTCGAGTGTGCGCATACAGGATTGCTGTGAGAGCCCGATGCCCCAGCTGAGGACGCCTTCGAAGTCGCCGATCTGCTCGACCTCCTGAACCACCGGCAGCCCCGGTTTCTGGTCGGTGCTGCCTGTGTAGGTCGGGTATCCCGCAGCCCCGTGGAAGACCAGCTTCAGGCCCGACGATCCCTGCAACGTGACCGGCTGCCCGCTGGCATCCTTCACGAAATGGGTCGAGGCCTGCCTCGTCAGCGTGTACGAGGGTACCGGGCCGCCTGCGAATTCAAAGACGATGCGGTCGTAGCCCGCTGCCTGGTGCGCGATCCGGATGGCTGTCAGCTGTGCCGGGGGCGAGCTGGCTGTACCGCCGCTGAGATCGGTGCAGGTGAATGGCGTGAGAGAGCTCGGCGCAGAAGATGGCGGTGAGGTCGGTGCCGGTTTCGGGGCAAGCGAGGCCGTTGCCGACGGCTTAGAAGTGTCGAAATCGATCACGAGCCTTGCCGGATTGCTCAAATCGGTCACCCGGAAGCAGGTAGCCGTGCCGAGGCTGACGCCGTAAGTGAGCTGGTGCTCGAAATTGCCCACCTGCGCGACCTGGCGAACAGCCTGAAGCTTCGGTTGGCTGTCCTGTGATGACGCGGCGGCGTCGGTGGAGCGAAGGATCACCTTGACGCCGGCGGTGCCATCGAGGCTGACCGGTTGTCCACTCGCATCCTTGATAAAAGTCGAGGAATCCTGGCCGACGACGTCGTAAGAGGGAATTCCCGAGGCGAACTGAAACACGACGCGGTCGTAGCCATCGTGGCGCGCCGACCGGACCGAGTTAAGTCCCGTCGAGAGTCCAGTAGTGCCGCCTGATACCGGTGTGCAACTGAAGGCCGGCAGGCTAGGGGTCGGGTTCGGGCTGGGAGTCGGCAGTACTGCCTGGATCGCTGAGTGCACCGAGTTGATTACCACGGTCGAGTTGCGAAGGCCGAGCGCGACCACGGCGACCAGCACGAGCCCGCCCGCAAGGGCCAGTTGAGACGCGATGCGGCCGCGAGTCTGAGGCGCAACTCCATCGACGATTCGGCTGCGGAGGGAGCGCGGAAACTGCGGAGTCCTGGCGGCCTCTTTGTGGAGGTAATCCCTCAGTTCGCGCTCGAATTTGTCACTCATGCGATTTCCTCCTCTGAGCCGGTCAGCTCGCGTAACCGGCGCAGCGCCGTCTTCAACCGCGATTTCATCGTGTCGACCGGGATGCCCAACGCCCGTGCCGCGTCCTCGACGCTGAGGTCCTGGTAGTAATGCAGTGCGATCGCCGCTCTCTGGTCGGGTTTCAACTGGTCGAGGGCCCGAGCCAGGTCCATCCGCGCTTCAGTCGGAACGTTGCGCTTACTGCCACTGAGCCGGCCGAAGCGCTCTGCCAGCGCCTGGAAACGATGACGCCTCCGGTAGGTCGAGATCGCCTCGTTGGTCGCGATCCGGTTGAGCCAGGGACCCGGTTCCTCATCGCGGAGGCTGCCGATCTGGCGCCAGGCCTTGAGAAACGTATCCTGCGTAGCGTCCTCCGCGAGCGCCTCGTCGCGGAGAATCAATCGCGCCGTCCGCAGCACCTTGAGGCCGTAACGGTCGACCACCTCCTGGAAGGCGTTACGATCGCCATCGCGCCAGCGCTCGATGGTGCGGCCAAGGACTGGGTCCATGCATGCCCATCACGGATGGCGGGGAGGGCTGGGTTGATGTCAGACGGTGCCCCGCTGCCGACGGTTGTGTTGCGGAGGACGGCCTTGACGCCGGCCGAGCCATCGAGTTTCAGGGACTGACCGCTGGCGTCCATTGAGAAGATGGAAGAAGCCTGCGGCGTAAGCGTGTAGGCAGGAACCGCACCGGCGGGAGACGGCGCAAAACTCGATAACCAGGCGGTCGTAGCCATCGTGATGGGCGACGCGAATTGACGCGACAGTCATTCAGACTCCGTCAGGAGGGGCGACGGGTGATGCTAGGCGGCTTTGGGGTGGCGTAGCATGACGTGCCTCCGGAAGGTCGGAACAAACCAATGCAACGATTTGGTAACCCTCACCCGTCCGCTAGCCTGTCGTATACGCAGACCAGCTGGCACGTGGAGGAATGAATGGCAGACCAGGGGAAAAGCGGGCGGAGAGCACTGATCACCGGGGCCTCGGCAGGGATTGGGGCGGCGCTTGCCAGACGACTGGCCGCTCGAGGGGATGACCTAATCCTGGTTGCAAGGCGTCGCGACCGACTGGAGGAGATGCAG
>Ga0207416_1001476_pt1 | contig 30817 bp, 24 predicted proteins | sample PaiPotPPM11metaG_FD_184107 | JGI IMG/M metagenome (GOLD analysis project Ga0207416, IMG submission 184107) | Iron sulfur acid spring bacterial and archeal communities from Banff, Canada, to study Microbial Dark Matter (Phase II) - Paint Pots PPM... ... | reverse complement strand
GTCGTAGATGGGGGCGATGCGGAGAAAACGGAGGCCGAAGAGAAGAGCGGCCCAGACATACCAGCCGTACCAGAAGAAATAACCGACGGGAATAAGGGCGAGCGGAAGTAGCAAAGTGGAAAAGCGATGGAGGCGTGTATTGAGGGAGCGGAGAATGTGGCCGCCGTCGAGCTGTCCGGCGGGCAGGAGATTCAACGAAGTGGCGAAAAGGCCGACCCATGCGGCGCGGCCGACTGGAGGAAGGAGGAGGAAGTGGGGATTGACGCCGGGATGAAAAGTGGCGTCGAGAAGGCGGAGAAGCAACGGAGTGCCGAAGATGACGCTGTTCTGGGCAGGATCGGGAAGAGCGATAGCGGGAACGATGCTCGAATGTAGTACGCCATACATGAGGGCGGGGACGGCAAAGACAAATCCCACAAGCGGGCCAGAGGCGCCGACATCGAAGAGAGCGCGGGTGGTGCGAATGGGAGAACGGATCATGATGAAGGCACCAAAAGTGCCGATGAGCGAAGGGAACGGAATGAAGAAGGGATAGCTGGAGTGAATGTGATGATGCCTGCAAGCGAAGAAATGGCCCAGTTCGTGGGCGAGAAGGATGGTTAAGAGAGTGGCCGCGAAGGGAAGGCCAGCGAGAAGACCGGCAGGGTTTTTGTAGAAGAGGGTGAAGGCGCGGAGAAAATCGTCGAGAGAGGCGGCTTGATTGTTGGCGTAGGCGCTGGCGAATTGCGTGCCGGCGGCGAGAGAGGTGCAGAGCGTCAGAAGAAAGAGCGTAACCGCGAGGATGAATGATTTGAGGGATGGGCGCGGAAGAACCGGAATGTATGATTGGGCGATCGGTGGAAGAGCGCCCCAATCAACGCGAACTGAAAACGGGTCTAATGCGGAATCTGAAGGTGGTGTCGTCACAGGGAATTTGGAAGGGCAAAGGGATTCACAAAGATAAGTACAGCACAATTGGAGGAGTTTGCGCTAGCGGCAGGAATAGCGTGGGAATTCGGTTTGAAAAAACAACCCGCGTTTGCCAGAACGGCCTTGTGGTGAATCAGTGGCGGTTGTCTAGTGACCACGGTGGTCTCAATGGGTCGACGCAACACTAAGCTCAAAGTCTAACTGCTAGAGTCTCAAAGGCTAAAATCGCTTACAAGTGTTGAATCAAACGAAACACTGCCCTGGCTGGGTTCTGATTGAGTACAGCCCGACAGATCGGTTCTCTCGGGGAAGTGCTGTTGGATCAGGCTATTAGAAAGTGTTGCGTCGACCGGTTGAGCTGGCAACGTTTGCCGGGAGGTTGCTTATTCCGCTGGTCCCAATGGGGCTTGCGCGGGTTGAAATCCGTTGGGTCTAGGCCGGGAGGGATACGATCCGCGAGACAGAAGTCCAAATCGAAACTCGTGTTTACTCTTGTAAAATATAGAAAAGTGGGACAGAATGCCAGTGGTCCTAACCTACGGAGCAAGCCTACTCTGATGAAAGCTATCTCCCGGCTTTGGTGGTCAACAGGAATCCGCTCAACTCTCCGCACCAAAAAGCCTTACCCAGTCGAAGCTGGCTATATCGCGCCCGTGTCCCCCTCGAATCGGGATGCGGCCGTCTTTGACAATGCCAAGACGGTGGATATCAGCACTGCCCGCATGGACCACTTGGAGAGTCTCGGATTGCCTCTGGAAGGCCGCAAAGTTCTGGACGTCGGAGCCGGCGTGGGACACTTGGCGCAGTATTTCGTAAGACGTGGATGCGACGTGACCTGCACGGATGGCCGAGCGTCAAATATAGATCGCATGCGTGAGCTGTACCCCGGCCTAAAATCCGCTGTCTGCGATGTGCAAACCGAGGCGCTATCCCGTTTGGGGATGTTTGACGTCGTCTTTTGCTATGGCTTGCTCTATCACCTGGAGAGCCCCGTGGCTGCCATGCGCAACATGGCGTCCGTCTGTAGGGAGATAATTCTCTTGGAGACGCAGGTCTGCGATCACGTCTTACCGATCCTACGCATGGGACAGGAAGACACATCGGCGGACCAGGCACTTACCGGTCTGGGAGGAAGGCCTAGCCCGAGTTACGTGACCATGATTTTCCGAAATGTGGGCTTCGAACACATCTACGCTCCCAAAATCCCACCTGCTCACCCCGATTTTCGGTTTCGTTGGAAAAGCACGGGTACAACAGGAAAGAAGAAACACCCCATTCGATGCGTATTCGTCGCAAGCCGGAATAAATTGCCCGAGGAGCGCTTGGTGTCTCTCATTTGAAGACCAAAATCTCTCGTCGGATCCCCGAACGTCAGGCTGAACCTACGCTATTCATTTTTTAGGCCCTGCGCTTGTGATACGCACTTCAAAATCGGTCCTTTCGCTTCTACCCTGAACGAAAGGATGGTGAACAAGGCGACACGACCGTCCCGTAATGATTTCGCGGTATTCCAACGAGTTTTCTACATTCCCAGGAGTGGCGGAAACAAAAAGTGATACTTCGCGGAGGCAGCTATGAAAGCGTGGTGCGCTGGTCGTCGCATATGCAGGCTAAAAACTTGGCGGCTTGTTTATTGCGGATAACGACGTACGCACAAGTCTTCATCGCTCTCACTTGAAACTACTTCAGATGCTCAACGCCGAGGCCTAGAAAGTGCCAGCCTGGAGGCTCCGTCGCAAAGAGATGTCCTACTACCGAAACATGGTGAGGGGCAAATGTGGAGCGATCGTCGCCTGGAGCGCAGACCGGCTACGACTTTTTTGTGGCTTCGATGCCTTGGAGTTCTTTGCCGGGTTTGAAGCGGACGGCTTTGCCGGGAGGGATGTTGACTTCTTCGCCGGTGCGGGGGTTGCGGCCGATGCCGGTCTTGCGGGGCTTGACGCTAAAGACGCCGAAGCGGCGGAGCTCGATGCGCTGGCCACGGCCGAGAGCTTGCTTGAGAGATTCGAAGATGGTTTCGACAGCTTGTTCGGCTTTGGTGCGGCTGATGAGCGCTTTGGTTACAACCGCATTCACAATGTCCAGCTTGATCACACGCGCCTCCTGCTTCCGAGGCAAATGCTAGAGGGTGGGCCGCAGGTTGTCAAGACGAGATGGGTAAATTACACTGTCCTTCCTTTTGGCGTTTCCATTTTCATTCGATGTTCGAGGAGGCATGGATGTCCGTAAAGCCAGACCGGTGGATCCGCAAAATGGCGCTGGAACACAAGATGATCGAGCCGTTCACGGACCGGCAGGTGCGCGAAGGGGTGATCAGCTACGGAGTTTCGTCGTATGGCTACGACATCCGCGTGGCGGACGATTTCCGGATATTTACGAACGTGAATTCGACGATCGTGGACCCGAAGCATTTCGATCCGAGGTCGCTGGTGGAGTTCAAGGGCGAGGTTTGTTTGATTCCGCCGAATTCCTTTGCGCTGGCGAGGTCGGTGGAATATTTCCGGATTCCGCGAAATGTGCTGACGATCTGTTTGGGGAAGTCGACGTACGCGCGGTGCGGGATTATTGTGAACGTGACGCCGTTCGAGCCGGAGTGGGAAGGATTTGTGACGCTGGAGATCAGCAATACCACGCCGCTGCCGGCGAAGATTTATGCTAATGAAGGGCTTTGCCAGGTGCTGTTCTTCGAATCGGATGAAGATTGCGAAGTGAGCTACAAGGATAAGAAGGGGAAGTATCAGTCGCAGGGCGGGATTGTATTGCCGCGGCTATAGGCGCGAAGTGACTGGTGCCTGGTGTAAACCCCGCCAAACTTGAGTTTGTATGCCTAGGACGGCGTTAGCGTCTCTACACAGGCGGGCGGCGCGTGAAGTGAGGATTCGGCGCAGTTGAATTTCCATTGATATGCCTGAAGATAATGGAAAACAGAGTGTTTTCGGTGGACGCTCATTTTGGAATAGCGGCTAAGAAGAAATTTGAGTCAACTTGACGTTGGCCATGGGATAACCGCGTTCGCGCCATGCGTCCAGGCCACCTTCGAGAGGGCGAATGCGCGTAACGCCCCGTCTTCTGAGGAGGAGCGCCACACGGGCGCTGGTAGCTTCGTTTGGTCAAGTGCAATAGAGGATTATTTCGCGATCGCGGGGCAAGAGCTCATTTTTCTCTTCGAGTTCCTTGGCATCCATGCGGAATGCGCCGGGGATGATTTCGGGATCGGCTTCGAAATCCACGGAATGACGAAGATCAACGATGGCCAGATCATCGCCGGCGTCGATCTTGTGCTTCAATTCTTCGACGGTGATGCGAGCGATGCGGAGCTCGCGCAGGAAGCGCTTGCGGGCGACGAATTTGTAACCGAGATAGGAAGCGAACGCGCCAAGCAGAATGAGGATAAGCCAGCCGCCGAGCGAAGCAGCGTGTTCCGCGATGTGTTCAATCTCTCCGCTGAAAACGTAACCCAGGCCAAGGAAAGTGGCCGCCCAGAGAAGCGCGCCGGCAGCATCAAAGAGCAGAAATCGGCGCGGGCGCATGTGGAAGATGCCCGCGAGCGGCGGCGCAACAGTGCCGAGGCCGGGAAGAAACTTGGCAAGAATCAGAGAGCGTGCTCCTTGCCTGGAGAAAATGCCTTCGGTGCGGCGAACGCAGGAGTCTGGCTCGATGGTAATTTTGCAGAGAAATTGCAGAACTGTGATGCCTTTGCGGCGGCCGAGCTGGTACCAGAGGGAATCGGCGGAGACTGCAGCGAAAGCAACGACGAAGAGCGAAGCAAAAAGATTTAACTGATGGGAGCCCGCGAGCGCGCCCGCGGCGAGCAGGAGCGGAAGCGAAGGAATGGGGACTCCGGCCTGCTCGATGAAGACCCAAGCGAGCAAGACGATATAGCCGTGATGAAGAAGGAATTCGACGGTGCGGTGCATGGGGGCGGGCTGGATCCTCTGTGACCGATGTAACCGACTATCGAGAGACGATAGAAGAAGTATGCCCCCAGTGGCCGGACATGACAAATTCGGTTAGTGGCTTGCGTGTTCGCGGAGCAACCTCGCGATCGCGGAGGCTTTGAGGCAGAGACTCCGGAGCGCCAGGATAGCCGATGGCGATGGCGGCGATGGGTTCCCAGTCCGGCGGGATATCGAAAACATTCTTGGCTTTGGCGGCGTCAAAGCCGGCCATTTGGTGAACGGCGAGCCCTCGAGCCGTGGCTTCGACGCTAAGCAAGGCGGTTGCAGCGCCGGTATCGTAGAAGGCGTTGCGGTTCGGCGTGCCATTCTTTTGGAAGGTGAGATGAGCGACGGCAAGAACGAGAACCGGGGCGTCTTTGGCCCAGCCGGCGTTGAATTCCACCAGAACGCTAACAGTTTTTGCGAAGTTTTCCGCATCGTCTTTTGCCGCCACGAGGTAAGACCAGGGCTGCTCATTGTTGCTGGAAGGCGCCCATCGCGCGGCCTCGAAGAGGCTTGCGAGCACAGCAGGCTCAACGGGCTTGTCAGCGAAGGCTCGGGGGCTCCATCGATCACGGATGAGGTCGTGAATCGGGAAATCGGCTGGCGCTGGTTTATGCATGGCTATTTTCCTCTGGTCTGATTCAGCGATTTGATGAACGAAAGAGCTGGAGAGGTATGTTCGCGGAATCGGAACGCCTTCTTTAATTTGCTACGGACCGGCCGCCTGGAGCGAAGTTGGAAATTTGGCTTCGCTCGAGACGACGCAGTGTCTTACATGAGCGACGACAGAGGATCTCGTTGACCCGAGCCCCTCGATGTACCTGTTTGAGCCTGATAACGTGGGCTCGATTACTTGGCAGGCTTTTGAAATATTTCGGCGTCGATGGTGATGGCAACTTCGTCGCCAACGACGAGGCCGCCGTTGTCCATGGTGGCATTCCACTTCACGCCAAAGTCCTGGCGGTTGATCTTGGTGGTGGCATTAATGGCCATGCGCTGATTGCCCCAGGGATCCTTAACAGGACCGGTGGGACCATCGACATCCAAGACGACTTCTTTCGTGACGCCGCGAATGGTCAGGTTGCCGGTGACTTTAAGCTTGCCGGGTGCGACTTGTTCAACCTTGGTGGATTTGAAAGTCATGGTGGGGAAGTGCTCGGCATCGAAGAAATGGTCGCTGCGGAGATCCTTGTCACGGGCCGCCACGCGAGTATCGACGGAATTCACGTCAATGGTGACATCCACGGTGGATTTGGTGATGTCCTTGTCGTCGAACTGGACGGCGCCCTTTACGCTGGTAAATGCGCCGCGAACCGTGGAGATTGCCAGATGCTTGACGGCAAATTGCGCCGACGAATGCATGGGATCGATTTGCCAGTCAGAAGTTGCCGCGGCAGCGGGCAGCGAAAGAGCGGCTGCGAGTCCGGCGACGAGTGCGATGCGAGAGAAGACTTGGCCCATTGGTGTTGCCTCCTTTATGCGGGTGCTGCGATTAAGCAGATTTGAACTTTGTGCGTTTACACCGGTCCGCGAGCGCGGACTTCCTCCAAAAGCTCGGCGAGAGTCTTCAAGCGCGCAGCAGGGATGTGGTGAAACTGGCGCTTGTGAAGCTCGCGAATAGGCTGATCGAGACTTTTCAAGAGAGCGAGGCCCGCGGGCGTAATGCGGGTTTTGACGACGCGGCGGTCATTGGTCTGGCGCGCGCGGGTGATGAGGCCGCGTTTCTCCATACGGTCGAGGAGGCGAGTCATGTCCGGGTCGTGAGAAATCATGCGATCGCCGATGCCACTGCAGGCGAGGCCATCGGGTTCGGCGCCCCTAAGAATGCGCAGGACGTTGTACTGCGTGCCGGTGAGGCCATGAGGCTTGAGGAGCTGTTCGGCTTCGAGGCCGAGGGAATCGGCGGTTTTCTGGAGGGAGATGAAGATGCGGTCTTCCGCAGGAAGAGCGGGGCGGGAAGCAGGGCGGCGACTCATGAGCGTACGATAGTCGTTATGACGATTAATGTCAAGAGGAAATAATGGAGGAGCGCGGAAGCTGCCGCGCTAGGGTTTGCGAAGCGGGCGGAGGTGAATTTCGCTGAGGAAGCTTTGCGGGCTCTGGGTGACGATCATTTCGACGGCATGGGCGACGTCTTCCGGCGAGAGGAGCTTGGAGGGGTCCTTCGAGCCACGGGTGGAAAAACCGGTGGCCACGCTGCCGGGGCAAATGACGCTGACGCGAATGCCGTGTTCGCGGAGATCTTCGGCCATGCAGGCGGAAAGGCCCTGGAGGCCCCACTTGGAGGCGCAATAGATGCCGCCGCCGGCGAAGGCGTTGCGGCCTGCGAGAGAACTGATGTTGATGATGTCGCCCACGCCGCGGCGGATCATGGAAGGGGCCACGGCACGGGATACCAGGAAAACGCTCTTGAGGTTGGTGTCGAGGACGCAATCCCAATCGGCTTCGGTTTTCTCATGGGCCGGGCCGAAAAGGCCGATGCCGACGTTATTGACCAGAATGGAGATGGGGCCGAGTGCGGCCTCGGTGTTGTCCACAAGGGCGGTGACCTCGGCAGCTTGGGAAACGTCCGCAATTTGCGAATAGACCTGAGACCCTGATTGCTTCAGGGCAGCCTCACTAGCTGCCAGCGCTTTGGCATCGCGCCCACAGATGGCCACGCCAGCCCCGAGTTTGGCGAGGCGGAGAGCGATGGCGCGGCCTATGCCGCGGCTCCCGCCGGTGACGAGGGCGGCCAGCCCGGAGAGCGGTGCGCTGTCACGGTCTAATGTACTTGCTGTATTTTTTTGAGGCATTTAAATTCTTCCTCTCGCTTGCCACCTTTTTTGTGCGAAACTCATCTTAGCATCCAGGAGTCTAAGCAGTTCCCTCATGGCTTGGGATCCTCGAAGGTGCGTTGGGAAAACGGAGAAAAGCTTGCAGTCCCATGGAATGTTTCTACAGACGCATTGAATTTTCCCGTGTTGAATGCTTGCGAATAGGCGGGGGCTTTTCCTATAATTCCCAAGTTTTGGAACTAACGCAATTTCCGGGAAGAGCAGTGCGGGCGAGACCAGCAACGGAAAATCCAAATTTGAAGTTAGGGCGAGGAGAGTGGGAATGAGTGGAACACGCAAAATGGCAGGCCTCGCGATTGTCGCGGCGCTATGTCTGATTCTGGGGAATGGGCTGAGCGCCTTGGCACAGCCACAAGCGGCAGGCGCGGGGCAAGCGGGCGGAAAGCAGCCATACACGATGGCGGAATATAACGCCTATCAAGCTGCGGCCGCGGAGAAGAACGCCGCGGATCAGGTCAAGCTGCTGGATGATTTTGTTTCGAAGTATCCGAATTCTGCATTACTGATTTACGTTTATCCGCTCTACTACCAGGCTTATGGCCAGCTGAAAAATTATCAGAAGGTGATCGAATACGCGGACAAAGTGGCGGCGCTTGGAGACAAAGTTGAGGCTGGCGTGCGCTATCAGGCGCTTTACGCGCACTGCTTTGCGTACAACGCCCTAAGCACAACCCAAGCGGCCTGGGCCGGGCTTCCAGCCAATGCGAAGGCCGCGCAGGATGCCGCCGTGGCGGGTTTGAAGGCGCTCGACGAACTGAAAAAGCCCGACACCATGACCGACGATGCGTTTAATGCGCAAAAAAAGCAGATCCAAGTTTATTTCAACGGGACAGCGGCACAGGCGGCGATGTCGCAAAAGGACTACACATCAGCCATCCAATTCTATAAAGCGGTGCTGGCGCTGACTCCGGATGACGGGATTACGAGCTACCGGCTGGGATTGGCGTATGAAGCGATGACACCGCCGCAGCATATGGATGCATTCTGGGCGATTGCGCGGGCCGTGACGGCAAAGGGCGCCACGGAAGCGCAGTCCAAGAAGGTGAAGGACTATCTGCGAAAGCTGATTCAGAACTATCAGCAGGCCGCGTGCGATAACCTAACGGACGCGGAACTTAATGAACTCCTGCAATTGGCAAGCAGCTCACCCGAGCGGCCTTCGACCTATACGCTGCCGAGCGTGGCGGACCTGGATGCGGCACGCAAGGAAATGACGATCGCTAGCGTGGTGACGGACCTGAAAGCGGGAGGAGACAAGTCTAAAGTCACGTGGCTGGCGGCGTGCGGGCTGGAGTTTCCCGGAGTGCCAGGCAAGGTGATAGAGAATATTCCAGGAGCGACGGCGACGGATCCTATCGAGCTTAAGATCGCGTTTGTAACCAGCGACGCGGAGTTCAATGCGGCGACCGTGCCGAACATGGACGTGAAAGTAGTTGGGCAGCCGGAGGTGTCGCGCGTGGAGAAGAATAGCGCGGTGCACTTTACGGGGACGCTGGTCTCCTACGATCCAGACCCCGCGTTTATGCTGCACTGGGACAAGGCCAAGGTGAACGAGGAGGACATTCCAAAGGAAAAAGCAGCGCCCAAGAGACCGGTGCACCGGAAACCCTCGGGACACTAAAGCAGCTAGATGGTGTGCAAATTACGAACGGCTCTACGGCGCGGCTGGAGAGCCGTTTACCTTTTGCGCGCCGGTTTGTTCGCGACGAGAAGCGCGGAACAGTTCTGCAAGGGGAAAACGACGCGCTAGCGGGCGCGGTGGTTTCCCGAAGCCAGTTTGTACTCGGTGATTTTGCGGCTCAGAGTGTTGCGGTGAATGCCCAGAACCTGCGCGGCGCGGGATTGGTTGCCGTTGGTGCGGTCCAGCACGCGCTTAATGAAGCGCTTCTCGAATTCTCCCACGGCCTCATCAAATAAAATGCCCCGATCCACCATTTGAATGACAAGCCCCTCGAGTTGATCTTTCACGATCGCACGCTCCGCAGAATTTTTGCCAGTTTGTTCTGGGCCGATTTGCTGCTACTGGTCGAGCTCGCGTCCTGCCAGGATGCGATACGCCTCCCGGTACTTGGCACGCGTTGCAGCGACGACATCGAGCGGAAGTTCCGGCGCAGGCGGGGTTTTGGGCCACCGGATTCGCTCGAGATAATCGCGTACAAACTGTTTGTCGAAAGAGGGCTGAGGACCGCCCGGCTGGTACTGTGCGGCGGGCCAGAAGCGCGAGGAGTCTGGAGTGAGCGCTTCGTCAATCCACATCAGGGAATGGATGGCGCCGGCGGAACCTACGGCGCTGTTGAGGAGACCAAATTCAAATTTGGTATCGGCCAGGAGAATGCCGCGTGGCGCGGCGTAGGCTGCGGCGCGGCGGTATAGCACGATGCTGACTGTACGGACCCGCTCGGCGAGATCGAAGCCGATTAGAGATGCAACTTCCTCGAAAGAGATATTTTCGTCGTGCCCGCTTGTAGCTTTGGTGGCGGGAGTGAAGATGGGTACGGGCAAGCGATCGGATTCGCGCAAACCCGGGGGAAGGGCGATTCCGCAGATTTTGCCTGTCGCTTCGTAATCTTTCCAGCCAGAGCCGGAAACGTAGCCGCGCACAACGCATTCGATAGGAAGCGGCTGCGTCTTGCGCACAATCATGGAACGGCCAGCGAGATCTTCGCGATAGGCATCGAACGGGGCGGGAAAGTCCGTGGCGCTTAGAACGTGATTGGGGATGACCTCCTTTAGGAGGTCGAACCAGAAAAGAGAAAGCTGCGTGAGGACCCGGCCCTTGTCGGGAATGGGCGTGGGAAGGATGACATCGAACGCGGAAAGCCGGTCCGTGGCGACGATGAGCAGCTTATCGCCGAGATCGTAGATGTCGCGGACTTTCCCGCGCGCCGCGGGAGTGAGACCGGCGAAATGCGTTTCTTGAATAATGCGAGTCACAGGAGTTGCAGCCACGGAAAAGTTTCTCCCCAAAGGTGGGGAGCATTCTAGCGCAGCGCCTTGCAGAGGGAAAGCAGCACGTGGAGGAAATCATCGGCAAGCAATTTGCGAAGTGGCGGATCGTGTTCCAAGGTGGGGCGCGAGGAACAAACGAGCGGTACGGCCTTAAGGCTTGGAGTGCCCGATTTACGCGGCCGAAGCTGCTCTCTGTTTGGGCGCGGGCGCTTCATCGCCTTCCCAGCGGACACTGACTAGCTTCGAGACGCCGGGCTCCTGCATGGTGACGCCGTAGAGCACGGAGCCGGTTTCCATAGTTTTGCGGTTGTGTGTGACGATAATGAACTGCGTTTGGCCGCTCATATCCGCGACGAGGCGCGTAAAGCGTCCCACGTTGGCTTCATCGAGCGGCGCGTCCACTTCGTCCAGAATGCAGAAGGGGCTCGGCTGGTAGCGGAAAATGGCGATGAGCAGGGCGAGCGCGGCCATGGCTTTTTCACCGCCGGAAAGCAGAAGAACGTTCTGCATGCGCTTGCCGGGGGGTGAAGCTACCACGTCGATGCCGGCGTCGCCGGAGCTGTCCGGCTCGGTGAGGCGCATTTCTGCCATGCCGCCGCCGAAGATGGTGTGGAAGGCTTCGGAGAAATTTTTGTTGATGGCGTGGAAAGCCTGCTCGAATCTTTCGCGGGAGACGAGGTCGAGTTCGGAGATGGCTTGCTGTGTGTCCGCGATGGATTGGAGGAGGTCGTCGCGCTCGCGCGTCAGGAATGTGAAGCGCTGCTCGCACTCGTTGAATTCTTCGAGTGCCATCATGTTGACGGGGCCCATGGCCTCGATGCGCTGCTTCATTTCGCGGTAATTCGTTTCCGCGGCGGCGAGATCCTCGCCGGTCATAAATGCAGATTCCGTGGCGATAAGGTCTTCCGGCTGCGCATTGACCTCGGTCATGCAGGTCTCGCGCAGATGCTGGCGGTCTGAGTCATTGCGAGCGGCTTCCACTTCCGCGTGGCTGCGCTGTTCGCGAAGGTCCTGAAGGGTCTGCCGGCCCATGCGCAAATGATCTTCCAATTGCGTAACGCGGGTCCGGCCGGCGTCCCACTCCTGCTCGAGTTGGCGCTGGCGAACTTCCAGGCGAAGCTTTTCGCCGCGGAGGCCTTCGAGTTGTTGCGTGAGGTCCTCGCTTTGTTTGGCGAGAGCGGCGGTCTCATCCCATATCGAGGATTCTTGCTGCAGAAGCGCAGTTTCGCGACGGTCGAGCTCGACGCGCTCCTCTCGCAAACGCGCGGCAAGAGCTTCCGCTGCGGACAGCCGCTCATTCAAGGCGGCCAGTTCGGCGCGCGCGCCGGCGAGCTCATTCTGTTCGGAATGGACCGACCCGCGAAGCTGCGCTAGTTGTTCCATCAGACGCGCACTTTCGGTTTCCGCTTCCGCACGGCTGGCGGCCGCGGCAGCGTGCTGATTCTTCGCACGTTCGGCGCGCATTCTTGCGTCCTCGGAATCCCTTCGGAGGCGCAAAAGTTCATTCTGGCAAACGGTCAGTTCGAGGCCGAGCCGCGCCAGTTCGCTTTGCATGTGCTCGTGACGGTGCGTTGCGGAGAAGACGTTGCGTTCTGCATCGCGCTGCTGCGTGTTGATCTGCTCAAGAGACTGCTCCGCCTCGCGCAGGTCCGTGTTCACCTGGGCCAGCGCGGCTTGTGCCTCGCTCATCTCTTGTTCGAGGTGCAGGACCTCGGCGTCGAGAGCCCGAAGCTCGCGCTTCATGCCGAGCGGCCCCGCTTCATCGGCGCGCCCGCCGGTAACCATGCGGCCCTGGTAGCAGGTGCCGTCTGGGGCGACGAAAGCGAACTGCGGATTGTCGCGCGCCAGCTTCTCGGCGGCCGCCGCGCTATCCGTCAAATAGGCGGAGCGCAGGCGGGGAAGGAATTGCTTGGCAGCGGCGCCCAAGGGATCGCGGAAGCCGACGAGCTTGTCCAATCGGGAGATCACGCCGTCTTCGATGTGGAAGTTGATGATGGGCTCGTACTCGGCCAGGCGCAGATTACGGAGCGAATCGACGAAGAAGGTGGCGCGGCCGCCGACTTCATCGCGAAGCAGGGAAACGCCCGCGCGCGCGTGGTCAAAGGTTTCGACCACCACGTACTCGAGTTCATCGCGAAGATATTGTTCGATGGCCGTTTCGTGCTGTTCTTCGACTTCGGCGTAATCCGCGAGCACGCCGACGGCGTGGAAATTCTGGCCGCCGCCGCGCTCGTTGGCGGCGAAGAGCTTTTGAACCGCGTCAGCGGTATACGAGCGGTCATTGAGAATTTGCGTCAGTGTCGCATGGCGCGCGCGGACGCCGGAGAGAGAATCGCGTAACGCATCGGCTTTCTGCGTGGTTGCTCCGCGCTGCTGGCGCAGGTCCGCGATGCGCGTTTGTAGAGTAGCCGCGTCTTGGGTCAGCGCGTTGAGCTGCCCGCTGGCGGCTTCCCAGTCGTAGGCCGCCTGATCGGCTTGGTCGCGAATGCGAATGGAAGTCTCGAGCAGTTCGTGCTCGGCCGTTTCGCGTTTGCGAAGCGCTTCCAGGTGATGGACAAGCGCTTCTTCCGCCTGCTTCTGCTCGCCGTGCAGGCGCAACAGACTCTCGCCCGTCTCCGAGGCGGTGCGGCGCAGGGATTCGATGCGCGCTTCGGATTCCTGAATTTGATTGCCGCGCGATTCCGCCCGCGCGGCAAGTTCTTCGACGCGTCTGGAGAGGACGCCGGACTCTTCGCTTAGCGAACTCACCGCAAGCTGCTGCGCAGTGCTGCGGGCCTCCCACTCCGCTGCTTGCGCCGCAGCTTCGGCCATTTCCGCGGAGACTAGCGTGCGCCGCGAGCTAAGTTCTCCGGCGCGCTGCTGATTAAACGTGATGCGGTTCTCGGTGCGGTCGACTTCGAGCGCGGTGAGGTTCAGCACATTCTGATTCTGGCGAATCTCGGCGTCCAGCTCGTAGACGCGCTGGTTGAGGCGGTCCTGCTCGCCTTCCTGCTGCTGAATGGATTGCGCATGCTGCGTCTCCGCGGCGGTGAGTTCAGCGAGCTGCTTCCCGATGCGCTCCGCTTCCGCATCCAGCTCGCGGGCCTTTCCGGCAAGCATCTGGCGGACAATCGCGCGCATCTGGTCGCGAATTTCGGCGTACCGGCGCGCCTTGGAGGCCTGGCGCTTGAGCGAGCCGAGCTGTTTTTCCACTTCGACGACGATATCGTTCACGCGGGCAAGATTGAGCTTCGAGGATTCGAGCTTGGCTTCCGCGAGGCGCTTTTTGGTTTTGAATTTCGTGACGCCGGCGGCTTCTTCAATGATGGCGCGGCGCTCCATGGGCTTGGTGGAGAGGATCAGGCCGATGCGGCCCTGTTCGATGATGGCGTAAGAATCGGGGCCGAGGCCGACGCCCATGAACATTTCCTGGATGTCGCGGAGGCGGCCGATGCGGCCGTTGATCAGATATTCGCTTTGGCCGGAGCGGTAGAGGCGGCGCGTGATCACCACTTCGCCTGGCTTGGTGGCGAGGACCGGTTTGTCGGTGCCCTTTTTGCGGCGTTTGCCCTTCAGAAAATCGGGATGCGCGGTGGACAGTTCGTCAGACTGTGGCACAAAGTCCTTCGATTCTGCTGCGTCTTGCTGCGATTCGGGAGGCGGCGCGGAGTCGAGCGAGAGAATCTGTTCGTTCGGGGTAGCCATAGCGACGGCGTCGTTTTCGATGACGGGTAATGCCGTACGCTCGGCATCGCTTTCTAATGGCGCGCCTTCCAGGACGAACCGCGCGGCTTCTGCCAGCTCGGGGTCTTCCATAGTGATGGTTACTTCCGCCATGCCCAGAGGAGGCCGCTTGGTGGTGCCGTTGAAGATGCAATCGGCCATGCGTTCGGCGCGGAGGGACTTGTGGCTTTGCTCGCCCAGGACCCAGGAGATGGCGTCGACCACGTTGGATTTGCCGCAACCGTTCGGTCCGACGATGCACGTCGTTCCAGCGCCGCTGAAAGTGACCACGGTGCGGTCAAAAAACGACTTAAAACCAACGATTTCCACTTTTCGGAGCTTAAGCAAGTTGTCCCCTTTTTGTCTCAGCCCGCGCCAGGTTGGGCCCCCATTTGTCCGAGCCAACCAAAATCTTGCTTAGGACAGAGGCCAACGGCAAGACGCGCGTAGAGAGACGACGCATTGTTCCTCGTGGGGAGGGTCTTTCGAGCGATAAGTCGACCGATTTACGGTCGCTTAGACAAACGTGTGGCAGGTTCTCAGTCAGAGGCCCAGCCGCCTGGCGCGTGGATGGCGGTACGGGAAAAAAGATTACCACGAGCATTCCAGAGTGTAAAGGCCTACCCTACGGATTGTATCCGGTTGGCGAGGACCACAATCGGCCAAGTCTGTGAAGGTGGGGCTCCTCGACCCGATTTATTTTATGTATTTGTCATACCACGCGAGCATGCGGTTGAGACGATCGAGAAGGTGCTTCTCCTCGTGGAAACCGTGAGGTTCTCTGGGATACTCGACCAGTTCACTCTCCACTCCATAGTGCTTCAGGCCGCGATACAGCTCCTGGCTTTGGTCGAGCGGATCGGTGGTGTCGGCTTCGCCTTGAAGAACGAGAGTCGGAGTCTTCGCATTCTTGAGCTGCGTGAACGGGGAACTATTCAGGAATTTCACGAGGCTGTCTGACTCGTAAGGCACGCCATAGAACCACTGGTCGTAGGAAGGATGCGACTCACTTCCGTACTCGGAAATCAAATTGGAGAGGCCCGCGCCGGAGACGCTGGCTTTGAAATCGTTAGTCTGCGTGATGGCCCACTCCGCCATGAAGCCGCCGTAGGACCATCCGCCAATGCCAAGCTTCGCGGGATCGGCGATTCCGCGGTCGATTAAATCCTTGACACCCGACATCACATCCTTGAAATCGGCGCCGCCCCAATCACCACGATTCATCTCGATGAATGTTTCCCCATACCCCACCGAGCCGCGAATGTTGGGATAGAAAACAGCGTAGCCATGCGCTGCTAGGAGTTGGCCCCAGGTTTCGATGGAGTCTTGCCAGTTGCCCGTTGGTCCGCCGTGTATCAGGGCGATAAGAGGCAGCTTGGCTTTTGGGTCAGCTCCCGCCGGTTTCAACAGAGCGGCTTCGATCTCAAGACCGTCAAATGATTTGTACTTGTAAAATTCGGGCGTGCTGAGTGTGAACTGCTTCCAAGAGTCGTTGAGGTGAGAAACCTGTTCTGGCGGATTCTTTTGATCCCACAGCCAAAGCTCAGGAGGGGCCGTGGCGGACTGTCCCACGAAGGCGACTTCTGCAGAGTCAGAAACGGCAAAGGCACTGATATTGCTTGCAGGCGGATCGGTGAGGTTCTTGCTCATCCCCACCGGAGAAAAACCGACCAGTTTGTTCCGGAAGCCATCGGCGTAGAGGGCGAACAACGAGCCCTCCTTTGTCCACCGATGCTCATAGATGGCGCGATCGAGGCTCGCGCCAGTGAGATTACGTGTCGCCCGCTGGCCGATGTTCAGAAGCATGAGGTCGTGCGGTGCGGGACCGTCCACGCGGCAACCAATGTAGCTGATGGTCAGCTCGTCGGGAGCCACGCGCAGGTCGTGGAATGGACCGTGCGGTGCAAAGATCAGTTTCAGCGGACCGCCAGTCACGGCAATGGAGAAAATGCGATGGGTCTCCTCGTCGGATTCGGGATGATCCGTGGCGCTGACGATGATGCGGTCGCCATAGGGCATCCAGGCGAGTTCACTGATTTCCCACTTGGGGTCGGTGAGCGCCTTGGCCTCGTCCGTTGCTAATGTGAGCAGCCACAGGCGCGGCTGTTTGTCGTCTTTATCGACGACGTGCGCGTCGTCTTTATCTTTTTCCTTCTTCTCCTCGGCGTCGGTCTTGCTATCAGGAGCAAGAAAGGCGATTTGCTTGCCGTCGGGAGACCACGCAAAGCTGTGCACGGTGCGCTTGCCTTTGGTTAGCGCCGCGGCTTCTCCGCCGTCCATACGCATCACGTAAATCTGCTGCTGTTCCGCGCGATTCGAAAGAAAAGCGAGCACCTTCCCATCGGGAGACCAACGCGGAGAGGATTCCTCCTTCGCTGAAAAAGTGATTTGCCGGACCGCGCCAGTTTTTTTGTCATACAGCCAGATATGGCGCGCGCGACGTTCGGCCTTAGGCGGCTCCATGACCACGAATGCGACCCGCGTGCCGTCCGGAGAGAATTGCAGATCAGAAATCGAGCGCAAATCGAGAGACGCTTCGGGCGTGAGCAACTTGGCCGTTTCCGTAACTGGCTTTTCTTGCGCAAATGCAATTCCTGCGAGCGCCGAAATTCCAAGAAGGCCACCGGCTAAGAAAGAGCGGTTCATCAATCCACCTCCGGAGTGGGAACCTTGGACTTTATCCGGGGAAATCACGACGGTCAATTAGGACTATTTGAGTCGCACTTTCACAATCCTATACACGCAGGCGCCGTTCTTCATTGCGGCTCTCTGGAAGCCTCGGATACAATCTGACGTTTATCCTTTGGAGTAAAACGCCGTCAGAGCCGCGATGCACGAAATACGCTTCCACAATACGCTGGGCGGAAAGATCGAAGCCTTCGCCCCGCAAAAAAGCGACGGAGTTCGCATGTACACCTGCGGGCCGACGGTGTACGACTACGCGCACATCGGGAATTACCGGACTTTTGTGTTTCAAGACATTCTCCGCCGTTTCCTGAAGTTTCGTGGCTACAAGATGAATCACGTCATGAACCTGACCGACGTCGACGACCGCATCATCGCCAACGCGGCGGCTGCAGGCGTGAGCATTCGGGACTACACCGAAAAATTCGCGCAGGCTTTCTTTGACGATTGCAAGACGCTCAGCATAGAGGAGCCCGAGCACTGGATTCGCGCGACGGACCATATCGACGATATGGTCAAGTTGATCCAGCGTTTGCAGGAAAAAACGTACACGTATCTCAGCGAAGACTCTATGTACTACCGCATCGCAAAATTTCCGCATTACGGACGGCTTTCGAATATTGATGTTGCAGGAATTCAGGCCGGCGCGCGCGTCGATGTGGACCGCTATGAAAAAGAGAGCGCGCGCGATTTCGCCCTTTGGAAAGCGCCAAAACCCGGCGAGCATTTCTGGGAGACGCCGATCGGCAAGGGCCGCCCCGGCTGGCACATCGAATGCTCCGCGATGGCCATGAAGTATCTCGGAGAGACACTGGACATTCACACCGGCGGAATCGATTTGGCGTTTCCGCACCATGAAAACGAAATTGCTCAGAGCGAAGCGGCGACGGGGAAGCCCTTCGTGCGTTATTGGATGCACGCGGAGCATTTGTTAGTCGAAGGCGAGAAGATGTCCAAGTCACTCGGCAATTTCTATACGCTGCGCGATTTGTTCGCGAAGGGATACAAGCCTTCGGCATTGCGCTTCGCGCTGGCCAGCGTTCCTTACCGCAAGCAGCTCAATTTCACGTTTGACGGGTTGCAGCAAGCGGCAAGTTCGGTCGAGCGCCTGCGCAACTTCGCCGCTCGCCTGGCCCAGGGTAAGTTTCCGGCGGGAAAGCAGAAAGACATGACCGCCCGAGTCGCCCAATCCGCGGAGGAATTTGACGCAGGCCTCTCCGATGACTTGAACACCGCCCGAGGGCTTGCAGCGGCATTCGATCTCCTGCGCGAAGCGAATATCGCCATGGACAAAGGCGAGTTCGGCCAGGGAAACGTAGCCGCCGTCCAGGAATTTCTCGCGAATTTCGACCGCATCTTTGCCGTTATGGAGGACAACGATGCGGAGAAGCTGCGCGCGCTGGGTTTTGGCGGTGACGATAGCGGCCCAGACGACGCCGAAATCGAAAAACTCATCGCCGATCGCCAAGCGGCCCGTCAACGGCGCGATTTCGCGGCCTCCGACCGCATCCGCAAAGAACTCGCGGATCGTGGTATACTTATTGAAGATTCAAAGGACGGCAGCGTCCGTTGGAAACGCAAATGAAACTCTCTAATCTCTATCGATTCCCCGGCAATTTCTCCCCGGCTGAGCTGCGTCCCAACCTCTTCGGCGTAGACTAAGCAACCTCTCTTCTGGCAGAACGCAAACCCGTCTTGGTGTGCGTACGCAAACCTGCAATGCGGTAGCCCATCCACATTAACCGCTGACCATTTTTCCCAGGAGGAAGAGATGATTACCACAATGGAAACGAAACTACCGAGATTGGTTACCGCGCTGCCCGGGCCCAACGCCAAGCGCGTTGTGGAAAGCGACAGCAAGTTCATGTCGCCGTCTTATACCAGGGATTACCCGCTGGTCGCCAAACGCGGCCACGGCGCGATTGTCGAGGACGTTGACGGCAACGTATTTTTGGATTTCGCCGCAGGCATTGCCGTCTGCTCGACGGGCCATTGCCATCCCAAAGTTGTCGCCGCCATTCAGCAGCAGGCCGCCGAACTTATCCACATGTCCGGCACGGATTTTTACTACGAAAGCATGCCGCTCCTTGCCGAACGACTGGTGAACACTTTGTCTGGCGATGCGCCGAAAAAGGCTTTCTTCACCAATTCTGGCGCCGAAGCCATCGAAGGCGCCATTAAGCTGGCTCGTTATGCCACCAAGCGCGACAAAATGATCGCGTTCTATGGCTGCTTTCACGGCCGCACCATGGGCGCGCTTTCCTTGACCGCCTCGAAGTCCACGCAGCGTAAGGGTTTCGGCGCTCTGCTCTCCGGAGTCGAGCACATTCCTTTTCCGTACGCTTACCGCTGTGCTCACGGGCACACCGCGGAAACCTGCGGAGCGGAAATCCTCGAACAACTCGAGCAGCAAATTTTCAAGCGCCTGTTTGATCCCGAGGAAGTCGCGGGCATTATCATCGAGCCGATTCAGGGCGAAGGCGGCTACGTCGTTGCGCCGAACTTTTTCCTGCAAGAGCTGCAGCGCATTTGCCGCAAGCACGGCATCATGCTCATCGCTGATGAAGTACAGTCCGGTATGGGCCGCACGGGAAAGTGGTGGGCGCATCAATTCGCCGGCATCGAGCCGGACATTGTTTGCAGTGCCAAAGGCATCGCCAGCGGCATGCCGCTCGGCGCTATCTTTGCGCCGGCCAGCATCATGAACTGGAAGCCGGGCTCTCACGGAACTACCTTTGGCGGAAATCCTGTCTGCATCGCGGCGGCTTTGGCGACGGCGGACCTGATCGAAAGCCAGTATCTCGAGAATGCCCGCCGCATGGGCGATTACCTTTTCACCCGTTTGGCCGATTGGACGAAAAAGTTCAAAATCGTCGGCGAAGTTCGCGGACGCGGTTTGATGATTGGCATTGAAATTGTCCGCGATCAGCGCACCAAGGAAAAAGCCGCGGATCTCCGCAATGCCGTTGTCGACCTCGCTTTCCACAAGGGGCTTTGCATCCTTGGAGCGGGCGAGAATACCGTCCGGTTGTCGCCGCCGCTTCTCATCGACGAAGAACAAGCGGACTTCGCCGTGCGCACACTCGAAGAGTGCATTCGCGAAACAGAGAAAAAGGCCTAAAGTACGCCCTAAGCGATCGCCTCGCGAGAATATATCGCGCCTTACGAAATCCCGTGGCTGCCGCAAAATTTGGTGGCAGCCACGGGATTTTTCTTTATACTGCGCTCGATACCGCTTCTATCCGCGGAGAGTTGATGCCGATTGTCTCGCGATTGATTTTCCAAGCCGTCCATTGGGCCGCGCGAAAAGGTTTGCGCGAGGGCGGCGGTCCCACTCCCGAAGCAAGAAAACACGAAGCGCGCCGCACTGGTATTCGCGGCGAGACTTACGCCTACTGGTATCTCCGCCGCCATGGCTACGTTTTCGTAGCCCGCAATTTCACTCCCCGCGCTTCAAAAGGCGAAATCGATATGGTCGGATACGATGGCAAGACGCTAGCCTTCGTCGAAGTCCGAACGCGCACTGTCCGCGAAGAAATGTCCGCCCTGCCAGAGCTAAGTGTCACGCCGGGCAAACAGCACCTCCTGGCTCGCACTGCCCAACATTTCCTTGCGGAACGCCACGTTCGCGAATGCCCCCTGCGGTTTGACGTCGTCGCGATAGACAATTCTCCCGGCAAGCCGCCGGTCGTCCGCTTGCATAAGGACGCCTTCAGCCCGCAAATGTAAACTTCCACAGAAAAATCCTGCGGGACGACTTCTCAGTATCGCCAGACGCGGTACAATCAGAGTTTAGGGGGCTCTCTCCGTGCCCAAATCATTGACCCCTGTCGAGGAGGATTGCTTTGCCGGAGTTGCGAAAAGACCCGATTACTGGCCGCTGGGTGATCATTTCCACCGAGCGAGGAAAGCGCCCGAACGATTTTCTGCGCGAGAGCGTCTCTCCTCTGCCCAACGGCAAGAATTGCCCGTTCTGCCCCGGCAATGAAGCCAAGACGCCGCCGGAAATTCTGGTCTACGGCCGGACCACCGGGGGCGCGAACATGGCGGGCTGGACGGTGCGCGTTGTGCCCAACAAATTTCCCGCACTGGGCATCGAAGGCGATCTAGACCGCGAGGGCGAAGGCCTCTTTGACAGGATGAACGGAGTCGGCGCGCATGAAGTGATTGTCGAAACGCCCGACCATGCATCGACGCTCGCTTCCCTGCCGGAACGTGCCGTCGAAGACGTCCTGTGGGCCTACCGCGACCGCATGCTCGATCTCAAGAACGACAAGAGATTCCGTTATGTGCTGATATTCAAGAATCACGGTGAAGCCGCGGGAGCCTCCGTTGAGCACACACACTCGCAATTGATCGCACTGCCGATCGTGCCGCGGCGTGTGCGCGAAGAAGTGGACAGCTCCTGGCACTATTACGACGAGAAGGAGCGCTGCATTTTTTGCGACATCATCCGCCAGGAACGCGACACCGGCGAGCGCGTGATCGGCGAAAATGATCACTTCATAACGCTGGCTCCGTATGCTCCGCGTTTTCCCTTTGAGATGTGGCTTCTTCCGAAGGTGCACGGCTCATCGTTCGAAAACAACCAGAGCACAATGTACGCAAGCCTGGCGCGCATGTTGAAGGACACTTTGATGCGCCTCGACGTCGTTCTGGACCGCCCGCCCTACAACTTCATGATTCACACCTCGCCGGTCGGTGAGGAGATAAACGATCATTACCATTGGCACATGGAAATCATTCCCAAGCTCACCAAAGTGGCCGGGTTCGAATGGGGGACCGGGTTCTACATCAACCCAACGCCGCCTGAAGAGTCCGCGCGCTTTCTGCGCGAAGCCAAAATCACTCCCCCGGCAGCACCAGCGAAAAAATAGCGCAGAGTCCGCGCGTTGCGCGCCACCAGTTTCCGAACGCCGGCAAGAATTTTGATATACTTAGCAGTTTGGCGCGGTACCCAAGTGGCCCAAGGGAGAGGTCTGCAAAACCTCCATTCGTGGGTTCGAATCCCACCCGCGCCTCCAAATTTCTAGCTTTCGAATGAATCAGTTAGGGCGTCGGTTTTTTCCGTGTACCCCGCGTGTACCCTGCATTTGAAGAGCAATGACAGGGTCGCGGCTCCAAGCACTCGCCAAATCCGCCTCTAATTGTTCCTGCCGAGCGCGTACCCACGGCGAGTAGTGTTTCTCCGTTACCCGGACGCTTTGGTGTCCTAGTACGACGGACACGCGCTCAATTGGAACACCGGAGAGCAAAAGCTCGACCGCAAAAGTGTCACGGAACCTGTGCGGGTGAGCGCCATCTACCTCAGCCAACTCAAAGAGTCTTGCCAGGCGCTTGCGCCAGCTACCCACAATCGTCTCCAGCTTCAGAGTGCCGTCCCAAAAGAAGAGTTTTTCGGTAGTCTTCGGCGTGGCGTCCAAAGCCTTGATGACGAAGTCGGGAAGCACGGTGTACACAGGCACATTAGTCTTCTGCGTGTATAGAAAAAGACGGTTGCCCTCAATCCTATTGGCACTCAAACCGACCGCGTCGCCGATCCGCATGCCACTGTAGCGTAGCAGCAGAACGAGAGAACGCATTCTCCGTGCGTTTTCAGCTCCGCGTCCGGGGAACTCATCCTTGTATTTGTCGATTGCCGCCAGGATTCGCAGCATCTCTTGGTGCGTATACGGCATGGTCGGACACAACGTTATCTTCGGTGCTTGCAAATCGCATGCCGGATTCTTCGGGACCCATTCTCGCTTTTGAGCAAAGCCAAAGAATGCCCTGAGCCGTTCCAGTTTCTTAGCGCTAGACCGTGGGCCATCCTTCCACTCAGAGCGGAATCGACCCACTCCTGCCAAATCAAGTTCGTCCAGAAATCGGATGCCGTGCCGATGGCAGAAGTCTTTCATTTGCCGCTCAAGGAGCTTGTACTTTCGCGCGGTTGATTCGTGTAGCTGGCGCGCCTCTATGTCAGCAAGAAATTCCTTCCACGCATCCTCCACGCTCTTTCTTTCGGGCCGCAATATGCGGCGATCCTCAGCTTCCCATTCGCGAATAATCTCTTGCGCTCGTTGCCAGTCGCGAAGCTTCAAGGACTCGCGCATCTCTTTCCCGCCGATTACTCCGTCAACCCATATGGGGCACTGGCAGTGTCGGTGTTTGCGACCCTTCACGCGCTGCTTGCAGTTCTTCAGGTGACGACGATAGATGGTCAGCATCGTGGAACGCTCCTACCGGATAGCGGATTCGATGATAAACGAGAATGGACACGTTCGAGCACAGTCTGCGGAACGCGGATCGTGACGTACCGTCTCTTGTGCCGTGGACTCCGCTCACCTATCACAAGCACACCTGGTTCGTTCTCAAAAAGCTCGCGAACTTTATCTGGACTCAAGCTCCACATTTCGGCGATTTCCGTAACGGCATAATGCCGTTCGATGTGCACCGAGGTCTCGATTTGGGATGGTACGGCCATTGTGTGTGAGTGACTCCTATGGGGTCGAGAAGGTCGTCAATTGGCTCGTTGGCTTCCAAGAGAGCTGCCGAAAAGATTTTTCTTGCTTTCAGTCGCTTATCGAGCTACGCTATCGTAAACATCGTACATCGATGTAGGAGCGTCTGTCAACCATGATGTCGATCCTCAAGAAGAAACCCCGGCACGAGGTTATCTCGATTCGACTCAGCGAAGACCGCCTCAAGCTTCTGGAGCGCTACCAGAAGGTTCTCAGCGAACAACGGGGACGCGAGGTGTCCTTGGGAGAGGCGGCCTTCCTCGTTATCGAGGAGCGCGGCGAAGGGATGGACCGTGAAACAGCTCGTCATGAAATGCTCAGCACGCCGACCGCTTCGCTCTATCGCATTCGCAAGAAGTGGGAATCGCAGCACACTCTGTCTGCCCCCGAGTGGGATGTTCTCGCGCAGTACGTGCAGATCGGCACAGAGGAAGAAGCCCAGGAGCCGCCGCTGCTTTGGCCCGCGATTCCATCCAGAGAGTCATACCTCAGGTTACTCGACGCATTCGAAGCCGTCTATCAGAACCGTAAGAAGCATGCATCGAAGCACGCCTGGTATTACTTCGGAAACCTTGGCGGCCACTTCACCGAGGTTCGACTCTCCGATGATGACGCCGAACAAAGACATCAAGCAGTTCTGAAGCAAATTTCGCATCGCAAGGAGCTGCTGAAGTCGGCGGAGAAATGGCAGAACCCCGGCACAATTGGACGATGCTTCCTAGCCGCCATTAGTGATGAAGGAGTCGAGAGCACTAGACTCGATCAAATCCTTGCCCCGTACTGGCGGACGCTCTGGGGCCTCGCCGCTCGGGGCCATTGGGCGCGACATGACCGCCAGCCGGTGCGGCCAACGGGTCCAAACGAAAATGATTTTCGCCGCCGAATTATCTTGCCTAGTCCGCTCAAGGTCGATGACCTGAAGCTCTCGTTTACGACGGCGGGTAGCCCGGAGCTTGGCGTACATATCGACTTTGGCCCAACGCGCCGCATGACCTATCTCATAGGTCGGTACCCCGACCTGGCCGAGTTCAGGGCCATGCTCGAAGGATGGTCGGCTAAGAATTCGTGGAACGGTAGACATTTCCTCACGACCCTGTCCGAGGAGAAGAGGGCAGCGTTCACGCTTTGGCTTCGGCAGAACGATGTAGGTATCGACTTCACCGAGAACGAATGGAGCGCCCTGCGCGAACTGTTCCAGAAAGCGTGGGCGATCCCCGAGCTTCAGCGGTGGATACAGGAGCTGCAGTTGGAGTATGGCGAACAGGGTTGATAGCGCGAATCGTTGGGTTGCGCCGCGTTTTGCGAGGAGCGGTGCCTTCGGCACCGGGAGTTGGACTGTCGCGGTAGGGACGGTCATTGCTGACCGCCCCCCGCACGGATCCGTACGAGCGGATTTCCCGCATACGGCTCTTGCCTTAGGTGGTGACGCGCAAGCGTTGCAAGGGATACGGATGGCAGATATGGGCCGGAGGCAGCCAGTGGCGGATGAGCCGTGTCATTCGTTCCCACGAGACGCGTCCCTTCTGGCTTCGTCGCCGAAGCACGTGGTGCCAGGACTTGCCCACGGTGAAGCGAAAGTGAGCGAGAGCGTACCGATTGCCCGGCACTCCGTAGTACCGGATGTGTCCGCCCACCACAGCTTTCAGCCACTTGCCGACTTCAGGAATCGGTTCGTGCATGCGTCGCCGCAGTTCGGTTTTGACCGCTTGCAGCTTGGCTTGCAGCCGTTTTCGGATGGTCTGCCGCAACACGGTAAACCTATTCTTGCTCGTTCTCCCGCAGATATGCGTGAAACCGAGAAAAGCAAAGGTTTCCGGCTTCCCGAGACCGCGCCGCTTGCGGTTTTCAGCCGCGAAAGGGCCGAACTCCACGAGCCGGGTCTTATCCGGGTGCAGCTCCAGTTGGAATTTCGCCATGCGTTCGGCGAGTTCTTTCCAGAACTGCTCGGCTTCCCATCGAAACTGGAATCCCAGCACGATGTCGTCGGCAAAGCGCACCACGATGACCTCGCCGCGCGCTCGCTTCTTCCGCCATGCCTGGACCCACAGGTCGAAAACGTGGTGAAGGTAGAGATTCGCCAGCAGCGGCGAGGCACTTCCGCCTTGCGGCGTTCCTTCCTCCACACGCAACCGCTTCCCATCTTCCAGCACGCCCGCGTTCAGCCATTTCTGGATGAGCCGCACGACGCGCCGGTCCGCAATCCGGTGCTCGATGAATTTCAAAAGCCATTTGTGGTCAATCGTGTCGAAGAACCCGCGAATGTCCACATCGAGCACCCAGTTCACTCTTCTCGTCAGCAGTCCGGCATAGAGCGCATCCAGCGCCTGATGCTGGCTTCGCCCTGGCCGGAATCCGTACGAAAAGCCGAGAAAATCCGTTTCGTAGATGGCGTTCAACACCTCGACCGCGGCACGCTGGACGACTTTGTCTTCCAGCGCTGTGACTCCGAGCGGTCTTTGCCGCCCGTCGGCCTTGGGGATGTACACTCTACGCACCGGTTTCGCTCGATACGCTCCGCGCTTCAGCCTTGCGGAAAGGTCCTGGAGATTCCTTTCCAGTTCCTCACCGTAGTGCCGCCATGTCTCTCCGTCCACGCCCGGAGCGGCTTCCTTCTTCAAAGAGAAGTAGGCCATCCGCAACGTTTCGAGGTTGTAGATGTGGTGCAGGAGCGCCGTGAACCGCAACTTCTTATCCTTCTTTGCTGCTTGACGTACCCGCTCCAGCGCACTAGGCGCGACGCTCCGGCTCGGTGTCCGGGACGCGTTTTGCTGGCTCAGGTTTCCCTTGGCCAGGCCCCTTCCCTCCATCTCCTCCGCCGCCGGTGTTCTGGCTTTGTTCGGAGACTTCCCCGGTACTATGGGTCTGTCCGACTTCCCGTGTTCGTTCATCATGGGCTACCGTCCTTAGACCTCCCCATGCGTCCCGAGTGCGTTGGTGCTTCGCTCGGGCGATCACGGGATCTCCCAACTTCCGTACGAGATGTGTCCCTGCGTGCCAGGTTCGCAGACCGCGCAAGACTCCCGAACGGCTCGCGCTATCGCTGTCCCGGATGTGGCCTTCCGCATCGTGTCAATGCGTCGGCGTCTTGGAGTTTGGGGTATTTCGCGGCTCCTTCTCCTTGGCCCGTAGTTCCTCCTGTCAACGCTTCGTATCTGGCCTTGCGGCCAGGCCCGCATGACTCGGAGCCGGTGTGGTTCGTTACACCTTCACCGTACGACTCTTTCATTCGTTACATCCCGCCAGATTCGGTGCCTTCGGCACCGGGTTGGCGCTACGACACGTCACCCCGTAACGGGTGCCGCATAGGAACCAAGGTTGCTATATGGGAACTTGCTGAAAATCCAGTAGCTTGCGAGAACCACTTTATTTAGAGCGCCGCGCAGCATCTTTTGGTTCCCGTATGGGAACTTGTTGATTTTATGGAGTGAATTCCGTGCCCGCACTTCGAACCAAATCCGTCAGCACTAAAGTCACCGACGAGGAATATGCGCAGTTTGAAGCCCTAGCGGGCGAGCAAACCATCAGCGAGTGGGCGCGTGTTGTTCTGCTCAAGGCGGCCAAGCCAAATGCGGGCGAGCAAACCGTCCTGGCCGAAGTTTTGGGGTTGCGGACCATCCTGCTAAACATCCACTTCGCCATATCCCAAGGGCAAACGCTGACCGTAGAGGAGATGCAGCAGCTAATTCAGCGAGCGGACCAGAACAAGTTGAGCAAGGCGCGACAGCGCCTCGCGGAAGCAGCAACAGGAGGTGTGCCATGAAACAGAGGTGGGGCCGAGAGGATGATGCAGGCGAGTTTCCAAGTGACAAGGCGGTATGGACTATCGGAGCGTTCTGCGTTGCTCTGCTCAGTCTGTTCGCTATCGCTGGTTACCGCTACATGCGGGTGTGGACTCCGCTGCAACGGCACTATCTGACGGCCTACGTAGCCACTCCGGTAGCAGGAGCATTCCGCACGGACGGCTGGTACACGCTGTTGATGGTGGTGACGCGGAAAGGTACGCGGATGGCGCTCGACAACGAAGTAGAACCTTTCGTTACAGAGAAAGGTGAGAGCACGTTTACGCTCACCGAAGAGGCCATCAAGGTAAGTGACTTGAGGCTGGAATGGCAGCGCGCACGCTATGACAATGCGAAATTGCATGAGTTCCTGGGTCACTGGATATACCAGGACCAGACGCTTACCGATCTGGCGAAACCGGCACTGTGGGGCGGCTTAGGTGTGTTGCTCGTAAGCCTCGTCGTGGCGATCCCGAAGGACTCGGCACGCAAGAGAATACGCAAACATGGGCGTCGGCTGAAAGGACCGGAGCTTGTGACCGCGCGCGCGTTTAACCGCCGCAACCGTTCAGACGGTATCGGCTTCTTGCAGCTGCAGAGTTTCAAACAAAAATTATTCCGCAATAAAACTTGGCTGCGCCTGCCGCGCGAGATCGAATCGAGCCACATTCTGGTTATGGGCGATTCGGGCAAAGGGAAGAGTGCGCTCATCCGGCAGATCTTGTTGCAGATCGAGGAGCGGGGTGAGACGGCCATCGTGTACGATCCCGCGACGCCCGCCGACTACGTGCCCTACTTTCTTACTCCGTCGCGCGGCGATCTCATCCTAAACCCGTTAGACCAGCGGATGCCCTACTGGACTCCGGGAGACGAGCTGCGGCAAGGGGCAGACGCTCTGACATTGGCCGCGTCGCTGTTCCCCGACCGACACAACGAGAATTCGTTTTTCGTAGAGGCCCCACGGAAAATCTTCGCGCATTTGTTGGGGTTTCATCCGACGCCGCAAGAGTTGGTGTGGTGGATGTCGCACCCGGAAGAGATCGACCGGAGAGTGAAAGGGACAGAGTACGCGGCAATGATCGACCGGGACTCGCCGCCGCAGCGCAACGGCGTACTCGGCTCATTGAGCATGGTGGCGGATGCCATGAAGCTGCTGCCGAGTGAAGCGGAGACGAAACAGCGTTGGAGCACGCTCGAATGGTCGAAGGAACGGCGCGGCTGGCTCTTCCTAACGAGCACACCGGACACCCGGAAGTGCCTAGCGCCGCTCATCAGTTTGTGGCTGGACATGCTCGTGCTGCGTTTGATGAATCAAGGCCGCATGAGTCCGCGTCCGGTGTGGTTCATTCTGGACGAACTGGCGAGTTTGCAGCGATTGCCGCAGTTGCACACCGCAATCACCGAGAATCGCAAATCCAACAATCCGGTGGTGCTGGGTTTTCAGGGACGCAGCCAGTTGGAAGTGCGTTATGGGCATGAAGCGGAAGCGATGATGTCGCAGCCCTCGACGAAAATCTTCCTGTGCACGAGCGAGCCGCACGCAGCGAAATGGATTAGCGACACCATAGGAGACCAAGAGATCGAGCGGATACGAGAGAGCCGCACAAATGAGCAGTTCCCACAATCGCGCAAATCGAAGGGCTATAACCTCGAACGCGAGATCAGGCCCCTGGTGATGGCAAGCGAGATCAGCGGCCTTGAAAAGATGCACGGTTATCTCAAGTGCGGGAACCTTGTGGCGCGGATGAGTCTCCCGTACATCGAGCTTGAGAGCAAAGAGCCGCACTACATCGAGCGCCCGGTACAGCAGCCACCCGAAGTACCGCCGAAGGGCGCTGCGGCCGCGGCGGGAGCAGGCAAGCCGTCGGGAAACGGATCTCCGGGGCAGAAACTTGTACCGAATGAACAGCAACAAAGTGAGAACCAGAAAATCCAACGAGAGCCAGTGCGCAGGCAAAGAGACTTTTTCGAGTAGGCCAACACATGCTGACCATCTCAAAGCCGTTGAGCGCAGCCCAAGCACAGTCGTATCACGCGGAAGAGTTTGGTAACGCCCGCGAGAACTATTACACCGAAGGGGAGCAGATTCGCGGGGAGTGGCACGGAAGGCTCGCCGAACGGTGGGGACTACGCGGCGAAGTTCGCGAAGAGCATTTCCAGCGGCTCTCTGAAGGACAACACCCGATCACGGGCGAACAACTAATCCGCCATCAAGCGGCCCGAGAATACATGAACAGGCGCAGTGAGAAAGTAAGCGCTATGGAACACCGCGCAGGATGGGACGCGACGTTTTCAGCCCCGAAGAGCGTATCGTTGACCGCCCTGGTAGGTCGAGACCACCGTGTCCGAGAAGCGCATCGAGAAAGCGTCAGCGTCGCACTTGACGAGCTAGAGCGATATGTCCAGGCCCGCATCGGCGGGAATCTTCCGGCAGAGACAACCGGCAAATGGATAGCAGCGAAATTCGAGCACGACAGCGCAAGGCCGGTAGACGGTTATGCCGCACCACAACTGCATACGCACGTCGTCTTTTTCAATCTTACCGAGACCGACGACGAAGACGCACACGCGCTACAGCCAAGGGAACTCTACAAGACACAGCAGTATGCGACGGCAGTGTATCGCTCGGAGCTGGCCCATCGGTTGAAGGAACTTGGCTACGAGATCGAGCGCGGCGAGAGCAGCCAGCCGGAAATCAAAGGCTACAGCAAAGAATATCTGGAGGCATCGAGTCCGCGCCGCCACCAGATCGAGGAACATCTCGCAAAGGAAAATCAGCGAGGAGCAGGCGCGGCGCAAATCGCCGCGCACCAGACACGAGAAGGAAAGCTCGAACTCTCACACGAAGAGATGCAAGGGCGGCACAAGGCAATGGCCGCGCAGTTCGGCAATCAACCAGAGCGTGTTGTTAAAGCAGCGCGGGAGCAAAGAGAGCGATTCCAGGGAGAACCCGGAGAGAAAGCCATCGGCCAGGCCGTTGCCTATTCGCGAGAGAAAAATCTGGAGCGTGAAGCAGTGGCCGAGGAGCGCGAGCTGCTGAGGGATGCACTGAAACGCTCAATGGGTGACGCCACGGTCGCGGAGGTTAAAGCGGAGTTCGAGAAACGCGTGCAAGCGGGCGAGTTCATCGAGACGAGCAATCGCGCGCCGGGCCGCGCGTTCACCACAAGTGAGATGATCGACCATGAACGCAACACCATCCACGCGATGCGCGCGGGGCAGAACCAACACGAACCAATCGCGAGGTTCGAGACACGCCGAGACATCGTGCAAGACCACTCGCATTTGAGCGCGAGCCAGCGCGCGGCGGTCGAGCAAGTCCTGTCGAGCCGCGATCAGGTAACGGCGCTGGAAGGCGTCGCCGGCGCGGGGAAAACTACTTCTTTAGTTGCGATCCGCGAAGCCGCCGAGCGAGAGGGCTATAAGGTGGAAGGCTTCGCGCCGACATCGCGCGCAGCGCAAAAACTCGGAGAAGCGGGAATCGAATCGAGCACATTGCAGCGGCATCTGACACG
>Ga0207416_1001475_pt1 | contig 30839 bp, 27 predicted proteins | sample PaiPotPPM11metaG_FD_184107 | JGI IMG/M metagenome (GOLD analysis project Ga0207416, IMG submission 184107) | Iron sulfur acid spring bacterial and archeal communities from Banff, Canada, to study Microbial Dark Matter (Phase II) - Paint Pots PPM... ... | reverse complement strand
CCCCGCGCCGACGAGTGCCAACCTGACGCGATCGCTCTTAGGCACCTCGCACCGCGAGTTCCTGTGCGGTGCTCGCAACCGCATCGGCTACATAACGCACGTGCTCCTGGGTATAACGCTCGTTGATCGGCAGGACCAGCACGTGCGCGAGCCCTTCGGTCGTTCCCGGGAAGCGCTCGATACGGTAGTCCACCGCCCCCGGGCGAGCGATCGAAAACGGAAATTCGCTCTTTCCGAAGGTGCGGCGCTTCTGGAAGACTTCACACATGAAGGACGGCTTTTGGATGTATCGCGGTGCCGAAGTCACGTTAGAGTCGCGCAGGAGTTGTGCGAATGCGGGCGGCCCGCCGGGATAGACCTTCTCGTCGATGCGAATCGCGTATTTCCAGTAGGTATGAACGCCCCGTTCCGGCACGATGGGAGTCCCGATTCCGGGCACGAGCCGAAGGAGTTCGGTCAGCTCTGCCGCGCGCTCGCGGCGCACCGCGATGTTGCGATCGAGCTTCTGCATCTGGGCGTACGCCACGGCCCCTTGCAACTCGGATAAACGATAATTGAGCGCCAGGAAATAATGGTCGGGATTGGGATCCCCGTAGCCCCACGCTTTGTTGATGAAGAGGTACATGCGCCGCGCAACGGCGTCGTCGTCGGTTACCACGATGCCGCCCTCGCCGCACGTGATGTGCTTGCCCTGTTGGAGGCTAAAGCAGCCGATCGTTCCAAACGTGCCGACGTGACGCCCGGCGTAGGTCGTCCCATAGGCCTGTGCGCAGTCTTCGATGAGCGGGATGCCGCGTTCTTGCGCGAGCGCGACGATGGCGTCCATCTCGCAAGGGTTCCCGAAGAGATGCGTCACGATGATGGCGCGGGTGCGCTCCGATATCGCAGCCTCGATCGTGCCGGCGGTCACATTGCACGTGAGTGGGTCGACATCCGCGAAGACGGGGATCGCCGCCTGGTACACGATTGGGGACAACGCCCCCATGTCGGTGATGGGAGTGGTGACAACTTCGTCGCCCGGCTCTAAATCGAGGGCGGCGATGGCGACGTGTATGGCCGCGCTTCCGGACGCGCACGCAAACGCATGTTTCGCTCCGATTCTGCGAGCGAAGTCTTTCTCCAGACGCGCTACGAAGGTTCCTTTCGTGCTCGTCAAGGTGCCCGACGCGAGAACCTGCTCGAGAGCTTCGCGTTCTTCGGGCCCAAACGACCTGCCGGAGGCGTCCTGGTCGTTCGGTAGCGCGAGGGATTTGATTCCTGGGATCATCGTGTGCATGAAGTTCTCCGTAAGCGTGACGTGGTTGAGCGACGTTTGAATGCGAAGTCGCCGAGTTGAGCTGTTAGGACGAGCAGGCTGCCGTATTGGACCGCAAGCGTTATCGCGGTGACGAGCGCGAGCGTTCGCGGTGACGTTCGAGCCAGGAGCGCGACGCCGACAACCGCAGGAAGCAATCCCGGAATGAGGCCCGGGATCGCGACGAGCAAGAATGGCCGGGCTTTGATACCGGCCCGGAACACGCGCGCGATATGGCGTGCTATGCGCATCGGACGCATCCGTCGTGCGCGGCCGGCCGGCTGTGCGGACCAATCGAGTACCGCCGGAACCTCGACGACGTTCGCCCCATGTTTAATGGCGGCGAAAAGCAACCCGAATGTTCCCTCATGATGAATTCCGGGTGCGTACAGGCTGCGCAGAAGATCGGCTCTATACGCGCGTACCATGCAGGTGAGCGTGGCGATGCGTCCGCGAACCGCCAGAGAGAGATACCGGTTAGCGTTCCGGCTCAAGAACGATCGCAGCCACGGGACGCCGATCGAACGGCCGCCTCGCGCATATGCCGAGGCAACCGCGACGGCAGCCCGAGTGCTTTCAAGTGCGTCGACAAGCGCTCCGATCGTGCTCGGTGCGTAGGTGAGGTCGGCGTCGAATGCGACGATCGTGTCCCCCGACGCCGCCGCAAATCCGGTCGCCAGCGCGGCATCGAGCCCTCGATTAACCGGATGTGTGACGACCACCAAGGAAGAGCAGGTGTGTCGCGCACGAAGCAAGACATCGTATGTCCCGTCGTCGCTGCCGTCGTCGACGGCGAGAATTTCGTACGAACGTTGCCCGCCGCAGAAAGCAGCGAGATATTCGTCGATCGATGTAATGTGCGCGTCGAGATGCTCCGCCTCGTTATAGATCGGAACGACAACGCTCAAGCGATTCCCCACCGCATGATTGTAATCAACCGGCAAATCGGGCGCGTTGGCACATCGGGGCAAAAAGCGCGAGAAGAGTACCCTGGCCGAGCAGGGCATTTCGGCATCATACGAGGGAGCGGTGACTTTAGGCCCCACCCGGGCGGAGCCGGTTACATCTAGGTCGTCGCTACGTAGTCCGGTAGTATGACTGTTGTGGAAACCGACGCGATCGTCGTACGCGGGGTCGGAAAAACCTTTGCCGGCAAACGTAGCAACATTATAAAATCGGCGACTTTTACCGTGGAACGCTCGACCGTGTTCGGAATCGTAGGGGCGAACGGCGCGGGGAAAACGACCCTTCTGAAGATGTTGGCAACCCTAACGATACCCAGCCACGGCGAAATACTGGTCGACGGTATCGACGCACGCCGCGAGCCTCAGCGCGTTCGCAGGCTCATCGGCGTAGCGCTTGCGGACGATCGATCCTTTTACTATCGTTTGAGCGGCCGGCAGAACCTGGAGTTCTTCGGCAACCTGGCCGGATTGCGAGGGCGCGCGCTCGCAGCCCGCATCGATACCGTGGTCGATCGGGTCGATCTGGCGGAGAGCATCGATCGCCATTATGCGACCTATTCGACCGGGATGCGGCACCGTCTGGTGATGGCACGTGCGTTGCTCGGCGACGCCCCGATTCTCATCCTCGACGAGCCGACCCGCGCCGTGGATCCCGCGCACGCGATGGAGATGCGCAGCTTGGTACGCGATGAGCTCTGCCGTTCTGCGGGAAAGACGATCGTCATCGCTACGAACTCTCTGGAAGAGGCGTGGAGCACGTGCGACCGTATCGGCGTCATCCGCGACGGGCGTATCCAAGGGGGCGAGACGCCGGAGGCGCTGCAGGCGTCGATTGCATCGGCATCCCGCGTCCGCATTCGCTTAACGTCCTACGACGCGCGGTTGTTGACGTCATTGACGGCCTGCGACGGGGTCCTCGACTGTCGAAGTTCGGCAAAAGACGCCGCCGACGCCGAGCTCGAGGTAACGCTCGCCCAAGGGGCCGGTCTCAATCCCATTTTACGCACCCTGGTAGAAGCCGGCGTCGGCGTGCGCAGCGTAGAATCGCTCTCGCAATCGCGAGGCGCCGCGTTCTCGGCCATGACCCGGAGCGAGCGCTCATGAGTCGATGTTGGGCTTTTTTCGTCCGCGATATCCGCCTGACGATCGCCTATCCGCTCAACTTCGCGATGCAATGGGTAAGCATCGTCATCGCGGTGTTCAGCACGTGGTGTATTTCGAAATTGGTCCCGAACTCGATGTCGCTCGGGCTCCACGGCAGCGGGTCGTACTTCGAATACGCCGTCGTCAACCTGGCATTTTTCTCCGTGATGCAGACGTCGATGCAGAGTGTCGAGCGAGCGATCCGTAACGATCAAGTGCTGGGGACGCTCGAGGCGATCCTCACCTCCGTGACGAGCGGCGCGACGTTGATATTCTCATCGATGGCGTGGCCGCTCGTCTTTACGGTCCTTCAAGTTGCGTGGTATCTGCTGCTGGGGACCTTGCTGTTCGGGCTCAATATCGGGCATGCGAACGTTTCCGTCGCGCTCGTTTGCTTGGCGCTGATCGTTACGTCGACGTTGCCTTTGGGCATTCTCAGCGCAGCGGCGACGCTGCGCTACAAGCAGATAGGCCCGGCTAATTTCTTCGTCGGCGGAGCGTCGTCGTTGCTCAGCGGCGTGCTCTTCCCGACGACGCTCCTTCCAAAACCACTGCAGTGGGTTTCATGGCTCCTCCCAATCACCCACGGTCTCCAAGCCGTGCGGGCGGCCTTGGCCGGTGCCACGATGGTAAGCCTGCGTTTTGATATCATGTGGCTGACATTGGCAAGTGCGATATTGATACCGCTTTCACTCGTCGTGTTCGTACGGGCGCTCGAGCGCGAGCGCCGGAATGGCTCGCTGGCGCATTACTAGAGGAGGCACTATCTATGGCCGGTCCACAAGCCGTATCGACGTTAGACGTGCGCGACGTGCGGGATGAAACCGTCGTGCACGATACGGGATCCCAGCGAATTCACGTTCTCAATCGGAGCGCCGCCGCCGTTCTCCGTCTGTGCGATGGCCGGCATTCGGAGGAAGCGATCGCACGCGAGCTCGTCGACGGAGATACGGCGCTTCTGCTGCGGGCTCGGAGCGATGTGGAGCGGATCCTGCGGACCTTTGCTTCGCTGCGACTGATCGAGACTTAAGCCGCACGAAACGGCGGCAGCAGTAGCGCGAAGGCCGCGGCTACGGGCGCAAGCGCCAACCGCGAGAGGATGCGCGCGGCGGTGCCGAGCCGCCCCACGTACCGGGTCGGCGAAGAGCCGGTCCCAAAGGCCAGCGCGCAGCGGGCATCGGCGACGTCACCCGCCGCAAGGGCGATCAACGCGTCGATCGCCGCACTACGCTCGCGCAGCCATGTTGGGAGATCTTCGCGCCGTTCGATCCATTCGCCATAGACCCGCTCGAGCGGGGGGTGCGAGCAGGGCAGCCCGGCCAATCGGGCTGCGTAACGCGCGAGGGCGCGGACGCGGAACGAACGCGTCGGCAGGCGATCGATAAGGCCGGGTTCGCGAGCGAGCGCGAGGGCGCAAAGCACGGTATCCCGGAAGCTGAAGTCGCCGGCTTGGTGGAGCGACAAGTGCAGCACGGTGGCGACATCGTCGAAACGTAGCCGCTCGCCGTCGCGCAGGACATGAGACGCTAGCGTGTCCGCATCGTGGCGCTCGGCAACGAGCGTCGCGGGTGCGAGGGCCACGTGCAATTCGACGGCGATATTGTCCGTGCTCGCGTAAGGGACCGCGTGATGGTGCGAGCGATAGTCGTTGCCCCTTCCGCGCTCGGCGTATCCGGCCACGCGCAATATTTCGCACGCGCGAGCGAGATCCGCCGCCCGCACGAGGATATCCACATCGCTCGACGGGTGCGTGCGCGCGAGCTCGGGTTCGTAGAGCGAGCGATGCGCCCCCTTCAGCGGAACGGCTTCGATGCCGGCGCTTGCGAATTCGCCAAGCACGGCGCGCGCGCGATCGCCGATGCGCCGGGCCTGAAAGTCGGCTACGATGCGGATCGGCTCGCGGTCGCCGGCGCCGGATATCAGTTGCAGAGCTTCGGCGATAAACGGCCGCAGGCGCCGCCGGCGCGCTTCGTCGAGAACGAGCGGGCCGTCGCGCCGCAGCGCTCGTTGTAGGGCGTCGCGATCCTTCGCAAGGGCTGCGTGCGTAGCGGCGGCGAGCGCGGCGAAGCGACGTGGGCGGCGCATCGGGAGCGCCCGCGAGGCGGCGCTCCAGAGCGCGCGGGGAACTCTGGTCCAGACGAGCGCGCGCCCGATCAGCGGCGATCCCCGCCAATACAGAGCGGGGGCGTCGAGTTCGGGCCCCGCAAAGACGCGCGTAACGCGTCCAAGCACGTTCTCGGGGAGGATGCTCTCCAATCGTTCCGGCTGCGCGTCGCCGGCCGTGACGAGTTGGCCGGAACGTACGCAGACGAGGCGATGGGCCACGAGGCGCTTGCCGTCGTCGAATACGAGCACGTCGCCGACGCGCGTGCGTTCCAGCGGACCGACTTCAAGCACCATCGGTTGGTGAAGCGTTGGAAGCATACTCTGCCCGGTCATGCGCACGCGTATGCGTTGACTCATGCCGCTGCCACGTTTCGCCCGACGGCCTGCGCGATCGCGCTCACCGTTTCGTTCGGATCGCCGACGACCAATTTGTAGCACGCAAGCGAACGCAGAAGAAGGAGTACCTCGGCTACCCGTTCCAATGGCGGGCTTGCGCTCTTCGCATAGCGTGCCGCCACCGGAAGCAGCGCGGCCGGTGCGAGGGGCTCGATCGAGGGATGCTCGGCTCGTCCGTCGAGCAGAAAAATCGTACGTAACGGTGCTCTTGTGCCGGTTGGGACCGCGCCGAAGAGAGGATCGAAGCGAACGTTCGACCAGCCGCCTTCATGGAGACGGAGCTCTTCGCGTAGCGTTGCCGGCACGGCTCGAAGACGGTGCAGCACCGCCATTCCGCCGGGCCGCAACGAGAGACAGCGCGGGAACGGACGGACGCTGCCGTTAGAGACGATGCAGAACTCATCCGAATAGACCTCGAACCCCGAGAGCGCGCACGCCACGGCGGTGGTGGTCTTACCTGCGTTCGAACCGCCGACGATCGCGAACGCATGATCCCCGGCCCGGATGGCCGCTGCATGGAGCGCGAGCGTGCCGGGCATACGCGTGAATGCGCTTGTGGTTGCCACCGCATCGGCGAGGAAGGCAACGTCCTCGGGTCCGATCGCGCCGTGTCGCCACGCATACGTCGCACCGGGCGCTACCCCGAAGAGCTGGGTTCCATCCCGGCCCTGGACGACATCGAGCGCGAACGATACGTCGCCCTCGGCCACGATCATGTGGTAATAGCGCTCGGCAAAATACGCGGCCGCGCGCGCGTCCTCGAATGACACGCGCAAGCGCATGCCGGCTCCGAAATCGAGGTGCAATGATTCCATCGGAGATGACGTGACGACGGCCGTTTCAAGGCGGCTGAGCCTTCCGGCATCGACGATCATAGCGCGTCAAGTAGTTCGACGATGGTGTCGGCAGCTGCTCGCGGCGCGTCGATCCGCAGACGATAGACGGAGACGTTCCTCAAATTGTCGAGCACCTCCATCGTCGCGGCCGGCGTGGAACGCTCCAGATAAAAGCACGACGACATCGAGCAAACGTACCGCGCGGTCGAGAGCTGGTCGAGCCCGCCGGGTTGCCCGCGCTCGAGGTGTACGATGGCACGCGGATGGACCGGCGGCGAGAATGCCGACTCGCCGAACAGAGCGCGAGCGCCTACGTGATATACCAGACGCATACCGTCGGTCGCGTGAAACCCGAGGCGCTTGCAGCGCTCTTCGAGCGTCGGATCCGAGAGCAAAGGGAACGATCCGGAGCGGATCATGAGCGCTCGTTCCAACGGAAGTAGGCGCTCGAGAGTGCGGTCGTAAATCGTCGTTTCATCACCGAGCAAGGCATATCCGCGAGACGCAAGCTCGAGAGCAAGCGTCGTCTTGCCAACCCCGCTTGCGCCGGCCAACAGCAGCCCGTTGCCGCGGTCGCCGATACCGGCCGCGTAGATGCCGAGATAGCGTTTGCTTCTCCGAAGCACCTCGGCAATGCGGGCGTTGCTTTCGTGGAATAGCGTATCGAAGGCGCTCTGAGTCGATGTATTCATATGACGGCAGCGAGCGAACCGAGTTGCCACCCTCGCGGCAACCCGTGTTCGCCTCCGGAGAGCCTCAGTGTGAGAACTGACAGCTTCCCGAACCGACAACCTCGAGCAAGAGGTCGCCGGCTTCATAGGTCACGAGAACCTCAGGCGATTCGTACATTAGATCCTCCTTCAGTATCGCGAACTGACCGAATCCGGTCCTCTCGAGCCTACGCTACCCACGGTCGTACGCATAGTAGCTAATGCCCTAATCCCACCGGTGTCCAAAGTCGCGAGGAGAGCCGTGCCGGAAACGCGGAATGCGCCGTATGCCCATCAAGCAACTTGCGCGAATTCGCGTCGCCGCGTTGGTGATCGCTACGCTCGCCGTCATTCTATTTGCTTCTTTGAATGATGACGTCTATCAAGCGACGTCGCCGTTATGGATTCCCCATCACGTCATCGTGCGCAAGCTCCTCAGCATCGTCGCCTTCTCCATCGGCGGGTACGTTGTGGCGATCGTCTTCGGACGGCGACGGCCGATTCTGCTCGCCACGATGGCGATCGCGCTGCTGAGCGCGCTTATCGAAGTATTGCAGCGAATCGATGGGTCTACCGAAACGCTACTTTGGAATGCGTTCGACGTACTCTGCGGCGCGATCGGTGGCTTCATCGGCGGGGTTGTGGCTTCGTGGATCGCTATTCGCCGTCCCGATACTGAGTATTAATCCTTAACGCGCGAGCGTAGAACGACTCTGCTGCCCGCGACGCCGGTATACTACAATATTGGCATCGACCTGCCGCGCTGTGGAGGGGCCTATTCTGCGTTCGTCGTCAGCCACTATCACGTCGCTCATGCTGGAGAACGCACCTCCCGCACAGACGCGACCGCGCGGTCACGATCTCTCACGTTGGTGGGTCGTTGCGCTGGTCATCGAAGATCTCTCGATGTTCGTGATGTCGGTCTACTTGGCGACGGCGCTCGTCTTTCACAGCTGGGACGGCTTGTTCGTAAAGCCCGACGAAGTGCTTTCGACCGGGATTTTCGTCGCGCTGTGGCTGACGATGTTCGCTCGTCTCGGTCTCTATCGGCGATCGTTTGCCCTATCGGCGCGAGACGAACTCTACTACACCATTGCCGCGCTCGCGCTGGGCGCTCTCCCGCAACTCGTCGTCTTTACGGTGTGGCCGTCGATCTCGACCTCGCGCTTCGTCCTCATCATCGCATTGCTGCTGGCGATCGTGCTGGTTGGAGGCGTCCGCACGCTCGAGCACGTACGGCGCTCCGGCGCTCTACGCCGCCGGCCGAAGCAGGTGGCGGTTGTCGGTAACGCTCGGTTCGTCTCGGACATGGAAGCCTTCGTCGCTCGCAGAGGCGATGCCGAACGTTTCTCCTTCGTTGTAGCAGACGTCGCCGCCAGCATGAATGCGAATTGGTACGATCGAGCCGTAGCAGGTGGCTGCCAACGCATGATCCTTTCGGAGTCGATTCCAGAAACGGTGCTTTCGCAGGTGATGCAGCGGGCCGCCCAGACCCATGTCGAGCTTGCGTTCGCGTCTCACAGCCTGCGCATTCGGGGGCACATGTTCGGCGTCGAGCGCGACGGGGAGCAGGTGTTTCTCGTCCCCCAGCCGCTGCCGGCGTGCACGCCGGTAGCGAAATTAATCAAACGTCTCTTCGATATAGCGGCGGCATCGCTTGCGCTCGTCCTGCTCGCGCCGATTATGTTCCTCGCTGCGGTTGCGATTTACCTCGAAACGGGTCGTCCGATCGTGTATCGGCAAACGCGTGTAGGCCGTTCCGGCGTGCCTTTCGAGATGTATAAATTTCGAACGATGCGCAGCGATGCCGAGGCAAAGACCGGTGCCGTCTACGCGAGCCTCGGCGATCGGCGCATTACAGCTATCGGCCGGCGCCTAAGACGCCTGAGCCTCGATGAAACGTTACAACTGATCAACGTCATCAAAGGCGACATGTCACTGGTGGGACCGCGGCCGGAGCGCCCTGAATTTGTCGAGCGCTTTCGCGCGATCATACCACGGTACGAGGACCGCCATCTGGTTCGTCCGGGCATTACCGGATGGGCGCAAACGAGCCTCCCGCGCATTCTCGATGCGTCGCACGCAGGGGAGAAGCTCGGATACGATCTGTGCTACATCGAAAACTGGAGCATCCTTCTCGACGTATCGATCTTGGTCAAGACGGTCTTCGAATTTCTTTTCCACCGAACGGTATAGGCCGTGAGGCACCGGTACATCCTCGACCTAATGCCACAGAGCGGCGATACCCGACGCCTCTGCCGCATCCGGCCCGCATCGCGTACACTGCACGCATGAAGCTCGCCGTCGTCTCCGTGCAGTATCCGTACGGCCGAAACGAAACGTATCTCGAGCACGAGTTGATGGCGTTGGCAACGATCGTCGGCCCGGTGGCGGTATATCCGCTCTGCGCTTCGGGACGAAACACTCGGATGCTTCCAGCCGGCGTAGAACTCCGCTCGCTCTCGCGCGGCGTCAAGTTGTATTGCGGAACGATGCTGTTCGCGCTGCGAAACGCTGCCCGCATCCGCGCAATCCTTGTAGACCTCTTACGTTCGCAATCGCCGGCGCTCACAAAGCTCAAGAACCTAGGCATACTCGCGCGGGCAATCGATCTTGGGCGGCGACTGCGAGCGGATGGGGTGGAGCACGTCCATGCTTATTGGCTCTCGACCCCGGCTACGGCTGCGTACGTAGCATCACGCATTGCGAACGTTCCGTGGAGCGCGACGGCCCATCGCTGGGACATCTACGAACGCAATGCATTGGACCTGAAGTTCGCCGGCGCCGCATTCATCAGAACGATTTCGCAGCGTGGGCGTAGAGACCTCAACGGCTTTCGGCGGGCCGGCGCCCCGATCGTGTGCGTGCCGATCGGCATACCGATTCCCCCGTTCGTCTCGCGCAACTTCGGCCCCATCGATCCATTACAACTGCTTTGCCCGGCGGCGCTGGTACCGATTAAGGGGCACGAAACGCTCCTGGAATCGCTTGCTCTGTGCGCGCGCAAGGGGATATCGGTGCGCTGTACCCTTGCGGGCGAGGGCCCCGAGCGCCCGCGACTCGAGCGGCTCGCGCGCGAGTTGGGCCTGGGCGACACCGTTGTCTTTGCCGGGCACGTCGAACAACGAGCGTTGCACGCAGCCCTTGAAAAGGGAGCTTTCCATGCGGTCGTACTCGCCAGCCACGAGCATCCGGGAGGCCTCATGGAAGGCGTGCCTGCAGCGCTTGTAGAGGCGATGGCACGCGCCGTTCCCGTCATCGCAACGAACTCCGGGAGCGTGGGAGAGCTCATCGATGCTAGCACCGGCCGGCTGGTCGCGCCGGGAAACCCTGCGGAACTCGCCGAGGCCATCGTACATCTCCAGCGCGACTTTGCGCGCGCGAAAAAGTGTGCCGCGCTAGGCGCTGCCCGCGTTGCATCCAGCCACGACGCGTATCGGCAGATGAGCGTGCTGGCGGGTCTCCTGGCTTCTCCATCCTCCGAAGTTGAAAGGACAATCGCGTGAACATCTCGGTCCTAGGTCTGGGCTATATAGGGCTTCCTACGGCGGCAATGCTGGCCCAAGCGGGGCATGTCGTGTACGGCTACGACGTCAACGGAGCGCTGCTGGAAGAGTTGCGTGCAGGGCGCGTCTCGATCGGAGAGCCCGAGGTGCGCGCGCTCACACAAGCCGCCATAGAGACCGGCTATCTGCTCGTGAGCGATGTGGTTCCGCGGGCCGATGCATACATCGTCTGCGTGCCTACGCCGACGGTTGGGAATCGGCCCGATCTTCGATGCGTTGAAGACGCAGCCGCGAGAATTGCGGCCGTCGCGCCGCGCGGCAGTATGATCGTCCTCGAGTCGACGGTGCCGCCGAGAACCACCGAACGCATTTTTGAAGCAGCTCTTGCATCGGCCGGGAAATCCATCGACGAGGTATCTCTCGCACACTGTCCGGAGCGCGTGTTACCCGGAGCGATCGTTCACGAGCTCCGCTATAACGCCCGCATCGTCGGCGGACGCCGGCCGGAGGATGCGCGCGCGGTGCGAAAGCTGTACGAAACGTTTTGTAAAGGGGATATTACCGAAACCGACTGCGTGACCGCGGAGCTTTCGAAGGTCGTTGAAAATACCTATCGCGACGTCAACATCGCTTTCGCGAACGAATTGGCGCTGCTCGCGGAAGAACTCGGCGTGGATGTATGGGAGACGATCGCTCTGGCAAACATGCATCCGCGGGTCAATATCTTAGCTCCCGGCCCCGGGGTGGGCGGGCATTGCATCCCGGTTGACCCGCATTTTCTCTCCAACGCAAATCCGTTCGTGACCGAACTGATTCAAACCGCTCGGCGCGTCAACCATCGCATGCCGTATCGCATCGCCCATCGCGTCTGCGAATTTCTTCCGGGTAATGCGTGTGGGAAGCGAGTGGCCATATTCGGCGCCGCGTACAAGCGAGATGTCGACGATGCGCGCGAGAGCCCGGCGCTCGACATCTTCGCGTTGCTACGCGAGCGCGGAATTGAGACCACCATGTACGATCCCCTGGTTCGTTCGTGTGGGGTTCCCCTTGCCGCAACCGCGCAAGAGGCTCTTCGTGAAGCCGACGTGCTGGTGATCGCAACGGATCACTCGCAGTTCGCCTCACTCGAACCGGCCGAGGTTATGGCGCTCATGCGCGGCCGCGCAATTGTCGACGCTCGACGGATGCTCGATGCGGATCGGTGGCGTCGCGCCGGGTTCGATCTGTACGTGTTGGGCGAGAAGCCCCCGGTGGCAGCCGCTCGGGCTGCGGTCGCGTGAAGCGTGCCGGATCCTGCGGTGTCGCACATGCAGCCCGCTAACGTCCTCGCACCCGATCGCACGTGCGAAGAACGGCAGACCGTACGTTTGGTCGACGCGCTTCCGCCAAATCGCCTGCGCCAGCTGGCGCTGGGCTTTCCCCTGGATTGGTCGCACCGGCGGCCTTGGAGAGCTCCTTCATCGGTCCCCTTTCGTGGCGCGTACTACGTCGAATGGTTCGCCCATAGCGGGACGTACGGAGAAGACTGGGACGATAAGCCGCGTGACGGCGACGGCGTTTTGCTCACGCACGGGGTGCCGGCCTATCACCCGATCGGCATCGCGCAGTTCGCATTGCATTGCTACGGCCGTTGGATCGAGCTTGGAGATCGCGTCGCGCGCGAGTCCTTTCTCGCGCAAGCGCGCTGGTTGCAGCGCAACCAGCGTCGCATCGGCCTCGTCGATGGATGCTATCCGTTCCCGTTCCCGTGGCCCAAGTATAGAGCTCCTTCAGGGTGGCTTTCCGCCATGGCACAGGGTGAAGCAATCTCGGTGCTCTTGCGGGCTCACGCGCTCGTGCCCGGCGCGGGATTCGATGCTGCGGCTCGCAGGGCCGCGCGGCCGTTCGATAGCGCGATCGAGCGTGGCGGCGTCGTATTCAAGGACGGCCAAGATGTCTTTCTCGAGGAGTGTGCTGTTCTACCGGCGCCGCATATTCTCAACGGCTGCATCTTCGCGTTATGGGGTATCTGGGAGTTGGAGCAGTTCGATCCGCAGGTGCGACGCCGGGAACTCATCGACGCGGTTCTGCAGACGCTCCTGCGTTGGATCGGGGCTTTCGACACGCGCTGGTGGAGCCGGTATAGCCTGCAGCGGTCGGCCGGCGGTAGAGATCACCTGGCCACCCTCAAATACCATGCATTTCATGTCGCGCAACTCCGCGTGCTTGCCGAGATGACCGGCGATGCCCGTTTTGTACGTATCGCCGAGCGTTGGGAAGCGTACGTCTCCCGGACTGCCTCGCGCGCACGCGTGCTCCTCGAAACGGCTCTATCGCTTCCGGAGCGCTTCGGTGCCGGCTGAACGCATCCGAATCGTCTTCCTGATTTGTGCCGGGGTCGCGTGTTCGTGTTTCGCGTGGCGTTTTGCGATGCACGGGAAATGGATCGAATCGGCGGTGGTGTTCCTTGGCCCGGCCCTGGTCTGGCTGGCGCTTGCGCGCCCCGTCCTCTTCCCGTATGCGCTGTTCGCGCTGTTGGTCCCGTTCGACAACCTCTTGGGAATCGGCAGCTCGGGAACCGTCACGCGGCTGCTGGGCTTGGCCAGCGGCGCCTGCTTTCTGTTCACTATCGTTCGCACGCGACGGATTATCGCTCCCGGCGCCACGATCGGCTGGATTGCGGCGATGCTCCTGTATGGAGCGATAACGCTGGTCTGGAGCATCGATCCGGCGACGGGGAATCTCGATTGGAGGACGCTGTTCGAATTAGGCGCGCTGTACACGATCGCATCGCTCGTCCCGATCCAAGGAAGCGATTTGCGGGTCATCGTGGCCGCCATCATTTTCGGAGGCGTCATCGCCGGACTGTACGGCATCTACACATTTCACGGCGAGCGCGCTGCGTTGCTCTCTGCCGACTCCACCGGAAGATTATGGTTTTCGTTGGGCGGGCACCGCATGGACGTCAATCTTTTTGCGGACTCGTTGATCCTGCCGGTAGCGCTCTCGATGTGGGCATGGCTGAACGCGCGCCGGGTGGCCGACAAACTTGCCGTGAGTGCCGGACTGATCGTGATGCTCTATGCAATATCGTTGACGGCTTCACGCGAGTCGTTCCTCGCGATCGGCGCGATGGTTGCCGTTTTCGGTTGGCGCTCCCGGTGGGGCGCTCGCGTCGTCCCCGTCCTCGGCGGCCTGGCGCTTTTCGGCTTGCTGAGCCCGACGGTGCGCGAGCGCTTCTCCGATGCGATATCGACCGGCGGAGCGGGACGCTCGGCAATCTGGCACACCGGCCTCAAAGCCTTCGAGCGACATCCCGTTTTCGGGTGGGGCTTTGGAAGCTTTGCGGACGCCTACAATCGCGTGTATTTGCAGGTGTTCCAGCATTACGACGCGGGATGGACCCGTGCATCGCACAATCTCTTCGTACACTACGGCGTAGAAGGCGGAATCTGCGCGATCGGCTTGGTGTTGACGGTCTGGATTTCGCAGTGGAGGCAGGCTCGCGACCTGCGCGCGATCTCGTCGCTGGCCGATCTTTCGAACACGCTCTGCGCGGCCCTCGTCGGGCTCTTTATCGCCGCGATGTTCATCGATCTCTTCGCCACGAAGACGCTGTGGTTAGCCTTTGCCCTCGTCGCGCAAGCGCGCTCGGCGGCAATCACCGCGCAGCGAGGGGAGCGGGACATCCCCACATTGGCGCGTGCTCCTTGGCCCGCGGTCGCCGCCGCCGCGCTACTCGTTGCGATTGCTCTTCCGATGGTTGCACGCGCGGATGCGATACCGGCCCACGTTCGCACCTATCTGTACTACACCGCGGCGAACACGAATACCGCGATCCCCGCGCGCTTCATGGCGCAGTACGCGACGTTCATTGAAACGGCGGGGGGACACGCGGGCCGCGTGCGCGCTTTTAGAGCGGCCGGCGGGAGGTACGCGCTCTCGTACGCCGACCCCACCTTCGTTCCGTACTGCGAACCGGCGTTCGCGCCGCCGGCGGGGCGTTGCGCCGGGCCGATCGGCAACGATCCCGGGCTGACGGAGAGCGCCTGGCTCCATACGGCCGACGGCGTGCGCTTGCACCGGCCGGACGCCTACACGGGGGAGTATCAAGAGATTCTCAATCCTCTTTCGCCCGAGGTTGCGCGCGCCGTACACCGATATTCGCAAACGCTTTCGGAGGCCGGCGTTAACGCCGCATTTTTCGACGAAACCGGCAGCGAGCTCGATGGCGACTTCCCCTCGTTTGGGGGACAGGCCGTCGAAATCCCGAGCCGCAACGCGTGGTTTATAGGGGAGCGAGCGGTCATCGCGGCATCGTCGCTTCCGGTTATTCTCAACGGCTCCGCAGAGGACTGGGGACCGGCGTACGACGGCGCGATCTTGAACCTTCCAAACGTACTCGGCGTGAACTTCGAAGGCTGTTTCAGCAACGGAGCCATCGGACTGATGAACGTTCGGCACGGCTACTGGGGCCGAATGGAGCGCGCGTTGCTCGCCGACGAACGTCTTCACAAGTATGTCGTGTGCATGATGAGCGGCCCCTTCGACCCGGCTCAACGCATCTATGCGCTCGCCTCGTGGTGGCTGACGTATGACGCGCGATGGTCCGTCGCCGCTCCGGTAACGCGCGCGGCGGACGGCTACGCGGTATATCCCGAATACGATATCGTGCCCACGGATCCGGACCGCTCGGCCCACGCCACGGGTGCGCGATTCGAAACCGGCGGCGTCTACGTCCGAACGTTCGCGCGTTGCTACGATCGCGGCGCCCCCATCGGTGCTTGTGCGGCGGTCGTAAACCCCGATCTTGTGCCGCATGCGATACCGCGCTCGATGCGCACGTTTGCGCGCGCGCTGTCCTTAGAAGACCGCAGCGTCTACACCGGTGGTGCGGTACGGTGGCAACCGCGTTCTTCAAATACGATCGCTCCCACAAGCGGCGAGATCTTACGCCGGTGAAGGTCGCCGTACTCTCCCATTTCTGCGTTCCGGAGCCGTGCGCGGCGAGCCATCGCATCGCGGCACTCTGCGCGGCCTTACTGGAGTGCGGCCACGACGTAACCGTGATAACCGGTTTCAAGACGTTTCCGGAAGGAAAGCTCGACGCGGGCGATCGTTACGTGCTGCATCGGGTCGAGCATCGGGACGGGCTGCGGATCGTCCGTCTCCTCACATTAGATCCGGCCCGCGCGCCCGGCGGACGATTGGCGAGCTGGGTTGCGAACGCCATTGCGTCGTCAATCTATCTGCTGCTGACGCGCGAGCGATTTGACGGTATCGTGGTGACGGTCCCGCCGATCACGTTGGCGCTGCCGGCGCTGATCGGCCGGTTACGCCATAGATGCATGCTCGTAACCGACGTACGCGACGTATTCCCGGACATTGCGGTTGCTATGGGCGAATGGCGCGAAGGTTCGCTGCTGGAGCGCGCCGTCGGTGGGCTCGCGCGCGCCTTGTACCGGGCCTCGCGCTTTGTGGTTGCGGTAACGCAGACCGCGCTCGAGCAAATCATCGCGCGCGGGGTCGATCGTTCTCGTCTCGTCTTGGCTACGAACGGCTTTGATGACGCTACCATCTCCGGCGGGAGCCCCTCGCGGGGGGTGCGTTTCCGCGCGGTGTTTGCCGGCAACCTCGGTATCGCGACCGGGATCGATGTTGTGTTGGACGCGGCCGGCCTCTTACGCAACGAACCGATCGAATTTACGATCGTCGGCGACGGCGCCGATGCTGCGCGCGTGCGCGGCCGCATCGAGGCCGAGCGGCTTGAAAACGTGTCCATGACGGGCTCGCTGCCGCGTGCGGATGCGATGCGCGAACTGGCGGACGCCAGCGTGGCGATCGTGCCGCTGCGTGCGGGGCTGATCGATACGATACCCTCGAAAATGTTCGATGCGCTCGCTCTCGCGATTCCGGTCGTGGTATGCGCCGAGGGGGAAGCGGCTTCGTTGGCTAGCAGCAGCGGGGGGGCCGTTGTCGTTCGCCCGGGTGACGGGCGGCAATTGGCGTCGGCGTTGCAGCAGCTCGCTGCAGATCCCGACCGGAGAGAAGCTATGGGCAGGCGCGGCCGGGCCTACGTTCGGGAGAGGTTCGAGCGGCGCAGGATCATGCGTGAGCTTTGCGCGCGCTTCGCTCGGTAATCGACGCAAGCACGTCGTCATAGAGACGGCGATAGGCCATGACCGTGGCGCCGATTCCGTAGCGCTCGTTAGCAAGCCGTAATCCGCGCTCGATGAGTTGGCCGCGGCGGATCGGATCGGTCAGGACGCCGAAGAGCGCGCGCTCGACGTCGACCGGCGACCACCCGTCGGCGATCGCTCCTGCCCCGAGCAAGACGTCATTGGCACCATTCCACGGCGTGCTGACGACGGGCACCCCGGCGAAGAGCGCTTCGAGCGCCGCAATCGGCATCGCTTCGTTGGTCGACGTGACGAGCAGCGCGTCGGCTGCGGCCAGCAGTTCGCGCACGTTGGGCTGGAAGCCGAGAAACGCCACGCTCGCGCGCAAGCCGAGGGCGTCGCGCTCGCGTTCGAGCGCGACGCGGTCGTAACCGTCGCCGAGAAAGACGAGCCGAGCCCGTGGAAGCGACGTCGCGAGCCTCAAAAATACGCGCAGTGCGAGCCGCTGATTCTTGACCGCTTCGAAGCGACCGACGTGAAAGACCACCAGATCATCGGGCGATAGGTCGAGCCGGCTGCGAACGCGCGCGCGGTCGGATGCGGTCGCCGGCGGCTCGGGGCAGATGCCGTTCGGGATGATCGCGAGTTGCTCGGGCCGCAGGGGCTCCGCTTGCAGTAACGCCGTGGCTTGGGTCTGCGTGAAGACCGCAACGCGGTTCGTAAGCGGATGAAGGATCCGGTTCCCCAATCGCGCCACGGCCCCGAAGCGATAATCGCTATTATGCTCCGTATGAACGATCGCCTGAACCCCGGCCGCAATCGCGGCGGCGCGACCCCAGTACTTTCCGTTGTGGACGTGCGTGTGGACGAGGTCCGGGCGAAAATCCCGGATCGTCCCGATCAAGCGCGGTAAGAAGGTCAGGTGTCCGGCCCCGCGTCTGCGCACCGGAAGTTCGATCAGATCCGGCCGAGAAGGGAGCGGGCTATCGTACATCGTTAGCACGGCGGCCCGTATGCCCGTGCGTCCTTGCGCGAGCGCGAGTTCGCGCACGAAATTCTCCGCGCCATAGGTCCCGAGTCGCGAGACGACGTGCAGCACGCGCAAGGCGCTAGGTGAATCCATATGCTTGAATGATCCTATTGGCCCATGTGGCGAGGGAATGCGCGTGACGTACGGGCACCGAGAGCGCGACGCGCGGGCTCGGGAGCTCAGCGAAGAGCGCGTCGGCGAAGGCTCGTGGGTTCTCTGCGCCGGCTCGAACGGTCGCACGGTCTTGCGAACAGAAGCTTTCGAAGGCTTCGATTTGCGAAACGACGGCAGGCAATCCGGTACCGCGAGCCTCCAAGAGCGCGAGCGGTAGGCCCTCCGTTCGGCTCGGCATCGCAAGCAAATCCGATGCCCACATAGCCGGGCGTACGTCCTGGAGCGTGCCGGCGTCGATAACGCGTACGTGTGGCGCAAACAACCCGGTTACGGCTGTGGGCGACGCGACGCAGAGGACCGTCACGGGTTGGGAGCGTTCGCGCAGCGCGGCGGCCAAGAAATCGGCACCCTTGACGTGTCCGTCGCGCCCAAAAAAAAGAATCGTGCGCTCGTTCTCACCGATCCCGAAGAGGCGTCGAGCGTCCCGGCGTTCCCGCTCGTCCGGCTCGCGGAAATAATCAAAGTCAACACCGTTAGCAACGACGCTGATTTTTCCCGGCGCGATGCCCGCAGCCACCAGGGATGCGCAGAGCGCCGTGGAGACCGCAAAGACTCCATCGGTTCTTCGCGCCAGCCCCGCAAACTTCATCGTACGCGCGGCGCGCTTGAGCGCCGAGCGCGGGGACTCCAACTTTGAATGGATATGCCAGAAGACTTTCGCCTCACGAGCGAGTGCCGCCAGCGTTGCGGGAACGGTATAGCCGCTAAAATGGGCGTGTATGACGGCGGGCTTGTATAAGCGTATGCTGTGAATAACTTGCGAATAAGAACTCGTGCCGATCGTAACGATGCCGCGGTCGGCGAGTCGCCGCGACCACGGCTTCGAAAACGAGCGGAGCGGTAGCGTGACGACCGAGCGCACGCGGTAGTCGTCCTGCAGCCTCGCGGCCAGTGCTTCGATGCCCGCGATGAAGCTGCCCGGCTTCTCCGCGGGATAGTCCAACGCGTGTAAAACGGTAATTGTAGTCATCGGGTCCGATCGTATCCCAGGCTGTGTATATGAAAAGGTCTGCTCTCATAGGATGAGAGCTTGCACCGCGGATTTCGGTGGACATTTTGTTCAGGTCGTCACCAAAGGACCCACGAAGACCAAGACCAGTATGGCACTTACCGCGCTTGCCGCAAATGGGTCTTTCGGCGATCCGCAAACGCTTGGCGTTCTCTTCGCGCATCGCGAAGGGATACGCGTTCGCAGTATTTGCGTGCAGATATAACCAAAATATAGTAGCGCGCAGGCCTTTACCGGTTTTCGGTTGGGCCTAACGGACTGCTGGCTATTAGTATTTGGTGTACGCTTGTAACAATCTGCCCCAAATAGGGAATGTTCTTCGGTCCCATTTCATATAATCTCACTTCTGTGGGATGCGTTCGTTGCGAATACCATCGATGAACGCCGATTCCAAAGGAGCCGCCCTTTCCAGCTCTAGATGGAGATTGCGTTCGAAGTGCTTTTGAACCAAGGAATAGTTCGAATTTATGTCGTTGAGGGACAGGCGCTGTTTGGAAAAGCGCTTTGTCAGATATTTTCCTTCGATCCTAACTTTCAGATTGTGGGTGACTCCAACGCGCTAACTGCAGAAAAAATCGCGCTGGCTAAACCCGACGTCGTCATCCTCGATCTCGACGGCCTTGCCGGCGATGTAACGAGCATCGTGATGAGATGCCGCGAGGCCGCACCCGACGCAAAGATCTGCGTGCTTTCGATGCGCATCGAACCCGAGTTAGTCAATCGGTGCATCGTTGCGTCGGCGGAAGGATTCATCGTAAAAGACATCATGCCGAACGAATTGCTCAACGCCGTGAAAATGGTCGTCGCGGGAACTACCTATATCGACCCGCGCGCGGCCGGGTCCCTACTTCGGATGCGATCCTGCGGACGCGGTCGTCCCGACATCGGCGAACTTTCAAAACGGGAGTTGGACATCGTGCGTTTGGTCGCCGAGGGACTCTCGAATAAGGAAATCAGCGTTCGGCTCAGCGTCTCGGAGAAAACGGTAAAAAATCACATGGGACGGATTTTTTCAAAATTAAATATCAATGCGCGTTCGCAAGCCGCCGTGTATGCCATAAAGAACGGGTTGGTATAGACAGTATGGAACAAGAGACACCGAACTATGCCGGCGGATTTTTTTCGTTCTTTCGAGGTCGCAGACGGCGCCGGCTCGATCCGTTACCCGACGAGATTCAGACCTTTTTTGTAGACGGTCCGGTTGCCGTAGCGCAGTCTTCGAAGGCGGCCGAGGCTACGGCGGAGCCGGTACCGCATGTCGCGGCCGGCACCGAGGCCGGCGTCGAGACCAGCGCCGAGACCGGGGTCGAGCCGAGCGTCGAGGCACAGTGCGAACCGGTGTTGCGATCGACATCGGTGGATTTGGAACCGAGCGCCGATATGCGTTTGCTTGAAATGCAACGGAACGCGTTAGCCCTCAGGGGCGAGACTCCCGCCTCCGGGAAAGCCGCAGAATCGTCGGTACCCGAGCCGCCGAAGCCGGCCGCAACCGGAGAGACCGCCGCAGGCGGCCTCGACTACGCGTACCACGATCCGCTGACGCTGATTCCCAATCGCCGGGCGCTGGAGGAGCGGCTTAGCGATGCACTGGCTCTCGCGCGACGGTACGACTCGAACGTCGGCCTCGTCTTTATCGATGTCGATAACTTCAAGCAGGTCAACGACACGCGCGGACATATGATCGGCGACGCGGTCTTGATGGAAATCGCAAAACGCATGAAGCAAGCGGTGCGGCACGGCGAGATCGTAGGACGCTTCGGCGGGGACGAGTTTGCGGCCGTATATCCTACCATCACGTCCAGCCAGGAACTTGCGGATGCCGCAAATCGGATGCTCCAAGTCTTCGCGCAGCCGGTTATCATCGGCGGGATGAGCTTCGGGCTGAGCGCGAGCATCGGCGTGGTGATGGCTCCAGCCGACGGCGAGACGGCGAAGGAACTTTTCGAACACGTCGACGCGGCGATGTACCGTGCCAAGAGTCTAGGGAAGTCGGGAGTGTGCTGGTACAGTCTGGAGATCGACGAGGAATTGCGTACCCGCGAGGAATTTTTGATGCGGCTCAACGAGCCCTCGATCTTCGGCGAGCTTTTTCTGGCATTTCAACCGATGTACGACGTCGCGACCGATGAAATCGTCGCGGCGGAGGCACTGCTGCGCTGGCAGCACCCACGACGCGGGCTGCTTAACGCGCAGCAGATCATCGACGTCGTCGGCGTTCTCCCTACGCCCATCGAGAAATGGGTGATTGCGAGGGCGATCGCGCACGCTGCCGAATGGGCGCTGGCCGGGGCTCCGCTTCGCATAAGCGTGAACGTAAGCGACTTTGGCCCACAGGCATTGCTTTCGTTGCTCGAGGCGCTGGAGGCCGGGAAGATCGACCCGTCTTGGTTCAACGTCGAAATCGCGGAACAGCATTTCGCGCGGGAGCGGGAACAAGTATTGACGTTCGCAAGGAGCTGCGCGAACGCGAAGATCGGGGTTTCGCTCGATAAATTCTCGGGGGGCGTGAGCATCGCCGAACTACGTCAACTACCTATCGGCTCATTGAAGTTATCCGCTGCATTGACGCACGAAATTAGAGCGGACGAGAAAGCTCGTTCGATCGTGGCGGCCACGACACATCTCGCTCAATCGTTCGGCTTCGATGTGATCGGGACGGGGATAGAGCGTGCGGACGAGTATGCGAGGCTGCGATCGATGGGCGTGCGCATCATCCAGGGCTATGCAAAAGGCCTGCCGGCGGCCGCCTCGGACTTTACCGCGTGGCTTTTGTCAGCAACCGGGGACGTCCCGAGTTACTGCGCCTGACTTCGATGCCGCCGCTCACCGCGAGGACGAGTTCTACGCGGCCGTGCGTTCCGGTCTTCGACATCGCCGACTTGATATGTTGGATAACGGTCGATCCTGCAATCCCGAGCGAGGCGGCGATCTCGGACGTGGCCGTCCCTCGCACCAGAAGTTCGACGACCTCTTGCTCGCGCTTCGTCAGGCCGAACTTCCCCAGATCTACGCTCGGCCGTCGCCCTTGCCGGAACGATGTAACCGAAACGGCTGCACACGGCTCCCCTACGGGGCTTGACATGGGCGTCATGTGAACGATGTGGAAGCCGGTCGGCGAAAGAAAGATGTGCTCTGACTTCGCATCGCGGACCCGCAGTCCGCGTACGATTACATCGATCTCAGGCGGCAGCACTGGCGTCGGCACGTTGACGCTCGTGAGGATCACGTCGCCGTTCTGATTGAGAATATAAAGGGGTGCGGCGCGCCGTCGGCTCAGGCTGCCGAGATCGAGTTCGCTGGGGAGCTCCCCCTGCTCGGAGGCCCGCACGGGGATATCATCGGCAAGACCCTGTCTCGACGATTGCTCTCCGTTTCTATCACTATGGTGATCGTGCATTACGGCGGTCCTACGTTGTTTGAGTTCGGATGTACTCATAAGCGCTTACGTCCGCCCCATCCGTTGGACAGACAAGCAACGACGCCTCAAAAAAGCGCAATCGGCGTAGTCCTTACCTAAGGTTTTTTCGGACGGCGGCGTACGCGTTGCGACCGCCTTAATTGAAAGTTTACAGATAGTCTCCCTCGGATTATTGACTTAGGACACCAAAAGCGGTGGCTCGCTTGGTGCGCCATCCCCCCTTGCCGCTCGATGGTGATGCGGGCTCGGTGTTGCGAGGCATCCTACAAATAGTAGGGATTCGCGGTTAGCCTGGGCCCAACGGCGCTCTGTCCATTCCCCAAACTCGGGTCGCGGACTCGTCCACTAGGGTCTAACCTAAATCGTAACGATGTCTGGGGGATTCATGATTCGGTTCTTTGCGTGCGCCTTGATCGGGGCACTATCCACGCTCTGTCTTCCAATTGCAGCGCGCGCGGAAAGCCCACCGATCGTACTCGAAGTTCTCGGACGCGCACCGGTCTTGGGCCAGCTTCGGTCAACAGCGGAGCTGCGCGAGAGGATGCGTTCGGACAGCTCGGTCTTCTTGCAGGCGGCGGCGCTTATCGGACTCACGAACGTGCAGACCGACACGTTGATGCACGATATCGACGCGGGTAATCTGCGCTATGTGGTCATACCCCGTCATCTCGAGCGCACCACGTGGGCGGCTGACGGCCAGGCGCACGTGCTGAATAACGTCATTATTCCGGCCGACACCCACGGTTGGGAAATCGACATTCGCGACGGGCGAACCCTCTCCGAAGTCTTCATTCCGGCTGCGTGCGGAAATCTCTCGATCAATCATCGGCTCCTGCCTCCGCCCCACCGGGACGCCGTACCGACGCCGCCGCCCCATCGAGACGCGGTACCGACGCCGCCTCCCGTCGCCGTCGTGACCCCGCAACCCTTACCCCCGGTGCCGCCGCCGCCGCCGCAGACCATCGTGCGAGTTCAACGCCAAAGCATCGTGCCGTGGCTCGTTGCAGGCCTTGCGCTCTTCATCGCGGGTCACAATACGACGAACACGACGACGACGATCATCAACAACATACCGTCGACGCCGCCACCATGTTGGCCGTAAGTCGTCAGGCATCGGCCGGGGAGAAAGAGGCCCCGGTTCGAGCCTCAATTATACTCTGCGCGATGGGGCATAGCAGACCTACTGCGCGAGCGTATGCGAGTGTAGGATTAGGGATATGAGTGTACGCGCCAAGGCCGTTCTCCTTGCAAGCCTTCTCGTTTTCTCCGCTATCCGTAGCGCGCATGCCGCCGTTGCAACTGCGACTGCGACTACGGCCGTCTATCATATTCACGCGGGCGACACGCTCGCGGTTAGCGTCGCCGAAGACCCGACCTTCGCTACGACGGGCACGGTACTCGACGACGGCACGCTGGGCTTGCCCCTTATCGGCCGAGTTGCGCTACGCGGTCTTCCGATCGACGAAGCGCAGCAGCGACTGGCATATATGTTGAGCGAGTACGTCCGCAATCCGCAAGTAACGATCGATGTCGTCAAAGTGGGAACCGATTCCGTTCTCGTACTCGGCAACGTCAAGACCCCCGGGAAGTACGCTTTACGTGCCGGGTCTCGCCTTACCGATGCAATCGCCGCTGCCGGAGGCCTCGGGCCGGTAGATGGCCCTCTGCCCGATGCTCGGCTGGGTAACCCGACCGGCCCCGTGCGCTATGTATCCTTGCAAGACGTTCTGCGGCGGGGCGACATGCAGAGCGACCTCCCGGTCACGAACGGCGACGTGATCTACGTCCCATCCCCGATCGATATTCGGGTCACCGTTTTGGGCGCGGTCGATCGGCCCGGCGAGTTGGCTTTGCATTACGGCGATCCGATAACCGCCGCGATCGCATTGGCGGGCGCCGGCGCCAATGCGCAGGCCGACTTGAGCCATGTCTATCTAACACGCGTGCTGCCGAACGACGTCAAACACACGTACGAAATCAATCTTTATCAAGCGTTGCAAGGCAGTAACGAAAAATTTGACGTGCCGCTTCAGCAAGGCGATATCGTGTACGTCCCCCAGGAGAAGAAAGCCGGCGGCATACTGTGGGGGTCCTTACTCATTCTGCGCCGCATTCTGCTGGGGTACTGAGGCGATGGTCGAAGTTTCTAATTTCAACTACGAGCCGAATACGACGACGCGTCGATATGAGGCCGGCGATCTCGGGCGCATCTTGCACCGGCGCCGCCGCGCTATGCTTGCAACGTTTGGAGCGATCGTGGCGATTACGCTCCTCGTCTCGATTTTTACGCCGAGGTCCTACATAACGACGGTAAAAGTCATTACCGGCAATCCCGCCGGGCCCGCGATGCATTCGTCATCGGATACGTCGAGCGATCTGCCGATACTCAATGCCTTGTTGACTGCGGCCGTGAGCCAAAATACGCAGACTTACGCCGCGCTCTTTCAGCAGATCCCGGTCGCGCAGCAGGTCGTCGATTCGCTCCATCTCCCCATATCTGCGGCGGGCTTACTTTCGCACGTCAGCGTGACCCCGGAAACGAACACGTCGCTGCTGGATCTCTCGGTGAGCTGGAGCGACCCTGAGGGCTCGGCCGACATCGCGAACGCTTTCGCACGAGCCGTTATGGACCGCGAGCGACAGCTGGTGGGCGCTCAGGCAAAATCCGCGATGGCCTTTTTGACGAAAGAACTGGTAAAGGAGCGCGCCAGCGTCCGCACGTCCGCAGGGCGTTTGGCGGCGTTTGAGGCCGCGCACACCTTGGCAGACGTCAACACGCAGACGCAGGGCCTTCTAACGCAAGTCGCGGCCGTCGAAACGAAAATCAGCGAGACGAAGCTTGCCGGGCGGCAGGCCGAAGCGCAGTTGGCGGCCGCGCAGGGTCAACTAGCATCCGTTCCGGCCACGGTGCGCGGTGCACGCCAGTTCACGCAATTCCCTGGAACGCAGGCCTTGCAGACCCAATTGGCACAGGTGCAGGAACAGGTTCGGGATGACTTGCAGCGCCTCACCTCCAAACACCCAGCCGTCATAGCGCTCAAGGGGCAAGCGCAAGCGCTTAAACAACAAATCGCCTCGCAGCAAGGCCAGGAACTTGCCGGCACGACGTACGTTCCGAACCCCGTCTATCAACAGTTGCAGCAAGAGATCGCGCAACAGCTGATTCTCGTGCAGTCGGCTCACGCGAGCCTGACGGATTTGCAGCATCAGCAGCAAGCACTCGCGCCGCGGGTGCGCGCCTTGCCGCTCGAAACGATGCAATACGCCGAACTGAGCCGTGCGGCAACGTCATCCGTGGCCGTTCTCACCGCGCTCACGCAGCGCTACGACGAGGCGAAGATCGCGGCCTCAACCTCCCTAAGCGATGTGATGGTCACGCAGCCTGCGAGTGCCTCGCTCTACGTCGTTCGCCCCGATACGGCACTGGGCGCGCTTTTGGGACTGATCGTCGCGATTATCGCGAGCCTTACCGTCGCATTCGTCTCCGATGCGATCGATCGCCGGGTTAAGGATCCGACCGAGGTGGAGCGCGTGGTCGGCCTGCCGCTCGTCGCGGATATCCCCGATGTCGTGAGCGGCGATACGAACGCGATGCGACAGATAGCGGCATCGTCGTTCTTACGGCTCGCTTCGACCCTCCATTTCGCACACGATCGCCCCGGAATCATCGCCATTACGAGCTCGGGAAGATCGGAGGGCAAATCCACCGTCGCCCTCAACCTTGGGCTCGCGTTTGCCGAACTCGGCGCTCGAACGATCGTTATCGACGCGGGCCACATCGCTTACGAGCGCGCCGCACAGCGGTATGCGCACGGGAAGCGAGGTTTTTTCGACACCCTTCGCGATCCGTCGGCAACCCTCGAATACGTCGAATCCACAAGAAGCCCCCTGCTCGATGTGATGGCGCCGGGGCAGATATCGGGGACCATGTTACAACATTTGAGCGGAAGCGCGGTCGCCTCAACGATGGAAGTCCTTCGCAAACGATATACCTATGTGATCGTCGACGCCCCCGCGCTTTCGTGCGGCATCCAGACGGATCTCATCCTACGCCATGCGGATCAGACGCTGCTGGTTCTCCGGGACGGGGTTTCCGATCTCACGGTAGCTCGACGTATGGTCGGGGAGACGAAGGCCGTGGGCGTGGCGTCATTCTACGGTGCCGTCCTCAACGGAACGCCCACCATTGACTGGGATCTGCGGCGGCACGCCGATAGAGTTCGCGCATCTCTGAAAGTAGCGCTGAACGATGTTGCCCCGCAAAACGCCGGCGCTCACGGCGCTAAATAGGCGCCGAGTGCGAGCATTATTAATCGAACCACAGCGCATTTTTGTCCCGGCGCTGTGGGATATACTAGAGCGCGGCGGCTTAGAGGTCAAGCACGCGATTCCAGAGCCGGATCTACGGTCGCTGGTGGAAGTGCAGCCGCAGTTTATATTTTTCGACATCGACTTTATCTACGGCGATCCCATGCAAATACTTCAGATGATTCGCATGTCGCTGCCGCTGGCGGCGATCTGCCTCTATACGTCGACGGAGAGGCCGCTACGCTGGCATTCAGCTTGGTGCAGAGCGGTTGGGCAAACGACCGGCGTTACCGGTATCATCTCCAAATCTGCACCGGAGGAGGAAATGCTCGAAGCGCTCGGCACGTTGATTCGCAATGGTACGTATGCCGACTGGCGTACGATTCCATGGATCCGCGACGCTGGCTGGGACCCTTCGCTACCGCGATAGATAGCTCGCAAGCGATCGACGTTTACGCTCCGCCTCAATCCTCGCCCGTACGAAAGAAGATGCATCACTATGCCGACCGTAGCCCGCACATGCTAAACCCGGTGGCCTCGCGTCCCTGTGGTCGCCGTGGATGAAGGAACCACAGGAGAGCTTTAGGGCGGGACTGCGCTCGCTTCCACTCCCCGTGTTTGTATACGTCCCCAAAACGCTCGCCATCCTTGATGTGAACGACGCCGCGGTAGAGCGTTACGGCTATACGGCAGAGCAATTCTCGTCCATGTCGCTGCACGACGTGATGCCGCCGAAGGAACGGAAGCCGAAGCGCCGGGGCCTTGAGCGCTCGAAAGGTCGCGCTGCGGTCGATGGACCGTTGCAGCATCACACCGCCCACGGCGAGTCGCTTTTCGTAGAGACCATCGCCACGGACGTGTCGTACGACGGGCATCGCGCCCAGGCCCTCATCGTTTTGGACGTGAGCGAGCGCTTGCGCATGGAAGGGCTTCTGCAGGAAGCAGAGCGCGCTCGGCGTGAGGCCGAGGCGCGCCTGCGCGACTTCGTAAACCAAGACGCCGTCTCGCGACCATCGAGCCGGGCGGCGATCGATCGATGCATCGGCGACCTGTTGGCGGAACGCACGGACGACGTGTTCGTGCTGTTCGTCCTTCTCGATGGTCTCGATATCGTCTCGAACACGATCGGATATTCGACGAGCGATCGACTCGTAGAGCAAGCGGAAGGTTTATTGCGCGATCTGGTGGACGAACACACGGTCGTCGGCGAATGGCGGTACGGCCAGTTCGTCGTGAGCGGCTACGTCGGCATGTACGATCTCGGCGACCTCGCCGCTCGGATGGAGGGCGCGCTGCGCAAACCGATGCAGCAGCATTATCGTAACATGCATGTCGGAATCCGCATCGGCGTAGCGTCGTCTGCGGTCGATAGCCAAGCCGAAGATCTCATTCGGCGGGCGTCGCTGGCGGCCCACCACGCCGTAGGCAACGGTGGCGGTGTCAGCCATTTTGAACCCAGCATGGAATCCGGGTTGCGCTCGCGCCTCGCGCTGGAGCACGCGCTCCATCTCGGCATCGAGAGCGGGGAGCTGCGCTTCTACGTCCAGCCGATCGTCGATGCGCAGACGGAGCAAATTATATCGGCGGAGGTGCTGCTGCGCTGGGATACCCCCGTTCACGGCTTACTGAGCCCGGCATCCTTTATCGAGATGGCTGAAAATACCGGCTTGATCATTCCGATAGGCGCGTACGTTTTAAACGCGACCTGCGCGCTTGCCAAGGAATGCGAACGCCTACACATAGACGTACCGATCGCGATGAACGTGTCCGCAAAGCAACTTACCGAAAAAACGTTTTTTGCCGACGTGCAGAATTCGATGGCGCATCACGCGATTCGGCCCTCCCAGCTGATTTTCGAGCTTACCGAAAGCGCATTGATGTCGGACGTTCGCGCTACGTCGAAAATGTTGAGCGATCTGCGCGATACGGGACTACGTATTGCTATCGATGACTTTGGAACCGGCTACAGTTCGCTCAGCCGGCTGAAACACATCGATTTCGATATTCTCAAGATCGATTGTTCGTTCGTTCAAGACTATTCACGGAACGCGATGGACAGGGCCATCGTGGATAGCGCAACGTCGTTGGGCAAAAATGCAGGCCTGGAGGTCGTAGCAGAAGGAGTGGAAACGGTCGAACAGGCCTCCGCCCTGCGCGAAGCCGGGGTAACGGCTATGCAAGGATTTTATTTCGCACGTCCCATGCCGCCCGCGGAGTTTCTCCGGGGTTTTGATACCGCGCGCGTTTCGCCTAAAGGCAACGCGGCGAAGCATTGGGGAACGCTTTAGCAAGGGACGGCGGCGAGGCGCTGGAGTACTTCGCGAGCGTACGCGCGTAGGACGCCCAGCGGCGCGTTACGCTCCGTCGCCGCTAGCTGCGCGATGAGTACCGCACGTTCCGAGCATGCATCCTGAAGCGCCGGCGTCGCGCCCTGCGGAGCGACCAATACGGCGTCTGCGGACTTCGCGAGGTACGGAACTGGCGTTGACGATGCTGGAGCTGCGAGGTTGGGTGGCGGGATGATGAGCGGCCGCGTGTTGATGCGATACTCAAGGGTCGATATCTGCATCTCGATGTCACGCCGCTGCGACGGGGTGATCGAGGGATTGTTGAGGTCGTTCTGGAGTTGCATGATCTGCTGACGATCGATCGTGGACTGAGGGAGCGTCTGCGCCGATGCATGCTGCCCGAACAACCCCAGGCAGAGCATCGTGAAAGTCGCGAAGGCGGGCAAGGGTCCCGATGGGTTGGCCATAGTGGTAAGTCTGATCCGTCTTCCTCGCCTGGTGGTTGCGGGGTCGTCTTCAGGGTCGTGTTGCCAAGCCCGGTGATCCGGGGGGCGATGCGAAGCGTGTACCCGGCAAAGACGCTTCAATCGCGACGCTCAGCGTCGAAGGACGGACACCATCCGGATGCTTATCCCCCTACGCGCGGCAGGCGCGCTTTCGGCGTTACTCCTGATCACGGCGACCGTTCAGGGCCAACCGGCTCGCGCCGTGGCGGCAACGGTCACCGTGCAGGCCACCGATCGCGACACATTTGTCCCTGCGACGATAACGGTCCACGTCGGGGATACACTTCGATGGATCAATGCGTCGCAGCAAATTCACACGATCACCGACGACGCCCAGAAGGCCGCGTACGCAGGGGACGCGCTCTTGCCGACGGGTGCTACGCCATTTGATTCGGGGTACCTCAAGCCGGGCGCAGTTTTCGAGCACACGTTTGTCGTGGCCGGGGTCTATCGTTACTTTTGCAGCCCGCATGAAGGGCTAGGCATGCTCGGAAGCGTGATCGTCCTTGCGAAGGGAGCAGCCGCCGACGTTCGTGCGGTGCCCCCCCAAGCAACCGATGGAACGACGACGTTACCGGCCGGGCAGGCGAACGTTGAGAACGCGAACTTCCCTTCACCCGTTTTCGTCACGCTACAGCGGACCGGCGCGATCGAGGCCTTTCCCCAACAGGTGGTGTGGGGCGGTTTTCCGCAGGCCCACTACATTTCAAGTGGTCCCGGGGGCGACGTGCTCCTCATTGGCGGTTTTCAGAACGGTATGGCCTATCTGGCCGACGGCAAGAATGGGGCGAAACTCGCTTCGTTCTCGCTTGGAGGCTTGATTCAGGGCGTCAAAATCGATCCGCAGGGGCACTACGGGCTCGTCGTCGATGCCGGGCTGAGCCGCCTAGCAGTTATCGATTTGAAAACGCGCAAGCTCGTGCGCATGATCCCGGTTGGAAAGACGCCGCACAATGTGACGTTTGCCCCGAACGGCTCCCGGGCATATGTGACGATTCAGGGCGGACGGGCAATCGATGTCATCGATATGGAAACCTTGGCCGTTAAGCGGG
>Ga0207416_1001473_pt1 | contig 30866 bp, 28 predicted proteins | sample PaiPotPPM11metaG_FD_184107 | JGI IMG/M metagenome (GOLD analysis project Ga0207416, IMG submission 184107) | Iron sulfur acid spring bacterial and archeal communities from Banff, Canada, to study Microbial Dark Matter (Phase II) - Paint Pots PPM... ... | reverse complement strand
GGGAAGCCTTCAGCCGCCCTCGAGTGCGACTCCAGGACTCCAAAGAGAAGCTCCGGGGCAGGTCCGCCGGATGCCGCAGCTGACGTGGTGCCAGACGCCGAAGGGCGTGACGTATTCGCAGCTTGGCCCGGCGATTGTGCGGGTGCACAGGCGACGATCAGGGTCGCGGCCAGAAGCAGCAACGGCCAACGGCTGAAGCCTGGCATCGACGGATAAACGTGCCGCGAACCGCTCCGGTTACTCCCGCAGGAAGTTAACTTCAGGCTTTGGCTTTCGCGGTCCGGGCGGCGGGCTTCTTTGCGCCCCTGGTCGCCGGCGCGGCGGTCTTTGCGGTCTTCGCCGCCTTCGGCTTCTCGACCGTCAGTTTGGCGAGCGCGCTCATCAGGCGGCCTTTCCGGCGAGAGGCGTTGTTGCGATGGATGATGCCCTTTTCGGCAGCCTTGTCCAGAGCGCTGATGGCACGGCGGACTTCTTCACCTGTCAGGCTCGGCGCTCCGGCGCCGGAGGGACGCCGCGCGCGCGCGACCAGCGTCTTCGCCGCGGACCGCGTCGATCTGTTGCGATCGCGCTTCCTGATCGAGGCGCGGACGCGCTTCTTTGCCGATCGGGTATTCGCCATGCGAGCGCTGATTATACAGGCCCACTTAGAATGCGTCAGGATGTCGATCGAGCGGCGGCGCATCGCGTCTGCCGCCACCCTGATCCTGATCGCCTTCGGGCTCAGCCGAGTGCTCGGGGCTGTCCGCGAGCTGGTCATCGCCAACACTTTCGGGACCAAGCACATACTCGACGACTACCGCGTCGCCTTCGGCGTCCCGGATCTACTTTTCAATTTGTTGCTGGCTGGAGCGATCAGTTCGGCCTTCATCCCGGTTCTCTCGGAGTTCCTCGCCCACGACGACCGGCAGCGGGCACGCGAGGTATCCGAGCGGGTGCTCAACACCGCACTCTTGATCCTGACCGCGGGCGCGACGCTGCTCTTCATCGTGGCGCCCTTTTACGTCTCCTTGATCGCCTTCGGTTACACTGCCCAGGACCACGAACTGATCGTCGGCCTGACGCGAATACTCCTGCTCCAGCCGATCTTTCTCGGGGCCGGCGGACTGGTGATCGGCATCCTGACGGCCTACCAGCGTTTCCTGGCGCAGGCGCTGGCGCCGCTCTTCTACAACGGATCGATCATCGTCGCCGCCGCCTTCTTCGCGCCGCGCTTCGGTGTGACGGCGCTTGCCATCGGTGTCGTCGCCGGCGCGCTTCTGCACGTCGGGGTGCAGCTGCCGGCGCTCTGGGGCACCGGCTGGCGACCGCGGCCGGTTTTTGGCTGGAACGACCCCGGCGTGCGCAAGGTCGGCAGGTTGATGTTTCCGATCGCGCTCGGGCTCGCAGCCGCCCAGGTGAATGTCTTCGTCGATACCATCCTGGGCACCTCGCTGCCGCCCGGCCGCGTCGCCGCGCTTCGCTATGCCGACACGACGGCGCAGTTACCGCTGGGAACGTTCTCGCAGGCGCTGGCCTTCGTCTTATTTCCGTTTCTGGCCCGAGACGCCGCCATGGGCGCGATCGAGTCCATCCGCCACCGGACGGCGCTGGCGCTGCGGCTCAATATCTTCGTTCTGGTTCCGGCCTGCGTCGGACTGGCGCTGCTCAGCCTGCCCATTATTATCGTCCTGTTCCAACGCGGCCCCTTTGGGCCTGAATCGGTCAGGCAGACCGCGTTCGCGCTGGTCTTTTTCAGCCTCGGGCTGGCCGGGCAGGCGGCGACCGCATTGCTGGTTCGCGTCTTCTATGCGCTCCAGGATGTGATGACGCCGCTCAAGATCTCGCTGACGGTGATCGTCGCCAACCTGCTGACCAACGTGGTACTGGTGCACCTGCTGGCGCAGGGCGGCCTGGCTCTCGGCACCTCGATCGCCGCCACGCTCAACGCCGTGCTGCTCGGCTTCTTTCTGCGTCGGAGGCTCGAGGGCCTGGAGGGACGGCAGATAGCCGCCACGGCGGGGCGCGCGCTGATCGGCGTGCTGCCGATGGCGCTGGTCGTCTATGGCAGCGTCTTCATCCTGACGGGCGGGGAGCTGCGCGGCGGCCTTCGCGAGCTCGCGGCGTTGTTGCTCGCCGTCGTTCTCGGCGGCGTCACCTACATTGGCGTCGAGCTACTGCTGCGCAGCCAGGAGCTTTCCGTGGTGCTCTCGGTGATCAGGCGCGACCGGGCAAACGTTGAAGGCCGCGGCTAGACTGACTGCTCCATGGCGTTGATCCTTCCGGCCTACGCCAAGCTCAACCTGACGCTCGACGTCATCGGGCGCCGTGCCAACGGTTACCACGAGATCGACTCCGTGATGCAGACGATCTCGCTGCACGACCTTGTTTGCGTGGAACGGACCGAATGCCGCGTTTTCGACGTGGTCGGCGCTTCGATCAGCGGTGAGAACCTGGTGCTCAAGGCGGCCCGGGAGCTGGAAGGCTACGCCGGCCGCGCCCTTCCCTTCACGATTCGCCTCTTCAAACGGATTCCGATGGGCGCCGGGCTGGGTGGTGGCAGCGCCGACGCGGCGGCATTCCTGCGCGCGGCGGTGGCGCTTTACGCCCTCAAGCTTCCGGATGAGGCGCTCGTCGAGCTGGCCACCGCGGTCGGGCAGGACGTTCCCTTCTTTATCAATGGTGGGACGGCCAGGGCGACCGGGCTGGGCTCGACGGTCGCGCCGCTCCCCGACTTTCCCTCGAGCTGGCGGTTCCTCGTAATCTGTCCGCCGATCGAGGTGGCGACGCGCAGCGTCTTCCAGGCCGTTGACGGCGCGGCTCCCACGGCGCGGCGGACACCCGCCCTGGCCGCCCGGCTGGACTCAGGCGGGGAGGTCGACCCGGGGAGCTTCGGAAACGACCTGGAGGCGACGGCAGGTCACCTTTTTCCGGCGCTCAACGATGCGATCGCCCCATTGAGAGCGGCGCTACCCGAGCTGCAGATGTCGGGCAGCGGCGCCGCTTTTTACGCGCCTTTTCCCGGCGAACAGGAGGCGCGCCGGGCGCTCGCCTCGGTGCAGGCTGACGGCGTCACGGCCTGGCTGTGCCGGCCGGTGCCCGCCTGGCGCTGATGGAGCGGGGACTCGGGCCGCGCGGCAGGGCTGCGCTCTGGGCGGGCAAGGCGACCGCCGCGCTCAGCCGTGGATTGCGGCGCGGCGGCGGGACGACTCTGCCCGGCGACGTGGCACGCTTCATCGATCCTCGGATCCTGACCAGCCTGGTGCGCGGCCTGCCCGAGGGCAGCATCGTGGTCACCGGCACCAACGGTAAGACCACCACCGCTGCCCTGCTGCGCCACATCCTGGAAGCGAGTGGCCGGCGGCCGGTGGCCAACCAGGCGGGAGCCAACCTGATCTTCGGGGTGACGGCCGCGTTGATCAACAACAGCGGGTGGGATGCTCGAAGTCCCGCCACCGTCGGCCTCTTCGAAATCGACGAGGCGAGCCTGCCGCGGTTGGTCGACGAGGTCTCGCCGCGCACCATCGTGGTCACCAACCTGTTCCGCGACCAGCTCGATCGATATGGGGAGCTGGAGACGACGGCAGCTCACATCCGCCGGGCGCTCACCCAGGGGCCGGAGGGCATGACGGCGGTGCTGAACGGCGACGATCCGATGGTCGCCGCGCTGGGGGACGATCTCCCGCGAGTCCTCTACGCGGGTCTCGAGGACACCAGCCTGTTGCGCACCGAGTTGAGCCACGGTGCCGACGCGAAGTTCTGCCCGCGATGCGGCAGCGCCTTCATCTTCGAGGGCGTCTACTTCGGGCACGTCGGCCGCTACCGCTGCCCGACGGGTGATTTCACCCGCCCCGCGCCCGACGTGAGGGCGACGTCCGTCCGTATCACCGGCATGGAGCGCACCCAGTTGGAGGTTACCGACGGCTCGGAACAGGTCTCCGTGGACGTGCCTCTCTCGGGTCTCTACAACGCCTACAACGTGGTGCTGGCAATGGCGGGCGCGCGGGCGATGGGCATCTCACTGGCGCGCAGCGGAGCCGCGTTGAGCAGCTTCACGCCCGCCTTCGGGAGAATGGAGAAGACCGTGATCGACGGTCGGGAAGCCATCCTCCTGCTCGCCAAGAACCCCACCGGCTTCAATGAAGTGCTGCGGACGTCGATCCAATTTGGTAAAGGCAGGTCGTTCCTGCTGGCGCTCAACGACCGGATCGCCGACGGGCAGGACGTCTCCTGGATCTGGGATGTCGACTTCGAACAGCTGAAGCCGGTGGCGAGCCATATCGTCGTCAGCGGCGACCGGGCACTCGACTTGCGAGTGCGGCTGAAGTACGCCGAGATCCAGCCCGAGACAATAGAGGTCGTCAGTCGCTGGGCGGAGGCGCTCACTCGCGCCGCGTCAGCGACGCCGCCGGGGGAGACTCTCTTCGTGCTGCCGACCTACACCGCCATGCTCGAGCTACGTGCTGTGCTCGCTCACCGCGGGGCCCTCAAACCGTACTGGCAGGCGCGCGGGGCGGAAGCGAAGCCAGAGCGCCCCGGCAGCTCCCACGAGGAGGGAGATGAACACGCCGCCGATGTGGGCGACCACGGCGGCGGCGGTCAGGACCGTGGCAGGCCCCGCCCCGAAGGCCCCTAAGACGAGCAGGAAAAGGCCTTCGTAAGTGCCGACGGCGGCGGGCGTTACCGTGACCGCCTGGGTGATGACGAAAAGCGTCAAGGCAAGGAACAGGGTTACCGGCGCGAGTACCGGAGTGACGGAACGAACGTAGGCGATGAGACCGAGAATTGGAACGATCCAAACCGCAAGACTGACGACGATGGTGAGGGCGAAACGACCGGGTGAGCGGAGGAGGCTGAAGCCTTTCAGCGCGGATTCCGCCAGCCCAAGGGCGGCAGCCCGTAGACGATGGGGTAGGACACCGGTCGCAACCCCGGCCACGCGGAGGCTCCCGGCCGGATGCCTCACCACGATATAGGCCGCCACGCCAAAGGCCAGCGACACGCCCGAGAGGAGGGCGAGGCCACCCCAGATACCGGCGCCTTTCGAGCCCCCCCCGGAGGCCAGCGCCGTGGCGACCGCGAGCACCAACAGGACCAGGACGTCGAGCACTCGTTCCAGGACCACGGTCGCCCCGGCCTCGCCGACTCCAATGTCCGAGCGGGGCGTGATCAGCGCAATGCGAAGTATCTCTCCTAACTTGAATGGAGACACAGAGTTGACCGCGAAGCCGACCGCCGTGACTGCCGTGGCGTCGGCGATGCTGGTCTTGGGCGCCGAGGCGGCGAGAATCAGCTGCCAGCGCCAGCCGCGGATCAGAATGAAGCCCACCCCCGAAGCCATCCCGACCAGCACCAGCCAGGGCGAAGCCCGCCCAACGGCAGCCGCAACCTGGTTGGGGTGGACCGTTCGAAGCAGGCCGTAAAGAATGAGCAGGCCCAGGACGAGCAGCGCCGCTGTCTGCCAGATCCGGGCCCGGGTCATGGTTGCTTGCTCCGCGCAAGTCGAAGAATGGTCACCACCGCCCGAAATATCTCCTGCCTGGAAATCTTCGACGCGCCGCGGACGCGGTCGGTGAAGGTGATGGGGACCTCCTCGATGGTAAGGCCCGCCCGTTCGCAGCGGGTAAGCAGCTCTATCAGGGCGGAGTAACCCGACGATTTGAGCGGGCGGGTCACGATGAACTGCAAGGAGCGCAGTCCGTAACAACGAAAACCGCCGGTGCAGTCGTGGGTGCGGAGCCGAAGGACCTGACGCGCGAGGAGGTTGGCCGTGGCGCTGAGAGCACGCCGTCCGAAACCCCAGCCTTCGATGCCGCCCCCGGGCACGTAACGCGACCCGATGGCAAGGTGCGCGCCACCGTTCACTGCCTGGAACAGGGCCGGGAGTCGATCGGAAGGATGCGACAGGTCCGAGTCCATCGTCGTGACGGAGGTGTAGTCGTGTTGCAGCCCGTAGGCAAAACCAGCCATGTAGGCGGTACCGAGACCCAGTTTGCCCGGCCGGGCCATCAGCGTCAGTCGCGGATCCTTGAGCATCCGCTCTCGGACCAGTTCGCCTGTTCCGTCCGGCGAACCGTCATCGACAACGAGGACGTCAGCCTCGGCGACTGAGGCGTGCACCTTCTCGATCAGCTCCAGGATGTTGGGGGCTTCGTTGTAGGTCGGGATACATACGAGCTGACCGCTCACCCGCCGTACCATAACCAATGTGCCGGATAAGGTGCTTCGAATTGCGCACCTCTACGCGGAGGAGATGAATATCTACGGTGATCGGGGCAACATGCTCACGCTGCTGCGACGTGCCGAGTGGCGCGGGATCGAAGCCACGGTTGAGATTGTCGGCCGGGGACCGGTCGGCAACCTCGATGCCTTCGACTTGATTTTCTGGGGTGGCGGCCAGGATCGGGACCAGGAACTGGTCTTCAACGACGCCGCCCAGTTCAAGACGGATCCGGTCAGGCAGGCGGTGGCCGCCGGAGCTGTCGTGCTGGCCGTTTGTGGCGGTTACCAGCTGCTGGGCCGCTCCTACGTAACCGCGGCAGGCAAAACACTTCCCGGACTGAACCTGGTCGATCTCCACACGGTTCCGGGGAGGCGGCGAAACATCGGCAACATCGTCATCGACGTGACCCCGCTTGGGATTGACCCGCAGACGCTGGTCGGCTTCGAGAACCACAGCGGAAAGACATACCTGGGCCCAGGCTTGCAGCCACTCGGCCGGGTCCTGCGCGGCGCCGGCAACAATGGTGAGGACGGCGGCGAGGGAGTCGTGTCCGGCAATGTCTTCGGTACCTATTTACACGGCTCATTACTGCCTAAGAACCCTCATTTCGCCGATCTCTTGATCGCGCGGGCTTTGAGCCGGCGGTCACCATTCACGCTCGCCCCGCTCGGCGCCGCGGAGGAGTTGGAGGCGCACCGCGCCATCAGAGACCGCCTGCTGGGTCAGCCGGCCAGGGCACGTTCGTAGACGTCGGCCGTCAGTTCGGCCGCCCGGCGCCAGCTGAATCGTTGCGCCTGCTCGATGCCCAAACGTACCCTCGGGTCGCCAGGCCGTCGCTCCAGGGCCTCGAGCATCCCGCGGGCGAAGGCGGCGGCATCACCGGGGTCGCAGAAGATCGCGACGCCGTCGGCGATCTCCCTGAGAACCGGGATATCGCTACATACGATCGGTACGCCGCAAGCCATGGCTTCGAGAACCGGGAGGCCGAAGCCCTCGCCATGCGATGGCACGACAACCGCGGCGGCCGCACGGTAGAGCTCGGGAATCGCATCGTCGGCGAGGCGGCCAGGTAGTACCACTGACCCGCCCGGCAGCTTGGCGGCGGCGGCCGGGATTTCGGGGTGGCGCGGATCGCCGCCGGCCAGGACCAACCGGCAGCCAGGGCGCCGGGCGAGGAGTTGAGCGAAAGCCTCGATCAAGAGTGGAACATTCTTGTACGCCTTCCACTGGCCCAGGTACAGGATGTACGGCGCGCTGATCCTGTAGTAGCCCAGCCATGATGCTTCGGCGGCCGGGTTGCGGCCGGCCCGGAAGCGCTCGTCGGCGGCCTCTGCGATTGGTCGTATGCGATTGGCCGCTCCGGGGAAACGAGCCGCGACCTCCTGGGCGGTGGCCTTCGAGGGCGTGATGATCGCGCGCGAACGCAGGACTGCGTTGGCGATCAGCAGATGATTGGCCGCTCGCGGGATCGGGCCGGAATGTATTTCCGGATAGCGGTAGGAGAAGAGATCGTGGATGGTGGTGACAAAGCGACCAGAAAAGGCAAGCGGCAGGTTGTAATGCGGAAAATGGACCAGGTCAAGTCGGGCCCTGCCCAGCTTCCAGGGCAGGGTCAGCTGTTCTGCAGATCGGTATGGCCTGGCGTCGGAGGCGATCAGGTCTCCGCGGCCGCCCATGAGGGCCCGGACGATCGCCACGTCCCGGCGCCGCGCGACCACCACGAGCCGGTCGGCGAGGAGGTTAGCGAGTTCGGGAAGTAGTCCGCTGATGTAGCGGCCGATGCCCAGGGCGCCAAGCAGCCGGGCATCGAATCCGATCCTCAAGGTACGGATTGTAAGGACAGGTAACATACGAAGATCCCGAGGTGACGTAATCAGCTCAGTGCGCGCACCGGTGCAAGCGGCCGCCGTTGACCGGCCATCCGCCGAACCCAGCCCCTATCGTCTAAGTCTCTGCGGCGTCGCGATCACGTCCGCCCTGCTGCCGGCGTACACGGTCCGCTGGCACTACGGACCGCTGCCAACGACCTTGCTCGAGACCAGCATCTTGTTGACGCTGCTGGTGTTCGCGTTCGAGTCCTGGCACCGCGGTACAGGACCGGAGTTGCGTACGCCGTTCACTCTGCCGGCAGCCCTTTTCCTCCTGGCCGGTGCCATCTCGGTGCTGGTCGCACCGGATCGCCGCGCGGCGCTCGGCCTCTACCGGGCGTACCTGCTCGAGCCTATCGCTTTTTTCTTCGTAGCCGGTTTCGTGGTCACGAGCTGGAGCCAGGCGCGAATCGTTCTTGCTGCCCTGGGAGTCGCCGGCATCTTCGTATGTGTTCCAAACGGGTTCGTGGTGCTGCAGGCGATCCGGCATCACACCCTGAATGTCGCCGTGGCGCCGCCGGTCGTGATCTACCAGACCGCCAACGCTCTCGCCCTCTTCGTGGTCCCGCTGATTGCGGTGGCCACCTCGTTGCTCCTCTACTCGGATGATCGGATGGCGCGGACCGGGTCGGCGCTATTCCTGGTGGTCGCCATCCCGGCCACCTTGCTCAGTTTTTCGCGAGGTGGCTACCTTGCGCTGCTCGGAATCGCCGTCCTGCTCGCGCTGAGCCATCCTCGCCGGATCTGGCTGGGGGCGGGGACGCTGCTCCTGGCGCTGGCCGCCTCGCGGCTGCCCCCGGTGGCGAGCCGCATCAGTCACGAACTTAACCTGGCAGATCCGAACAACTCGTTCGTCGAGCGGACCCGACTCTGGGGAGCCACTCTTCGCATGCTTTCCGAGCACCCCATCCTGGGTGGTGGGCTGTCAGGCTTCAAGCGCGCGGTGGCTCCCTACCGGAACGGGATCTACACGGAGGACCTTATCTATCCCCACAACATCGTGCTCAATTTCTGGACAGAAACGGGCCTGCTCGGCCTGGCGGCGTTCGCCTGGCTCTTCTTCCAGGCACTCCGAACCGCCTGGACCGGGTGGCGAACGGGAATCCAGTCATGGCGGCCGGTCCAGCTCGGCGTCCTGCTCGCCATGGTCGGTCTCCTCATCCACGGACTGGTTGACGTGCCCTACCTGAAGAATGATCTGAGCCTCGAGTTCTGGACCCTGCTCGCCCTGAGCTGGGCCGGCCGTCGACTCTCGGCTTCGTCCGGGTGATGCGAAAGCGAAACGCATGGCTGCCGTGGATTCGGGTCAGCATCGATGCTGTCTCGGTATTCGTCGGAGTGCTCCTCGCCTACAATTACCGCTTCAGGCTCGACCGTATACCGATCCCGGGATCCGAAACGCCGGCCTTCGGTCCCTACCTCGCGGCAGCTCCGGTGGTGGTCCTGGTATTTCTCCTTACCTTCGCCTTCAACGGCGTCTACAGGATCAGGCGGGGTCGACCCTTGCTGGACGAGACCTTTGCGGTGCTCGGCGCGAGCGTCCTTGCGGGACTGGTCAGCCTCGCCCTGATGTCTCTCTACCGCGGTTTTTCTTACGCCCGCCTGGTCCTGCTCTACAGCGTCGTTGCGGCGCTGCTTCTGATGATCCTTGGCCGCGTGATGCTCCGCCAGGTCTTGATCCGCCAGCAGCGGCAGGGGGTCGGTACTGAGAGGGTTCTCGTCGTCGGCACCGGGGCCGGAAGCGACCTGCTGATTCATCGGATGATGATGTTTCCCCAGTACGGGTACACCGTTTGTGGCGTACTCGACGACCGCCTCGAGCCGGGAAGCAGCTTCGCCGGGACCACCGTGGTGGGACGGATTCCCGAGCTGGCCACCCAGGTGGCAGAACAGCGGATTGACCAGGTGTTCCTGGCGATACCCGGGGCGAGCCACGCCCAGCTTCTCCACCTGATCAAGACCTGCGAGGACCTCAACGTGGACTTTCGAATGCTTCCCGATCTCTTCGAGGTCATCACCACCCGGATCGCCGCCGATGTAGTCGACGGGATTCCGCTGGTGGGGATTCGCAGGAGCCAGGTAGAAGGCGTTGGCCTGATTGCCAAGCGTTCCTTTGACCTGGCAGTAGGTGGCTTACTGCTGATCGTCCTGAGCCCGCTCTGGGCTCTCCTGGCGCTCTTGATCCGGGTTGGCTCACCGGGACCGATCCTCTACCGGCAGGAGCGGGTGGGGCTGGGCGGCAGGCTTTTCACGCTATACAAATTCCGCTCCATGGTTCGGGATGCCGAGGAGGATACCGGGCCGGTTTTTGCAACCGCCGACGACACGCGCCGGACCGCCATCGGCCGCTGGATGCGGCGCTACAGCCTGGACGAGGTCCCGCAGCTGATCAACATCCTTCGAGGCGAAATGAGTCTCGTCGGCCCGCGACCGGAGCGTCCTTTCTTCGTCGAGCGCTTCGGGGCGGAGATTCCACGCTACCTCGAGAGGCACCAGGTGCGGCCCGGTGTCACCGGATGGGCCCAATTGAACGACCTGCGTGGCGACACCTCGATCGGCGACCGGACCATCTATGACCTTTACTACATCGAGAACTGGTCCCTGGTCTTCGACATCAAGATCCTCATCCTCACCGTCGCCAGGATCTTTTCTCATCGCCACGCCTACTGAGTGAACCGGCCATGAGCGCACCGGACCTGTCAGTTGTGGTCGTCAACTACAACACCAGGGATTGTTTGCTCGACTGTTTGCGAAGCGTCTTCGCGACTCTGGATGGGATATCGGTAGAGGTCTTCGTGGTGGACAACGCGTCGACCGATGGCAGTGTGGCTGCGGTTCGGCGTGAGTTTCCAGCAGTGCAGCTGCTCGTCAACGACATCAACCATGGCTTTGCCCGGGCAAACAATCGCGCGCTGCGGCAAGCTCGCGGCAGGGATGTCCTGCTTCTCAATCCCGACACCCTGGTCAGGCCTGGAGCCATCGCCACGCTGCGGGCGGCACTGGGCGAGTTGCCCGGCGCCGTTGCGGTCGGCCCAAAGGTGATCCGGCCCGACGGGCGACTTGACCTTGCCTGCCGCCGGTCATTCCCTCGGCCGAGTGTGGCGCTGGCCCGTCTGAGCGGCCTGAGCCGAGTTTTCAAACGAAGTCGATGGGCTGCACAGTACAACCGCACCTACGAAGACCCGGATCAGATGGGTGAGATCGATGCCGGAACAGCTGCTGCCATGTGCTTTCGAAGCTCCGCGTTGGAGGCGGTCCAGTTCTTCGACGAAGCCTTCTTCATGTATGGAGAAGACCTCGACCTGTGTTACCGGCTGAAGGCCAGAGGCGGTCGGATCTACTACGTGCCGGCGGCTGTCGTTGTTCACTTCAAGGGCGCGAGCAGCGGACAGCAGCCGCGAGCGATGCTTCGAGAGTTTCACCGAGCGATGTGGCTCTTCTATCGTAAGCACTACGCCGCCGGCTGGCGTAGAACGCTCTCGCCGCTGGTCTGGTCCGGGATTCAGCTTCGTTATGGCCTGGTGCTGGGGTTGAACGCGCTCCGGGGCCGCCAGGTCGTGAGTCCATAGTCCTCGCGGCGCCTTAGAATCGCCCCTAGATGAAAGCCAAGGAGCTGATTCCGCGCCTGGTCAGGCGCGGTGCTCCGGCGGTCGCCCTGGTGGCGGGCAACGTCGGTCGTCCAGCCGCTGAAGAACCGAGCACGCTCGATCGCCAGTACAACCTGGTTCGGGAGCTCGCCGTAACCCAGTTCCGGCTGAAGTACACCGGATCTGTGCTTGGCTATGTCTGGTCCCTGGCCAAGCCGCTGATGATTTTCGCCATCATGTATGCGGTCTTTTCGCGACTGCTTCGCGTCGGGGCCGGCTCGCCCAACTTTGCGCTCCAGCTGCTGGTGGCGGTCGTCATGTGGCAGTTTTTCTCCGAGACGACCGCAGTCGGATTGCAGTCAATCGTCTCCAATGCCAACGTCATCCGCAAAGCGTATTTCCCCCGCGCCATTCTCGTAATCGCCGCCACCATGACAGCATTTATGACCTTTCTTATCAACTTCGCGCTGATCCTGGTCGTCTTCATCCCGCTCGGCCGCCTGGAGATCGGCTGGCAGAGCCTCTTGTTAGTGCCGCTGATCGTGGAGCTCTACGTAGTTGCTCTCGGGCTCTCGCTGCTGTTATCGACGCTCTACGTCTTCTTTCGGGACGTCGGCTACATCTGGGAGATCGGGACCCAGATACTTTTCTACGGCTCCGCCGTGGTATACCCTCTCGGGTTCGTCCCGTCGAAAATCCAGCGCCTGATCGTGGTAAACCCGGTGGCCCAGATCATCGAGGATGTCCGGCATGTCGTGGTAACTCGACAGGTACCCTTATCGGGGGCCGTGCTCGGGGGTTACTGGTTCGCGCCGCTGCTCGTGACACTGGCTGCCGCGCTCCTCGGCCTGTGGGCATTCCTGCGCTGGTCGCCGCAGTTCGCGGAGAACCTGTGAGCGAGGTGGCGATCGGCCTTTCAGGCCTATCGAAGCGGTTTCGGATCCCTCTCGACCGCAGCACGAGTCTGAAGTATCGGGTCGCGCATCCCCGGAGTTCGAGCCGATATCGTGACCTGCTCGCGCTCAAGGACGTGAGCTTCGAGGTTCCCGAAGGGCAGTTCCTTGGCATCATCGGTCACAACGGCTCGGGAAAGAGCACGCTGCTCAAGATCCTTGCCCGGATCTACGCGCCGACATCCGGTTCGGTTGTGATCCACGGTCACGTCTCGCCCTTTCTCGAGCTCGGAGTCGGCTTTCACTCGGAACTGTCCGCCCGTGAGAACGTCTATTTGAACGGTGCTGTCCTCGGACTTACCCGCCGGGAGTTACGGACCCGTCTCGACGAGATTGTCGGTTTCGCCGAGCTGGACAGCTTTGTAGACCAGAAGCTGAAGAACTTTTCCTCCGGGATGCAGGTCCGCCTGGCATTCTCAATCGCGATCCAGGTGAATGCGGCCATCCTGCTGATGGATGAAGTTCTCGCTGTCGGCGACGCGAGCTTCCAGGAAAAGTGTTTCGAGGTTTTTGCCCGATACAAGCGGGAAGGTCGAACTGTGATTCTGGTTACGCACGACCTCGGGGCGGTCGACCGGTATTGCGACCGGGCCATCCTCTTTGAGCGCGGCGAATTGGTCCGGGACGGCGCGTCTGGCGAGGTAACCGGATACTACCGGCAAACGGTCGGGCATCGATCGGACCTCGATGGCCGGGAAAGGGCCGCTGTCAATCGTTGGGGGTCCGGGGAGGCCGAGATCACTGACGTCACATATCTGAATGACGCCGGCGTGCCACAAAAGGTGTTCTCCAGCGGCAGCCCGATGACCGTTCAGATCCACTACCAGGTCCACGGCGAGCTGCAGAGGCTGGTCTGCGGGCTGGCGTTTCATCGCTCGGATGGCCTGAACCTGGCGGGACCGAATACCCTGTCGGGCCGTACTCCGATCACACCGCCGGGGATAGGATCCACGGGCACCGTTTCCTATCGCATCGATGCGCTTCCACTTCTCACCGGGGGATACACACTGACTGTGAACCTCTATCCGCAGTTTGGTGAGGAGTCCTACGACTACGTCGAGCAGGGTTTCCCATTCAGGGTCGTCGACGATATCGGCCGACCGGGGCTGGTTGACCTCGGCGGTAAGTGGTCAGCCTCCCAGGCTTCGAACTAGGGCAGACTCAACCGCCGCCCCGGCCGCTTCCCAGGTGCAGGTCAGCGCATGCTCGCGAGCCCGCGAACCAAGCGCCCTGGCTTCCTCCGGATGGTCGATCAGGTCGGCCATGGTACGAGCGAGGGCGGGCGGCGACGGCATCGCGAGGCGGGCGGACACGCCATCCTCGAGCGTGCCTTCGAGGCTTGGCATCGCGAGGTCGACGACCGGCACACCACATAGCCCAGCCTCCAGCGGGAGAAGCGAGGGGTTGGTGGAGGAAAGCACGAGAACGATGTCGGCTGAGCTATAGAGCCGGCGGAGGGGTCCCGGTGCCAGGATCCCATGCCTGACGATTTCGAAATCGGCGGGCCAATTAGGTATCGGCCAGCCGGCCATCGAGACCAGGAGCCTGCCGGGACCCAGTCGCTGGTTCAACAGCCGGAGCGACTCGACGCCGAGCTCATAGCACCGTCGGGGGGTCACCGGCCGGGCATAGAAGACGACGTGAGTCCGGCCAGGCTGACGCGGTCCCGGATCGGGGTAGTAGGTTTGCGGATCCGCAGCGAACGGGAAGGGCGATGCGCTGGCGCCCAGCTCCCGAAGGCGCTCGCTCAACCAGGGGCCTGCCGTGATGTGCTGGAATCCAAGCCGGTAGCTGTTCTCGGCGAAGATGCTTTCCGATCCATGGGGATGGAAATAGGGTTCCCAATCCTGCACGACGTAGGCTCGGGCGGCGCAGGCGGTGTCGAGCACCGCCACATAGGCCGACTGCCATGTGGTTGCGAGAACGATGTCGACGTCGCCGAGGCTATCGGTGTCCCAGGTGACGGAGACATCGGCCAAGAAGTCGGAGCGGATGAAAGCTGCCATCTGCTCGCGGCTGCGCCCGGACCTCAACCCTTCAAGAATGGTGACCTCGCTACGGTGGCCGCGCTGCTTCAACTGATCGATGATCCGAAAGAGGTTGAGGTGGCCGCCGGAGCCCCGACCCGGCGCGGGCATGTACCAGCGCAAGGACAGGTTGGTCCGGGAGCCCGCCTGCCTGGCCGGCTTTGGAAGGGAGGCCGGATCAAAAGGATCGACCTCCGAGATCTGCTTCAGGTAATCGAACGGGTAGGACCTGCGGAATGCGATGCGATCTACGAGCTTGCTCCTCGAAACCCGGACGAGGCGTACGAACCCCTCGTTCCGCCAGACGCGTAAAGCCTTCCGAACAATCATCGACGCTAGCGCCGGATCAGGCTCTGCTGCATGGAGAGGCGCCCTCGGAGAGGCGCGGGTATCCGCTCGTAGTTGGATCCGAGGTAGGCGCCGGAACCCCTGGCCAGGTTGTTCTTGACCGCCCGCCCCTGGGCGCGAATCCGCGACCAGCCGGGAGGGAAGACCTGGCGTAGGTAGCGGACGTCATCCTTGCTGGAGCGGGCGACATGACCGAGGGCGCGAACCAGGCTCCGCATCTGTCCCGGGTTTTCCAGGTCGTGATAGACGACGAACTCGTCGTACCAGCGACGAAACCATTCGCGGGCGCGATACGAGTGCGAGTGATAGACCTCGGCGTCCGGCACGTAGGCCTTGGCGAAACCAGCGCGCAGAATGGTCTGCGCCCACCTCTGGTCTTCCGCCATGGCGGTCACCGGGAATGGATGCTTGACCCAGACCGACCGGCGAAGCGCGCTGTTGTTGTTCGAGAAGAAGTCGTACCAGCCCTGGCGCGCTTCGTAGTCAGCCTCCGAGGTTATACGCACGATGCTGACATCTGTCCCGAAGTTGGCGAAATGCCGTTCCAGGTTACGGGCATCGATTGGATCGCAGCCGGGAGAGGGAAGGTGCCGTCCGAAACAACCTGCGACCGTCGAGTCCAGGTCGAAGGGAGCCACGAGGGACGCGAGCCAGTGGCTGGAGGCCGGCCGTGCATCGTGGGTCAAAAAGGCGATGAACTCGCCGCCGGTCTTGGAGACTCCAAGGTTGCGGGTCCCGCCATGGTTGAACTCTGAAGGCGGGATCTGCATCACCCGCACCGGGTACTGTGCCACGGCCTCGAGGGTCCCGTCCTTGCTGCCAGAATCGATGACGAGGGTTTCAAAGCCCGCCGGGTACTCTTGCTCGACCACCGCCTGCAGCACCGGCCGGATAGTCTTGATGGCGTTCTTGGTGGGGATGACGATCGAACAGCGAGGCTCGGTCACAAAAGGCCGCTAGACAGAGATGCCTTGATCGTTGGGCGCCAATGCCCTCGATTCGGGGACCGCGCGGGGGGAAAACGACACACCGAGAGTATACGAATTAGGATGTGCCGGAACGGCGACCCAAAGGCAGTCGGGGCCCTTTTCGTTACAGGAGTGTGAAGAGATTGGGCGCGGAGCCAGGCGACTATTCCGCCGTCTTCCGCGACAGCCAGCTAGCGATCCGAGCCAGCGCAGAGCGGATCGCGGTGGTCGGGCGCTGGGTGGTGCTCGCCGCCGCCGTCATCCTCAACCACTTTGGCAACCGCAACGCGGCGCCCTCGGTCTTCATCGTCGACTCCATCCTCTTCAGCTGGGGTCTGACCAACATGGTTGTCTCGGTGATCCTGGTCCGCGGTTACCGGCCCGGCCGCTGGTTCGGCTTCCTGACGACCGGCATCGACCTGCTGGTTGCCACGAGCATCCTTTACTTTTCGGGTGGCTACGGCGCCCAGACCGACTTCTCCTTGCTCTTCTACCTGCTGATGATTGCCTCCGCCGTCCGGCTCGGCCTGCCCGGCGCGCTTGCCACGGCCGCCGTGGTGGCAGCGCTCTACGTGGTGATCGGAGGCATGACCAGCTTTGCCACCGTCTCACCGCCACCGGGCTTCGTCATCGGCCGCGTCTTTCTCTTTCTGTTCGTTGCCCTGGTTGCCGGCCTCCTGGTAGGAGACGTCCGGGCACGGCTGGACGGGGCGCTCAGGGCTGCGATCGAGCGGGCGACGCAGCTGGACGAAACGCGGCGCCGCGAGGCGCTGGAAAAGGAGCGCGCCGAGCGGCTGCAGGAGATCGACAAGGTTCGCACCGACTTCGTCGCCATGGTGGCGCACGAGTTACAGACGCCACTTGCCAGCATCAAGACGCAGTCGGACACGCTGCTGAACCAGCAGCACCGGCTAGACCAGGAGACACGGGCGGCGCTGGTCGACGGCATCCATCGGAGTGCGGCCAGCCTGGCCGACCTGGTCCAGGATTTCGCCGCCGTGAACCGAATCGAGAACCACCAGTTCACCTACCGCTTCGAGCAGATTGACCTGGCGGAGTTCGTAAGTGACGTGGTCGACCACTTCGGCGTCGATCCGCGCCGGTATCCGATGCGGGTCCGCCTCGAACCGGGTCTTGCCGTGCGGGCCGATCGCCGGCGTTTACAGCAGGCTCTCCTGAACCTGTTGAACAATGCCGTCAAGTACTCTCCGCGGGGCGGCAACATTGCCGTGATCGCCGCGCCGGACAAGGAGGGCCATGCCAAGGTTTCGGTTCACGACGAGGGAATCGGTATCCGCGACGAAGACAGGCCCAAGCTATTCAGTAAGTTCGGCCGCCTTTTCGACAAGCGGGCAATGAACATCGGCGGCTCCGGCCTCGGCCTCTTCATCACGAAGGAGATCGTCGCGGCGCACGGCGGCCAGGTGGGGGTCGAAAGTGAGTGGGGGAAGGGCTCGACCTTCTCGCTGATCCTGCCCCTGATCCGGACCGGCACCGCGCCCGGGGAAGGCGCCGCCAGGGGCGAGCAAGCGTAGCTTCGGCGGATCGACCTTATACTGGGCCGAGCCGAACCGTTGGGGCGTCGCCAAGTGGTAAGGCAGCGGACTTTGGATCCGCTATACGTAGGTTCGAATCCTACCGCCCCAGCCATCGCCTTCAAGGGGCCCTGTGCCGAGCTCCGAAGCGGCCACTAGCAGCGTAGGTTCACTTTCCTGCCCGCGTTGATCTCTTGTGAAAATCAAGCCCAAAAAGGAGGCCCGGCAACTGGCGGTGATAACCGCCAAAGCAGCCGCTCGAGCGCAAACGGGAACGCTGATCGCGCCATTTGAGGCACTCGGGCGCTGGCTCCTCGGACCGATTGGGCGCTTGGCCGATGTCGGGTCGCCCGGAGTATCACCCCTGCGTCAGCCAATTGCCGAGTGGAGGGATCTCCTGTACTCGAATTGCGCGGTTTTTGCGGCAACACTCCTCCTGCTGTGCCTCTGGTCATTCAGCTTTGCCGGTGTTGGTCTCATCGGAACTTGGGTCTCGGGGACTCATCCTGCCGGCCGCCTCTACATCGCGCCATTCACCTTGCTCGGGCTCGCGATCGCTGGCTTGGGTTCGATCTATTCGTTACGAGTCACCCTGACCGTCAACAAGGCCACTCAGGTGATGAAAGAGAGCCGCCAGATGAGGAGCGTGGGCGACACCCCCGTCCAGGGTGACTTGCTGCGAAACCACTTTATCCGCGACTACCACCGCTTGCGCCCTCAATCGTGGGACCTCGTCGCGGCTCTTGCGTTGGGAGTCGTCGCAGGAACGATCGCGTGGTTGGCCAACTGACTCTAATCGACTTCAAGTTGGAGGCGTCCCAACGAAGCCAGTAGGCCATGCCCGAACCTCGAGATGAGAGTTGCGAAACCTGACCAGTCGACCCAGCCATCGCCTTCAGTGGGACAAGTCGCGAGCGTGGCGCGGAGGTGCACTGGCGCTCGTCCGAGTCGGCTTACCTCAGTTTGGGAGTGGCCGGAGTTTTACCACCTTGGCGATTCGATGCTCCAAGCCAAGCTGGACCTCACCGCTGACCGATAGTCCTTCCCTGCAGCGCGTTGCTCCCGCCATCAGGGTTTTGTTAAAGCGCCGGCTTGATGTTCGCGTTGAGATGGAAGACGTTATCAGGGTCGTACTGCGCCTTGATGCGAGCGAGCCGCTCGTACTTTGCCGTGCCATAGGCAGCCTTGACGCGATCCTCCTCGTACTCTGACATGAAGTTCACGTAGCTGCCCACACCTGATGCGTGCGGGCGGAGCGCCTGCCAGAAGGAGCGTACCCAGCTGCGCTCGCCATCGTAGAGTGCCGGATCCGGGCAGACGGCGCTGATGTTGAAGGCGTATCGAGCCTTGCGGCTGCCACCGAAGGCCGTCTCGTCGTCGGGCACCCGGGCGTACCCGTCGCCCAGGAAGAAGACGGGAACGAGCGAGAGCGGCGATGTCTTCTTCGGCAGGTACTCGGTGAAAACCTGGATAGCCCCGTCGGTCAGCTCGTCCAGGTACAGCGCCTTCTCGTACGCCAGGGTCCCCCACGGGTTCGCCTCGTCAAACATCTGCTGGAGCTGCACGTACGGCATCGGCGTAACCAGCTCGAAGAGGGGCGCGACCGCGTCCCGGATGGGCTTGATGGCCCAGGCGTGCTCCTCCGGGGAGCCATAGCCAACGACGATCAGGGCGAACCCCGGAGCGAAGTGGTGTTGCCGGGGAACAAACGGCGCCGGCGGGGCGCTGAGACCGCCGATGAAGCCGCTTGCGTTCTGAGGCAACGTCTTCAGGAAGTCGCGGCTGAAGCGAAGGGCTGCGGACCCTTTGTCGACGCCCCAGAAGAACAGGCCAAGGTTCACGAGCGGGCCAACCTGGTGGAGGCGGTACGCAAACGAGGTCACCACGCCAAAATTGCCGCCGCCACCCCGGATAGCCCAGAAGAGATCTGGATTCTCGTTCGCCGACGCGGTAAGGATCCGGCTGTCAGCCGTAACGACCTGCGCCGACACCAGGTTGTCGCAGCTGAGTCCCGCCTGCGCCGTCAAATGGCCAATGCCGCCGCCCAGCGTCAGCCCGCCGATGCCCGTGCGGCTGATGAATCCGCCCGTCACAGCCAGCCGGTGCGCCTGGGTCGCGGCGTCCACGTCGTGCCAGGTGGCGCCGCCGCCGGCCACCGCTCGGCGAGCCGCCGCGTCGACGTTGACCTGTCGCATCTCGCTGAGGTCGATCATCAGCCCGCCCTCGCAAACCGCGAACCCAGCGAAGTTGTGCCCACCGCCGCGCACAGATATTTCGAGGTCTTGGTCATTGCCGAACTTGATCGCAGCGGCGACCTCGTTAGGCGTTGTGCATCGGGCGATGATGGCGGGGCGCCGATCGATGGCGCCGTTAAAGACCGAGCGCGCTTTGTCGTACTCCGGGTCTTCGGCCGTGATCACCTTGCCGGTGAATGCCGCTCGAAATGCGCCTGCTAACATGCCGAGTGCCTGAGCCATGAATCTCCCCTCCCAATGTGTCGGGTAAATTATGCGCGGTCCGGGTGGGGCGAGTTTATTCGCGATTGGCCACGCCATTCGTTGACCGGTGCGATCTATGCCGGTCAGATCGCGAACAATCGGATGGCCGAGCTCTGCTCTGTGCCAAACATCACAGCGGTCTTGAGGAAGCCTTCCAGCCGTCATGGTCGCCCACGCAGCTCACAACATCGATTCGAGCTTCATTCCTGGAGCTTCAATCGACCCGACGCACCTCGGCCACTTCTCGGCGCGCTGTGCTATGCTGCCGCCCTTGCCAGACCCGACCAATTGACCCAGCCAACACCCAACAGCCACCTAGGCGCGGGGCACTCTTCGAGCGGCGAAACCCTATGCGGCCGAGTCATTGGCGCGCTCAAGGCGGAGGCGCTCCTCAACGAATCGGTGGGGCTGGCTACATCGAGCGCAACTGGCCGCCAGCATTGAAGAGTTCCGGCGCATGGCCGCTGGCAAGCCTCCGACAGAGCTTCCTCAACGGCTCGCGCATGCGGTTGGTCGATCCCGACGTGACCTTGCGCAGCCTGGCATCTGCGTGGCTGCTGAATCGGCCGACCTCGGCGGCCGCCATCACGCACCTCGCCTATGGCTTGGCTTGACCACGCCGGACCGTGATGCGGCCGCGAAGGCGGCCAGACTACTGAATGCCACCGCGGCGAGGATGGCTGGGACCCAACCGGCGCCCACCCGGGCGATAGCAACGCCGATCGCCGTTGGGATGAGCGTGCCCCCCAGCATCGATGCCGGGAACAGCCATGAGGTTGCTCGCGGATAACCAGGATTCAGCGCTGCCAGCCACGCCAGGCCGGTCGGAAAGATGGGGGCGACCGCGAGGCCCGTCGTGATGTACGCGATCGGGGCAGCCATCGGAACGAGCGCTGCGACCAGCGCCACGACCGCGGCCGCCGTCCCCGCCAGAACGATGGTTGGCGCTGGGACGCGCAGGCTGAGGGGCGCGACAAGGAAGCGACCGAGGGCGAGCGCCAACCAGAATCCGGAAGTGAGGGTTGCCGCGGTGCTGGAGGCAAAGCCAAGCGACTGCAGATGGGTCGGCATCCAGCCGGCGATCCCGACTTCCGTCCCCACATAGAGCGCGAAGGCGATCGCGAACGTGGTCACGAGGTTGGAGCGACGCGGTTCGCGAGTTCCATCGCCGGACGGTGGGGTCTTGAGACCTCCGGAGATTCCCTGGACGCCGAGGAGCGCCGCGACGGCGATCGCCGCGGTCCCCGCAAAGAGAACCGGGTAACAGGCACCGGCCCCCGAAACGAGGAGCGGTGCGGCCACGGCCCCGACGCCGTACACGCCATTCACCCCATTCAGCAAGGCGACCTTTGTCGGGTGGACGCTGTAGGCCAGGAGCTGGTTGATGCTCAGGTCAAGCCCGCCGAACCCCAGTCCGATGACCGTGACGGCCGCAAGGAGAAATCGCCAGGATGGCGCCACGGCGACCGCGGCGGACCCGACGGCGAGCAGCCCAAGGGCACCACCGACCAGGATGCGCCCTCGGAGGCGTGCCGCCGCACGCATGGCGACAACAACACCGAGCAACGCCCCCGCGAAATGCGCGGCAAAAACGAGTGCCGCGATCGACAGGCCGACGTCGAACCGCCGCATCAAATAGCTGAGGAGCGGACCGTAGGCGGCGGTCAGGGCTCCCATAAGGAGGAGTGCCACGGCAGCCCCGGCAAGGGCCGGCGGCGATAGGGCGATCCGCTCGTCCTTAACGGTCAACCGTGGGCGGCATCCCGGGGCTCGCGGATCGCGGCCACATCCCGCGGCGTGAGCCGCACCCCGCCAGACGCCAAGCCCCCGCGTCCGCCGATCAGATCCTCGCCGATGAGCGCCAGGTTGACATCGACGGATTCCTCGGTATGGTTCAGCAGGAACAGGATGGAACCGTTGCGGTCTTCGCGCCGAACCGCCTCCACGCCCGCCGGTGCGTTGACCACCGGTGTGACCCCCGCTTCGCTCCAGACCCTTCGCAGCAGTTCGGCCATCGCCGCGGGATCGAGCCTGGTGCCCAGGTAATGGACCTTGCCCTTGCCATAGGCATGCCGAGTCACAGCCGGCTGACCCTCGAGGACGCCAGCCGCGAATCTCGCGATCACGCTGGCCTCGTCCGCCCGCACCAGCTCGGTCCACACGCTGCCCGCACTGGTGGCGCCGTCCGTCCAGCGGACGGTGGCCGTGGCTCCCAGCGGGAGTGGCAGAAAATCCACGACCTCGATCGGGAGCATCTCCTTAAACGGAGCCGGGTACCCGCCGAGCCGCACCTGCTCAGTGGGATCGACGATCCCGCTGAAGAAGGACATCACCAACCGGCCGCCACCGCGGGCGTAGCCGGTGAGATTGCCGGCCGCCTCATCGCCGACCAGGTAGAGATTCGGCACCAGTACGAGTCGATAGCCACTCAAATCGTCCGTCGGCCTGGCGAAGTCAGCGGTCACGTTCGCGTCGTAGAGCGCGCGATAGTACGACTCCAGTTGGTCGATCAGCCGTAATTCGGCGGAGGGCTTCGACGGAAGCTCGAGCGCCCACCAGGACTCCCAATCGAAGACGATGGCGACCGACGCGCGCACTCGGCTGCCGCACACAGCGTCGAGCCGGCTCAGTTCGCCGCCCAATCGCACCACCTCGTGCCAGGTTGAAGACGTTGCGACCGGGCCATGCGGCACGATCGCGCTGTGGAATTTCTCGGCGCCGGCCCGTGACTGACGCCACTGGAAGAACATCACGCCGTCAGACCCGCGGGCCAGCGCCTGGTAGCTCCACAGCCGCATCTGACCCGGCGCCTTCGCCAGGTTGATCGGCCTCCAGTTGACGCGATTGGGCGACTGCTCCATCAGCAACCAGGGTCGCCCTCGTCCAAGCGAGCGCATCAAGTCGCCCGTCATCGCGGCGCGCATCGCCGCGTCGACGTCGCCCGGATCGGGGTAAGCATCGTTGCTGACGATGTCTTCCCGCTGGGCCCAGGTCCAATAATCGAGCGGCTTGAAAAAGCCCATGAAGTTCGTCGTGATGGGAACGTCCGGACTGCGCTCCTTCAGCACCGCGCGCTCGATTTCGAAGCAGGCCAGCAAGGCATCCGAGGAAAATCGAATGAAGTCGAGGAGCTGGCTTGGGTTCGGCCAGGTGGGCGTGCGCCGCGGCGGCAGGATCTCTTCCCACTTCGAATAGCGCTGCGACCAGACGTTGGTGCCCCAGGCGCGGTTCACGTCGTCGATCGTTCGATAGCGTCGCTCCAGCCAGTCCCGAAAGTCGCGCGCCGACTCCTCGCACCAGCATGCCGGCACGTGACAGCCATATTCGTTGCCGATGTGCCACATCGCCAGCGCCGGATGCCGCGCGTACCGCTCGGCGAGCCGTTCAACGAGGCGTCGAGCTGCGGTCCGGTACAGCGGGCTGCTCGGACAGTAGTGCTGCCGCGCGCCCGGCCACAACCGAACGCCGTCGGCGAGCATCGGCAACGTCTCGGGATGCTCGTGGGACAGCCACGGCGGTGGCGACGCCGTCGCGGTCGCGAGATCGACCATGATGCCACCCTGGTGCAGCAGGTCCAGAATCCGGTCGAGCCAGCCAAACTCGTACGTGCTCTTCGTCGGTTCCAGTCCGGACCAGCTGAACACGCCGACGGTAACCAGGTTGACGCCCGCCTCTCGCATCAGCCGGATATCGTCCGGCCAGACCTCCTCGGGCCATTGCTCCGGGTTGTAATCCCCGCCGAAGGCGAGGTGTGGCAGCCGCTCGCCCAGCAGAAAGCTCAACCCTTCGTGGCGCCGAGCGTCAGCCCCCGAATGAACTGCCGCTGGAGCGCGATGAACACCAGCACCGTCGGAATCGCGACCAGTACCGCCCCCGCAGCCAGCAGGTTGTTGTTGATGAAGAACTCGGACTTCAGGTTGTTCAGCGCGCTCGTGATCGGCCGCTTGGCCCCGCTTTCCATGAGGACAAGCGCCCAGAAGAAATCGTTGTAGATCCACGTGAAGAGCAGGGTTGCGAGCGCGGCCAGCGCCGGGCGACAGAGGGGGACGATCACATTCCACCAGATCCGGAAAACCGACGCCCCGTCCACCAGGGCCGAGTCGATAATTTCCTGCGAGAGCGTGCGCATGTAGCTACTCAGCACGAAGATGCTAAACCCCAGCTGAAAGACAACGTGGATCAGGATGATGCCCAGGAACTGGTCGTAGAGCAGCAGGCCATTGTCGCTCACCCCCAGCGGCACATGGATCCATTGATACATCCAGTAGAGCGGAACGATGATGACCTGCGGTGGCAGGAGGTTTCCGGCCGTAAACATCAGCAGGACAGAAAGATTGAACTTCCAGGTAAACCGGGACACGCCGAATGCCACCATCGAGGCGACGAGCAGGGTAAGGATCACGCCAGGGATGCTGACGATCAGGGTGTTGAGGTAGTAGTGGGGCAGCTCGGCCTGGTTCCAGGCGTTGACATAGTTGTCAAAGTTGAGCGTTCCCGGGAGCGACACGAAGCCATGGCGAATGGTGTCGCTGATCGGCCGTAACGACGTGTACACCGCCCAGAGAAGCGGGAAGAGCCAGAGGGCGCACATCGCGATCAGAAATGTGTGCAGGCCGATCCTGGACGGGGGCAGCCCACGGCGCCGGGCTGGCTGCACGGCCACGCTCATTACCGCGACTCCAGCGACACGCGTGTAAGGTAAAAGATGATCGGCACCAACGAAATCACCAACAGGACGGTTGCGATGGCGGAGCCGAATCCGATCAGGTTGGCCTCGCTGATGCTGTTGTTCGTGATCAGGGTGGAGAGCAACTCGAGGCCATTGGTGCCGTGGTTGATGATGTACGCGATGTCAAAGGCGCGCAGGGATTCAATGATGGTGACGACGACGATCACGACATTGATCGGCGCCATCGCAGGGAAGACCACGCGGAGGAAGGTTTGCGTCGCATTCGCCCCGTCGATCGCCGCCGCCTCGCGCAGGGTGGGGTCGACGCTCTTCAGTCCAGCGAGATAAAGGATCATGATGTAGCCGACCTGCCGCCAGCTGGCCGCCACCAGAACCGCCCAGAGGTTGATTTTGGGGTTGCCCAGCCAGTCGACCCCCAGATTGTGTCCTGTCAGGGCAAAGGCACTATTGATAAAGCCATCACTGGGCGAGAACTGCAGCGTCCAGATGAAGCCGACCACGGCCAGCGAGAGCACCACCGGGAGGAAGAAAACAGTCTGGTAAATGCGCGAGCCGCGGATCTCGCGATCGAGCAGCACGGCCATCAGGATGCCGAGGGGGGTCGCGATGAGAAGGAAGAATCCCAGCCAGATCAAGTTGTGCTCGAGGGCCGGCCAGAAATAGATGTAACCGGTGAAGAGGAATTTGTAATTGCGGAACCCGATGAGGTTGTGGGCGGTGATCGGCCCGACGCCCCTCCAGTTGGTGAATGAAAGCAAGACGGAGGCCAGCGTCGGCACCCAGATCAGCACCAGGTCGAACGCAATCGGAAGGCCCAGCATCAGCGCCAGCACCAGCTTGTCTTTCCGCGTGATCAGGCTGAAACGGCGTGGCTGGCGCGCTAACGCGATATCAGTGGTCGCCGAGTCCACTTAGACCAGGCTCACGACTCTGGCGGGAGCGAATCCCAGAACTGCTGCATCTGGCTCTGGAGGCCAGCGGTATCCTGCGTGGGATTGGCGAGGAAGCGCTGCAAGAAACCTTGCATGCCATTGGCCCCGGCAAAATCGGGCCGCGAGTCCCGATCGAAGAACTGCGTGATCTTTTTTGCTGATCCCACGATCTGGGCCGCCTTCTTCTGCAGAGCACTGTAGCTGCTGGTATCGACGTCCTTGGCAGTCGGGATGAAGCCCGCGGCCTCCTTGAACATCAGCAGTTGGGTCGAACCCTGGCCATAGAACTGCAGCCATTGCTTTGCCTGTGCCCTGTCGTTGCTCAGCGTGGGTGACTTAGCGCTCATCATCACGATGTCGATTGGCGCATCCAGTGCCTTCTCGGCATCGTACTGGGTTCCCAGGTCCGGGAAGGGAAAGAAGTCGAGGTCGGCGATATCCGTCGGGTCATTCGTGGCTGAGAACTCCTGCGAGATGAACAAACCGAACATCATCATGCCGGACTGCTTGCGCAGCAGCGTGTCGGCGCCCTGCTGCCAGGTGAGCCCGGCAAAGCCGGGCGTGTAGTACGGGACGATCTCTGCCCATTTTTTGAAGACGTTGGTCACCTTCGAGTCGGTCCATTTTTCTTTGCCGGTCAGGAGGCGAATGTGGAAGTCGTAGCCGTTCAGCCGCAGGTTCAGGATGTCGAAGGTGCCCTGCGCGGGCCAGCCATCCTTGTCAGCAAACGCGATTGGCGTCAGCCCGGCGCTCTTCATCTTGGAGGCGACCGATTTGAAGTCATCCCAATTGGTGGGAATGTTCCAGTTGTGCTGCTGGAAGACGCTCTTGCGGTAGAAGACCGCCCATGGATAGTAGTCGACCGGGATCCCGTAGACTTTGCCGTCGTCGCCGGTGACCGCGGTGGCGAACGCCGAGGTGTAGTGGTCCTTGACGTTGTTCCACACGTCATCGATCGCTGTCGCCAGCCCCTGGTTGGCGAAGAACCGCATCCGGTGTCCGGAAAACCAGGTGAAGACGTCCTGCGGGGTGCCCTGCAGGTACGACGTGATCTGGTCCTGGAACGTATTGTGGTCGACCGTGTTCAGCTTGACCTGCGTGCCGGTCGCCCTGGTGAAGGCGGCGTTGATCGCCTGGATTCCTTTGAGCTCAGCTGGGTCGGAATGGTTCGAGCCGACCGTGACCGTTCCTCCCGAGGCGGATGTCGAGGCGGTGTTCGACGTGCCACACGCCGCCAGGAAAGCGGCTGCCGCTGCCGCGCTCCCACCCAGCTTGAGGACTTCACGTCGCGACAAACTACTCGGGAGTAACGGAACCGGAATGCCGACCTCGCTCGGGGATGGCGAGCGCCGGGAATTCGGTGTATTGCTCATAGGGCCCTTCCTCCTCTCCAACCCGTTCATGGTCCCGACCAGAACGATCCCGTTGACGATTCGATCACTAAAAGCCAACCGATCGATCTTGTCAAGAGTCGTCTGCTGCCTGATTCGGGGTCTCCTGCACTTTCCGTGGGTAAGGGCAGTCCTCGCGTGGCTTCAAAACTAGGCGCCAACCGTCCGCAGACGTCTGGAAGGCGATGCTAATCGGGGGACCGAGCTCGGGGTCAAGCGGCCCGGCGCCAGCGGTAAGCGCGGCCACTAAGTAGGCGCCGAAGTAATCCTCGAAAGTGAAGCCGCCGCCGCTGGTGTTCGTTACGGGAGGCGCTTTCAGCTTGGCGATAAGTTTGCCCCTGGCCCCATACGCAGCACTGCCGGTGTTGGTACCCGCCATGGGTGACCGGGCCAAACTTATTGGCGGTGCGTGGGTTCGACTGATGCCGGGCCCTTAGTTGCCGTCGACGCACTTGCCTCTGCCTAAGACGATCAAAGAGGCGTTTGTATAGCAGTCAAGCAGTCCCGGCGGCTTTGCCTACCATGCGGCCAACAAGTCGGAGGTTGTGTTCGGCCATCTCGCCGGCCAACCAATCACGTGGACGTTCACCGCAGGGACGTGGCGTAGAGCTTCCGAGGCAGGGACGACCAGTTTGAATTTCAGCCTTGGCGCTGATGAGGCGCACGGCACACTCGTTCTGCTCGGCGAGCAGGGCGACACCTGGACCTGGGAAGACAACACCTGGACGCTGCAGCATCCCAGCGTGTTTCCACCTCAAAGGGGCTATGCCGCCGCGGCCTTCGATCCCGTTGACAAGCTCACGCTTTCTTCGGGGGGGGTCACCCGAGAAGAAGGCCTGAATCAGGGGAGCTTCTTCGGCGACTTGTGGGGATGGGACGAAAGCAACTGGGGAAACCCCTCCTCCCACTGATCGGTCTTCACTGAAGAAGCATCCGCTCTACCGAGAGCGCAAGCGACTTGCCGAGAAGAGCCAGCTGTGTTGCTAACTCTGACCAATTGGCCCAGCCATCGCCTTCAAAGTTACGGGGTTCGGCGACCTCAAGTTGTTCGGCAACCTCGTTGCGGCATTTGGTCACTCGTAGAGCTTGGCAGCCAGAAGGATCGTACCGATCATCCCCGTTAGGGTCCGCGCGGCCTCTCGGTACCGTGATTCTTGGCCTTACACTGGCAACGTGGCAGAGCCTCCGAAGCTCCAGCTAGCGCGCCAGCAGCTCGCCCGTGTCCAAGTCGCGAGCCATGACCCGGTTGATTGGTCGGACCTGGCACTTTATGCCTTCTATGCCCTCGAGAATGCCGTTGTAGCGGCAGCCGATCATTTTGCGGTCCCGTGGCAGACTACCCACCCAAGTAAGGTTGCTGTTGCCCGCGAACTCCATGCGAAACATGGTCTTCCGGATGCCTCGGCGCTTTTAACAACGTTGAACACGCTTCGGAAGAGTGAAGCGTATGGCGAGACGCCGTCGCCTCACTCTACGACCGCGGAGGATGTCGCGACGGAAGTAGAACAATTTGTCGATGCCGTTGCAGCTCTCTTCTGAGGCCATGAATGGCAAGTAGTGATTCCGCTCGGGTGATCGACTCCCTCGCTGAGCGCAAATATCTGCGCGGCCTCCTTTGGTCAACCCCGCCTAGCAGTCCGGTCATTCTCATGGGTTCATGGGCTAGGGGCACCGCCAACGCACGTTGGAGCGACATTGACGTTCTTGTTATGGGAGAGCATGATGGACCACTTCCACCCCCTCGAATCCAACTGATTACGATCGCGCGTGACGAGCTTGGTCGTCGAGTCCGCTCAGGCGACGATTTCGCTCAGTGGGCCTTGCGCTTTGGAGTACCGCTGGCGGGTCGTCGTGTATGGGACGAACTGCGAAAACAACTGTTGTCCGACGCTCCTTGGCCAAAAGCAGCATCGCAACTCAAACAGGCGCGGAAGAAACTCACGACCGCTAGCGATCTCTTTGAAATGGGTGATGTGCCTGCAGCTGAGGAAGAGATTAGGTTCGCCTTGTCGCACCTGGCGAGAGCCGAGTTGCTCAGCCAGCGAATCTTCCCTTTGTCTCGCCAGGAGTTACCGCTCCAGTTGCATGAGGTCGGGCAGACGAGGCTCGCCGAGATGATGGCACGAGCAAATTCGGATACTCCCATGAGCAAGTCTGCGCTGAGCGCCGCTATATCCAGCGTTGACCAGATCCTGAGCGGTCTAGAGGCACCTGGACGCAAGGCCATACCGTAAATACCCCCAGCCGTCACTGAGGTCATCGATGACGTCCGCCGAAGGAAGGTGAGAGGCGACTCAATGATGGCAAGAACTCATGGCCAACGAGGCGGAGGGCAGTTGCCAAACCTGACCAGTTGGCCCCAGCCATCGCCTTCAACTCGGCGGCGGCCGGTCGGGGCGAGCGTGGAGCCGTCATGGGGGCGGTGATCGAGCACAGCATGCAGTCGGAAAAGATGACCGAATGGCCACGCCTCATAACGCTGCAACTCAGCGGCTGGATGAGGCGTCGGCGGCCCTGGACATAGCGAGATCCCTCAATCCAGCCGCAAAACGGCAACCAGCAGAAGAATGTGAAATTAGCCGCGGGACGGCGGCGGCTGGCGATGATGAGGACGATCCCGGAGATCGCGGACCGGCACGACCAGGGCCATCGTCCAAGGCTGTAAGCCCCTCACGGCGACACCACCCGGAAGAGCGCTTCGCCGCCGTCTTTGCGCGCCAGCTGCAAGCGCGGATCGCTGAGCAACCGCTCGACGCTTGACGGATCGCCGGCGAGCACGTAATCGATTCGGTTTGCCTGAAGGAAGGCGTCCCGCCGTGCGGCATCCCACTGCTCGAAGAACGCCAGCGCGGAAGCGGCCTTGGCCGCCACGTCCACGGTCTGATCCGGGTGACCGACGTAGGCGCGGGCATCGGTCTGCGCCGGCACGAAGACGCCATCCAGGTAGGTGGTAAGGACCACGTCCCTGGAACTGCTGTGCGGGGCCAGCCAGCGCAGCAAACCCGCCTCGCCGCTGCGCTCGTACTCGGCGTTCGGATCCAGGCCCGCCAGGGCGATCCCAAAGGGCTGAACCAAGCTGAAGAGGCCAAACAGGCTGGACGAGGCCAGCACGAGCGCCAGCACTCGGCGCCGCCCCGGGCCCCGCCGGATCCGCCTCAGCAGCGGCACGAGTCCAGCGGCAGCCACGATGCCGAATGGCACCGAGCTGATGAGGTAGCTGCGTCCCAGCACCGACCGCATGACCGGGATGAACATGAAGGCAGTCATGATGACAATCCAGGCGGCCGGGAGCAGCAGGTCGCCACGGATGCGTCGAAAGACGAGCGCGCCTACGATCAGCGCGCTTGCCACCAGGTGCGAGAGGACCACGAAGCCGATCGGGTCGCCGACGTCGAAGTGGAAGGGAACCTGGGCGGTCGCGCCCACCCCGATAAAGGCCGTCGGCATACTGGCCTGTGCCCACGCCAGGTAGACGAGGTAAGGCGCCGTGACGATGGCAGCGCCGGCGGCAAAGAAGAGTCCGCGCCGCTGGCGGCGGAGGATGGCCCAGGCCACGATGGTGGAAAGTGCAAGGGCGCAAAGCTGAGGGTAAATCAGCTCCAGTCCGAGGGCGGCGCCGAGGCCGCCAGCGTACAGGCTCGGGCGCGGGTTGCGCGTCCAGCGAAGGCAGGCGGTGAAGATCCAGCAGAGAAGGGCACCTGCCCAGGCGAGGTGCGGAGCCATGGCAATCACGTCGGCGACGCTTGTGCCCGAGACAAGAGCCTCCGTTGGTCGCAGCCCGACCGGTCCCAGGTGCAAGCCTGTCCCCAGCAACACGCCGACTCCCCCGCCAAGCGTCGCCAGGATCATCGCCCACCGTCTGACCGATCG
>Ga0207416_1001471_pt1 | contig 30928 bp, 31 predicted proteins | sample PaiPotPPM11metaG_FD_184107 | JGI IMG/M metagenome (GOLD analysis project Ga0207416, IMG submission 184107) | Iron sulfur acid spring bacterial and archeal communities from Banff, Canada, to study Microbial Dark Matter (Phase II) - Paint Pots PPM... ... | reverse complement strand
CGCCCTGATCGGAGTCGAGGCCTTTGCGCTGCTCTTCCTGCTCGCTCAACCCGCCTTCCTTCCCCGCCAGGTCCGAATCAGCGGACTCTCCCATGTCAGAGAGGCCGAGGTGCGGCAGGCGCTCGCGCTGCCCCACGACCGCAATATCTTCTTTCTCAGCCAGGCGGGGCTGGAACGTCGAGTCGAGGCGCTGCCCTGGGTGCGCACCGCCGGCGTAACGGTTGCACTGCCGGGCCAGGTCACCGTCCGGGTTTCCGAATGGCAGCCGAACGCCGTGCTGCAGGTGGGGGAGGCGACATACTATGTCAACGACCGTGGCGTCGTGCTCGACCCTGCTCCGGAGGCGAGGGGATTGACCGTCATCGACCGGCCGGACCTGGGGCGCGTGCGCTCCGGTGACCAGGTGATCGCGCCAGACCTCTTGACCATGGTGCGCCAGATGCAGGCAGCCTTTCCCGCAGCCTTCGCCGTTTCGCTCACGGCCTTTGAGCTGGACCAACGAGACGTCCTGACCGCGCATACCGACCGCGGCTGGGCGATCATCTTCGGTGAGATGACCACGCCGGAGCAGCGTGCCAGTCTCGAGCCCAAGCTAGCGGCGCTTCGAGCCCTCCAGACACGTCTTGATTTCGGTTCGGCGCCGATCAGCTACATAAACCTGATGAACCCGGGCGCGCCCGCGGTTCAGATGCTGGCCCGGGCACGGTGAGACTCCCGGCCGGCGGCTCGCGCGAGGCGCTCTGGCTGGTCGGCGCGGTGGTGGTCTTCGCCGTCCTCGGAATTTTTCTCGGACTCAACGCTCCGGTCCAGATCCCGCCCGGCTACGCGCGCTACTCGGCGGTGATGATCCTGGCGGCGCTGGATTCGATCCTGGGCGCGGTCAAGGCCTGGCTGAACGGCAACTTCGAGAACAAGGTCTTCATCTCCGGCTTGCTCGTGAACTCGATTGTGGCCGGCGGGCTGACCTACTTGGGCGACAAGCTGGGGGTGGAGCTCTACTTCGCCGCGATCGTCGCCTTCGGCGTCCGCATCTTCGACAACTTAGCTGTTATTCGCCGCCATATCCTGTAAGGCCCCTATTCGAGGTAACTGACACGGGCGCATGCGCCGGCCCGGTGTCCTCGCGCGGGCCCCTCGCCGCCGCAGGAGCGGCAGGCTCGGGTTGCCCTGGCGAGGACGGCCGGTGCGCGCCCTAAGCTAAAGCCGCGGCCTGCGGCCGCGGGGGCGCCAAACTTGTGTTGTTGTTGGCGCCCAGCCACCGTATAATGTGGTTTCAAGCGTTCCAGCCCACGTTCCAGGAAAGGTTTTTGCCCCGATCTAAATACGTCACAGCTCTCGATATCGGCACAACCAAGATTTGCTGCGTGGTCGGCGAGCCGACCGAGCGCGGTATCAACATCCTGGGCGTCGGGGAAGCTCCCTCTGACGGCCTGCGACGGGGCGCGGTCGTCAACATGGAGAAAACCGTCAAGGGGATCACCCAGGCGGTCGAGGCGGCCCAGCGGATGTGCGGCCACAGGATCGAATCGGCCTACGTCGGACTGGCCGGTACCCACGTACTCAGCCAGAACAGCCGCGGCGTGATCGCGGTCGCCCGGTCGGATCGGGAAATCGGGCACGAAGATGTGACACGCGTCATCGACGCCGCCCGCGCCGTCTCGGTCCCAAACGACAGGGAGATCATCCACGTGGTGCCGCGTGGGTACGTCGTGGACGGGCAGGAGGGCGTCAAAGACGCCGTCGGCATGTCGGGGGCCCGTCTCGAGGTGGAGACGCACATCATTACCGGCTCGCTTACCGCGGTCCAGAACGTGGTCAAGTGCGTTCACCAGGCGGGCTTGAGCGTGGAGGACCTCGTGGTCCAGGTGCTGGCGTCGGCTGAGGCCGTAGTCAACGACAACGAGCTCGAGCTTGGCGTGGCGGTGGTCGACATCGGCGGGGGTACCACCGACGTCGCCCTCTTCACCGATGGCAGTGTCACGCACACGGCCGTGCTTCCGGTGGGGGCCGCCCACGTGACCAATGATGTCGCAATCGGTCTGCGGACGACGCTGACCGAGGCCGAGATGCTGAAGGTCAACTACGGCCACGCGATTCCATCCTGCATCCCGCGTGAGGAGATGGTCGAGCTTCACCAGATCGGCCAGGACAGGGTCCAGGTGGTTCCCAGGCGTCACCTCGCGGAGATCATCGCGCCTCGCGCGAGGGAGATCCTGGACATGATCCGGCTGGAGATGCGACGTGGTGGGCACGACGGCTTCCTGCCGGCGGGTGTCGTCTTTACCGGCGGCGGCTGCCGGTTGCTCGGTTTCACCGAGGCTGCGCAATCGGTTCTGGACCTGCCGGTGCGGATCGGGGCACCGGCTCAATTCAGTGGCATGACGGACCAGGTCACGGGCCCGGCCTACGCGACGGCTATAGGCCTGTTGCGTTGGGGCACCAAACTTCGGCATCAGCAGAACGGACACGTCCCCGCCGGGGCCGGCGTTTCCGCCGCCTACTCGCGCACGGTTCGCTGGCTCCGGGATTTCTTTTAGGAAGGAGGCCGTTATGGACATGGACGACCAGTTGCGATTGAAGGGCCTGTCTTCCCAACGACCGGCCAACTCGATGAATTACTCCGGAGGCCAGGACTTGAGGCCGCCGGCGGAGCGGTTCGTAAGGGCGCGCCTCGAGCGCGACAAGGAGGATGGAAGAATGCGCGAGACCGACCGCACGCTCGAAGGGAATGCACGGATCAAGGTAGTCGGCATTGGCGGCGGCGGCAGCAACGCGGTGAACCGGATGATCCGCTCCAAGCTTCGCGGCGTGGAGTTCATCGCGATCAATACCGACCTCCAGGCGCTGGCTCATTCGGAAGCGCAGATCAAGATGAACATCGGCAAGAAGCTGACCCGCGGCCTCGGCGCAGGCGGCAACCCGACCATCGGCCGCGAGGCCGCCGAGGAGAGCCAGCAGGAACTTTCCGAACTGCTCACCGGCGCCGACATGGTCTTCCTCACGGCCGGCATGGGCGGTGGCACCGGATCCGGCGCGGCGCCGGTGGTGGCGGAGATCGCCCGCAACAACGGCGCGCTGACCATCGGAGTGGTGACCAAGCCCTTCACGTTCGAGGGCACCCGCCGCCGCGCGATTGCGGAGGAATCCGCGACAGCCCTTCGCGAAAAGGTCGACACGCTGATCATCATTCCCAACCAGCGTCTCCTCGACGTGACCGACAAGAAGGTTCCTTTCACCGAAGCGCTCAAGATCGCCGATGACGTCTTGCGCCAGGGCGTGCAGGGCATCTCCGACCTGATCGTCCAGCCGGGCCTGATCAACCTCGATTTCGCCGACGTCAAGGCAGTGATGTCCGGCCAGGGCGCGGCCCTGATGGGCATCGGCTTCGGTAGCGGCGACCAGCGGGCCGCGGATGCTGCTCGCGACGCCGTCGCCAGCCCCTTGCTGGAGACCTCGATCGATGGCGCCCGGGGGATCCTCTTCAACATTACGGGCGGCACGGATCTGACCCTGCACGAGGTCAACGAGGCGGCGGAGATTGTCCGCGCGGCAGCCGACAAAGACGCCAACATCATCTTCGGCACGGTCATCGACGAGAAGATGTCCGGCGAAATCAAGATCACCGTCGTCGCCACCGGATTCGTCAACGGGACTGAGACCGGCCGGGAGATGGAGGAGCAGTACACGCGTCCCGCCCCCGTCGAGGAAGTGCCCGCGTACAAAGGTTTCGACCCGGCCAACCTCGATATCCCTGCTTTTCTTCGCGGTCGCCGCTAACCTGCGCAAGGGGCGCCCCCTTCCCGCCCCTTGCGTCCTTATCTCGAGGAAAATTCCCTATAAAACGGTCGGGCTGCGCTTTGGCGCAGACCGACACGCGCCGCAGGCGAGCTTTAGCGTAGGGCGCGCAGTTGCCCGTCCAAGCGAGGGCAACCCGAGCCGTGCCGCTTCTGCGGCCGCGAGGGGCCCGGCGAGGACACCGGGGCGACTGCATGCGCCCGTGTTAAGTCAGCTTGGTAGCGGGCGAGCCCACTATATGTGGGATACTGAGTTGCAGTGAAGTGTCCATATTGTGGTCACGACGACCTTAAGGTCGTCGATTCGCGGGACTCGGATACCGGGGAGTCGATTCGGCGTCGACGGGAGTGTCTCGAATGCACCAAGCGCTTCACCACCTACGAGCGGATCGAGGCCGTCCCCCTCTACGTCATGAAGAAGGACGGGCGCCGGGAGGACTTCGACCGGCAGAAGCTGTTCTCCGGCCTGATGAAGGCCACCACCAAGCGGGAAATCTCGCCCAGCGCAGTCGAACGGGTGGTCGACGAGATCGAGGCCGAGCTTCGGACCCGCGGCAAGGTGGAGATCCCATCGCGCGAGGTCGGTGAGCTGGTCATGGACAAACTCAAGGCCCTCGACGAGGTGGCTTACATACGATTCGCCTCCGTCTATCGGTCGTTCATGGACCTCCAGGAGGTCAAGCATGAGATCGATCAGCTGCTGAGCCGAGAAAAGCGAGGCTGAGCAATCGCCGCCCTCGAGCTGGCGACCGTCGTTTCGGAGGCTAGCTTTCCGGTCCGTCACGGTTTCACCACGACCGCGCTCGGCTCCATGGGTCTCTCCGGCGCGACGGATGGGGAGGCGGTCATGCAGAGACGCGAGGAGTTCGCCCGGCAGCTTGGCTTCGACCTGGGGCGGGCGGTCTTCACGGTGCAGGAGCACGCTGCCCGCGTCCACGCATTCAAGAAAGCCAGCCCGCAGGGTGGCCAATGCGTTCTCGAAACCGACGCGCTCACGACAGACGTTCCAGGGCAGGCTTTGATCACCTATCATGCCGACTGCTTCCCGATCCTGTTTCTGGATGGAAGTCGCGGAGTCGCGGGCGCTGCCCATGCCGGATGGCGTGGTTGCCTCAACGGCGTCGCGATACAAACGTTGCAGGCAATGCACCTCGCCTACGGCAGCAGTCCCGAGGCAATGGAGGTGCTGATCGGTCCCGGAATCTGCGGCCGCTGTTACCAGGTGGGCAGAGATGTGGCTGACAAATTCGTAAAGCGCTACGGGCGTCAGTCCCGGTACCTGCGCACGACCGGTCAGGATGATCGCCTCGACCTCGAGGCGTTGATCCGGCTCCAACTCGAGGACGAGGGCGTGCCATCTTCTTCGATCACCGCTACCGGCTGGTGCACCATGGAGGACTCCCGCTGGTTCTCCCACCGCGCTGGTCGCGCCGGCCGATTCCTGGCAGCCATCGTCGCCCCCTGATGGATCGGTCGCCCGTGATGGCGAACCTGGCGCGAATCAATTCCGCGATCGCCGCTGCCGCGGATCGCTCGGGTCGCGACCCCGCGGGCATCACCCTGTTGGCGGTGAGCAAGGGCATGCCGTCGGAACGGGTCAGAGAGGCGATGGCTGCCGGACTGAAGGTCTTTGGTGAGAATCGGATCCAGGAAGCTCTGCCCAAGATCGAGGAGGTCGGCCTGGGCGAGGTCTCATGGCACCTGATCGGCCACCTGCAGCGCAACAAGGTCAAGTTTGTCGAAGGCCACTTCGACATGCTCCAGTCGGTCGACAGCCTCGAACTGGTGAAAAGTCTGGAGGCCAGGATCAGCCGACCTCTGGACACCCTCATCGAGGTCAACGTGGCGGCGGAGCCACAGAAGACAGGCGCGCTCAGCTCAGCGGTTTTGGAGATCGCCACAGCCACCCTCCGGTCGTCCAGGTTGCGGCTCCGTGGGCTGATGACGATCGCGCCCCAATCGCCGGATCCCGAGCTGGCACGTCCCGTTTTCCGGGGCCTGGCGTCGCTCAGACAAGATCTGGCCGAGCGCCTCGAGGTCGATCTGCCGGTGCTTTCGATGGGCATGACCGACGACTACGCAGTCGCGATCGAGGAGGGGAGCACCATGCTACGATTGGGCCGCGCGCTCTTTGGCTCGCGCTGAATCAAGTGCAGACCGTCATCAGCTACCTGCACACATTTGCCCAGGTCCTGGTCTACCTCTATATCTGCGCTATCGTTGCGCGTGCCGCCGCCTCCTGGTTCGTGCGCGATTTCCGGAGCGCGGTGATGAGCTTCCTGGTCGATGTCACGGAGCCGGTGCTGGCGCCGCTCCGCCGCATCATTCCAACCGGGATGGGGGTTGATTTCTCGCCGATGATCGCCATTGTCGCGCTCTACGTGCTGGGACAGTTCCTCGCCTGATTCGCACCAACTAGAATTGGCGACCATGTTCAAGGAGGTGTCGACACGTGCCAACTTTCCGGAGCTGGAGGCCGATGTTCTACGGTTCTGGAAAGAGCAGGACATCTTCCACCGTAGCCTGAAGCAGCGCGAAGGACGGCCGCCCTTTGTTTTTTACGAAGGGCCTCCGACCGCAAACAACCTGCCAGGGATCCATCACCTCCTGGCCAGGGCGCTCAAGGACCTCTTCCCCCGCTACAAGACCATGCGCGGCTTCTACGTGGACCGCAAGGCCGGATGGGACACGCACGGTCTTCCGGTCGAGATCGAGGTGGAGAAGCAACTCAAGTTCACCGGCAAGCAGGACATCGAAAAGTACGGCGTCGAAGCCTTCAACAAGCTCTGCCGGGAAAGCGTCTTCAAGTACATCCATCAGTTCGGCGAGGTGACCGAACGGATGGGCTACTGGGTCGACCTGGACCAGGCCTACCGCACCCTTGACACCTCCTACATGGAGAGCGTCTGGTGGATCCTGAAACAGATCTGGGACAGGAAGCTGCTTGTCCAGGGATTCAAGGTCGTTCCCTACTGCCCTCGTGACCAGACCCCGCTTTCGAGCCATGAGCTGGCCCAGGGATACCTGGACGACATCGAAGATCCGTCGGTCTACGTGAAGTTCGAGCTCGAAGATGAGCCGGGAACCTACCTCCTGGCCTGGACCACTACGCCCTGGACGTTACCGGGAAACGTCGCCCTCGCGGTTGGATTGGATATCCCGTACGTCCGTGTTCGGCAGGGTCAGGACCGCCTCATCCTGGCGAAGGCGCGATTGTCGGTGCTGGATGCGCCCTACGAGGTCGAGGCGGAGGTCGATGCCCGCAGCCTACTCGGCAAGCGCTACAAGCCTCTTTATCGGTATCTCATGCCTGACAAGCCGGCCTTCTTCGTCGTCGATGCCGATTTCGTCTCGGTGGAGGATGGGACCGGCATCGTCCACACCGCGGCAGCTTATGGCGTCGACGACCTGGAACTCTGTCTCAAGAAGGGGATTCCGGTGCGGCACGTGGTCGACCTGCAGGGAAAGTTCCGTCTTGAAGTCGAGCCCTTCGCCGGGATCTTCGTCAAGAAGGCGGATCCGCTCATCATCGAGGACCTGAAGAGCCGCGGCTTGATGTACCGCGCGGAGACGATCCGGCATACCTATCCGTTTTGCTGGCGCTGCGGCACGCCCCTGCTTTATTACGCCCTCACCTCCTGGTTCATCAAGACAACTGCCGTCAAGGATCAACTGATCAGGAATAACGCGCAGATCAACTGGGTGCCCGCATTCGTGGGTGCGGGTCGGATGGGAAACTGGCTCGAGACGCTGGTGGACTGGTCGCTCTCTCGCTGGCGCTACTGGGGCACGCCATTACCGGTCTGGGTATGCGAGGACTGCGGAGAGCAGCGTTGTGTGGGCTCGGTGGCCGAACTCGGGTTGACCTTGCAGGACGACCTGCACCGCCCGTACATCGACCGCGTGACCCTGACATGCGAGAAATGCGGCAAGACGATGCGGCGGGTGCCCGACCTGATCGACGTCTGGTTCGATTCGGGCAGTATGCCGGTCGCCCAGTATCACTACCCGTTCGAGAACAAGGAGCTGTTCGCGGAGCGCTTCCCGGCCGACTACATCGCCGAGGGGCTGGACCAGACCCGTGGCTGGTTTTTCAGTTTGCTCGCGATCGGAACCATCCTCTTCGACCAGCCCGCCTTCAAGAACGTGATCGTCAACGGCACCGTGCTGGACAAGCAGGGTCGGAAGATGAGCAAGTCGCTGAAGAACTCGGTCGACCCGCTCGAGGTAATGAGCAAGTTCGGCGCCGACGCCACCCGCTGGTATTTCTTCTCCGCTGTCGCGATCGGCAACGACTACCGCTTCGACCTCTTGGCGGTCCAGGACGTTGTGCGTCGCTTCCTTCTCATCCTCTGGAACACCTACGGGTTCTTCGCCAACTACGCGCGCCTGGACGGCTTCCAACCCGAGGCGGAGTCCGTCCCGGTATCGGAGCGAGCGTCGCTGGACCGCTGGCTGCTCGCCGAGCTCGGAGCCACGATTGCCGACGTCGAGAGGGCACTCGACGCCTATGACCCGCCGACCGCCGCCCGCCGGCTGGAGGGTTTCGTACTGGATCTTTCGACCTGGTACGTGCGCCGCTCGAGACGGCGATTCTGGAAATCCGAATCGGACACCGACAAGAAGAGCGCCTACCAGACGCTCTACCTGGTGCTCGTACGGCTGACTCAGCTGCTCGCGCCCTTCATGCCCTTTGTTTCAGAAACCATCTACGCCAACCTGGCTGCAGGGAAGCGAGGCATGCCCGACAGCGTGCATCTCACGGACTGGCCTGCTGTTCCTTCGGATTGGTCGGATGACGATCTGCGCCAGGAGATGGCGACGGTCCGGCGGCTCGTCGCCAACGGGCTGGCTGCCCGGAACGCCGCGGGTATCAAGGTGCGGCAGCCGCTTCGGGCGGTGCAGATCGCCGACCGGCCCCTGCGCCCAGACCTGGAGGGCATCCTGCTGGAGGAGCTGAACATCAAGCGGGCGACTTACGCCGGCGAGGGCGGAGCGCTGACGCTCGACACCGAGATCGATGAGGAGCTGAAACTTGAGGGGCTGGCCCGGGACCTGGTCCGGAAGATCCAGGAGCTGCGCAAGCAGTCGGGTTTCTCGGTGGACGATCGCATCCGGTTGACATATGACGGCGACGGCCCGCTGGTGGCCGCGATCGAGAGGTGGCGTGATTTCATCGCCACCGAGGTCCTGGCCCTCTCCATAACGCGCGGTCCGGCGCTGGACTCGGCCTCGACGGAGACGCTGCGCATCGAGCAGCATGAGCTGACGGTGAGCGTGGCCCGGGTGGCGCAGGCTGGGTAAGGCCGGTCGGTACGCCGTCCTGCCGTTGATCGCCGCGGCGGTGATCGTTGTGGACCGTGTCACCAAGCTCGTCGTCGAGCGGCGCTTTGGCGTGGGCTACGGGCCTCGCCAGGTCCTTGACCACTTCCTCTTTTTGACCGTGACCAGAAACCGGGGAGCCGCCTTCGGGCTCTTCCAGAACTTCACCCTCGGCTTCCTGGCAGTCTCGGTGGTGGTCCTGATCGGCATCCTTATCTATTACTGGTGGCTGCCGGCCGGCGATTGGCCGGCCCGGGTCGGCCTGGCACTGGTGTTCGGCGGGGCCCTGGCCAACGCCTACGACCGGCTGGTCAAAGGGTCTGTCATCGACTTCATCCAGCTTCCGCATTGGCCGATCTTCAATGTCGCCGATTCCTCGATCTCGGTTGGCGTCGCCATCCTGGTGCTGGGCGGGCTCTTGCGAAGCGGCCGCGTAAGGCGGTCTTGACTGATTCACCTCCTCACCTGGTGAAGGCCGCCGCGCCGCGCCTCGACCAGTACCTCAGCGGACTGCTCGCTGATCTGAGCCGCACCCGCGTGCAGCAGTTGATCGAGGACGGCCACGTCCAGTTGAACGAAGGACCCGCCCGTCCCGGCTCGAGGCTGCGGCCCGGAGACCGCCTCACCTGGCAGCTGCCGGCCGTGGTTCCAACCAGGTTGGTCCCCGAGCCGATGGAGCTTCGCGTCCTCTTCGAGGACGCAGACCTCCTGGTAATCGACAAGCCGGCTGGGTTGGTCGTCCACCCCGGACCCGGACATAGCACGGGCACGCTGGTCCACGGCCTGCTGGCCCGGGCGCCGGACTGGTCGTCCATCGGTGGTGTCGAGCGGCCCGGGATCGTCCATCGACTCGACCGGGATACCTCAGGCGTGATGGTGATCGCCCGCAACGACGAAAGTCATCGCAACCTCACCGGCCAGCTGCAGCAGAGAAGCATGAGTCGCGAGTACCGCGCGATCGCGGTCGGCGAGCTGCCAGATGCCCAGGCCCGAATCGAAGCCGCGATCGGCAGGGATCCCAAGCACCGTCAGCGGATGGCCGTCGTCGCCGACGGGCGCGCGGCGATCACCGAACTCCGCCGCCTCGAGCTTGCCCCCGGCCACAGCCTGCTGCGGGTTGCGCTGGGCACCGGGCGCACGCACCAGATTCGCGTCCACCTCGCCTACATTCGGCATCCGGTGCTCGGTGATCCCGTTTACGGCAGGCGGTCGCCACTGATTGGACGGCCGGCCCTGCATGCCGAGACACTGACTCTGCGCCATCCTCGAACGGAACGCTCGATGACCTGGTCGAGCCCTCCACCAGAGGACTTCGAGGCGGCGTGGCGCGAAGTTTCGACTCGTACAATGCGGTGAACATGCGGCACCCCAGGCCCGGGCTTCTGATCGTGATCTCCGGGCCGAGCGGCGTCGGCAAAGATACGGTGTTGCGCCGGCTCTTCCAGCTCGCGCCCGAGCTCAAGTATTCGGTCTCCTACACAACTCGTCCGCCCCGGCCCGGCGAGGTCGAGGGCCGAAGCTACACCTTCGTCAGCGAACCGGAGTTTCTCCGCCTGATCGAGCAGCGCGAGTTCCTCGAGTGGGCAAAGGTCTACGACCACTATTACGGGACATCCCGTACCCGGGTCGACCAGGCTCTCGAGCGGGGCGAGGACATCATCCTCAAGATCGATGTGCAGGGGGCGGCCTTCGTGCGCAGACGCAAGCCGGATGGTCTCTTCATCTTCATCACGCCACCCTCGACCGACGAACTGCTCAACCGCCTGACCGGTCGTAATACGGAGTCGCCCGGCGCGGTGGCGATCCGGCAGCGGGAGGCCCTGGTAGAGCTGGGTCTCGCCAAGGACTATGAGCATGTCGTCTGCAATCGTGACGTTGATGAAACGGCCCGCGAGATCCTGGCAAAGATCGAGGTCGTACGCGGACAACGTCGCAGCCCGGCATGAGCGAAGGTGGCCGCCTGCAGGGGAGGCGTGTGGCGCTGGGCGTCACCGGAGGGATCGCCGCCTACAAGGCGATCGAATGCCTTCGGCTGCTCACCGAGGCGGGAGCGGACGTCCGCGTGATCATGAGCCCGGAGGCAACTCGATTCATCGCGCCTCTAACCTTTGAAGCCCTCTCTTATCACAGGGTCGCCTCCGACTGGCTCGAGGCGCGGGGAGCCGGCGAGCCGCACGTGGAGCTGTCGCAGTGGGCGGAGGTGATTGCCGTAGTACCGGCAACCGCGAACACGATCACCAAGCTGGCTACCGGCCTGGCCGACGAGGTTCTCTCGGGCACCGTGCTTGCCAGCCGGGCCCCGCTGGTGATCGCCCCTGCGATGCACGACCGCATGTTCAGGGCGGAAACGAACCAGGAGCACCTGCGTACGCTCGAGGGCCGCGGCGCGATCGTGGTCATGCCGGGCAGCGGCCGGCTCGCCTCCGGTGACTCGGGGATGGGACGACTGGCCACGCCGGCGCGGATCGTAGCCGCGATCCAGGTGGCGCTCGACCGTCGCCACACCCTCGCCGGCACCCGGGTGGTGATCAGTGCCGGTGGCACGCGGGAGGCGATCGACCCGGTCCGCTATGTCGGCAACTTCTCGAGCGGCAAGATGGGCCGAGCCCTGGCTGAGGTCGCCTCCGCGCGGGGTGCCCGCGTCACCCTGGTAACCACTACTCCCGCCGACCTGGAGGGAGTTGAGGAGGTAGCGGTGAGCAGCGCACAGGAAATGCTCGCCGCCCTGCAGTCAGCAGTGGCTGAGGCCGACGTGCTGGTGATGGCTGCGGCGGTGGCTGACTACGCGCCGCAGAGCGCGTCCGGGTCGAAGCTTCATCGAAGCAAGGAACCAATTACGCTCAAGCTCCAGCCCAATATCGACGTACTGCAGCAGATCCCCGCGCGCCAGGGCCTTTTTCGCGTCGGCTTCGCGGCTGAGACGGAGGATCTCGTCGAGCGCGCGCAACGCAAGCTGCAGGCCAAGGGTCTCGATCTGATCGTCGCCAACCAGGTGGGCTCGCCCGGTCAGGGCCTGGGGAGCGATTTCAACGCGGTCACCATCCTTTCGGCCACAGCTGAGCCGATCGAAGTCCCGCGGGCGCCCAAGTGGGAGATCGCAGGACGAATCTGGGATGCCATCGATGCCGCCCGCCGGCAGCCCAGCTGAGGTCGCGCTCCGCCAGATCGCCCGGGTAGCGGTCGACACCAGAGTCGGCAGCCAGACGGGAGTCTTCGACTACCTCGTTCCCGAGGCGCTGCTGGGCCAGATCGCGGTCGGCCAGCGGGTCAGGGTTCCATTCGGCCGCCGCACGGTCAGCGGATTCGTCTGCGAACTCGAGGAGGCCCCGGCGGTCCTCGAGCTCAAACCCATCGAGGCGCTGGTCGACGCGGAGCCGGTCCTCCCCGCGGTGCTCGTCGAGCTCGCCGGGCTGGTTGCAGCCCACTACCTGGTTCCGCTGGACGAGGTGATCAGGGCAGCGGTGCCGCCCAGGGTTCGGCTGGCCGCAACCCGCCCCGGAACCCGGCGGCGTCGCAGCCGAGTGCTCGCCTTCAGCGGCGGGCCCCCATCGCCCGCCGTGACACTGGAGCAGGCGCAGCAGGCGGCAACCGAGCGCATCGCGGTCAGCCTGCGGCGCCAGGAGTCCGAGGTCTTCCTGCTGCATGGGGTCACCGGGAGTGGGAAGACGGAGGTCTACCTTGCGCTGCTGGAGCAGGTTCTGCGCGACGGTGGCCAGGGCCTGGCGCTGATCCCGGAGATCGCTCTCACCCCGCAGACGGTGTCGCGCTTCGGTGCCCGTTTTCCCGGCCGGTTGGCGGTGCTGCACAGCGCCCTGACCGAGGCCGAGAGAGCCGCCGAGTGGTGGCGAATTCGACGGGGCGAGGCCGACATCGTGATCGGGCCGCGAGCAGCGGTGTTCGCGCCCCTCTCCCGTCTGCGCCTGATCGTCATCGAGGAGGAGGAATCGTCCGCCTTCAAGCAGGAACGGATGCCGCGCTACCATGCCCCCACCGTCGCGAGGTGGCTGGCGGAGCGGATGCGCGCTGTTCTCGTGCTTGGAAGCGCAACCCCGGGCGTCGTCAGCTATGCCCGGGCGCTTTCAGGAAAGGACCGCCTCCTCGAGCTGCCGCATCGGGCCATGGGCAGAAGCCTGCCGCCGGTGACGGTGGTCGACATGCGCCGCGAAATCCAGGCCGAGCAATTCAGCCCGCTGAGCCGCGCCTTGCAGGACGGCGTCGCCGGGGCACTCGCCGCCGGTCACCAGTCCATCCTCTTTCTCAACCGGCGGGGTCTTGCCACCTTCGTTCTTTGCCGCGACTGCGGCAAAGTCCGTGAATGCCCGCACTGCAGCGTCGCTCTCGTTTACCACGCGTCCCTCGGCCGCCTTCAATGCCATTACTGCGGAAGTACGGAGCCCCTGCCGCGCCGCTGTCCCGAGTGCAGCAGCCGGTACATCAAGAGTTTTGGTGTCGGTACGGAACGGATCCAGCAGGAGGTGGTCAGGCTATTCCCGAAGGCCCGCGTTCTGCGGCTTGACCGTGACGTGATGAAGACACCGGAGGCGGCCGACCTGATCTTCGAGCAGATGGTCCGAAATGAAGCCGACGTCCTGGTCGGCACCCAGCTGGTTGCCAAAGGGTTCGATCTGCCCAACGTGACGACGGTGGGCGTGGTAAACGCCGACACCAGCCTGCACTTCCCCGATTACCGATCATCCGAACGCACCTTCAGCCTGCTCACCCAGGTTGCCGGCCGGGCCGGCCGTGGCTCCGCGGATTCCCAGGTCTTCATCCAGACCTATACTCCTGAGCATCCCGCCATTCGACACGCACGCTATCACGACTACCGCGGCTTCTTTCGAGAGGAGCTGGAGCTGCGGCGCAGCTTCAAATTCCCGCCCTTCAGCGAGCTGATCCTTGCCACCTACTCTCATCGTGATGAGGCGCGCGCGGCCGCCGAATCGCGAACTGCGGTCGAACATCTGTCTGCTACAATCGGGCTGCTCAATTTGGGCGACATCGAGGTTCTCGGACCGTCTCCGGCCTATCTGTACCGCCTCAAGGATGAGTTCAGGTTCGAGGTGACGATACGGGGACGTGACCTTCACAGGATCGCCGACCGCGTCCCGCGCCGGCGGGGATGGAGTCTCGATGTCGACCCGATGTAGCTGAAACCATGGCGGTCCTTCCAATCCTCACCCAGGAAGCGAGCATCCTTCGCCAGAAGGCGAAGCGGGTCTCGCGCGTCGACAGCGCCATCCGCCAGCTGATCGATGACATGGTCGACACCATGGTCGCCGCCCCCGGGGTCGGCCTGGCCGCGCCCCAGGTCGGAGTCGGCCTGCGAGTGGTGGTGATCAAGACCGACAACAACCTGCACGCCCTGGTCAACCCTGAGATGGTCAAGTGGGAAGGTGAGCAGGTGGGACTCGAGGGATGTCTTTCGATCCCGGGTTACGTCGGTGAGGTCAAACGACACATGCAGGTGGTGGCGCGCGGTCTGAACCGGCACGGCAAGCCGATCAAGATCAAGGGAGACGGGCTTCTCGCGCGCGCCATCCAGCACGAGATCGATCACATCGATGGCATCCTGTTCACCGACCGGCTGACCAGCCTCGACACACTGAGAAAGGTCGAGCCGCAGGAAGAGGAGAAGGAAGCGGAGCTCGTCGGCGCGTAGCGGCCAGTTGCGTATCGTCTTCGCCGGCACGGCCGCGTTCGGCCAGCCCACGCTCCGACAACTGGTCGACGCCGGACACGAGATTCCCCTGGTGGTCACCCAGCCGGACAGGATCGGCGGGCGCGGCATGAAGCCCCTCCCTTCCCTAATCAAGCTCCTGGCCCTGGAGCTCGGTCTACCGATCTTCCAGCCGGAGCGGATCCGGGAGGAGGAGGCGCAGCGCCGGATTAGCGAGCTGGAGCCGGACGTGATGGTGGTGGTCGCCTACGGGCAGATCCTCCCCAGCAACCTTCTGAACGCGCCGCGCCTGGGGACTCTCAACCTGCATGCCTCCCTTCTCCCGCGTCACCGCGGCCCGGCGCCAATCGAGTGGGCGATTCTCTCCGGCGATTCGCAGACGGGCGTCACCATCATGCAGATGGATGCGGGCGTCGACACGGGACCGATGCTGGCGCAGGAGCCGGTCCCCATCGCTGCCGAAGAGACAGCCGACACCCTGGCCACGGAACTGGCGGGAGTTGGCGCGCGCCTGCTGGTTCAGACCCTCGGTAAGCTGCAGCGCGGCGGGCCCGGGGCGATTCCTCAACCGCTCGAGGGAGTGACCCATGCCCGCCGTCTGCGCTCGGAAGATGGCAAGCTGGATGCGAAGGCTATGTCCGCGCGGGAGATCGATAGGCGGGTTCGGGCACTGGGCGAGCGCATCGGCTGCTGGTTGACGCTCAGCGGCGTCGAGCTGAAGGTGCTGAGGGGCCACCCGGGGGCCGAGCCGAGGGATGGGATCCCGGTCGAGACCAGTGACGGGCTCTACTTCGTTGACGAGGTACAGCCTCCCGGGGGTCGCAGGATGAGCGCCGCCGCCTGGGCACGCGGGCGCCGATGAGTCCCCGTCCGAAGTCCGACACGGATCCCACGATCGCCAACAACCGGGCCGCCTACCACAACTACTTCATCCTGGAGACGATCGAGGCGGGCATCGAGCTGCAGGGAACCGAGATCAAATCGCTGCGCGAGGGTGGCGCCAACCTGCGCGAGGGTTACGTCAGCATGCGGGGCGGTGAGGCTTTCCTCACCAACGTCCACATCAGCCCCTACGAACGTGGCCACAGCAGCAATCACGAGGCAAAACGCGAGCGCAAGCTGCTGCTCCACCGGGCCGAGATCATCCGCCTTGGAATCACGATCAAGCAGAAGGGCCTGACCATGGTGCCGCTACGCCTCTACTGGCTGCGCAACCGGGTCAAGCTCGAGATCGGCCTGGCGAAGGGCAAGCGCCTCTACGACAAGCGCGAAACCATCGCAGCTAAAGACGCCCGCCGCGAGATGGACCGTGCCGCCAAAAGCCGTTGACTCAAGCCCGCCGACGTGGCCTATCAGTGGGCTGGCGCTGGGGGCGGAGCGCGGTCGAGCCGGTGCCGCGGTAACCCGATAGGTCGTGGCCCGGGGAGACCGCGCGCAGCTCACGGCGTCAGACCGCTTCTGGCTTCGAGGGCTTGGACCCGGGTAGAATAGATTTGCTCCGACAGGCTGGCGGGGGCGCCAGGTCTCGACGGGGTAGTGGTCTGCAAGATGGCGAGCCGTGTCGCCGAGCACGTAAAAGCGGCAAGGCTATAAACGCCAATCGTGAACTGGCTCTCGCTGCGTAAGTAGCGAAGTCACCCGGGGATTCGTCCCCGGCGCCGGGCCGTTCTGGGTCAGCAGGAACGGAATCCGGCGGAAAATCAGCTGAATTGCTTCCGGCGGGCGTCGCGGCCGCCGGGGGGACTCTATACCGCGACTGGCCTGGCCGGATCCGGTCCCATGGGAGCCGGTCAGGTGAGATCTCAAATTCCGGGACTACGCTCGTAGATGTCTTGCGGGACGCTGCTTCGGACGCGAGTTCGATTCTCGCCGCCTCCACCAGCCGGCCGGAGCCGGGACTGGCTCACGCCTGCTCAGCCGGAGGCGGCGGCGAAGGCGAAGGTCTTCAAGCTGGCCTCGAATTCGCCGCTGTAGGCCGAACCGGGAGCCTTCTCGATGACGTAGGTATTCGCCTGGTGCTCGAGCACGATGAAGATGGCTCCAGCCGCAGGTCCTGATTCAGTAACGTCTATTCGGTCGGCGGTGACGCCCGCCACCAGCACCTGGCTGACCTGGTTGGTCTGTGCCAGGCTGGCCTCGACCGGCCCCTTGGCTCCCGCGATAACGCGCACCTCGAATGGCGGATTGAAACCCGCCTGGCTGGGCACGTGGGTTGGAACCGCCGACGAGGGTCCGAAAGCGACGACGCTCAGGGCGCCGCCGGAGCCTGGCTCAGCGGTGTAGTCGCGGTTCACCCACCCGTTCGGATAGCAGAGTCGATATCCGAGGGTGGCGTGCTGGTAAGCCTGTCCGCTGGAGCAACCACCCGAAGACGGCGACGCCTGGAGGGGAGGTGCCTGGTCGGAGGCGGCACCCCCGCAGGAAGCGAGCACAGCAGTCGCGACAGCGGCGGCGAACAATTGCGCCAGATGTCGAAGCACCCGTCGAAGCGTACAGGAAATCGGGGGCACCGCTACCGGTTGATCAGCGGAAGAGCATGCCGGCCAGCCACCACATCGCGAAGCCCCCGACGATTGCCGGGGCGATGCCGCCGAACCGGGTGACGATGGCAACAGCCTGGGCCGGGATCACCCAGAAGACGGCGACCGGGTCGGCCTGCGTAACGCCCACCCGGGCCTGCTCCGCCACAGGTCCTGCCTCTTCGTAAGCGGGCAGGGCATGTGAGGCAAAGGCGAGCCCTAGCCAGAGCTGTACCCAGGTCAGCCAGGTGGTGGGGAGGTGGAGCACGGCGTGCGGGGTAAGTGCCGGGGCGAGGCAGATCAGCGACAGGATGGACAGTACGAGGGCCGGAAGGTAGGCGATCGCGATGGCGTTCGAGAGCCGGGCGGGCGCCTCGTAGACGGTGAAGCCGGCCGGGTCGTCGACGCGGAAGTAGGTGACCTCGTCGATCAGCAAGCCCATGCGGTGGGCGGTGGTGCACTGGATCGCGGTTCTGACGACGACGGCCGGGAAGCCGAAGATGTGGATGGTCCGCGCCAGCAGGAGTGGAAAGGCGCGGATCAGGGTCACCCGGGCGGTGGCCCGCGCCAGTTTGACCGTATAGGGCGTGCCGCGGGTGACGGCCAGCTGGGCCACCGTTCCCAGCTGCTGGACACTCGAGCGAACCGCCGGCCTGGCCCGCGACCCCCAGCGTCTCCAGGGCAGGGCAGCCAGCCTGCTCCAGGCCTGTTCGTAGATCGAGGGTGGCAGGTCCTGAACCGGTTCGGCGGGGACCGAGCCTGGCTGGACAGTTAGTCGCGGCGTCGCCTCGGTGGGAGGGAGATCGAACGGGAGGCTCTCCTGGATCGGATCCAGCGCGCCGCTCACCTGGCGTTCACCCTGGGGGGAACACTCGCCGAGCGCACCTTGGCGAGCAACGCCAGCTGGTCCTGTGTGGTGTCGAGGGTGATCGAGGGGTCGTAGCTGTGGGCCGTGTACCAGGCCGAGAGCCCGGCCCGGCTGTCATGGTCGAGCAGGTAGCAATAACCTTCGTACGCCCATGCCTTGGGTGAATCGGGAACCGCCTCGACCGCCTGCTCCATCTCCGCCGCACAGCCCGGATAGTCGTTGCCGAGCAATCGCAGCTTGCCGGCCTGGTAATGAGTCATACCGTTCCAGGCACCCGGCAGCCCGGCGCCGGAGAGGAGGGTCAGGGCGAGCGTGATCCCGATCACTCCTAGTACCCATGTGGGCATGCTGGGAACTGCGCCCCGGGCGCGCCTGGCCGGCTCTCGCGCAGCCTCGTAGCGCGTCAGGCGGTCTGCGATCTCGAGGTCCGAGACTTCGGCCAGCGCCGGCCGGCGCATCCGCCGGGCGTCCTGGAGAAGCGCGACGGCGCTGCCGAGATCACCATCCGCGTAGCGGAGGTCGGCCTTGAAAACGATCGCGTCGCGGGCCGACGCATCGGCGCGCAGCGCCCGGTCCAGGTAGTCTTCCGCCGCCGCCGACTCGCGGCGCCAGTAATGGATCATCCCCAGCCCGAGAAGGGCGGCCGGGTTGCGTGGATCCTGGCTCAGAACGAGGTCGTACTCAGACGCGGCGCCGGCGAAGTCGGAGGTCCGGATTCGGCTCAGGCCAAGCAGCGTGCGCGCCTCGGTGAAATCGGGGTGTGCCTCGAGGATTCGCTTCAAGAGGGTGGTTGCGGGCTGCGGATCCTGGGCGCCGACAAAGGCGTAGGCGAGGTAATAGGCGGCGTAGGCGTCGTTGGGGCGACTTCGTACCTCCGCGGCGAGCAGGGGCAGGGCGCCTTCGAAGTCATGCCGGCGAATGAGCGCCAGCCCGTCATTGAGAGACATCTTGGTGGCCTGTCGCGAGTAACGCCTGAATTCAGGCGGGCTTGCGTCAGGCGGCCTTGTTCAGCCAGCGTTCGGCAATAAAGGAGAGGAAGGCCCGGTCGAAATCGAGCCGGTCCAGCCTGGCGGTGGCGGGCCAGGCGACCCGGACCTCTTCCTGGAGCTTGCGGTACTCCTCGAGATCAAGGCCCTGGGCAAACTCCCAGGCTCGCGCTGCCATCTCGGCACTCAGCGGTTTCATCTCTGGCCTCTACCAGATACAACGCGAGACCACCGAAAAAGGCTTCGCGCTCGGTAGCGTCACACTACGTCCAAAGCGCAAGCCGGCGGCCTGCGGGCCCGTCGCTCCTGGGATGAAGGTATTTTTCCAGCGCCCCGGTTTGGTCGTTCTGATTGCAGGCGCGTGCCTGGCCCTGCCGACCGCCCTGTTTCTCCAGGGCCGAGCTTCAGGAAACCGGCAGCATGCGACTGCGCCGGCGATCAAGGCCGGTCCGGTTGCGGACAAATCCGATTTCGTTGAGCGCCATGAACTGCACCTGATTCCCACCCCGTCACCGGCGCCTGTGACGGCGCCATCCGCCCCCGGCAGCCAGGCGGCCCCGGTCGTCTCCACCCCCGCCGCAACAAGAGCCAGCTCCGCCCCGGTCCACCCGGCGCCCGTGCCGCCGGCGCCTTCCTCCCTGCCCGCCTTTTCCCACATCTTCACCATCGTGATGGAGAACGAGGAGTCCAGCAGCGTGGTCGGCAATCCATCCGCCCCCTATATCAACGGGCTGGCGAGTCGGTACGGCCTGGCGATGAACTACTACGCCGTTTCCCACCCCAGTCTGCCCAACTATCTCGCGCTGACCGCGGGAAGCACTTTTGGAATCAGCAGCGACTGCACCACCTGCTATGTGACCGCCGCGAACATTGCCGACCAGGTGGAGGCCAGCGGTCGATCATGGCGGGCCTACATGGAGGACATGCCGGCGGCCTGTTACCTGGGCGCCTGGTCGGGCAACTACGCGATGAAGCATGACCCTTTCATGTATTACACCGACATTCGGAACAACCCGTCCCGATGCGCTGCCCACGTGGTCCCCTTTACCCAGTTCTCCAGCGACCTGAACTCGGGACGAGTCCCGAACTACGTTTTCATCACTCCCAACACGTGCAACGACATGCATGACTGCCCCGTCAGTACCGGCGACGCCTGGCTGCGAAGCGTCGTCCCCAGCATCACCGGTTCGGCCGCCTTTCAAAATGGTGGGGTGCTTTTCATCACCTGGGATGAAGGCGCCTCGGGCGCCGGCTGCTGCGGCGATTCATCGGGCGGCCGCGTGGCAACACTCGTGATCTCGCCGATGGGGATCGGCGGCTACCGCTCGGGCGTTGCCGAGAATCACTACAGCCTTCTGCGGACGGTCGAAGATGCCTGGCACCTCGGTCACCTGGGCGCCGCCGGTTATGGCGCCACCGCCGTGATGCGGGAGTACTTCCGGAACTAATCCGCGGCGGGGGCGGCCTGGTCGCGGCCGGCCGCCCCTCGCGCATTTGCCAGCAGCCGGATCGGGTCCAGCGCGGTCGGGTCATCGAGAGCCGACAGATCCCCGGGCGGCTCGTTGAGGAAAACATTGCGGATGACCCGCCGGAGGATCTTTCCGTTTCGCGTCTTCGGTAGGCGCGGGATGACATGGACGGCCAGGGGCCGGAATGGCTTGCCCAGCGAGCTCTCGATCCGGCGTGAGACGTCCCCCGCGACCGTCGAGAGGTCGACCCCCTGCCTCGCCACCACGAAGACCACTACCGCCTGGCCCTTGATCGCATCCGGCACACCCACGGCCGCCGCTTCCGCAATCGAGCCGCCATCGAGGGCGGCGGCCTCGACCTCGGCTGGTCCGAGCCGTTTCCCGGCGACCTTGATGGTGTCGTCCGAGCGGCCCAGGATGAACCAGAGTCCGTCCTCCTCGATGGCCGCCCAGTCGCCGTGCACCCAGACGCCCGGCCAGCGGGACCAGTAAGTCTGAAGGTAGCGCTCCGGATCCTTCCAGAAACCCAGCGTCATGCCCACGTAGGGCTGACGAACAACCAGCTCGCCCACGGCGCCCGAAACGGGTTGCCCCGCGCTGTCATAGACGGCGGCGTCGATGCCGGGTACCGGGCCGGCGAAGCTACCCGGACGACAGGGCGTCATCAGGTTGCCCGAGAGGAGGCCGCCGCCGCATTCCGTCCCTCCCGAGTAGTTGATGATCGGGAGGCGCTTCGCGCCCACCGTTTCGAAGAGCCAGGACCATGCCTCCGGCGTCCACGGTTCTCCTGTGGATGCGAAAAGGCGCAGCTTCGAGGGGGTCTGATCGGGCGCAAAGCCGTTGCCGGTCGCCATCAGCACCCGGATCAGGGTGGGCGAGATGCCCAGATGCGTAACAGCCTGGCGTTCCGCCACGGACCATATCCGGCCGGGGTCGGGATAATCCGCCGCACCGTCGTAGAGCACCGCCGTTCCTCCGAGCATAAGGCTGCCGAAGACGAGTAGAGGCCCCATCACCCAGCCCATATCGGTCACCCACATAAAGCGCTCGCCCGCGTGGAAGTCCATGCCGTAGGCCCAGTCCTGGGCGCTCTTGATCGGCAGGCCGGCATGGCCGTGGACGGTTCCCTTGGGCCGGCCGGTGGTACCGGAGGTATAGAGAAGCAGGAGGGGATCCTGTGGCGACATGGCCTCTGTGCTGACGCTGCGCCGGTCTCCCGAAAGCAGCCGATCCCAGCCAAGGTCCCGTCCCTCACGCATCGGAACCTCGAGTCCGGCGCAGGAGACAAGCACAACACTTCTGACTGCCGGCAGGCCCAAGAGGGCCTGGTCGGCCGTCTCCTTCATCCGCACCGGCCGGCCTCGACGCAGGGCGCCGTCGGCGGTGATGAGCACTGTCGCGCCGGCATCATCCAGGCGCTGGCGGATGGCATCGGCACCGAAGCCCGAGAAGAGGGGGACCGCGACCGCGCCAAGCTTGGCGCAGGCCAGCAGGGCGACAGCGTTCTCGATCACGAGCGGCAGATAGAGTCCGACGGACGTCCCGCGCTCAACGCCGATAGCGCAAAGCCCGGCGGCCGCCTGCTCCACGGTCGCCTCGAGCTCCGCGTATGTCAACCGCCTGGTAGTTCCGGCTTCGTCTTCGGCAATGAGCGCGATTCCCGAGGGAGTCTTTTGGGCGTGCCGGGTTACGCCGGATTCGTAGGCGTTCAGCCTCCCACCCGGAAACCACCTGGTGAAGGGAACACCTTCGGAGGTATCCATCACGTCGCCATACGGAGTGGACCACGCGATTCCCAGATCGCGGACCATCGCGTCCCAGAACCAGCGTGGCTCTGCGGTGGCCTTGCGGCACAGCTCCGCATAGGTGGAACAGCCAGAGGCGCCGGCGAACCGGCCGAGGCGGCTGGCGGCCGCCTGCTCTGGCGATGGGACCCAGGATGCCTTCGGCTCCTTCATCCGGCCTTCACCGCCGCTCTGGTCCAGAAACCATCGGGATCGGCGCGACGAATATAGGCGAGCTCGTCGGGACTGGGCGGTATCGTGGTAGCGACCTCGGCAGGGATATCGACCGGAAATCCGGTGGACCGGCGAACCTCCTCGGGACTCACACCTGGGTGGAGCGAGGTCGCGGTGAAGCCGCCGTGGCGGAGGTCGAAGACGCCGAGGGTAGTGATCAAGGTCGCGGGCCCGCCCCGTCGGCGTCCGCCGTAATTCCCGGGCGATGTGATGTACGAGACCTTCCGGCGGAAGCGGCGCGGTTCGTGCTCCATGATCAGGACGGTACGCCCGGCCAGCGAGGCGATATCGCCGGCCCCGCCACTTCCGGGCAGGCGGACGGGCCCTGTCTCCCCGACGGCGCTGGTCGTGTTGAGGTTCCCGAGCCGGTCGATCTCCGCTCCTCCAAGAAAGCCGAGACCGACCCGTCCCTGCTGAAGCAGGCTCATGACATCGAGCAAGCCAAGGCAGGCCACCGCGCCGACGATGTTGGGAGGATCGCCCATGGTGTAGATGAAGGCCTCAGCCGGGCGGTCCCGGATGACGCCGTTTTCGAACAGGCCGATCGCCTCAGGAGCGTGGGTGGCCTTGGCAAGCGCGAAACCGAGCAGCGGCAAGCGCATTCCGACGAAAACGACCTCGCGGTCGCGGATCTCTCGTGCCGCCGCCACCACCATCAACTCCCTGGGCGTGTAGAGATCGTTCATGGAGCGAAGTTGGCAGGAGCGGCCAGTCGCTGATCCCGGACCCTGAGCCGTAGGAGCGCCTCTTCGCCAAGCTTCTGAAGGTAGGTGGCCCGATCCGGTACGTCATAAACCCACTCCTGCAGCCAGTCGCGCAGGCCAGCGGGAGTGCGTGAGGTGCGGTGATAGTCCAGAAACGGCATGAAGTCCCGGCGCCAATAGCCCTGTACGGAGGCAGGCAGCGCGCCGCCGGGTTCCTCCACGACGGCACTGACCAGGAACCCGGGGATCGCGGTGCGATTGGGATCGCTCCGGATCACCTCGCGCGAAACGATTTCCTCGCAGGTGATGATGGTTCGCCGGGCGCCGTAGACGGCTTCGACCGTCAGCCCGAGGTTGCCCCAGAGATGGGCGTTGCCATCCTCGTCGGCCCGCTGGACGTGGACGATCGTGACATCCGGCTGGAAGGCCGCCACCGCCAGCAGCGGAGGACCGCCGAAAGGATCCTCGATTGGGCGAATGCCCTGGTGAGCTTTCACGATGTCACCGCCGATGCCGGTGAAGGTGGGAAGGAAGGGCAGCCCCATGGCGGCTGCCTTCAGAGCGAGGCCGATGGTGAAGTTCGAATGGTCCTCCACCTCGATCGGGCGGGGTACGCCGTTCTCCACGGCTCTCCGGAAGGCGTAGCCAGAGCCACCCGCGACATTCCCGACCCAGGCGGCGACAACGCGTGCCGCGACACCGGCGCCCAGCATCTGGTCGAACGCCATGTCGGAGATCGGGCCAACCAGCGTCAGGTCTTTACGTTTCTGCCTGATGATCTCGTGGACGGCGGCAAATGGAATTCCGGACTCGAGTGCCAGCCCGAGCGCGACAGCATCGCCATCGAAGACGTTCTCCGCGATCGCGTCAGTCAGGCTGCGCCGTTTCGAGTTGGGTTTGGCTGACGATGATTGAGCGCCCGGCACCTCGATAATGCTAGTAGGCTGAACTCGTGGAGACCTGTCCTCGCTGTCGCCGGCCTACTGCCCCAGGTGCTCCCTTCTGCCAGAACTGCGGCACGCAGCTGCGAGCGCAGCCGGTCGAGGGTGAGCTGGTGGACAGCCGGGCCCGATCTCGGGATGGCCCGCCGGTCGATCCCGGCCGCGCCGCGCGCCTTTCCATCATTCCTGGGCTTGGCCACTGGTATGCGCGCGCGCCGGTGCGCGGCCTGCTTTTTTTCGCCGCCATCGTCGGCCCGCTTGTACTCGGCACGGAACTCGACCTGAGCGTTATCGGCCTGCCACTGGGAATCCCGATGGACATGGGCGGACTCGGCCTCTGGGCGTATTGCGCCGTCGATGCCTACCGGACGGCCAAGAAGATTACGAGGCCGGCCTGAAAGGCTTCCCGCAAGCTTAGTTGCCTAATGTCGCGGTGTGGCACGAGAGCGCCGGGTTCTGCTGGTCGAGGACGATCAGGACACCGCGGATCTTTACCTCGAGCAGTTGCGGCGCGATGGCATCCCGCTGGAACATGTTCGTAACGGCAAGGATGCGGATCAGTTTGTCCGGGACCGCGTGCCCGCCCTGATCCTGATCGATCTCAGGTTGCCGGATGGCTCCGGCCGCGACCTGATCGAGACCTGGGCCCCCGACCCAGTTGCGGGCGCGATTCCGATCTGGATCCTCAGCAATGCCGGACCGGAAGACAACCTCTGGTGGCACAATGCCTCCAACGTGCAACGTTACTTTCTCAAGTCGCGCGTAATCCTGTCCCGGCTCAGCCTGGAGATCAGGGCAACACTCGGCCTTCCCTACGGGGAGCGCCTCGACAACAAGATGGCGAGCTGAGAGCCGGCTCTCAGGCTATCTCGGTCGGTATCAGCGAAACCTTCTGACGCGGCACCCGGTCGACCACCACCTCGCAGGGAGCGTTCCGCATCACGTGCTCGGCAATCCGGCCCAGAGTGCCCTCGTTCGGTCGGTTGACGTGGCTGATTCCCATCACGATCAGGTCGACTCCCTCCTCCCGCGCGATCTCGACGATGCGGTGGCCCGCCTGGCGTGCGACGTTCACCTTGGTACGTGGCTCGATGGCATGTTGCATCGCGATGAAGGCGGCGGCATCGAGGGCGCGCTGGATCTTGGGGTCGACCGGCTCAGGCATGGCGAGCGGAGCCTGCAACGGTATCTCGTGGACGTAGACGATCACCATCTCCGCCTTGTGGCCCTGGTTGAGCCGTGCCGCGAGCTCGACGGCGCGAACCGAGGCCCCCAGGTCGATGATAGGCACCAGCACCTTGCGGATCGCCTGCACCGACCGGACCGTACTGGTGGCGCCGCGGGGCGCGGGTGGAGGGACCCGCAGCATCCAGCCGAGCGTTCCCGCAAGCCCTACCGTGAAGGCGACCGCCAGGGTAATGCCCAGCGGGCTCAGGACCAGCGGGCTCAGGACCAGCGGGCTCAGGACCAGCGTCACGGGCGCTGCCGCCGGGCGATCTGGAGCCGCCAGGAGCCGAAGGCGAGCAGCCCCACCCCGGCCACGGCGTAGGGGAGCGAGTGGACCTGGACCAGGTCACGGACGAGCACGGCAATGCCGAGAATCAGGGCGAGGATGCCTACCCCCTGTGTGAATCGATAGGGTGTCATCTAGCGCTCGAAGAAGCGCTCCACCTTCTCTGCCCCAATGGTCGTCGGGCAGATCGTGTCCAGGCCGAGCTCGCGATAGATATCCGCCCGGGCCGGGTCGTAAATCCGGCAGATGACTTTGCGGACGTTGAACAGATGCTGGGCCAGTTGGGCGGCCATGATGTTGGTGGTGTCGGCGTTGGTGACAGCGACGAAGGCGTCGGCATTCTCGGTGCCGGCGCGGCGGAGTACGTCCTCATCGACGGCGGTTCCGAATACCATCTCACCGGTAAAGTCCTCTCCGAGCCGGTTGAAGGCGGATTCGTTGGAGTCGACGACGGTGACGTTGTCCCCCTCGTCGCTCAGCTGCTTGGCGAGGCTCGCCCCGACTCGGCCGCAGCCGACGATAACGGTCCGCATGATCGCTGGTAATTCTACGCGCGCTTTCCCGCACGCCGGGCGAAGACCGTCGTTTAGGCCCCAAATGGCGAGGGTATATACGGCGCAGCCTCCCCGCAGGCGTTCCAGGCGGCCTGGGCGGCGGGATATTGAAGGAGAAAATCGAGATGGGAAAGACTGTTGGAATCGACCTCGGCACGACGAACTCCGTCGTCGCCGTGATGGAAGGTGGCGAGCCGGTCGTCATCCCGAACGCCGAGGGTGGCCGGACAACGCCATCCGTCGTTGCTTTCACCAAGTCGGGTGAGCGCCTCGTCGGCCAACTGGCTCGGCGCCAGGCGGCCGTCAACCCTGAGAACACCGTGTTCTCGATCAAACGCTTCATGGGACGGAATTTCAATGAGGTGGACCGCGAGCGGACGATGGTCCCGTATCGCACCGTCAACGGGAAGGACGGTCGCGTCGAGGTGGAGATCCAGAGTCAGCGCTACACGCCTGAGCAGATCTCCGCGATGATCCTGCAGAAGCTGAAGACGGACGCCGAGGCCTACCTTGGCGAGAAGGTAACCGATGCCGTCATCACCGTTCCTGCCTACTTCAACGACTCGCAACGGCAGGCCACCAAGAACGCCGGCCAGATCGCGGGACTCAATGTCATCCGCATCATCAACGAGCCTACCGCGGCATCGCTGGCCTACGGTCTGGACAAGAAAGAGAACGAGAAGATCCTTGTCTTCGACCTCGGGGGTGGAACTTATGACGTGTCCGTGCTCGAGGTGGGGGAGGGAGTCTTCGAAGTCAAGGCCACCAATGGGGATACGCACCTTGGCGGCGACGACTACGACCGCCGCCTCGTCGACTACATCGCCGACGAATTCAAGCGCGAGCAGGGCATTGATCTGCGCGGGGACCGCCAGGCATTGCAGCGCCTGACCGAGGCCGCGGAAAAGGCGAAGATCGAGCTCTCCAGCCGCGCTGAAACGGATCTGAACCTTCCCTTCATAACGGCCGATCAGAACGGTCCCAAGCACCTGGATATGAAGATCACGCGGGCCAAGTTCGAGCAGCTCACGGCTGATCTGACCGAGCGCTGCGTGCAGCCCTTCAACAGCGCCCTGAAGGACGCGGAACTGGCGCCGGGTGACCTGAACGAGGTGATCCTGGTGGGTGGCTCGACCCGCATGCCCGTCATCCAGGAACTCGTCAAGAAGCTGACCAATGGCAAGGAGCCGCACCGCGGCGTGAATCCGGATGAGGTGGTTGCCGTCGGCGCGGCCATCCAGGCGGGCGTACTCAAGGGCGAGGTCAAGGATGTCCTGCTGCTCGACGTCACGCCACTCTCGCTCGGTATCGAGACGCTCGGCGGTGTCATGACGAAGCTGATCGAACGCAACACAACAATCCCCAGCTCCAAGAGTCAGGTATTCTCAACCGCCTCCGACAGCCAGCCCTCGGTTGAAATCCACGTGCTCCAGGGCGAGCGCGAAATAGCGTCTGCCAACAAGACGCTCGGCAAGTTCCACCTCGACGGGATTCCGCCGGCGCCTCGTGGCATGCCCCAGATCGAAGTTGCCTTCGACATCGACGCCAACGGCATCCTCAACGTCCGCGCCAAGGACCTGGGAACCGGCAAGGAGCAGAAGGTGACGATCACCGCGTCGACGACTTTGAACAAAGACGAGGTCCAGCGGATGGTCAAGGACGCCGAAGCCAACGCGGCTGATGACCGCAAGCGGCGCGAGGAAGTCGAAGCCCGCAACCAGGCGGACAGCCTCGTCTACCAGGCCGAGAAGGTTCTCAAGGACAATGCCGACAAGATCGATGCGGCGCTTCGATCCGAGGTCGAGGGCAAGATCGAGCCCGTCAGGCAGGCGATCAAAGACAACGATGTCGAGAAGATGAAGTCGGCCAGCGAGGAACTGACCCAGTCGATGCAGAAGATCGGCGAGCAGGTCTACCGGCAGGCGCAGGGTGCAGCCGCGGGTGCCCAGTCGGCGCCCGGGACCGACGGCTCGCAGCCGGGCGGCGGCGGCAAGGCGCCCGAAGGCGACGTGGTAGACGCCGACTTCAAAGAGGTCTAGAGCGTAAGTTGATCGACGTGCTCCGGGCCGAGCCCCGGAGCACGAAATCCTCCTCGTGCACCGTATCGGGGACTCCCTGCCGCTCGATCTCTTCACGCTCCATCGGCTTCACCCGCCATCCCCGGTGGTAAACGAGGTCACCGCCAAGGTAGGCGCTGGCAAACAGCACGCCGGTCGATAGGCCGCCAAGCCAGAGACCGCGCCTCGAGCCGGGGCGCTTCAGGCTGCGGCCGGTCAGCGAGGCAATGCCGAGGCCGAGGGCAGCAGCATTCAGGATCCCATGAACGAAGCCCGTTTTTTGGGCTGGGTCCCGGACTTCCATCTGAAGGTAGTCGGCAATGCCGAGCATCGCCGTGGGGATCGCCAGGCCGACGCCAGCCACGGCATTGAGATAGCCGGCCGTCTCAAACTCGCGCCGCCCGGTAAGCCTTCCGAGGAGAGAGAACGTGAAGCCGGCGGGGATCAGCGCAGCCGGCATATCGGTCATGATCGCGTGCAGCGGATGGCCCTTGACCACCGGGTTGATTAAGGGGAGCTTTGCGCGTACCGCCTCCCAACGATCGAGGAAGCCGCCGGTTGAACCGTTTGTGGACATAGTCATCGCCTCCGCCACAACTCAAACAGACTGTGTCATGCTGGCGCAAGTTTAGGTGTCATTCTCAGGCGGGTAGAGACTCAACATGCCGATACGTCCTGATCGACTGACCGAGAAATCCCAGGAGGCGATCCAGCAGGCGCAGTCGCTTGCCCAGCAGGCTCAGAACCAGGAGATCCTGCCAGAGCACCTGCTGCTGGCGCTGCTGGAACAACCGGAAGGCACCGTCTCACCGCTGCTTCAGCGGGTCGGCGCGGATCCAGCGCGATTGGCGGCTGAGCTCAAGACCCAGCTCGAGCGCCTCCCCAAGGTTTACGGAGCCGAGACCTACATCGGTTCGCGGCTGAAGCGGCTTCTCGACGTGGCCTGGACCGAGATGGAGCGGCTGAAGGACGAGTACCTCTCGACCGAGCACCTTCTGCTGGCGATCGCGGATGAGGCCAATACCGACGGGGCTCGCCTGCTCACTCGTGCCGGGGCGACAAGGGAGAAGATCCTGCAGGCCCTGGCCCAGGTCCGAGGTTCGACGCGGGTGACGGACGCCACCCCCGAGTCCAAGTTCCAGGCGATCGAAAAGTACACGCGTGACCTCACGGCCCTCGCTCGCCAGGGAAAGCTCGACCCCGTGATCGGGCGTGAGGAGGAGATTCGACGTGTCATCCAGGTGCTGTCGCGCCGCACCAAGAACAACCCGGTGCTGATCGGCGAAGCAGGCGTGGGAAAGACCGCCATTGCCGAGGGCCTGGCGCAGCGCATCGCGCAGGGGGACGTCCCGGAGTCGCTCAAGGACAAGAAGGTCGTCTCGCTCGACCTCGGGGCGCTGATCGCAGGCACCAAGTACAGGGGCGAGTTCGAAGACCGTCTCAAGGCTCTCCTCAAGGAGATCGAGTCCGCCTCCGGGCAGATCGTCCTCTTCATCGATGAGCTGCACACCCTGGTCGGAGCGGGGGCAGCCGAGGGCGCGATGGATGCATCGAACCTTCTAAAGCCTGCCCTTGCTCGTGGCGAATTGCGGGCGGTCGGGGCCACCACTCTTGACGAGTACCGCAAGCACATAGAGAAGGACCCGGCGCTGGAACGGCGCTTCGCACCGATCTTCGTCGGCGAGCCGACCGTGGAAGACACCATCTCGATCCTGCGCGGACTCAAGGAGCGTTACGAGGTGCACCACGGGGTCAAGATCACAGACTCCGCGATCGTGGCGGCGGCTGTGCTCTCGCAGCGATACATAACCGATCGCTTCCTGCCCGACAAGGCGATCGACCTGATCGACGAGGCGGCTTCCAGCCTGCGGATGGAGATCGACAGCCTTCCCTCCGAACTCGATGCCATCGAGCGCCAGATCCGCCAGCTCGAGATCGAGCGGCAGGCGCTCAAGAAGGAAGAGGACCGGGCATCGCGCGCGCGCCTCGCCGCGCTCGAGAAGGAGCTTGCCGACCTCCAGGAGAAGAGTCGCGGCATGCGGGCCCACTGGCAGCAGGAGAAGGCCCTGATCCAGCAGATTCGAGAGATCAAGGCGAAACAGGAGCAGGTGCGGCTCGACGCCGAGCGCGCGGAACGGATGTCCGATTTCGAGCAGGCCGCTCGCCTCAAGTACGGCGAGTCATTACAACTTCAGAAGGAGTTGGAGGCGAAGAACGCCGAACTCATCACCTTGCAGAAAACGCAGCGGATGCTCAAAGAAGAGGTCGACGAGGAGGATATTGCCCGGATCGTCTCGCGCTGGACCGGCATACCGGTCCAGAAGATGCTGGAGGGCGAGGTGCAGAAGCTGCTCAAGATGGAGGAGCGCCTGCACGCGCGCGTCGTCGGACAGGACGAGGCTGTTACCGCCGTCGCCAACGCGGTGCGCCGTGGCCGCGCGGGACTTGGCGACCCCAACCGGCCGATCGGATCCTTCATCTTCCTCGGTCCCACCGGCGTGGGAAA
>Ga0207416_1001469_pt1 | contig 30964 bp, 29 predicted proteins | sample PaiPotPPM11metaG_FD_184107 | JGI IMG/M metagenome (GOLD analysis project Ga0207416, IMG submission 184107) | Iron sulfur acid spring bacterial and archeal communities from Banff, Canada, to study Microbial Dark Matter (Phase II) - Paint Pots PPM... ... | reverse complement strand
TTATCCAATATGCCAGAGCATCATCGCATGCACCCCCGCCGCCATGCGAGTTACTTGGTGCGGAGGCGCTCGATCGAATTGCAACAGTTGATGAACCCGCGGCGCGCGCGGCGCTCAAAGAGGCGCGCAAAGATGGCCATCAATTTGTCACGAGTGCCGGTCCGTCCTACCCAGCACGTTTGCACGCGTTGTGTGACCCGCCGCCCGTGCTCTATTATCGCGGTTGCATTGAGGTGCTCGACGGCCGAGTTGTCGCTCTCGTAGGAAGCCGCGGCGCAACTCCCTACGGTCGTTCAATGGCAGGCATGGTCGCGGCCGATTTCGCGGCATACGGGGTCACGGTCGTTTCGGGTCTGGCGCGTGGAATCGACGCCGCGGCTCATCGTGGATCCATACAGCAGCAGGCACCGACCGTCGCGGTTATCGGGTCGGGTCTGCGCGCTCTCTATCCGCCCTATCACAGCCGCCTCGCCGACGAAATCGTGGCAGCAGGCGGCGCCATCATCTCCGAATTTCCCCCAAATATGCCGGCGCGGCCGCATCAGTTCCCAATGCGCAATCGCCTCGTCGCAGCACTCGCTGATGCCACATTCGTCATTGAAGCGGGGACGAAGAGCGGCGCGCTCATCACGGCGCGACTTGCAAGCGAATTAGGCCGGCACGTGTTCGCGTTGCCTGGCGATGTCGGGCGCTCGACGAGCGAAGGTACAAATGGCCTCATTAAAGACGGCGTGGCACTGGCCACCGGAGCAGCCGATGTTGCGGGCGTGCTCGCGTGGAGCTTCATGCTTGCGGCGACCGAAGCAAACGATCTCACGAACGCGCTGCTCGTCGCGCTCGCCCCAGGCGGCAGTCCGATTGACGAGGTCTGCGCTAAGACAGGCTTGGACTCAGCGACTGTCTCGGCGCAGTTAACGACGCTTGAGATGCAAGGTCTTGCCGAACGCCACGCCGGCGGGCTCTACGTGGCGGTGCGTACGGCGCGTGCAGCGAAGGCTCCCGCCGATGAACGTTGAGATCATCGCGGTTGACAAGCTCCGGGAATCTTACATCCGCGAGGGCTGTCGGCTCTACGAAAAACGTCTGCGGCCTCTTATGCCGGTCTCAGTTCACGAAGTGCGACCATCGACTGCACGCGACGGGGTCGACAAAGAGGGCGTGGGTATATTGCGCCAGGTGCGAGATGATGATATCGTGTGGGCGCTCGATGCACGCGGCCGATCCCTCTCGTCGACCGACCTCGCACGCAAGATCAGTGAAACAGGACGTTCAGGCCGCCGGCGGCTGGCTCTTACGATCGGCGGCGTGCATGGGCTCTCGCAAGCTGTGATCAAACGCGCGAATTTTGTTTGGTCACTTTCGGAGTTGACGATCTTGCACGAGATGGCGAGGTTAATCGTGTTCGAGCAGCTCTATCGGGCGGTCAAAATCAATCGCGGTGAACCGTACCACATGTAGTCGCTGTGCAAAAATGAGGGGGCGGGGCACCGAGCGACGAACTCGCTAATATGCATCTCACCGCGACAGCTGATTATGCTCTCCGCGCTGTTATCGAGATTGCCGACGCCCATCCAAAACACGTCACTGCCCAGCAAATCTCAAAAACGCAAGATATCCCCCTCAAGTTCATCGAGAACATACTCGCAACACTGAAGCGCGCTGGGGTTGTGAGCGCCAAGCGTGGTGTTGAGGGAGGCTATTGGCTAGCGCGACCGGCCAGCAAAATTACGCTCGCTGACGTCATCCGAGCTGTCGAAGGGCCGTTGGCAAATGTTCGGGGCACGAGGCCGGAACACGTCAAGTACCATGGTGCCGCGCGCCCCTTGCGTGAAGTTTGGGTAGCCTTGCGGGTCAACTTAAGGGGCGTCCTCGAGGCCGTGACGATCGAGCACATTGTTACGGGCAAACTGCCCACCGTGATCTCGAGATTAACTTGTCGCCGAGAAGCGTGGCTCTCCCATTAGATTCTAGTCTTTCAGAAATCGTACTCCAGCTGCGTGCGACTGGACTTGAATTCAAATGGCGCAAATGAGAAGGTCCGATCACCGTAACGCTGCCGGAGCGATAGCCCCCTGTACGGGCCGCTCGAAGGTATTCGGCTAAAATAATACCAACCGTCGAGATCGAATTCGGCGCGACCGTCACCATTGCCCACGGTACCTGAGCCGCCCGGCAACGAGTAGTTGTACCACGCGTCCGTGGCATACAACCTGAGCCGGCGATCACCTGTTTGCCATGCGAGCTGCACCTTAACAGCTGTGCCGGGCTTACGAGTTTCACTCATTCCTTGGGTCAACGACGTGGTATAAAGCGGATCGCTCGTATACGGGTCAGTGTATGGCGACGCGATGCCTCCGCCGTAGCAAACCACATCACCTTTGGGCACAGCCTTGTTTGTCGTGTCGGGTGTACCGCCAAAAACAACACCCGGTGAAGGGCCCGTCGCTGACGCAAGGGTACCCTTGCACTTGCTCGAGGGTACCACATAAGCCGTTGCCGGCTCCCCGTCGTAGCCGACAATGAAATTGAGACTGTGGGCGATCGTGGCTCCAAACTGCCCACCGCGGGTGTAGTTATGAACCGTGCCAATAATTGACGTGCCGGAATTATTTTCGGCCAGGAAATGCCCGGCAACGTACGGATCAGCCTTTGATTGCTTTGCGAAGTTGTATTGGGCGGTTAGCCATGTCATGCTGGCGATATCGTAAATTTGATATGCATATGCTCCAGCCGTGAGACCGCTCTTACCGAATGAATACGAAGCGGAAAACATCGAGAATCCGCGTGAGGTTTGCTGCGGGTTGCATGTGTCGCCCGGCATCGTGAAGGTACCCTTTACGCCTGGGACTGGCCCCTTGCCAGTCGGAAAGGCTGTGTCGCAGCTCGTTAAGAGCGTGTTCGCATTGAACGCGGAGGTGATGCGGCTTTTGAAACGGGCCATGTACATAGCCCCGACAGTAAGATCCGGCATGGGGTTTGTGCTCAAAAGCGTTCCCTGAAATGCCTCCGGCTCTATACGCGTATCGGAAGCATGCGCCCACGGTGACTGTGATGATCGCAGACTCTCTTTACCGGCTTGTCCGAATGTGCCGGCCGACTTATATTGGACAAAGGTTTCCCCAAAAACGCTCAACGGATAGCCCGGTATCGTGTTATCGACCTGGGGATTATATCCAATGTTATTAAGTGGACCGGGCGAGTTAGCGCCAAACGGGCAGGCGCCGAAATAAGAAACGCCAAGCGACCATGGTGAATGCGGTAGGTTGAGCTGCCCGTGCAACAACCCTCCGAAGTTGAAAACGGTAGAGTTGGGACTCCCCTTCACTTTGCACGTAAGACACGTGTCGCCATTTGTGCGTCCGAAGTAGTAGGCGCGGAGTATTCCACTGTACGTGAACACCGGCGTGCTAGTAGCGTTCGGAGCTGGACTCGGCAGGTCACTGGCACCCGCCAGTGTGGGGCTCAAAGTAAGAACGATCGCCGCCAGGAGGGCGACAACGCTAACGCGTAGCCAAAGCGATTCAATAATTTTCATGACTATGACAACAAAGTCTATCAAATTAGTAGGGAATGAGCAATGGGACCAGGGCTCATTACCGGCCTCGCAGCCCGGTCGATACACCCAAGTAGGCCGAGGTCAAAAGTCCCTTTTATTTATCGACAATATGGTTTAATGTCATTTTACGATGGATTATCACGTCGCCCTGGGTGGTCTGATTGTAGGCATCCTTGTCGGGCTGTCCGGCGTCGGCGGCGGCTCGCTCATGATGCCCGTTTTAGTGTTGCTTTTCGGTGTTTCTCCTCTCGTCGCCGTTGGCACCGACCTTGCGTACAGCGTACCGACGAAAATCTTGGGCGCGATTGTGCACCAGAGGCAGCACACCGTCAACCTCAAGCTCGTGCTGTTGCTATGTATTGGCGGAGTTCCCGGAGCGATAATCGGGATATTGAGCCTGTCTTATCTCAAAGACCACATAAGCTTGGAAGAGCTAAACGGACTGCTGCGCCACATCATAGGAGCGTTGTTGATCGCCATAGCTCTGACCATCATCGGCATACAACTTCTTTCGAAAAAGCCTCCGCTAAATTGGGTACCACTGCGGCCTCGAGCTCACATCGTTGTTCTCGTTGCCGCCGTCGTCGGATTTTTGGTGAGCATAACCTCAATCGGTGCGGGCTCCATCACCTTAACCGCTCTGGTGCTGATTCTGCCGCGAATGCGGTTGCAAGATCTTGTTGGCTCAGACATAGCATTTGCCGCGATCATCGTGCCGATTGCGGCACTCGGCCACTTCAGCCTTGGCAGCGTCAATGTGCCGATGACGCTGAGTCTGCTTGTCGGATCTCTTCCAGGGGTATTTCTCGGGAGTCGGTTGTGCGCTATTTTGCCGGTGAAGTATCTACGTCCAGCGCTTGCCGGCGTTATGGTTCTTGCGGGGACTCGACTTCTGTAAACTCGCGTTAAAGATGTTCGAAAACGCCTTCGAGCGTTTCGACTCTCGGCGCGCGCGAAAAAGTTGGATGGCGTCCGTGACGGTCGAGCAGCAACGCGCGAAGACCCGCGCTGAGGGCTCCATCGACATCGTGCTCCGGGGAATCACCGATATGCAATGCCGCGCTGCGCTCTACACCATACGGCGCAGTGCTTCGTCGAAAATATGCGCATGCGGCTTTTCATATCCAAGACGCGCTGAATCGAGCACGAAATCGAACGACTCGAGGAGTCCCACGCGATGCATGACCTCTTCCAAGTCACCCGACCAATTTGAGATGATGCCAAGCCGCACCCCATTTTGGCGCAGCTTGTGCAGCACTCCGTGAACTTCGTCGTAGATGCGCCAGGTAATGGCGGTGCTAAAACGGCGGTATACGAGCTCCGCTTTCTCGGCGTCGCAAGGTCCGCGGGCGCAGACCGACAACAAGATGCGATTGTAGTCAGTCCAGAAACGGTCCATCGCCTCCTGCGAAAACGGGACCGGCACTTGGCCGGGGTGACGTAGGGCTAGCATCGCGTTCGCACGCTCAACGCCTGCGGCAAATCGCGCGTGCTCGAGTTCGATACCGAGCTCGCTGCAAACGCGGAGGAAGATCGTAGGCCTGGTCGGGATCCATGCACAGGAGCGTATAGCCGGCGTCGAAGAAGACCGCTTGCGTGTTGCACTTCATAAAAAACGCCTCCCCCTTCGAAACGTTCCTTCGCGCTCCTGCACAAGCGGTGCGGTAGCTCATGCTCTGCCCGTCGTGTCGCAGCGACGATACGCGCGTCATCGACAGCCGTGATGACGAAAATGCCGTGCGCCGCAGGCGTGAATGTCAATCGTGCAAGCATCGTTTCACGACATTCGAGCGGGCCGAAGCACCGCGCCTCTTCGTGGCGAAAAAAGACGGACGGCGTGAACCGTACAATCGTGACAAAGTGCTCGGCGGATTGCGAAAGGCCTCAGAAAAGCGACCAGTCTCAGAGGTGGCTATTCAGGAAATTGCGGACCGTGTCGAGCGCGAGCTCTACGCTCGTGGCGAGAGCGAGGTGCAGTCGACGGTTGTCGGCGATCTCGTAATGACGGAGCTGCGCGGTCTCGATAAGGTGGCTTACATACGCTTCGCATCGGTCTATCGCTCATTTGCCGACCTCAACTCGTTTCAAGAAGAGCTCGCGCAGCTCTTGGCCAAGAGCGAATGAGCCCTGCTGTCACGATCTATCTCCACGTGCTGCCAGAGGGCGAAGGATTGCCGCTGCCTACGTACATGACCCATGGCAGCGCCGGCTGCGATCTCTACGCCGCCATTCATGATGAGAAGATATTACAGCCTGGCGAACGCGCGCTGATTCCCGCAGGGTTTTGTATTGCTTTACCGGAGGGTTTCGAAGCGCAGATTCGTCCGCGCAGCGGTCTTGCAGTGAAGTACGGCGTGACCTGCTTAAACACGCCAGGCACCATTGACGCTGATTATCGAGGACCGGTCTGCGTGTTGCTCATTAATCTCGGTGATGCTCCATTTACAATACGGCGCGGCGACCGCATTGCCCAGGTGCTCGTATCGCGCGTCGAACGTGCGGAGTTTCGTGAGACCGAACGATTAGATGTAACCTTGCGCGCGGCCGGCGGTTTTGGTTCGACTGGGTCGCGCGGCTAAGACGCCATGCGCAGCCTGATCGTCGGCGCCGGCGCCATTGGGCAATTCTGCGCTGCGCGCCTTGCCCAGGGCGGCTCCGATGTCGTCATGATGGGTCGTCCGCAGCAAGCAGAGCCGATCAACGCCAAAGGCATCGAGCTGCGAGTGAACGGCAGCACATCGACGCTTCACGTGCACGCAGTTGCCGACGTTACAGACGCTGCCCTCCGCGAGCCGTTCGAGTTAGTGATCGTTGCAGTAAAGGCATATTCAACGAGTGATGCCGTCCGGACAATTGCTGGCATTCCGGCAAGCAGGGATGCATCGATTCTCACGGTCCAAAACGGACTCGGCAACGAAGAAATCCTTGCAGAAGCATTTGGCACAGAACGGATCGTGGCCGGTGCCTTGACCGTCGCGATCGATCGTCTCAGCACAACCGCCATCGCGGCGTCAAACAGGGGCGGCTTGTCTGTCGCGCCCGTGGGGTCGAATCCGCACAACTGGATCATCGCGGCACTCAATGAGTCCGGCATGACGGTCCGAGCGGCTGCAAACTGGCAGGAGCTCAAGTGGTCGAAACTGTTGATTAATATTCTGGGTAACGGCGTGTGCGCTGTTCTAGACTGGTTACCGGGGCAAGTTTATGCCGATCGCACTGCCTTCGCAGCCGAGCGTCAGTGCCTGCTCGAAGCGCTCAAGGTGATGTCGCAGTTGCACCTCGCTCCAATAAACTTGGTTGATTTCCCAACGACGCTGTTGGCTGCATCTGCAAAGACGCTGCCGGCCGACGTTCTTCGTGTGGTCCTCGGCAACCGGGTTGCACGCGGGCGCGGAGGCAAGTTGCCGTCATTGCTTATGGACTTACGCGCGCACCGGCCACAAACTGAGGTGATAGCGCTCAACGGCGCGGTTGTAGCTCAAGCCGCACGCGCAGGCATAGGAGCCTTGGCAAACGCCAAAGTTGCCGAAGTCGTCGGCGGCATTGCATCCGGGAAGCTGAACTGGGATGATTACCGTGGGCACCCCGAACGCCTTACCACTACAGGCTCGCGACCGCGCTAGACTGGGCAGCCGGGCAGGTCTCGTTGAGCAGACAGTCGCTGCAGCGAGGATCAAGGCGGCATGGCCCAACACCAGCAAAGATCGCGAGAGCGGCCTCAATCGCATACGCATCTTTGCTCGTCGCTTCCGCCAGCGTGCCAACGAATAACTGCAACGCCGGTCCGTCAACGTGGGCATTTATTAACCCGAGACGGGTGAGCGCGCGACGTACGCCTGGGTGGCAGAGCGCAGCAAAGAATCCCCAGCGCTTGAGAAGAAGTCTCGCAGTCGGCTCACCCAACCGGCAAAAGTCTTCTTGCAGCTGGGTCACCAGTTTGGGCCAGCCGCTCAAGGCGTCGTCCCCAGCGCCAATGTGTGCAATTCGCCCCAAGTAAGTCTTATCTGTTGTTACGAGGGTGTGCCAACGTCGAGCGTTCTCGATGCATGCTTCGATCTTGGACCGGTTTCGGATGATCGGCTCGTGGAGAAGCTTACCCACTTGCTCCTCACCGATGCGCGCGACTGATTCCGGTGCAAATTGGCAAAAGGCAGCATCGAGAGCTTCGCGATGATTCTCGACGACATCGAATCCCAAGCCCTGCGCGAAGATCACGTAGCATAATTTCGCGAATGCAGCCCGGTCATCGGCCGGCGCCTCATGGGCGGCGACGTATCTGCGGATACGAGCGGCCACCTCATCACCTCCCAGAGCGGCGGTATTTGATCGTTCGATCATCTGCAAGCGGGCGATCGCTTTTTTTACTGTAGATTTAACACCGTTCTTACGATTCTTTATTTGCATATCTCCAGCAATCGATGCACGGCATCGCGCAAAGTAATCTAGGTATGTTGGCATCTGCTGAGGTTCAATGCGACGGATGCGAAAGACAGGGCGCCAGCGAACGCCAAGGGCCCCCACTCGCAGTGCTAGCAGACTAACCGTCCGACGAGCATAGCGCCGAAGTTGCGACCGTAACCTCGTTCGGACGATAACTCGTACGCCGCTGGGCGCAGCGCATGCATCGAGCACAACTATATGGGTCGCACTTCCCGCAGCGCGCGCCGTTTCTTCAACTATCGCGCGCAAGCGTCCGCGCAAGACATTGCGAAGTCGAACCGTGTCGAATGCGACGAACCACAAATGATCCAACCTTGTCGACTCTTATCACGACAAATTGGTTGAGAGTCCAGTAATAAAAGCGGACCCCCAAAGGGATGCGCTTGCAGTGCGCGTCTTCTAGTGCCGCGTCATCTGCGTTCTATCGGATAGAGTTAGGCTCTAACAGGGCGTTGGCTGCGTCCTTCTTCCAAGTCGAGAAGATCTGGCCAAGTGACGACATCGGTTCGACTTGGATCCAGCTGATTGCGCATCTTGAGAAAACGTGCTTCACTTTCGGAACTAGGCGCCGGTGCGTCTGCGAGAAATTCGTCGTTAAACGCGTTGATCTCAGTCGGCGTCCTCTTTGTGAGGAACGTTGTGCGCACCCAGTCCTCGAGTTGCGTATCGTTGAACTCACGGGCTTTCTTCGCAAATTCTGCCTGATCGACTCCGAGAAATGTAAAGACTTCCTTATCGAGCGGGCAATCATAGTGGTATTCGCCCAGCGTGCCCGCATTGAAGGCGCGGGCTTTATCAGTGGTTCGAGGGAGCATCACAACGCCAGCCATCTTTTGCTTCGGACTGCGCGGGTACGTTTTGGTAAGGTCCATATTGAACAAATTTCTCCTGAAAAAATCAGCGCCTAGTGCGCTTGAGAACATTGTATCCCCTAACGAGCCGAAATAAAAAATAGGTTCATCAAAGGTACACGCTATCTCGCCAGTGCCGCGCTATCTTTGGGGATATCATACCGCGAGCAGCGAGCGGTCGAGACTTCGATAACCGATAGCCTCGGCAAGGTGCTGACGCCCGATGCCTTCGGAGTTTGCGAGATCTGCGATAGTGCGAGCGACGCGCAGAATACGGTCATGGGCGCGGGCTGAAAGATGAAGTTTCGCGACGGCCGATGCCAGCAGCGCGCGACCTTGGTCGTCGAGAGCGCAGAAGTCGCGCAGCCGCTTTGCCGGCATCCCGGCGTTGCAGCCTTCGCCCCCGAGACGCTCACGCTGCCTGCTTCGCGCCGCCTCGACGCGTGCTCGCACCGCCGACGAAGACTCCGCACGTCCTGTGTGCGCCAGATCGTCATAGGGGAGTCGCGGCACCTCGACATGGATATCAATGCGGTCGAGCAGCGGGCCCGACAGCTTTGAAAGGTATTTGCGTACGGCGTGAGGAGAACAGGTGCAACCTCGGACGCGGTCTCCACTGTAGCCACATGGACACGGGTTCAAGCTGGCGACGAGCATGAAGCCTGCCGGAAAGGTGACTGTACCCGATGCCCGGGAGACGGTGACGCAGTTGTCCTCCAACGGCTGGCGCAGCACTTCAAGAGCATGGCGTGGAAATTCCGGCAGCTCGTCCAAAAAGAGAACGCCGCAGTGGGCAAGAGAGACTTCACCGGGTCGCGGCGCGCCGCCGCCGCCCACCAACGCCGTTGCGCTCACCGTGTGATGCGGTGCTCGAAAAGGGCGCGTGGTCACGAGACGCGATTTGTGACGCAGTAAGCCGCTCACGCTGTAAAGCTTGGTGACTTCGAGCGCCTCGCTTCGCGTCATTGCCGGCAGAATCGAAGGAACCCGTCTCGCCAGCATCGTCTTGCCGCTGCCAGGTGCGCCAATCATAAGAAGATTGTGCCCGCCCGCAGCCGCAACTTCCATCGCGCGCTTGGCCCGCTCTTGCCCACGCACGTCCTCAAGATCCTCGCTATAGCGAAGCGCATCAACATCAACCGGCTGCGACACGCTTTCGCTACGAAGAGCAACATCACTCAGGCCGAGCACAACCTGCACGGCCTGCGGCAAGGTGTGCACTGGATACAGCGTCAGTCCCTCAACGAGCGCGGCTTCTGCAAGATTATCCGCAGGCAGAAGCAATCGTGAGAAACCAGCTCGTTTGAGTCCGATTGCGGCCGGCAAGACGCCGCCTACTGGTTTGACAGCGCCGTCGAGTGCCAGCTCTCCCAAACACGCGATGTCAGACAAGCGCGAGGCGTCGATCTGTTGATCCATCGCGAGTATCGTGAGAGCAAGCGCAACGTCGAAGCTTGCGCCTGCTTTACGGATATTCGCCGGCGCTAGATTGACGACGACCTTGTAGGTTGGAAAAAGAAAACCGCATGATCGCACCGCGGCGTTGATCCGTTCTCGAGATTCTTGGATCGCGCGATCAGCGAGCCCGACAATGTGAATGCCGCACTCGGTGGTTGGCACGCCAACGACCTCGACACGCACCAAGTACGCCTCGATGCCTCGAAGTGCCGCGGAATACCCAATCGCTAGCATCGAGGTTCTGTATCACGCGTTGTAGTAGCCTATGCAAGATAGGAGTACTCGTATGGCTGTCTACACTCACCTCAACCGCATCAAAAATGTTAAGCGGCGCACCCCGCAGGGCTGCGAAGAATGCCTCAAGATTGGCGCTCAGGGGTCCATCTGCGCCTTTGTCTCGAATGCGGTTGTGTGGGATGCTGTGACTCGTCGCCGAACAAGCACGCGACAAAGCATTTTCACGCAACGAAGCACCCGGTAATCCGATCTTTCCAGCCCGGTGAGAACTGGAAGTGGTGCATATCGACGAGGTCGGGTGGGAGTAGTGGTCTAGATGAGAAAGCTTAATTCATTTAACAGCGAGTTAAGTAATCAGGCAGAATCTATCCACATATCCACACCGGTATGCCAAATCAATGTGGATAGGGTTCAAAAACAGAAGCGGCGGACCGTTTAAGTGCCCCTACGTTCGGCTTGATGAACGACTCCAGGAACGCCAGACTTAACGTCGCAACGACCTACTCTAATGTAGCAACGGACCTTTAGGTCCGTTCCGGGAGGGACAAGTTGAACAGAACTTCGGCAACGCTCTTTATCGCCGCCATCGTCACCGCGTTTGTAGGCTGCACGCAAAACCAAAATGGCGCGCCCTCCGGCCAGGGCACTGGCCAGGCAGCAGGTGGCGCGATGAAAACCATCGGCGTCACGATTCAAGATCTGCAAGCGCAGTTCTACGAGGCAATGCAGCAAGGCATGAAAGACGAGGCTGCCAAGTACGGATACAAGATCACGTTTACCGATGCCAATCGCGACCAGGCTCGCCAGACTTCTCAGGTTGAGGACTTCATAAGTCAGCACGTCGACGCGATTATCCTCACGCCAGTCGACTCCAAGGCGGTTGGGCCTGCGATCGTCGAGGCGAACAACGCGAATGTACCAGTATTTACTGCAGACATCGCGAGCACGTCATCAAAAGGCGTTGTCGTCTCTCACGTCGCTTCCGATAACGTGCAGGGAGGTCGCGTGGGAGCTGATCTACTCTGCAAAGCGCTCGGTGGTCAAGGTACAGTAGCGATCATCGACCAACCCGAAGTGACATCCGTCCAAGATCGAGTGAAGGGATTCCGCCAAGAGCTCGCGGCAAAATGTCCGAACGTGAAAATCGTCGCCGATCAAACCGCAGGTGGTGACCGCGTGCGCGCGGCGACCGTCATGGATAATCTGCTTCAGACCTATCCAAACTTGAATGGCGTTTTTGGCATCAACGACGATTCGGCGCTCGGCGCGCTCCAAGCGGTCAAGTCCGCCGGCAAGCTTGGGACAATTAAGATCGTTGGGTACGACGCAACGCCGGAAGCACGCAAGGCGATTGACGCCGGGCAGATGGTGGGCGATCCCGAGCAGCACCCCGATCAAATCGGAAAGCTTACAATCGACCAAATTCACCTCTACTTGAGTGGCAAAAAGCCAGCGAAGTACATTCCAGTGCCCGTTGGTTCATATACCGGTAAGAAGAGCTAGACGTACGTGACCAACACAGGAGCGTCCCAGGGAGCCGATGTGCTCACAGGCGTTCCTTTTCTCGAGATGCGCGGCATCTCGAAAGCATACCCCGGTGTGCAGGCGTTAGACGACGTCAGCTTTGACGTGCGCGCGGGCGAAGTACATGCACTGGTCGGTGAGAATGGAGCCGGCAAGTCTACTTTTGTAAAAATATTGGCGGGCGCGGTTCGTGCGGATTCGGGCGAGTTGCGCATCCAGGGTAAGCCTGTCACGATCGTCTCACCGCGGCAAGCCGAGGCGCTCGGCATCGCTGTTATTTATCAAGAGTTTAATCTCGTTCCGTACCTTTCCGTGGCAGAGAATGTCATGCTGGGTCGCGAGCCGACGCGCGGATTAGGGGTGGACTCGAAGGCGTTGCGCGCGCGCGCTGCCGAGGTGCTCGAACGGCTCGGCGTTGAGCTGCCGCTGACAACGGAAGTTCGACGGCTATCTGTCGCGCAGCAACAGATGGTTGAAATCGCGAAAGCACTCTCTACAAGCGCGCGAGTCATCTTCATGGATGAGCCCTCGGCAGCACTAACAGAGAACGAAGTGCTGAAACTCTTCGCCGTTATTCGCGCGCTTCGAGGCGACGGTGTCGCGATTGTCTACATTTCGCACCGCCTCGAAGAAGTGTTTCAAATCGCCGACCGCATTACCGTGTTCCGCGACGGCAAATTTGTCAAAACAGGCGAGCCAGCCAACTTGACGCCGGATGAGGTTATCCGGCTCATGGTTGGCCGCAGTCTCGCCGCCCACTTCCCTACTCCGCCGCCCGATCGGCCGCATGAACGGCCGCTGCTGTCAGTGCGCAATCTGACGATGCCAGGTCGCATCGAACATGTCTCGCTCGATGTGTATCCCGGAGAGATTGTTGGGCTCGCGGGGCTCGTCGGTTCAGGCAGAACATCGCTTTTGCGCGGCATCTTCGGTGCGGATACTTATACATCTGGTACTGTCGAGCTCGATGGGCAGCCTTTGCCTAGACGCGGTCCCCACGAGAGCATTGCCGACGGCCTAGCACTCGTGACAGAAGATCGCAAAAATCAAGGGCTCGTCTTAGGCATGAGCGTTCGTGAGAATGTTTCGCTGCCGCATCTCGAACTGTTTTCGCATATTGGCCGCGTCGATCGAGGCGAAGAAGGGCGCGCTGTTGCAAAACTCGCCGATGAGTTGCACATCCGCACGCCATCCCTCGAGCAGTTGGTGCGAAACCTTTCCGGAGGTAACCAGCAAAAAGTCGTCCTCGCGAAATGGCTTTTAAAGAATGCGAAGGTCATATGCTTTGATGAACCCACACGCGGCATCGATGTTGGAGCGAAAGCCGAAATCTACGAGTTGATGGTGCAGTTAGCGCAAGCCGGCACCGGGATCTTGATGGCATCGTCAGAATTGCCCGAGGTCCTTGGCATGTCGATGCGTATCGCGGTAATGCATAACGGGCGGCTCGTGCACGTCTTCAACCGCGGCGAGGCGACGCAAGAAGCCATCATTCGGTACGCTACCGGCACGGTCGCTGCCTGAGTATGGCGCAAGAGCCGCAAATAGCCGCTCAAGCGCAATCACAGGCTGCGATTGTCGCTGCAGGCAATCGCCGAGCGGCGCTGCTGCGAACCATCGGTCTCGTCGCCGGACTGGCGGTGCTGTTGACCATTCTCAGCGCGGCCACTCATGGCGACTTCCTACGCCCCGGTAATTTGATCAACGTTCTGCGCCAGATCGCGGTCAACGCGATTTTGGCAACGGGTCAGACCTTCGTCATCATAACCGCGGGCATCGATCTCTCAGTTGGTTCGCTCATCGCGCTGACCGGCGTGCTCATGGCAGGCGTGATGGTCGGTCACCCCGATGTAGCCCTCGGTTTCACTTTAGCTTTGCTCGTTGGGCTCGGCACCGGGAGTCTAGCGGGACTCGTCAACGGATTGCCCGTCGTGAGATTCGGCCTGCCACCATTCATAACGACGCTCGCTATGCTTGAAATTGCGCGTGGCCTGGCCTTCCTCTACACGAAAGGCCAGCCGATCGAAATCGACAACCCCGCGTTCAATTTTATCGGTGGGGGATTTGTTTTGCCCGGATTGGGCAGGCTGCTCAATATCCCGGGAGTGCCAATGCCGGTTATCGTCATGCTCGTCGTCGTGTTGGCTGGGAGTTATCTGCTGACGCAAACACGCTTCGGGCGATATGTGTATGCGATTGGGGGCAATGAAGAAGCTGCGCGATTGTCCGGCGTGAACGTGTTCGGCGTCAAGCTCATGGTATATGTCGTCTCTGGAGCCCTTGCCGGTCTTGCCAGCCTGCTGCTCGCCGCCCGCCTTAATTCAGGTATACCGCAATCCGGTCAGGGCTACGAGTTGCAAAGTATTGCCGCAGTCGTTGTGGGCGGCACATCACTGATGGGCGGCAGGGGGTCCATTGGCGGCACATTCGTGGGGGCGCTTCTCATTGGCGTCTTGTACAACGTCATGAACCTTCTTAATGTGCAGTCATACGCGCAGGAAGTAGTACTCGGAGCGGTGATACTTATTGCAGTGCTCCTGGATCAGCTACGAAGACAGTACCTCGTTAAATGACGGAACAAGCTTGGGAACGGGTCGACCCGTTGGTCGCGCGTTGGAAAAAGTTCACGGTTTCCGACGACGGCGATCGGGTGGCTGCAGTGGAACACTCCCCAACCTCCGAGCTGCAACGTTATATAAAGGAAGTCGATGAGGTGAGAACCGACATCGACGTCTTCGTCTCGGCTCTCGAAAAAAAGTACGGCGTGTTCGAAACGGGCGACATTGGAGCGGATCTCGCTCCCGATGAACGCGATGCTCATCGCCATCAAGCGCTGCTTGCCTTGCGTCAAGCATATGATGAGGCAACTGCCGAGATTGAGGACAGAGAACTGGCCGGCGAAGCTTGACCCGCAGCGCAGACCTAATCTAGACGAATCATTTATAGCCAGCGCTCGCAAGCGTCACGTTAGGACCCTAGACCCAGACCGCACGGTCGAGCCTGGCCTGTTTACCCCGCAGATTCAGGCGGTAGAGTTCTATTGGTGGACGGCCTGTTCCCGATACAATGTTGGACATGACGGCGGGTTCGGGGAACCCGGACGGGCGCGTCCGCGTTGCCTATTTCGATGATCAACTACTGTTCCGAGAAGCGCTTGTAAGCGTGCTCGAGGATAATGGAGCAATTACGGTTGTGCATAGCAGCGCTCATGGGAATCACGACATGAGATCACTTCTAGACGTTCCGGTTTCAGCGCTTCTCGTCGCTCTCGATGCGCAGACAAACGACCCCATGGCTACTGTTCGCGAGGCCCGCCATGTCGTGCCAGAACTGCCGATGTGCGCGCTGGTCGCAGTCGATCGCCTCGACCGCGCTCGCGAAGCCATCGCTGCAGGGTGCAAGGGCGCGGTCAGCACGAGCGCGACGTTAAATATGCTAGTCGCCGCTCTCGAGAACTTGTCGCGCGGCCAAGCATACGTTGATCCGACGCTCGGTGGCCGTCTGCTCGCAAAGACAGTGGGAAAGACAATTTCAACGCGAGGCAATGGCAAGAATGAGCCTTCATCCGAATTCAACCGGCCGGTCGGCGAAATAGCAAAGAATTGATGGTCAAAAAAATTGTGAGCATTTGTAAAAGGCCAATGAGATTCATCGCCAGATTAACAGTCGCGTTTGCGTGCATGCTCACGCTTGGCGTCTCGTGTCGCGTTGCCGCTCAAGCTGATGACACCTATCGGCTTCATAGCGGCGACCAGATCACCGTCAACGTATTTGGCGAACAAGCGCTAACGGGACCACAGACCGTATTACCCGATGGCTCAATTGGCATGCCGCTCGTGGGTAAAGTGCGCGTGAGCGGACAGACGCCGGAGCAGGCAGCTCAAACAATCGCGTATGCGCTGCAAAAGTATGTGCGCCATCCTGTCGTCACCGTTTCGGTGACCCAGCAGGGTCCACTCAACGTTCTGGTGCTTGGTAATGTTAAGACGCCAGGCAAGTACGCTTTGCAGCCGGCAGGCAGCATGCTCACCGATGCCCTCGCCGCGGCCGGCGGCGTTGGTCCAGTTGACGGTCCGTATCCAGATGCTCGTATCGCTTCCTCGAATGGCTCGAGTGCGCAGGCGATCTCGTTGGAAAAGCTCTTGCACGATGGCGACTTGTCAAAGAATGTGCCGCTTCACGACGGCGAGGTCGTGTACGTCCCGGCACCAGCTACATTTAACGTCTACGTTGGCGGCGCGGTTGATCATCCGGGCGAGATTCAGCTCAACGAGGGCGACAATCTGGCGATCGCCATTATCAAGGCAGGCAACGGACCGACTTCAAACGGCGACTTCAACAATGTGAAGGTTGTTAGGAACAATCCGAGCGGTCAAAAGCAAACCTACACGTTCGATATGTACAAGTTGATCCAAGAGAACAAACTCGGCGAGTTCCCAATGCAAAAAGGGGACATCGTCTATGTTCCGGCCATCAATCCGAATAAGGGGCCCAAAGGCTTCTTTGGCTCGACATTCTTCTACTTGACAGCCGGTCTACGAGCTTTGTTTACACATTTCTGAGGGGAGAGAGACAGCAGATGTCAGGACAACACACAAAGACACTTCCATTCTTCGGAGCGCTGGTTGCAGCCGCCATTCTCGCAGCGTGCGGAGGCGGAGGCGGATCCAGCGTCAACCCGCCGCCACCACCCGGTTCTTCACCCACCCCGGCTGCCTCGCCGGAAATTGTTGGCACCTTGAATGTTGTAAGTGGAGGAACCACTTACCAAACGGTGAGCTACGCGCCGGCAGGTACTGCTGGAGTTGACTTTTCGTGCGGATGCACGGCAGTGGCGGGTTCCGGAACGACAGATGGCAGTGGAAACTTCACGCTTATTCAAAGTTCCACGCCCGTACCTCAGCCGAACCCCATGTACACGATTGTGCCAACTCGCAATTACCTCGAAGTTGGAAGTCCGACCAGCGGGCCTCAAGCGTGGACGATGATATTTGCTGGCTCGATTCCGAGTCATGATCAGTACCTAAACCCTGGCAATCAGCTTGTCTCCGCGCCCAGCGATGTTTTCAGTGCTGCGGTTGCGCTCTATATTTTCCAGTTCTCAAGCAGTAGCAGCACCGCATACGATGACTATAACTTCAACCAACTGGTCAAATGGTATAACAAGCTAAAAAATGGGACCCCGACGGCTCATGAGGTGACGCTGCTAAACCATATCGTCACGGAAAGCACCGCCGGTCACGTTCTGTGGCCGGTGGCGCCTGGATGGAGACCAAGTCAGAGCACAAACGCCACGATTCACACTGATCTAAGCAACGTGCACGCAGATGGCACGGTCGCGGATCCTCAACTGCCGACGCCATGCCCTGGTGGGGCTGGTGGTTGCACAGGCACTCCGAGCCCATAAGGACAGCAAACGCAATGTACTTCGGCCCCGCATTGAGCTCACGCCAACAATATCAGCTGCCCTCGGGTTACACGGCGGCCCAGGCGGAGCCTCCGAGCCCGACGGACGCTGCTAGCATCGTTGCAACGTTCTTGCGACGGAAGCGCATTTTCATTGCGATTTTCTTCGGCTTTCTTAGCCTCGTCATACTGTGGACGGCGGTGGTGCCCAGGAAGTATACAGCGACGACGAAGTTGATTGCTGGGGCTTCGACCGCCACGAATAGCGGGCAAGGCGACACGACCTTACCAGTCCTTAACGCACTCATGGCGGCAAACGGCGTAATGACGGCCGAGACATATGTTGACATGATTCAACAGCAACCGGTTGTCTCGCAAGTCATTCAAAACCTGAAGCTTCGCATGGGCGTTCAGGACTTGCTCAACGTCGTCAATGTTACGCCGGTAACGAATAGCTCGATCATCCAGCTTGACGTGACTTGGCGCAATCCAGTCATGGCTGCAAAGATTGCGAACGAGTTCGCCGATGTGTTCGTGAGTCGAGAGCGGGATCTTATCTCAGGACAGGCAGAGTCGGCGTTAACGTACTTGTCGCAGGCGATGCCTCAGGCAGAAGCGTCCATGCGCAGCGCTGACAGTGACTTAGCACGATTCCAAGCACGGCATCCAGATATCTACGTCGGTCCGGGGGGCATAACCCAAGGTGACAGCGCTGTTTCAGCCGCGGAGCAAAAGTATGCGCAGTTGCAAGTCGACCTGCAGCAGGCGCAAGCGCAACTGACTAACGATTCTGCCCAAGCGGCGTCCATGAGTCCCACGATTATTGGGTCATCCAGTATCGTTCAGAGCCCGGTTATCGCCCAACTCCAAGACCAGCTCGCGCAGGTGAATGTGCAACTGGCGGCCGCTCGAAGACAATACACAGAGCAACATCCCACCGTGCAGGCGCTTGAAGAACAGCAACGACAGCTTCAGCGAGAGATTGGTCAGCACTCAGCAACCGTTGTTTCAGGCAATGTTGTTCAGCCTAACCCGGTCTATCAACAGCTCAATCAGCAAGCGGCAGTCCTGCGCTCGCAGATCGCGGGAGACCAATCTCTCATGCGAGCCCTAAATGCCCAGCTTGGAAAGACTAACGGCGCTTCGGGTTCGCTTCCGGCCGAAACTATGGAATTGGCCGACCTTCAGCGCAGGGTGAAGATGGCGGAAGATGTCTACGCCGCACTTGAACAAAAATTCAGCCAAGCCACTGTCGCAAAAACGACCGCGCTCAGCGACGTTGCGGTGACCGAACCCGCGTCGCCGTCCGCCGTGGCGGTTAAACCCGATTGGAAAATAAATCTCATTCTAGGGACTGTCCTCGCGCTCATTATGGCCGTCAGCGGCGTCTTCATCATCGACTTTCTTGACGGCACCTTTAAAGATGAAGACGACGTCCAACGGGCTCTACCCTTGCCGGTGCTGACAAGCGTTCCGCAACTCACTGCAAAGCCGAGCAACAAGCTCCCTTGGCTGCGGGCTCTCACCGTGGAGTCGTTCCTGCAGCTGGTGACAGCGCTCAGATACTCCTCTGACAAACCGTTACGAACTCTCGCGATCACAAGTACGCATCAGGGAGACGGCAAGAGCACGATCGCACTGAGCACGGCCATTGCCATGGCCGAAATAGAGCCCAAGATTATCCTGATCGATGCTGATTTTCGACGATCGACTCTTCATGAGACGCTCGGATTGGCCTCGCAACCCGGCTTGTCCGATGTGTTGGTCGGCGAAACACCTTTGCGTGACGCCATTCAACATACCAAGTACGATGGTCTAGACTTGCTCAGTGGTGGCACGCAAGTTCCGAATCCCATGAAGCTTCTGCAATCCATGAGACTTGATGACGTCATAGCAGACCTTCTCAAGGAGTATCGAGTGCTGGTTTTCGATACCCCAGCTCTGCTACCGGTCCACGACGCTACGATTCTCGGCACAAAAGTCGACGGGACGGTCTTGGTCGTCTCTGCGCGAGTCACGGATGCAGCGTCGGCGAAGAAAGCCTTGCAACGTTTGGGTAGCGTCCCCGGCATCAACATGCTTGGTGTCATCCTCAATAGAGTAGAGCCATCAAATGGCTACAATAGGTATTACCTGGCCGAGCAGCCGACTATCCCGCTCCCGCACGAGGGTGGGGTAAAGTCATAACCGTGACAACGCTTCTCGGCTTCTCTGCCATCGTTGTCGCCAGCTTGCTGGTGGTTTTCATCGCTCTTGCCGGCCCACGATTGGCCCGGGGGCTCGCCAGCGCGAAACGAGCTCGTCGGGTCGGCCAACGCACGATTGTGGTTGGGTCTGGCGACGCAGCGGTTTCTTTGATTCGTCTAGCAGAAGGAAATCCGAACTTCGCTTACACCGTCGTCGGCTGCGTTGACGATCAGATTCTCCGCCCTCGTGTTGCCGGAAAGCCGATTCTCGGCTCTGTTAACGACTTGCCAGGGTTGGTCGGAAGGCTCAAGATCGCCTGCATTATTATCGCGATTCCCAATGCGTCGACGCAACTGGTGAAGCAAGTCGTTGACGGCTGCTCCAGGGCACGCGGGCTCGAGGGCGGTCCACCCGCGGTCCAGATCTTGCCCGGAGTTCTCGAACTGCTCAAGGACCATGTAAAGAGCGTGCGAGTCCGGCCAATACAACCGGAAGACTTGCTCAGTCGCGATTCGGTGCGGGTCGATCTTGCGGAGATCGCGCCGTACGTTACGAACCAAACTGTTCTGGTAACCGGTGCGGGAGGTTCAATAGGCAGCGAGCTATGTCGCCAAATCGTTGGACTCAACCCGAGCCTGTTGCTGCTGTTAGGCCACGGAGAGAACAGTCTCTTTGAAATAGATGAAGAATTAAGGTTCAACTTTGACTTCCATCGGACGAAGATCATCCTTGCGGACGTAGCAGATGCAACCAGGATCCGAAGCATCTTTTCGAAGTATCGTCCCCATGTCGTTTTCCATTCTGCGGCGCACAAGCACGTCCCAATCGTCGAGAATAATGTTTGCGAGGCCATCAGAAATAATATCCTTGGAACTCACGTCGTCGCTCTCGCTGCGGCAGCCGTGGGTGCGGCAAAGTTCGTTCTCCTGTCGACCGACAAGGCCGTAAATCCGGCGAGCGTTATGGGCGCGACAAAACGAGTGGCGGAACTCATAACGCAGTCGTTTCATAACCAAACGGGAACGGAATTTGTTACCGTGCGCTTTGGTAACGTCTTGGGCAGCCGTGGCAGCGTGATTCCAACATTCAAGAAGCAAATCGAGTCAGGGGGACCGGTCACTATAACGCATCGCGAGATGAAGCGGTATTTTATGACCATACCCGAAGCGGTTTCTCTGGTTTTGCTGGCGATGGCGATAGGTCGCGACGGTCAGGTGCTGGTTTTCGATATGGGTGAGCAAGTGGCCGTCCTCCACCTGGCGGAGAAGCTCATCTCATTGTCCGGACTAACGCCACATAGGGATATTAGAATTGTCGAGACTGGGGTGCGACCCGGCGAGAAGCTTTATGAGGAAGTCCTAGCGAGTTCAGAAGATTTGTCCCAAACGAGTCATGCGTATCTGTTGATCGCGCGTTCAGAGCGCATGCCTTACGATCAGTTAGCTGTAGGTTTGCAAGCGCTCGAAACGAGCGTTCAGATGAATGATCAGGCGGCGGCGCTGAATACGCTGCGAGAACTGGTTCCATCGTTCCAGCCGGGAGAACATCTCTTCGGTTCAGCCGACGGCGTCATCGGGCTTCCGGCGGCCCTGTCCGGCGACGGCAAGGCCGCCGCTGCACACAATGGCAGAGCCGAACTAGCAGATGTCGGTGACCCGTTCGAAACTGCGACCAGCGCCCGATCGCAATCCCCTGGAGAGTGATGAAGACATGACGTCGATCGCCCAAATCACAGCTGACGTTGCCGAGCGGAGTCTGGAAGCGTCGTTGCTCGAAAAGATCATGACACGTACGGCGACCGTAGGGGTTGTGGGGCTGGGGTATGTTGGGCTGCCGCTGGCTGTGGAAAAGGCGAGAGTCGGCTTCACCGTCATTGGCTATGACCGTAAGGGCATACGAGTGGCGCAAGTCAATCAAGGGTCAAACTACATCCGGGACGTTGAAGACGAAAACTTAGCGCGCATGGTTGCCTCTAAGAAGTTCAGCGCGACGAGCGATTTTGCCAGCCTCGGTTCATGTGACGTTGTCGTTATCTGCGTTCCCACGCCGCTGACCGTGAATAAGGACCCCGATACCTCGCACATTCGCATGGTCTGCGGCGAGATAGCCGAATCTCTGCGCCCTGGACAATTGATTTGCTTAGAGAGCACCTCGTATCCGGGGACGACTGAAGAGCTGCTTTTACCCCAATTCGCCGCAACGGGCCTCGTCGTTGGCAGGGATTACTTCTTGGCATACTCTCCGGAACGGGTCGATCCCGGCAACAAGCGATACACCACGCGCAATACCAGTAAAATCGTTGGAGGGGTTACACTCGCCTGCTCACGCGTCGCCACCGCATTTTATGAACAAACGATCACTAACGTCCTGCAAGTGAGCAGCCCAAGAACCGCTGAGATGACAAAGGTCTTCGAGAACACATTTCGTGCGGTCAACATCGCGTTGGTGAACGAGATGGCGCTGCTCTGTGACAAGATGAAGATCGACATTTGGGAAGTCATCGATGCTGCCGCGACCAAGCCGTTTGGGATGATGCGTTTTGACCCGGGTCCAGGGGTTGGTGGGCACTGCATCCCATTGGATCCATTCTATCTGGCTTGGAAAGCTCGGCAATACGACGTCCGGACTCGATTCATCGAATTGGCGGGCGAGATCAATGATCTTATGCCATATTTCGTACGTGAGAAACTCGCCCGAGCTCTCAACGCGCTTGGCCGCCCTCTGAAGAGCTCAAAGGTTCTCATGATCGGCATGGCCTACAAGCGGGACGTATGTGATTGGAGAGAATCGCCGGCGCTGAAGATGTGCCACTTGCTCATGCAGGATGGCGTTGTCATCGACTATCACGATCCCCTCGTGCCGAGCCTCCAGGATGAGCACGGGTATGCACTTTATTCCATCCCATTAACCGAGCAAAACCTCTCGGAAGCCGATTGCGTCCTCATCATGACAGATCATAGTCAGACTGATTGGGAGCACGTCGTGCAGCATGCGCGGCTCGTATTGGACACAAGAAACGCAACCCGAGCCGTCCGCGGCGAGCGAGAGAATGTCATCCTTTTGTGAATCCTTCCATGGAACGGCCTAATGTGCGAATCGGCGTCGTCGGTGCGGGCTATTGGGGGCCCAATCTCATCCGTAACTGTGCTGAGTTGGGAGTTCTCGATAGCGTCTGCGATATTGACGACGAAGCCTTAGAAGCAACGCGACTAGCATATCCATCCATTTCGACTGTCGGGCGTTTCAGCGAGCTCCTTGCTCGGCGCATTGATGCGGTCGTCATTGCGGCACCGGCTCAGTATCACGCTCGGATGTGCCTTGAGGCTCTCGATGCAGGCAAGCACGTTTTTGTGGAAAAACCGCTTGCATTAACCGTTGCGGAAGGCCGGCGCATTGCTGAGATTGCTGACTCTAAAGGCCTTATAGTTTTCGTTGGCCATCTGCTCCTCTATCATCCGGCGGTTAAGAAGCTAAGATCGCTCATCGCTGAGGGCGTCATTGGGGACGTGTGGCATGTGCGATCGAGACGCTTGAGCTTAGGTAGGTTACGGGTGCACGAAAATGTTTGGTGGAGCTTTGCACCGCATGATGTCGCGCTCGTTCTCGCGATCATGGACCATGAGCCGACACATGTCACAGCGGCCCAGACTGCGCGTCAAACCGGCAACCTCGCGGATGTGGCCTATGCAGACTTCACGTTTCCGTTTGGACGTTCAGCGCACATTGAAGTATGCTGGCTCGACCCAGAAAAGTCGGCAAGGTTGGACGTGTTTGGCTCCTCCGGGGTCGTCACCCTGAACGACTCTAGGGCGGGGAGCGTGCTCACGGTTAGACCGCTGACGGTCAAGAGCGACCAGGCGGGCAAGCTAACTGTACGTCGCGGCGAAGAGCTCAATATCCACGTGGATGAGGTTGAGCCGTTGAAAGCTGAGATCAATGCCTTTGTTGAAGCCGTTGTGATACGGAAGCCAGCCGAAACCGACGCTTGGCAAGGCGTTAGAGTCCTCCAGGCTTTGGCTATGGCCGAAGACTCCGCGCGCGTGGGAATTGCGGCAGAAGCGCGAGCGCTCGCATGAAGGCTGCCAAAGATTTGCCATTCTTTGTTCACGAATCAGCAAACGTTGACCAGCCTTGCGAGATAGGCCCTGGAACAAAGATCTGGCACTTCTCGCACATCATGGCCCACTCTGTGATTGGCGCTCGGTGCACCATCGGTCAGAACGTTTTTGTCGCATCGAGAGTTAGGATCGGCAATAACGTCAAGATTCAGAACAACGTTTCGGTCTACGAAGGCGTTGAGCTGGAGGACAACGTTTTTTGCGGCCCTAGCATGGTCTTTACAAATGTGAACACTCCGCGTTCCGCCTTCCCCAAAAGCACCTCGGCCGACTATGTGAAGACCCTCGTCAAACGAGGCGCCACGATTGGAGCGAACGCGACAGTCGTGTGCGGCCACACGATCGGCGAATGCGCGTTTGTGGGGGCCGGGGCGGTCGTCACTAAGGACGTTCCCGCTCATGCAGTCGTTTTTGGCAATCCGGCACGAGTGCGCGGCTATGCTTGTGACTGCGGTGAGATGTTGACCCTTGAATCCCAGTCCGCCGCATGTCGATCCTGCGGCAAGCTATGGGTCAAACGCAATGATTCCATCCACAGGGAACAGGCTTCATGATACCTTTGCTCGACCTAACTTCCCAATATCGATCGTTAAAAGCCGACGTCGATCGTGCTATTGAAGGCGTTTTGGAGAGCGGCATCTTCGTTATGGGCCCCAACGTTGTCGCCTTCGAGCGCGAGATTGCAGCCTACCTCGGCGTCGAGCACGCCATCACGCTGAATTCCGGTACGGATGCGTTGCATTTGGCGCTAAGAGCGCTCGATATCGGGTCCGGCGACGAGGTCATAACCTCTCCATTCACATTTGCTGCAACCACAGAGGCCATCGGCATAGTCGGAGCAGTCCCCGTCTTCGTCGACATCGATCCTTTGACGTTCAATATTGACGTCTCGTTGATTGAAGCCGCAATCACGCAGCGGACAAAGGCGATCGTCCCAATCCACTTATATGGTGCGCCGTGCAACGTCGCGGAGATCCAAGCCATCGCACAGCGTCACCGTGTTGCCGTGGTGGAGGATTGCGCGCAAGCCATAGGTGCAGAAGCGCAAGGCAAAAAGGTCGGAACGACAAGCGAGTTCGGTTGCTTCAGCTTCTTCCCCACAAAGAACTTAGGCGCGTACGGCGATGGTGGGTTAATAACCACAAATGATCCCCGACTAGCAGATCGAGTTCGGTCGCTGCGCACGCATGGTGCTCGGCGGAAGTATTATCATGACGAGCTTGGCGTCAATAGCAGACTCGATGAAATCCAGGCCGCTATCCTGCGGATAAAGTTACCGCATTTGGACTCGTGGATGCTCCGACGTCGTGCCATAGCGAAGCGATATACCGATGCTTTTCAAGCTAACCGGGGTGTGGTTGCGCCAACTGAGCAGAGCGATCGGGTGCATGTCTATCATCAATACACGATTCGCGTGAAAGACAGAGACTCAGTCAGGCGCAAACTCACCGATGCAGGGGTCCAGACCATGGTTTATTACCCCGTCCCCCTCCATCTGCAGGACGTTCACAAAGGTTTGTGGGGGAGCACGACACCGTTTCCGCATTCAGAGACAGCGGCTCGTGAAGTACTGTCGCTCCCAATATTTCCAGAATTGAGTGCGGATGCGCAAGCCCAGGTCATTGGGGCGTTGGAATCTGCGGTGAGCGTTGAAGTGAGCGCATGAAGGTAGCGACCGTCGTCGGCGCCAGGCCGCAATTCATAAAGGCAGCCGTGCTGAGTCCAGAGCTAGAGGGCTTGGGCATCGGCGAATGCCTCATTCATACAGGCCAACACTACGACTACAACATGTCGCGCGGCTTTTTCGTTGAACTGAAAATACGCGAACCCGACTATTTCCTGGAGGTTGGTTCGGCGCCTCATGGCCTTCAAACCGGAGAGATGATGAAGCGGCTCGAGCCGCTTCTTGAAAAGGAAGAGCCGGATTGGGTACTGGTGTACGGCGACACAAATACTACGCTGGCGGCAGCATTGGTAGCTGCGAAGTTGCAGCGACGGTTGGTACATGTCGAAGCCGGACTACGGTCCTTTGACAAGGCCATGCCTGAAGAGATTAACCGTATCGTGACCGATCATCTCGCCACGCTGCTATTCGCTCCGACGGCTAATGCCGCGCAGAACCTCAAGCGTGAGGGCATACACGACGGCGTGTGTATCGTGGGAGATCTCATGGTTGACCTTGCGATGAAGACGGCAAGCAGTCTGCCATCGCGCCCCGACGTGCTCTCCCATTTAGACGTTCAGCCAAAGCAATTCGCCTTTGCCACGATTCATCGCGCTGCTAACACAGATGATGTGGGTGCATTGCGGCGGATACTCATGGGTCTCGAGCGCCTCAATCTACCGGTTGTCCTCCCCGCGCATCCGAGAATCAAACGACAACTACATCAGCTGCGACAAAGCCTTGGGCTTCACAACCTACGGGTTTGCGAACCAGTGACCTATACCGATTCGATTGCGCTGCAACTCCATGCGCGCGTCGTGCTTACGGATTCAGGAGGGATCCAAAAAGAGTCCTACGTTTTGGGCACTCCCTGCGTCACTCTGCGGCACGAAACCGAGTGGACTGAGACGCTCGCAGACGGCTGGAATGTGTTAGCGGGTCAGGACCCGCAGACTATCGCCAAAGTGGCGTTGCGCGAAAAACCGCACCGTGCGCCCGTACCCGTCTACGGCGTTGGTCAAGCGGGTATAAAAATCGCCGGGACCATTTCCGCGTACAAGAATTCTACGGAGAGGCTGGCTGCCGGTTAGAACATGTTGCATCAATTGACGAGTGCCACCAGCCGCCCCCTGTTACGTCGCATCGGCTACACGGCGTTCATTCTGCTCTTTTGCGGGCTTGCCATCTTCGCGCTCGGAACCTCGAAGACTCGAATGGCTTTGGCCCTCCTCGTGGTAGCACTCCCCCTGCTGATCTACCTGTCGGTCTTTCGGCCGCTCGTGTTTCCATTTTCGTTCTACGTGCTGCTTGTGCCGTTTGAAAATCTATTGTCAACAGATAAGTATGGCACGATAACGAAGCTGATGGCGCTTGTTGTGGCGGCCGCACTGGCCTTTTACATCGTCCGCACAAAGAAGGCCGTTGGAGTGTCAACGCGTCAATTACTGGTGTGGGGTCTCCTCATTCTCTTCATGGCGCTCAGCGTCTTTTGGGCAATTAACCCGTCACAATCAGTTAGGTATTTGCTTACGTATGCGGAGCTCTTCGCACTTTATGCGATCGTATCGATCGCGCCCGTCTCGGCGAGCGACCTTAAAGTCATTCTTCTTGCAGTGGTCGCGGGTGCCTGCATAGCCTCGACTTACGCAGTGCACCTCTTCGCGGGCGGCGGCGCAGAGGCAGCGTCTCGGCAAGTTGTGAGCGGTGAATCGAGAATAGACCCTAACGCTTTTGCCACTGCGCTGCTGCTCCCGATTGCGATCGTGCTGATGAGCGCATTGAGCAAGAGATGGTCACTCAAAAAACTCGGCTACATCGTGCTTTTTCTTATCCTCTTAGGAGGCATGTACAAGGCTGATTCGAGAGGCGCATTTATTGGACTGGCGGTAACCTTGGGATTCCTTCTCCTTCGCAGCCGACATCGCGCTCAACTGATAGCTATGTCAATTGCCGGTCTCCTGGTGAGCTTCTTGATGCCCCACTCACCTTGGGCGCGCTTCAAGGGCGCAGTATCGCACGGCGGTTCCGGGCGCATTCAGATCTGGCTTGTCGGTTGGGACGCCTTTAAGCATCACTGGCTGCTCGGCTCAGGGACTGGAATGTTTCAGTTCGCGTATGACCAATCGTTTATTCGCGTCTACCAGTCCGTCTATTCATATTGGCATAAAGTTGCCCACAACACGCCAGTCTCGGTAGCGGTGGAGCTGGGTGCAGCCGGCTTCATCTTGTTCTGTGTTGCATGGTACACGCAGTGGAAGATATTCTCCGATTTGGGATCCTCCTCCACGCTATACGATCTCAGGCTGGCTCTTCAGGCTGCGATGATCGGTGTATCGGTCTCGTCTCTTTTTCTAAGCATCTTGGCTACTAAGCTGCTCTGGTTGCTATTCACCGTCATGACGCTTACCCGAACCGTCGCGCTACACGAGGAAGCAGTACAGGTTGTCACCTCTCCGCTCCCGCCGGTCAGCTTGAACTTGCCTGAGGCCACTATCGCTGCAGCCGAGAGCTACCGCTGATGCGCAAGGATTTCTTGCCCTATTACCGACCTGCAATCGAGCGCGTCGATATTGAAGCGGTCGCCCACAGCCTCGAAAGTGGATGGCTTACGACAGGACCAAAGGTCCGAGAACTCGAGGAATCATTTTCGAAGGGATCGGATGTACGGCACGCGGTTGCCTTAAACAGCGGAACAGCGGCGCTTCATCTGGCTCTCATCTCTTTAGGCGTGGGGCGTGGCGACGAAGTCATTACTCCTTCACTCAGCTTCGTTGCCGGCACCCATTGTGTGCGGCAACTGGGAGCAGTCCCCGTGTTCGCCGACGTGGGCAAGGAGACGCTTTGCCTAACGCCTGCAACGATCGATGCAGTGGTGACCCCCAGAACGAAGGCTATCATAACGATGAATTATGGTGGTCAGCCGGTTGGGATAGAAGCGATCGTCGAGTATGCAAGACAGCGGCATATTGCGGTCCTAGAGGACGCCGCTCATGCTGTGGGCACGCTCGATAGCGGACTGTGGCCCGGCGCGCGCTCTGATGCAGCCGCATTCAGCTTGTATGCCACAAAAAACATAACGGCGGGTGAGGGAGGCCTGCTGCTTACGAACCGGGACGATATCGCAGAACGCGTGCGCCGTCTCTCTCTTCACGGAATGAGCCGCGACGCATGGAAGCGATATGAAAATGGCGGCACATGGCTGTACGATGTTGCCGAGGTCGGATACAAGTGCAACATGCCCGACATGGCAGCTGCCCTTGCCATTTCGCAGCTTAAGAAGCTGGAACCTTTGCAGGCAAAACGTGAGGCACTGGCACAGGCCTATATCGAGAAACTCAGCATCGTTCCTGGCGTTCGCATGGTTACATCAGTTGCGTCATACCCGAGTCGAAATAGCTGGTGTCTCTTTGTGATCTCGATCGATCAGAATACCACTCAAATCTCGCGAGATGAGCTCATCGAGGAGCTCGCTAGAGCCAACATCGGCACGAGCGTACACTTCATCCCAACGCACACCTTTTCGGCCTACAAGCATGTCGAGCACGGCCCGCTGCCAGTTACCGATCGCGTTTGGCGAACCCTGATTTCACTGCCGCTTTATCCCAGCATGAGCGAACAAGACGTGGCGGATGTCGTTGAGGCCCTATCAGGGATCATCGAGCAAGCCCAAAAACGTCCGTCGCCGCGCCGCTCCGTTAACGCCTAGACGGCATGCGATTTCTGATCCTTAGCCAATACTTTCCACCGGAAATGGGTGCAGCGCAGGTGCGGCTCGCGGCGCTGTTGAGAGAGTTGCAAAACCACAATCACGTCACTGAAGTCGTCACAGCGATACCTCAGCGTGTGGTAAGCAATCCGCACCGGAAATACCCTGCGAAGTTATACATGAGCGAGACGTATGGCGGCGCCCAGGTCCATAGGACATGGACTTTCGCAGGCTCCGGCTTCGGTTTCAGGCGCCTGCTCAATTATCTGTCCTTTGCCAGCACCTGCCTCGTTGGCATGTGGAAGTGCAAGAAGCCAGACTTCATATTTGTTGAATCGCCACCTTTGTTTCTTGGTATTTCGGGCCTCATCTACAGCAGGTTGCGTGGCGTTCCGCTGATCTTTTACGTGGCGGATCTTTGGCCGGAGAGCGCTCGCGCAATTGGCGTGCTCCACGATGGCGTTCTCTTCAAGATGGCCGAACGGCTTGAGCGTTTCATTTACTCGCATGCAAAATACATCGCCGCCGCTACAGCAGGCATCGTGTCTACCCTGGAAATGAAGAAAGACGTACCGCGTGCAAAGTTATTTCTTTTGCCAAACGGCGTGGACACTGAAACGGCAGTACCTATAGCTACGGATGAGAGATTACTCGACGAGCTCGAATTGCGGGGAAAAAAAGTCTTCCTCTACGCTGGAAATCACGGGGCAGTCGCAGGACTTGAAACGCTTCTCGAAGCGGCCCGTGTGCTTTCGAACTCGGAAACGGCGTTTCTTTTTGTTGGCGATGGGCAGGCGAAGCCCGATCTCCTTCGATTGGCTAAACGATACGAGCTGAGGAATGTTCGCTTCATATCTGCCAGGCCGGTAGAAGAGATGTCGAGGTACCATTCTATTGCGTTCGCGTCAGTCGTGCATGTTAGGAAAGGCGAGCTCTTCAAAGCCACACGGCCAGCTAAGCTCTTTACATCATTGGCATGCGGTGTACCGGTCATCTATTGTGGCGAAGGCGAAACCGCAGCATTGGTCAAGTCGGCGGATGTTGGGCTCGTGGTTGCACCGGAACAACCGGCACAGCTAGTGGAAGCCATTCGCTTTCTGGAGAGACACACAAACGTTCGAATGCGAATGGCGTCGAACGCTCGCGTGCTGGCTGTCAAGCAATTTGGCTGGAATCTGATCGTCGGTAAATGGCTCGATGAACTCGGACAGGCAGAGTCGGCATCACGAGCTCCCGTTCGAGATGACCGTCGGACCGCTCTGGCCCGGTAGCCCGGACAGCGAATTAGGGTTTATCGCTCAATCGTAACTCACGTCACCCGCTTGCTCGAGAATGTGTCCACAATCGTTCTCGAGTATTGACGATTCTCACAGAGTCAGCTCAGTCAATAATATAAGATTCGATCAGCAGCGCCTTTGAACGGCGCCATAACCTTTGGTTTTGATCGGGGTCGGTGTGAGCATGAGAATCAAGTCAGGTGCGGCCGTCTTTGCATCCCTCGTGGTTGCGGCTGTTCTGTATGGCTGCTCCGGGGGCGGGTCAAGCATGGTTCCTGATCCCCCTTCAGGAGTTTTCCTCGCCGTAACACCTACCGCCACGCCAAAGCCGAGCTCATCTCCTAGGGTGTCGCCCGTGCCTAGCCCAACCCATTCCGCCGCGCCAACGCCCAGTGCGACGCCCAGCGCGACGCCGAAACCGTCTGCAACCCCTACGCCAAGCCCAACGCCCACCGCGACGCCGACACCGTCGGCAACCCCTACGCCAAGCCCAACGCCCACGGCGACGCCGAGACCGACACCAACCCCTACGCCGAGCGCT
>Ga0207416_1001468_pt1 | contig 30980 bp, 33 predicted proteins | sample PaiPotPPM11metaG_FD_184107 | JGI IMG/M metagenome (GOLD analysis project Ga0207416, IMG submission 184107) | Iron sulfur acid spring bacterial and archeal communities from Banff, Canada, to study Microbial Dark Matter (Phase II) - Paint Pots PPM... ... | reverse complement strand
GGGGGAGACCATGCGCAGCGTGTTGTCGAGGCTGTTGCTCGACGCCCGCCGCCCGAGCGCCTGGCCGATCCCGAACGGCACGTAGTCGGCGACGATCGCCAGCGCGGCGCCGGTCGGCGGGATGCCGGGCAGTCGCGCCCACAGCGCGGTGCGGCCGTCGCCGGGCGTCCCGTCGAGCGTGTCCATCGGGCGGGCGTTCGCCATCCGCATCTCGAGCCGCTCCGCGATGGTGCCGCGGTGGTTCGGCGCCACCGGGCGCACCGGACTCTCGGCGACCGGCGGCACGTCCGGTCGGATCGCCCACGATCCCGACCAGGGCAGCTCGCGCCGCCCGAGGGCGGCGAGCACGGTGAAGATCTCCCGACCCTCGACGCGGGCGAGGACGCGGGCTTGCGACGAATGGTGCCCGCGCGCGACCTCGAGGGCCTCGAGCTCGACGACGTCCGGCGGTCGCGCGAAGGCCAGGTACTGCACGGTCGCCCACACCAGCGGCCGGTCGGTCACCACCTCCAGGACCGCGATCGCGGCCCCGAGCGCGGCCCCGCCGAACAGGGCGCCCATGCCCGAGCACAGGTCACGCACGACGGGCAGCCGCCACCGGCGCCGGTCCTCGGTCGGGACGAGGTCGAAGAACTCGAGGGCGTCCACCTCGATCGACGCTAACCGCTGGCTCCCGACGGCCGATCGCTTGGCGCGGCGAGGACGGTGATCGGGTGAGCGTCTGGAAGACTCCCGGGATCCGTGTCGGGGGAACGAAAGCGTCGGCGACTCATCGCACTGCTCGGGGTCGTCGCGGTCGCCGTCACGGCGAGCCCGATGCTCGCCACGCCGGCCGGCGCGGAGCTGCCGCCGCGCGCCGAGACGATCCTGCGGGCGGCCGCCCGGGACCTCGACCGCTACTGGGCCACGGAGTTTCCCGCCCTCTACGGCGCGCCGTACCCGCCGATGGGTCGGATCGTCGCCGCGGGACCGACGACCAAGGTGCCCGACTGCCAGGGCCGCCACATCTCGTACCGACGCGAGGTCCACGGCAACGCCTTCTACTGCCTCCACGGCAACTACATCGCCTACGACGAGCAGGGGCTGTTCCCGGCCCTGGCCCGGACGTTCGGCGACCTGGCGCCGGCGCTGGTGCTCGCCCACGAGTGGGGGCACGCCATCCAGGACCGGGCCGGCGTCGGCGCCGACCAGCCGAGCATCCTCGTCGAGCTGCAGGCCGACTGCTTCGCCGGCTCGTGGGCGCAGCGGGTCGCCACGCACGCGACCATCGCCGTCCGCTTCGAGCCCACCACCCTCGACGAGGCCCTCGCCGCGTACCTGAGCTTCCGCGACGCGGTCGGCGCCACGCCCAGCAGCCGGCAGGCACACGGCGACGCGTTCGACCGGATCAACGCGTTCCAGACCGGCTTCGAGCACGGCGCGCCGGCCTGCAAGCCGTTCTTCGACGCACCGCCGCCGATCACCGAGCAAGAGTTCACGTCGGCCGCCGAGGCCGCGTCGGGCGGGAACCTCCCCGAGGCGGAGGTGCTGCCCAGCACGCTCGACCTGCTGCACGACGTCTACACCCAGGTCGCGCCGCTCACCGCCCGCCAGGTCCACCCGGTCCGGACGTCGGTGCTGCCCCGGCCCGCGACCTGCGGCGGCCGATCGGTCGAGGCGCCGCTGGCCGCGACCGGGGCGGTGTACTGCGCCGCCAACCGCACCATCGTCATCAACCCGGTCCGGCTCGACGAGATCTACCGGTCCATCGGCGACTTCGGCGTCGCGGTGCTGGTCGGCGACGCGTACGCCCGCTACGCGGCCGATCGGACCGGCCGGCTGGCCGGCCTGAGCGGCCGGACGGCGGCGCTGCTCGCGGACTGCTCGACCGGCGCCTGGGCGGGCGCGTTCGCGAACGCACCGAGTGGGCTCCCGTCGCCGAGCCTGAAGACGACCCTGACGCTGGCGCCGGGCGACCTCGACAAGGTCATCGAGGCGTTCATCGCCTCCGACGCCGAGACGCAGGGCGGGGCCGGACCGGGCGGCTCGGTGTTCCGTCGCGTCGAGGCCTTCCGCCTCGGCTACTTCGGGGGCTTCGCCGCCTGCAACGCGACCTACCGGGCCTCGGCATGACCACCCCCGCGAGACCGGCGTGAGCGCGCCCGCGGTCGAGGTGGACCGCCTGGTGAAGCGCTTCGGCGAGTTCGCAGCGGTCGACGACGTGTCGTTCAATGTGGAGCCGGGCGAGCTGTTCGGTTTCCTGGGCCCGAACGGGGCCGGGAAGACGACGACGATCTCCATCCTGTGCACGCTGCTCACGCCGACCGCCGGCGTGGCCCGGGTCGCGGGCCATGACGTCGCGAGCGAGCAGGCCGAGGTCCGGTCGAGCATCGGCCTCGTCTTCCAGGAGGTGACCCTCGACGACTACCTGACCGGCGCCGAGAACCTCCGGTTCCACGCCGTCCTCTACGGGGTGCCGCCGTCGCAGGTGCAGGAGCGGGCCCGGCCGCTGCTCGACATGGTCGGGCTCACCGAGCGGGCCGACCAGCAGGTCCGCTTCTACTCGGGCGGCATGAAGCGCCGGCTCGAGATCGCCCGCGGCCTGCTGCACGCCCCCCGCGTCCTGTTCCTCGACGAGCCCACCATCGGCCTGGATCCCCAGACCCGCAAGCACATCGGGGGCTACGTCGACAGCCTCCGGCGCCGCGAGGCCACGACCATGTTCCTCACCACCCACTACATGGACGAGGCCGAGCGCTGCGACCGCATCGCGATCATCGACCAGGGCCGGATCGTCGCCATCGACACGCCCGACGACCTCAAGGCCTCGATCGGCGCCGACACCGTCACCCTCGCCACCGCCGACGACGCCGCCAGCAGCCGGACCCTGGAGGAGGCGTTCGGGCTCGACGTGGAGCGCACCGACGACGGCGTGCGCTTCCGGGTGCCGGACGGGGAGGCGTTCGTGCCACGCCTCTTCGAGCACCTCCCGGTCGGCGTGCGCAGCGTGAACGTGCGGCGGCCCAGCCTCGACGACGTGTTCATGGAGTACACCGGCCACCAGCTGCGCGACGCCGAGGCGGGCACCGGCGACCAGTTCCGCGCCAACGCCATGGTGCGCGGCTTCCGGAGGGGCTGATGGCCGACGCCGCCTTCCCGAGCGCCGTGGCCGCGCCGGCGCCGCTGGGCGTCCGCCGCGACGGCTACCTCGTCCGCAGCCTCCGGGCGGTGCGGATGGTGTGGATCCGCGACCTGATCCGGCTCCGCCGGACCCCGACCCGGATCGTGACCGGGGTGGCCCAGCCGCTGCTGTTCCTCTTCGTGCTCGGCGCCGGGCTCGAGCACCTCATCGGGTCCCAGCGCGCCGGCGGCGTCGACTACCAGCAGTACCTGCTCCCGGGCATCCTGGCCATGTCGGTGCTCACCTCGTCGCTGTTCTCGGCGATCGCGATCGTGTGGGACCGCGAGTTCGGGTTCTTGCGCGAGATGCTGGTCGCGCCGGTGTCCCGCGCCGCGCTCGTGTTCGGCAAGGCCCTCGGCGGCGGGTCGGTGGCGGTCGTCCAGGGCCTCATCCTCGTGGTCGTCGCGCCGGTGGTCGGCGTCGACCTCACCGTCGGCCGCTTCTTCGCCATGGTCGGCTTCCTGCTGCTGCTCGCCTTCGCGCTCACCGCCTTCGGCATCGTGATCGCGAGCCGGATGCAGCGCATGGAGAGCTTCCAGATGGTGATGGCGCTGGTGCTGCAGCCGATGCTCTTCCTCTCCGGCGCGATCTTCCCGCTGGTGGCGCTCCCGGGCTGGCTCGGCGTCGTGACCCGGCTCAACCCGGCCACCTACGGCGTCGACGCCATCCGCCGGGTGCTGCTGCCGCACATCGTGCCGCTCACCATCTTCGACTGGACGGTGCCGCTCTGGGCCGACGCCCTTCACGGTCGCGTTCGGGAGCCTGATGCTGATGCTGGCCGTGCGGCTCTTCAGCCACACCGAGTAGATATCGCGGCATGCAGGGCACGAACCGCCAGGTGCGCCTGGCCTCGCGGCCGACCGGGATGGTCGACGACGGCACCTTCGAGGTCGTCGAGGAGCCGATCGCCGAGCTCGGGCCGGGCGAGTACCTGGTGCGGATCGCCTACCTCTCCATCGACCCGACCAACCGGGTGTGGATCCGCGAGGAGCCGAGCTACCTGCCCCCGGTCGGGATCGGCGAGGTCATGCGCGGCGGCGCGGTCGGCGAGGTTGTGGAGTCGAGGAACGACGAGTTCCCGGTCGGGGCGCCGGTGCTCGGGATGCTCGGCTGGCAGGAGTACGCGCGCTGCGGGCGCGACGTCGTCGCCCGGGTGGTGCCCGAGGGCCTCCCGCTCCCGCACCTCCTGAGCGTCTATGGGACGACCGGCGTCACCGCCTACTTCGGGATGCTCGACGTCGCCAAGCCGGAGGCGGGCGACACGGTGGTGGTGTCGGGCGCGGCCGGCGCCACGGGCTCGGTGGCGGGCCAGATCGCCAAGATCCAGGGCGCCCGCGTCGTCGGCATCGCCGGCACCGACGAGAAGTGCGCGTGGCTCACCGACGAGCTCGGCTTCGACGCCGCCATCAACTACCGGACCGACGACGTGGCGGCCCGCCTCCGCGAGACGTGCCCAGACGGCATCGACGTGTTCTTCGACAACGTCGGCGGCGCCATCCTCGACACCGTGCTGACCCAGCTCGCCCTCCGGGCCCGGGTCGCGCTCTGCGGCGCCATCTCGACCTACAACGCGGCCGACCGGCCGGCGCCGATCCACGCCTACATGAACCTGGTCGTGCAGCGGGCCCGCATGGAGGGCTTCCTCGTCCTCGACTACCTCGACCGGTTCCCGGAGGCGGTGCTCCAGCTGGTGGCCTGGGTCGGGGAGGGGCGGATCAAGTGGCGGGACCACATCGTCGACGGGCTCGAGCAGGCACCCGACGCGCTGAACATGCTCTTCACGGGGGCGAACACCGGGAAGCTCATGGTGCGCGTCGGCGCCGACCCGGCCTCGTGAGGACCCCAGGTATCCTCTGACGACCCGTCAGGTTCGGCCGCCGCCGCCGGGTCCGCCGAGGGGAGGTGCCGTGGCCTCGACCGAGACCCCCACGATCCCGATGATCGTGAGCGTCGACGACCACGTCGTGGAGCCGGCGCACGTCTGGTCCCGATGGCTCCCCGAGCGGTTCCGGGACCGGGGCCCGCGGGTCGAGCGCCGGGGCCTGGCCGGCCTGCGCATGGTCGGTCCCGCCATCTACGAGCACGAGTTCGACGACAGCGCGCCGCCGTGCGACATCTGGTTCTACGAGGACCTCGTCGTGCCGCTGAAGCGCCACATCGCGGCGGTCGGCTTCGACCGGGACGACATGACCCTGTCGCCGATCACCTACGACGAGATGCGCGAGGGCTGCTACGACCCAAAGGCGCGGGTCGCCGACATGACGATGAACCACGTCGAGGTCTCGCTCTGTTTCCCGACTTTCCCGCGATTCTGCGGCCAGACGTTCCTCGAGGCCGACGACAAGGAGCTCGCGCTCGCCTGCGTCCACGCGTACAACGACTGGATGGTGGAGGAGTGGTGCGGCGGCAGCGACGGCCACCTCGTCCCCCTCACCCTCGTCCCGCTCTGGGACGTCGACGCCTGCGTCGCCGAGGTCCGCCGCAACGCGGCGCGGGGCGTCCGAGCCGTGTGCTTCAGCGAGATCCCGCCCCACCTCGGGCTGCCGAGCATCCACTCCGGCGCCTGGGACCCGTTCCTCGCAGCCTGCGCCGAGACCGACACCGTGGTGTGCATGCACATCGGGTCGTCGTCGAAGATGCCGGCGACGTCGGCCGACGCGCCGCCCGCGGTGCAGGCGACGCTGTCGTTCGGCAACGCCATGTCGTCGATGAGCGACTTCCTCTTCTCGGGGGTGCTGGTGCGCTTCCCCGAGCTGCGGCTCGCGTACTCCGAGGGCCAGATCGGCTGGATCCCCTACATCCTCGAGCGGGCCGACGACGTCTGGCAGGAGCACCGGGCCTGGGGCGGCGTCCGCGACCGGGTCCCGGAGCCGCCCTCCACCTACTACTACCGGCAGATCTTCGGCTGCTTCTTCCGGGACGTGCACGGCCTCCGCTCGCTCGACGAGGTCGGCGTGGACAACATCACGTTCGAGACCGACTACCCGCACACCGACTCGACGTGGCCCCACACCAAGGAGGTCGCCGAGAAGATGTTCGCCGGCCTCGACGACGTGACCATCGCGAAGATCTGCCGCGGCAACGCGATCCGCATGCTGGGTCTCGAGCTCGGGTAGCGAGGCCGTACTCCGGGTGAGCGAGTCGATGCGGGGTCAGCTCCTCGTGGCGACCCCCGACCTCGAGGACCCCAACTTCTTCCGCACCGTGGTGCTGCTCCTCGAGCACACCCCGGAGGGCGCGCTGGGCGTGGTGCTCAACCGGCCGTCGAGCGGCACCACCGTCGGGGAGACGCTGCCGGCGTGGGCGGGCGTGGCGGCCGAGCCGCCGATCGTGTTCGTCGGCGGCCCGGTCCAGCCCGAGGCCGCGATCGGGCTCGCCCGCGGCGACCACGGCGCCGACCCGGACGGGTTCGCGCCGCTGTTCGACGGGCTCGGCACGGTCGACCTCGAGCGCGCCCCCGAGGACGTGGTGCCGCGGATCGAGCGGCTGCGGGTGTTCGCCGGCTACTCGGGCTGGGGGCCGGGCCAGCTCGAGGCCGAGCTCGACGCCGGCGGCTGGTTCGTGCTGCGGGCCGAGCGCGCCGACCCGTGGTCGGCGTCACCGGAGGGCATGTGGCGCTCGGTCCTGCGACGCCAGCACGGCAAGGCGCGCCTCTTCGCCGACTTCCCTCTCGACGCCAGCCTCAACTGACCGGGGCGGTCGCCCGCACCGGTGGCGCCGGCGTCGGCCTGAGGTCGCGGCGGAACCAGCGCCGGACCGCGCCCGCGCTCGTCGCGGCGGAAAACAGGTGCTGCGCCAGGCGCGCCACCGCCCGCGGCGAACCGGCTGTCGCGCCGTCGGTCAGGTCGTTCCAATAGACGGCCCAGCCGCCGGCGAGCAGGCTCCCGAGCCCCGGCGCGGTGAGCAGCCGCGCCACCGCCGACACCGCGCGCGGGCGCGGCAGCATCGCCGCGTGCAGGGGCGCCGTCGCGGCCTGGTAGGGCGCGTACCGGTCGGCGAGGCCGCGGCGGTACCGGTCGGCGGCCCGGCCCGGGTCGGCGAGCACGGCCTCGGCGGCGGCCCGGCCGCTCTCCATCGCCTGCGCGATGCCCTCGCCCTGGAGGGGGTTCACGAGCCCGGCCGCGTCGCCGACGAGGAGGACCGGGCCGGCGGCGGGCCGGGTCCCGACCATGCCGAGCTTGAGCCACCCACCGAGCGACGCCGCGCCGTCGGTCGCGGGGACGGCGCGCAGCGCGCCACGACACACGAGGTCGGCGGCGAAGGACGGGAGCTGGCGAGCCGCCGCGGTGGCGGCGACCCGGTCGGCGAGGACCCCGCACCCGAGGCCGAGGTTGCCGCGGCCGTCGGGACCCGGGAACAGCCAGCCGTAGCCGGGGAAGGCCCGGTGCGGCGTCGGCTCCCAGAAGTAGATCTCGGGGAGCGCCACCGGCTGCTCGACGTAGGCGCGCACGGCGAAGCCCCACAGCACGCGGGCCGGCTCGACCAGCCCCGCCCACTCGGCGACCCGGCTCAGCGCGCCGTCGGCTCCGATCACGGTGTCGCCGCGCACGGCGAAGCCCCACAGCACGCGGGCCGGCTCGACCAGCCCCGCCCACTCGGCGACCCGGCTCAGCGCGCCGTCGGCTCCGATCACGGTGTCGCCGCGCACGGCGCGGCCGTCGGTGAGCGCGCAGCCCTCGAGCCCGGCGTCGCCGACGATGGGCGCCGCCGCGCGCTCGACGATCGGCTCCGCGCCGGCGTCGATCGCGACCTCGCGCAGCCGGGCGTCGAACGCCCGTCGAGGCACCGCCAGCCCGAAGCCGGGATAGGTCCGACCGGGTCGGCAGGGGAGCCGAACCCGGTGTCGCGGCCCGACGACCACCATGTCGCCGACCCGGGTCGCGCCCGGCACGGTGACGCCGAGGTCGTCGAGCACCTGGACGCCCCGGGGCCCGATGAGGTCGCCGCACGCCTTGTCGCGCGGGAACTCGGCCTTGTCGACGAGCGCCACCCGGGCCCCGCCGCGCGCCAGCACCGTGGCGGCGACGCTGCCGGCGGGACCGGCGCCGACGACGACGGCGTCGTAGCGGTCACCGGCCACGCGGGCCCCCGCGTTTTCGGGCGTCGTACGCTCGGCGCCCGAGACGAGGAACGTTGGTCATGCTGGCTGGCCCATCGGCGAATCCCAATCGCTTCGCCCGTGATCTCTTCACGGGCCTGCCCAAGCGGTACGACGCGCTCGAGGAGCTGCTCTCGCTGGGCCAGAACCGCCGCTGGCGCCGCGCGATGGTCGACCGGATCGTACCGGCCGACCCCGGGCGGGTCCTCGACGTGGCGACCGGCACCGCCGGGGTGGCGCGCCAGCTCGAGCGCCGGACGAACGCCCGGGTGGTGGGCATCGACCTGACCGAGGCGATGCTCCGGCGGGGCCAGGCCGCCCTCCGCGCCGACGGGGACGGAACCCGGGTGAGCCTGCTCGGCGGTCAGGCCGAGGCGCTGCCGTTCCCTGACGCCAGCTTCGACGGGCTGACGTTCACGTACCTGCTGCGCTACGTCGCCGACCCGACCGCGACCATCACCGAGCTGGCCCGGGTCCTGAAGCCGGGCGCGCCCGCGGCCAGCCTCGAGTTCTACGTGCCGCCGAACCGCTTCTGGCGCGCCTGGTGGTGGCTGTACACGCGGCTGGTGCTGCCCGGCGCGGGCGCGCTGGCGGGCCGCGCCTGGTTCCGGGTCGGACGCTTCCTCGGCCCCAACATCTCGGCCCACTACCGCCGCTACCCGCTCGAGTGGACCGTCGACGCCTGGCGGCGGGCCGGGTTCGTCGACGTCGGCGCGCGGCCGATGAGCCTCGGCGGCGGTCTCGTCATGTGGGGAGTGCGGGGCGGTGGCTGAGGCGCGTGGCCGCGCCGCCTTCTACGCCGCGCGGCCGGGCGGGTGGCGGGACTGGTGGACGCTGCTCCACCCGCCGTACACGGCCTGGCACCTCGGCTACGTGGCGATCGGCGCCGCGCTCGCCCCGCACCTCGACGGTGTCCGCCTCGGCGCGACGGTGCTGGCGTTCTTCGCTGCCATGGGGATCGGCGCCCACGCGCTCGACGAGCTGCACGGGCACCCGCTCCGGACGCGGATCCCGGACCGGGTGCTCGTCGGCGCCAGCGCGCTCGGGGTGCTCGGCGCGGTCGCCCTCGGCATCGTGGGGCTGAGCCGGGTCGGCGACGCGCTGATCCCGTTCATCGTGCTCGGCCCCGCCCTCGTCGTCGCGTACAACCTCGAGCTGTTCGGCGGGCGTCTCCACACCAACACCGGGTTCGCGCTGTCGTGGGGCGCCTTCCCCGTGCTGACCGCGTACGTCGCGCAGGCCGACCGGCTCGGGTGGGCGGCGGTGCTCGGCGCGGCGGGCGCGTTCACGCTCTCGTACGCCCAGCGGGTGCTCAGCACCCCGGCCCGCCTCCTCCGCCGCCGGGTCCGCGACGCCCAGGGGGAGCTCACGCTGGACGACGGGCGGGTCCAGCCGCTCGACGCGCCCACGCTCCTGCGGCCGCTCGAGCAGTCGCTGCGGGCGCTGTCGGCGACCGTCGTGCTGCTGGCGGCGGCGATGGTCACCGCTCGCCTCTGGTGAGCATCCCCGGCGGCGAGGCTCGGGTGCCCGACGGCGGCCGCGGGCGGGCATCCTGGGTCCAGCTGCCCGCCCCGAGGAGCCGCCATGACTGAGACGCAGCGAGGCCGAGTCCGAGTGGAGGACGGGCACAAGCGCGTACGCGCCTACCTGGGCGGCGAGGTGGTCGCCGACACGACGCGACCGCTGCTGGTGTGGGAGGTCCCTTACTACCCCGCCTATTACGTCCCCCGCGATGACGTTCGCACCGAGCTGCTCAGCCCCTCGACCCGGGCCGAGCACTCGCCGAGCCGCGGCGACGCGCGCTTCTTCCACGTGAAGGGCGGCGACCGGGTCGCCGAGGACGCGGCGTGGGAGTACCCGGACTCGCCCATCGAGGCGCTGCGCGGGCACCTGCGGTTCGAGTGGGACTCGATGGACGCCTGGTTCGAGGAGGACGAGGAGGTGTTCGTCCATCCCCGCAACCCGTACCACCGGGTCGACGTCCTCCCCAGCTCCCGCCGGGTCGAGGTCGCGGTGGACGGGGTGCCGGTCGCGGCCACCGACCATCCCACGCTGCTCTTCGAGACCGGGCTGCCGGTCCGCTTCTACGTGCCGAAGGTCGACGTCCGCATGGACCTGCTCGTGCCGTCCGACCAGCAGACGGGCTGCCCGTACAAGGGCTTCGCCCGCTACTGGTCGGTCGAGACGGAGCGCGGGCGGGCCGAGGACGTCGCCTGGTCGTACCCGACCCCCCTGCCCGAGAGCACGAAGATCGCGGGCCTGGTCTGCTTCTACAACGAGCGGGTCGACCTGCGCGTCGACGGCGAGCTGCTCGAGCGGCCCCGCACGCCGTTCTCCTGAGCCAGCCTCACGGGCCGACGGATGCGCCGGCGGGCTCCGGCCCGGTACGGTCAGCGCGTCGCGACGTTGACCGCGCCGGAGGCACCGCGATGGCGATGACGCTCGAGTCGATCGACCTCTACGACCCCGACCGCTACGTCGCCGGGCCGCCCCACGAGGCGTTCGAGTACCTGCGCCGCGAGCAGCCCGTCTACCGGCAGGCGATGCCGGACGGCACCTCCTATTGGGCGGTGCTCCGGCACGCCGACGTGGTCGAGGTGGCGCGCCAGCCGACGCTGTTCTCGGCCGAGGTCGGCGGCGTCGTGCTCGAGGACCAGCCCGCGGAGCAGCTCGAGCAGACCAAGAACATGCTGCTGATGATGGACCCGCCCCGCCACAGCACCCTGCGACGCGAGACGGCGCCCCAGTTCAAGGCGAGGTCCATGGCCGGGCTCGAGGGGCGGGTGCGCGAGATCTGCCGCGGGATCATGGCCAAGGGCGCCGAGCTCGGGGAGGTCGAGTTCGTGCACGACCTAGCCTCGATGCTCCCGTCGCAGGTGTTCGGCGAGCTGCTCGGCATCCCGGAGTCGGACCGGGCCCAGATCAACCGGTGGGCGGAGATGATGACGGGAGGGCAGGACCCCGACGTCAACCCCGACGGCTACGCGTCCGGCGGCGAGAGCGAAGGCTCCGTCAACATGGCGATGTACGGCATCGAGTACGCCGCCCGCCGGCGGGGGACGGGGGGCGACGACGTCGGCGCGCGGCTCCTCGCCACCGAGATCGACGGACAGCCCATGTCCGATCTTGAGTTCGGCTACTTCTTCGTCCAGCTCGTCACCGCCGGCAACGACACGACCCGCACCATGCTCTCGTCCGGCGTGCTCGCGCTCCTCCAGCACCCCGACCAGCTGGCCGAGCTGCGCCGCGACCGGTCGCTGCTGCCGGGCGCGGTCGAGGAGATCCTGCGGTGGGCGAACCCGCTGCACTACTTCCGCCGCACCGCGTCCGCCGACGCCGTCGTGCACGGCCAGCCGATCGCGGCGGGCGAGAAGCTGGCGATGATCTACACGTCGGCGAACCGGGACGGCGGTGTGTTCCCGGACCCGCACCGCTTCGACATCCACCGGGACCCCAACCCGCACCTGTCGTTCGGGATCGCCGAGCACTTCTGCCTCGGTGTCCACCTCGCCCGCCTCGAGGGGCGGGTGTTCCTCGACGAGCTGCTCAACGCGTTCCCGGTCATCGAGCTCACCGGTGAGCCCCGCCGGCAGCGCTCGAACCTCAACAACGCGCTCAAGCACCTGCCGCTGCGCCTGGCCGCCTGAGCCCGGTCCGACCACTCGCATAAGGATGCGGGCGGGGCGCCGACGGTGCGCCATGCTGGCGCCCTGGACGGCATCACCCCCGAGACCTGCGCCGAGTGCGGCTTCGACGCCCGGGACTGGGCGGTCCGGGACGCCACCACGGTGCTCGACGCGCTCGGCTGGTGGTGGGAGCTCGCGACGGCCGACGTCCCGCCGGCGGCGCTGAACCGCCGACCCGAGCCCGGCGTCTGGTCGGCGCTCGAGTACGGCCTGCACAGCGCCCTCGTCACCGCGGTGCTGCGGTCCGGCATCGAGTCGATCCTCGACCAGGACGGCTGCGAGCTGCCGCCGCCCCCCGAGCCGGACGGCCCGTCGGACGCTCCACTCGTGCTCGAGGCCGGCACCGTCGTCGCGGATGTCCGGCGCGAGGGCCAGGCGCTGGCACGGTTGGCCCGCCGCGCCGCGCCCGAGGCCCTGGCGCACCGGGGGCGTCTCGCCGGGCAGCCGGTGCAGGCCGAGGCGGCCCTGCACCACGCCGTGCACGACGCGACGCACCACTGGATGGACGTCGGTCGAGGCCTCGCCGCCCTCGGGGTCGGCGCGCCCACGGCCGCCGGGCGGGTGGCGCAGGTCAACGCCTCGGACGGCGGCGTCCCGAAGCACGCCGTCGACACCGCGGTCGTCGGCCGGCGCGGCCTGGAGGGCGACCGCCAGGCCGAGCGGCTCCACCACGGCCGGCCGTTCCAGGCCCTCTGCCTCTGGTCGACCGAGGTCCTCGACGACCTTGCGCAGCAGGGCCATCCGATCGGTCCCGGGGCCGCGGGCGAGAACCTCACGCTCACCGGAATCGACTGGTCGTCCCTCCGGCCCGGCGCCCGCCTCCGCGTCGGCACCGCGCTCGCCGAGGTGTCCTTCCCGGCCATCCCGTGCGCGAAGCAGACCCGATGGTTCGCCGACGGCGACTTCTCCCGGATCGGACACGACGCGAACCCGCAGTGGACCCGCTGGTACGCGTGGGTTCGCGAGCCGGGCGTCGTGCACGCCGGCGACCCCGTCACCGTGCAGCCGAGCGACGCCGGCGGCTGAGGTGGCGCGGCGCTCGTGCTTCGAATCGTGGGGCGCCGACCCCGCCGAGCGCAGCCAGGCCTGCCCCTGCGACCGCCTCGTCGCCGAGCCCGACCTCATCCTGTACCGGGCCGTCACCGTGCAGGCGCCACCACCGGTGGTCTTCCGGTGGCTGTGCCAGCTCCGGGTCGCCCCGTACAGCTACGACTGGCTCGACAACGGCGGGCGTCGCAGCCCCCGACAGCTCGTGCCGGGCCTCGAGCACCTCGCCGTCGGCCAGCGCTTCAAGTCCATCTTCACGCTGACCGACTTCGAGCCCGATCGGCACATCACCCTGCAGACCGACCACCGGCTCTTCGGAGCGGTCGCGATCACCTACCGCGTCGGTGCCCATCCGGACGGGGCCCGGCTGGTGGCGAAGCTGCTGCAGCGGAACCGACCGACGCTCGTCAGCACCGCGGTCGGCTGGCTCCTCCCGCTCGGCGACCTGATCATGATGCGCAAGCAGCTCCGCACCCTCGGCGCCCTGGCCGAGCGGGCCGCCCCGCACCCGGTGTCGTCGCGCTGACGAGCGTCGAATGACGGAGCGAATCGCCGGCCTCGAGCCGGCGTCGTGGAGCGAGGCCGTCCGTCGCGCGCTGGCGCCGACCGTCGGTCCCGTCCGCCGGCTCGAGGCTCGGGAGCCGGGCTCGGAGGACGACGCCCCGCCCCGTCCGCTCAACATCCTGACCGTGATGGCGCACCAGCCAAAGCTCCTCGAGCCGTTCCTCGGCTGGGCGAGCGCGCTCGTCCTCGAGGGCGTCCTCCCGCGTCGAGACCACGAGCTGCTGGCGCTGCGAGCGGCGGTGAACTGCGGATCGCGGTTCGAATGGGGACACCACGCCGTGTACGCGCGGGCGGCGGGATTGACCGACGACGAGCTCGACCGGGTGGCGGCCGGGCCCGACGCGCCCGGCTGGGAGCCGGCCGACGCCGACCTGCTCCGAGCCGCCGACGAGCTGCAGCAGAGCTGGACGATCAGCGACGCGACCTGGCGGCGGCTCGCGGCGCGCCACGACGACGCGGCTCTGGTCGAGCTGATCTTCGTGGTCGGCCAGTACACGATGCTGTCGATGCTCGCCAACGGTGCCGGCGTCGAGGTCGAGCCCGGCTACGACCCGCTCCCGACGTCGCGACGCTGACCGCGCCGTACGCTGGGCCGACCGAGGAGGACCTCGCGATGCTGCACCTCTACGGCTTCCATCGGGTCGGCGTGGCCGTCGGCGACCTGTACTTCGTCGATCCCCGTCCCGGCCCGGGGCAGGAGGGCGCGGAGCGGGGCGTACGGGTCGAGGTCCGGCTGCTCGCCACCCCCGAGCACGAGGGATCGATCTACGCCGCCCGGCCGATCCTCGTGGACCAGCCGATCTGGCGGGCCGATCTGCTCGAGTCGGTGGCCGGCCCGGTCGGCAGCTACGACCGCACGCATCACCACCCCAAGATGCGGGGCTGGGAGCCGGGATCCCGTCAATTCGACGCCGCCATGAGCGAGGACCCGCTCGCCTTCCTGCAGTCCCAGCTCGAGGATCTCGACGGCCTCCTCGCGGGCGCCGACGTCGACCCGGCCTCGGTCGACGAGCGCGACGCGGCGGAGTTGCGAGCCGAGGCGCCGGGGATCGTCGGCACCGTCCGCGAGATGCTCGCCGCGGTGCGAAGCGGGCAGTTGGCCCCACCACCCGACGGCCCCGAGGTCGCCAGCGCTCGCGTGGGCTGGCTCTGACCCGCGCCTGTCTCTGGGAAGGCGCTTCAGTGCCAGCGGTGCGCGAGATCGCCGAGGGTGTGGTCGCACCGTTCGCCGACAACGAGTACTTCGAGATGGACGTCGACGGCCTCACGCCCCAACTCGTGAAGTAGCACGCCGCCTCGTTCTGCCCCGGATATCAAACTGACCCACCGCCGGTCGGTGTCAGGGGGGCATGGCGCACCTCCAGAAGCGCTCGCTTCCGCGCAAGCGCTTTTGGAGGTGCCGGGATTCGAACCCGGGTCTTCCGTGTCGTCGGCGGGGCTTCTCCGAGCGCAGCCGGTGAGCAAGGTCTCGGGGCGCCGCCGCTCACCGGCGGATGCGGCGTCCCCAGCCCCGCTGCGATGTCCCGCCGGGCCGCGAGGCCCGTCCCGGCGGTAAGCCGCTCAAGATGACGCCCGCATCCGGCCGAGCGGCCGGGTCGGAGCGGACGCGCGGCCCTTAGGCCGCGAGCGCGAGGTTGTCCTCGGCGTTTCTTGTTGTTGCCGGCTCTTTTGCGACGATCCGGCGACGTCGGCTCGCTTCACCCGCTTCAATCCACGAAATCGAAGCCACGCACCCCCTTGTCAAGTGCGCCGTCGTACGTGTGACGACGCATGACGAGTGTACCGGCCGTTGCGGTCGTTCTCATCAGCGGTTCGACGACTCACAGCAGCGCCGCTTGGGACGGTCGGTAGACGAGGACGCCGTCCTCGACGACCGCACCCTCGGTCGGGCGGTGCGCCTGCTGTCGCCCGTCGGGCAGGAGGTGCCGAACCTCGACGCCGTGCAGCAGGGCGGCGGCGTCGGCGATGAGCCGGCGATGGCAGCGCCACCAGAGCGACTCCGCGCACATCGCCGCCGTGGGCTCGCGCGCCGCGTCCTCGAGCAGCTGGGCCAGCGCGGTGCCGAACTCGGGGGTCTGCATGTGGTCGGCGTAGGCGCGGAAGGCGGCGTTGCGCAGCCCGACGTTCGGGGAGTCGGGGACCCCCTTGCGCCGGCCGCCGAGACGTTCGTCCCACCGGTAGCCGATCTCCACGTCGGCGAGTGACCGGGCCAGCTCGTCGCGGGAGAACTGGGGATGGCGCCGGCTGCCGGGGAACCGCCGGACGTCGAGCACGAGTCGGAGCTCGGCGCTGTCCACCAGCTCGCGGAACGCCGCCGCGGAGGCGGCGCCGTGGCCGACCGTCAGCAGCGCCTGCGGGCGGGTCAGTCCCGCTGCCCCTTGATGGCCCGCTCGACGTCCCGGCGGGCGTCGCGCTCGGCGATCGTCCGCCGCTTGTCGTAGGTGCGCTTGCCCCGGGCGACGGCGAGGTCGACCTTGACCCGGCCGTCCTTGAAGAACGCCCGCAGCGGGACCAGGGTGACGCCCTTCTCGCCGGTGGCCCGAGCGAGCGCGTCGATCTGGCGCCGATGCAACAGCAGCTTCCGGGGCCGGACCGGGTCGTCGTCGTCTCGTGCGTACTCGTACGGCGCGATGTGCATGCCGTGGAGCCACATCTCGCCGTCCGACACCCGTGCGTACGCGTCGCGGAGGTTGGCGCGACCTTCTCGGAGCGACTTGACCTCCGAGCCGCGCAGGACGATGCCGCACTCGTAGGTGTCGAGCACGAGGTAGTCGTACCGGGCCCGCCGGTTGCTGACCGTCGGCGTCCGGCCGGGCTTCGCGGGCGCGCCGGCGGGCATCGCTCGACGGTACCGTGCGCCGATGCGCAACCGCCTCACGGACCTGCTCGGCGTGGAGCACCCGATCCTCCAGGCTCCGATGGGCTACATCGCCCGGGCCCAGCTCGCGTCGGCGGTGTCCAACGCCGGCGCGCTCGGGATCATCGAGACGTCCTCGGGCCAGCTCGACCAGGTGCGCGACGAGATCGCGCGGATGCGCGACCTCACCGACCGGCCCTTCGGCGTCAACATCGCCCAGCTGTTCGTCCGCGACCCCGGGATCGTCGAGTTCGTGCACGACCAGGGGGTGCGCTTCGTCACGACCTCAGCCGGCAACCCCGAGGTGTTCACCGACGCCCTGCACGACGCGGGGATCACGGTGTTCCACGTCGTCCCGTCGCTGCGAGCGGCGTTGAAGGCGGTCGCAGCCGGCGTCGACGGGATCGTCGCCGAGGGCGGCGAGGGCGGCGGGTTCAAGGCCAGCCGCGACGTGGCCACGATGGTGCTGACCCCGCTGATCTGCTCCCGGGTCGACGTCCCGGTCGTCGCCGCGGGCGGGATCTGCGACGGCCGTTCGATGGCGGCCGCGTTCGCGCTCGGCGCCGAGGGCGTCCAGATGGGCACCCGGATGGTGTCGGCCGCCGAGTCGCCGGTGCACGACCGGTACAAGCAGCTGATCGTCGACACCGTCGAGACCGGCACCGTGTTCCTCAACCGCTGGCACAAGCCGTCGTTCCGGGTGCTGGCCACCGACCGGAGCGAGGCGTACGAGCGATCGGACGAGAAGGTCGCCCTCGGGACGCTGGACGGGATCCTGTCCCTCTACTTCGAGGGCGACCTCGACGCCGCGTTCGCCTTCGGCGGCCAGGTCGCGGGCCGGATCGACCACGTCGAGACCGTGGACGAGGTGATTCGATCGACGATGGCCGAGTTCCAGGACGTGCTCGCCGAGCTCGCTCGGCGATATCCGGCGCCTGGATAGAGTCCCGCCGTGGCGACCTCCGGCTCGATCCTCGGGAACCCCGTCAAGCGCGTCGAGGACCCCCGGATCCTGCGCGGCGAGGCCACCTACTTCGACGACCTGGCGGTCGCCGGCCTCCTCCACGTCGCCTTCGTGCGCTCGACGATCGCGCACGCCCGCATCACCGGCGTCGACACCGCCGAGGCAGCCGCCATGCCCGGCGTCGTGGCGGTCCACACCAAGGAGACGCTCGAGCTCCCCCCCGTGCAGGGCTTCGTCATGCTGCCCGCCGAGTTCAACCGGCCTCCGCTGGCCGACGGGGTCGTCCGCTTCGTCGGCGACATCGTGGCGGTGGTCGTCGCCGAGACGCGGGCCCAGGCCGTCGACGCCGCGGAGCTGGTCGTCGTCGACTACGACCCACTGCCGGTCGTGGTCGACCCCGAGGCCGCGCTCGCCGACGGGACGACGGTCCTGTTCCCGGCGAAGGGCTCGAACGAGGTCATCGAGTTCAACTTCGGGGATGATCCCGAGATCCTCGACGGCGCCGAGGTGGTCGTGCAGGGCCGGTTCGTCAACCAGCGTGTCGCGCCGATCCCGATGGAGTCGAACGGGATCGTCGTCGAGCCGGGCCCCAACGGCGGCCTCGAGGTCACCGTGCCCACCCAGGCCCCGTTCTCGGTCCGTGACGGGCTGGCCGCGGCGCTGGCGATGGAGCCCGAGCATGTCCACGTCGTCGCGGGCGCGGTCGGCGGCGGGTTCGGCGCCAAGACCGGCGCCCACTGCGAGCACGTCATCACCGCCGCCCTCGCCCGTGACCTCGGGCGCCCGGTGAAGTGGACCGAGACCCGCTCCGAGAACCTGCTCGCGATGACCCACGGGCGGGGCCAGATCCAGCTCGTCGAGCTCGGCTTGCGCCGCGACGGCACGTTCACCGCGGTGCGGGTGAAGGTCATCTGCGACGCCGGGGGCTACCCGTCGATCGGGGCGTTCCTGCCCTTCCTCACCCGCATGATGGCCCAGGGCGTGTACGCCATCCCGAAGGTGCAGTGCAACGCGATCAGCGCCGCGACCAACACGACGCCCACGGCCGCGTACCGCGGCGCCGGCCGTCCCGAGGCGGCCGCGTTCCTCGAGCGGATCATCGACATGGCGGCTGACGAGCTGGGCATGGACCCCGTCGAGCTCCGGAAGAAGAACTTCCTGGCGCCGGACGCCTTCCCGCTCACCACCGCGACGGGCGCCAACTACGACGTGGGCGAGTACGCGCGGGCGCTCGACGAAGCCTGCCGGGTGGCCGGCTACGACCAGCTGCTTGCCGAGCAGCAGGCTGGGCGCGACCGAGATGATGTCCACCAGCTTGGGATCGGGGTGTCCGCGTACGTCGAGGTCACCGCGGGCGGGATGTTCCAGGAGTTCGGCGGCGTGGAGGTCGAGGCCGACGGCACGATCGTGGCCCGGGTGGGCACATCGGCGCACGGCCAGGGTCACGAGACCGCGTTCGCGATGATCGTCGCCGAGCTCCTCGGCGTCCCGATCGAGCAGGTTCGGCTTGTGCAGTCGGACACCGCGCTCGTGCCGCGGGGGAGCGGGACGATGGGCTCCCGGTCGCTGCAGACCGCCGGCAGCGCCCTCTATCGCGCCAGCGAGGAGGTGCTCGAGCAAGCGAAGCGACTGGCGGCCCACCTGCTCGAGGCCAGTCCCGACGACATCGTCTTGCACGAGGGCGGCACCGTGGGTGTGGCCGGTGTCCCCGCGACCGCGCTCACGTGGGCCGACCTCGCCGACGCGGTGTCGGACCCGACTCGACGGCCCGCCGACTGGGAGGGCGGCCTGGCGAGCGAGCTCGACTTCAACCAGGGTGAGGCCAGCTACCCGTTCGGCGCTCACGTCGCGGTTGTCGACGTGGACACCGAGACCGGGCGCGTCGAGCTGCTCCGCCACGTCGCGGTGGACGACTGCGGACGGGTCCTGAACCCGCTGCTCGTGGCCGGGCAGCAGCACGGCGGCATCGCCCAGGGCGCGGCCCAGGCCCTCTACGAGCAGGTCGTCTACGACGACGACGGCAACCCGCTCACCGCCAACCTCATGGACTACGCGATGCCGAGCGCGGCCGAGCTGCCGAGCTTCGAGGCCTCGAACACCCAGACGCCGACCCCGCTGAACCCGCTGGGCGCCAAGGGGATCGGCGAGTCCGGGACGATCGGCTCGACGCCCGCGGTCCAGAACGCGGTCGTCGACGCGCTCAGCCACTTCGGCGTACGGCACCTGGACATGCCGTTCACCGCCGAGCGGGTCTGGCGCGCCATCCAGCACGCGCGTGCCGGCTGAGCCTGAGTTCGTCGAGCCGCTCCTCCGGCTCTCGACCGACCAGCACCGGGCGATCGTCGCCCACTGCTACGACGGGCTGCCCGACGAGGCGTGCGGGCTGCTGGCCGGCCCGGTCCAGACCGACGGCGAGCCGACCGGCGTCGTGACCGCCGTCTACCCGTGCACGAACGCCGACCGCTCGGCGCGGACGTACACGGTCGACTCGCGCGATCTCATCAAAGCGATGCGCGATGCCGAGTCCCGCCACGAGGAGCTCGTCGGCGTGTGGCACTCGCACACCCACTCCGATCCGTACCCGTCGGACACCGACGTGCGCCAGGCCATGGAGCCGCACTGGATGTACGTGCTCGTCAGCCTCCAGCACGCCGAGCCGGTGCTGCGCTGCTACCGCATCCGGGACGGCGCGGTCCGGGAGTGCGAGGTCGCGGTTTCCGACTCGTAGACTGGCCCGCGATGTCCGTCGAGGTCCGCCTGCCGACCCTGCTGCGCCCGCAAGCGGGCGGCGCCGCCACGCTCTCGGCCGACGGATCGACGGTGGGCGAGGTCTTCCAGGCCCTCATCGCCGAGCACCCCGAGCTGGCGGGCAACCTCATCGACGAGGGCGGCCAGCTGCACAAGTTCGTCAACGTCTACCGCAACGACGACGACATCCGGTATCTCGACCAGCTCGACACCAAGGTCGCCGACGGCGACGTCATCTCGATCCTGCCCGCCGTCGCCGGCGGGTAGTCGGCGCGCCGCGGTGACGGGCTCGACACGGCCGCACCGCCCGAGCGCCGGGCCCTCGACGGCCAGGCCAGCCTCCCGATGAGGTTCGAGACCGTGCTCGGCGTGATCGGCGACACGCCGCTGGTCGGCATCCACGCCCTGTCGCCGAACCCGAACGTCCGGATCTACGCCAAGCTCGAGGGCCAGAACCCGGGTGGGTCCTCGAAGGACCGGATCGCCCTGTTCATGGTCGAGCAGGCCGAGCGCGACGGCGCCCTGCACCCGGGCGACACCATCCTCGAGCCGTCGTCGGGCAACACCGGGATCGGGCTGGCCCTGGTCGCCAAGCTGCGCGGCTACCAGCTCCGCGTCGTCATGCCCGAGAACGTGTCGGTCGAGCGGCGCCAGCTGCTCGAGATCTTCGGCGCCGACGTGGTCCTGTCGCCGGGCGAGGAGGGCAGCAACGGGGCGATCCGCCTCGCCGAGAAGCTGGCCGCCGACGACCCGACGCTGCGGTTCCTGTTCCAGTACGGGAACCCCGCCAACCCGCTCGCGCACTACGAGGGCACCGGCCCCGAGATCTGGCGCGACTGCCCCGAGGTCGACGTGTTCGTGGCCGGGCTGGGGACCAGCGGCACGCTGATGGGCGTCGGCAGGTTCCTGAAGGAGCAGAACCCGGCGGTGCGGGTCGTCGCGGTCGAGCCGCCGGCCGGCGAGCTCGTGCAAGGACTCCGCTCACTCGACGACGGCTTCGTGCCGCCGATCTTCGAGCCCGACGTGCTGGACCGGAAGCTGATCGTGCGGGCCGAGGAGTCGATCCGGTGGCTGCGCCGACTGCTGAACGAGTGCGGCGTGTTCGCCGGTATCTCCTCGGGCGCCGCAGTCGCCGGCGCGGCCAAGGCCGCGGCCGACCTCGAGTCGGGGACCGTCGTCACGCTGCTTCCCGACGGCGGCTGGAAGTACCTGTCGTCGGGGGCGTGGACGGACCCGATCGACGTCGTCGCCGAGCGCGCGACGCGCATCAACTACTGGTGAGCCCGGTCAGCACGGAGGCCGTCGAGGACGCGGCGCGGGTGCTGCGCCGGGGCGGTCTCGTCGCCTTCCCTACCGAGACGGTCTACGGCCTCGGCGCCGACGCCCAGAATCCCGGCGCGCTGCGGCGCCTCTACGAGGTGAAGGGACGGCCCGCGACGCACCCGGTCATCGTCCACCTCGCCGCCCGGCCATCGTGCGAGGAGCTGCTCGCGCCGTGGGCGGCCCGGGTCCCGTCGGCGGCCCTCGCCCTCGCCGACGCCTGCTGGCCGGGTCCGCTCACCCTCGTCCTCCCGCGCGCGGCCACGGTGCGCGACGAGGTCACCGGCGGCCGAGACACCGTCGGCCTGCGCGTCCCCGACCAGCCGGTCGCGCAGCGGCTGCTGACGCGGTTCGGGGGCGGCGTGGCCGCACCGTCCGCCAACCGGTTCGGACGCGTGAGCCCCACGACCGCCGAGCATGTCCGCGCCGACCTGGTCGACGACGTCGACGCCGTCCTCGACGACGGCCCCTGCCGGGTGGGCGTCGAATCGACGGTCGTCGACTGCTCCGACGACCGGCCCGTGATCCTGCGCCGGGGCGGCATCCCCCAGGAACGGCTCGAGGCGATCGTCGGCGGAGCGGTGCCGGTCTGCGACGACGGCGAGCGGGCGGCGCCGGGGACGCTCCCCTCGCATTACGCGCCGGAGGCCGACGTCGTCCTCGTCGCCGCGCCCGACGTCGCCCGCCGAGCCCAACAGCTGCTCCGCGACGGGCGCCAGGTCGGGCTGCTGGCCGCGTCGCCGCCGCCCGACCTGCCGTCGGGCGTGCAGCTGTTGCGAGCCCCGGCCGATGTCGACGGGCTCGCCCGGGAGCTCTACCGGCTGCTCCGCGAGGCTGATCGCCTCCGGCTCGACGTCGTCCTGGCGGTCGCGCCACCCCCGGTCGGACTCGGCGCGGCCGTCGCCGACCGGCTCGCCCGGGCCGCCCACCCGCGGGAGCGGGCGTGACGACCAGCGCGGCACCGATCGGCGTCTTCGACTCCGGGCTCGGCGGCCTCACCGTCGTGCGCTCGCTGCTCGACCTGCTCCCCGGCGAGCCCATCCTCTACTTCGGCGACTCGGGGCGGTTCCCCTACGGACCGAAGCCGGGCGACGAGGTCCTGAAGTACGCGCTCGAGATCGGCGACCTGCTGATGGACCGGGGGGCGCGCGCCATCGTCGTCGCGTGCAACAGCGCGGCCGCGGCCGCCCTCGACGTCCTCGACGCCCGCCTGCCCGTCCCCGTCATCGGGGTGATCGAGCCCGGGTTGCGCGCCGCCGCCCGAGCGAGCCGCTCGGGCCGGATCGGCGTCATCGGCACCGTCGGGACGGTCGCGTCCGGCGCGTACCAGCGAGCCGCGGCGCGTGTCGATCCCTCGCTGGCGCTGGTCTGCGCGGCGTGCCCGGGGTTCGTCGAGTTCGTCGAGGCCGGCGACGTCGACTCCGACCAGGTCCACGTGCTCGCCGAACGCCTCCTCGCGCCCCTTCGCACGGCGGCCATCGACACGTTGGTGCTCGGCTGCACGCACTACCCCCTCTTGGCTCGTACCATCGGTGACGTGATGGGTCGCGACGTCGTGCTCGTTTCCAGCGCCGACGAGACCGCGTTCGCGGTCCGCGAGCGTCTCGGCGCGATCGGCGCGCTCACCGGCCCCGTGTCGCCGCGCTTCATGACCAGCGGGGACCCGGACCAGTTCCGGCGGCTCGGCGCCCGCTTCCTCGGGCCCGAGGTCGAGCGCGTGGAGGCGTGGTCGTGGAGCTGACCGTGCTCGGCTGCTCCGGCTCCTACGGCGGGCCCGACAGCGGCGCCTGCAGTGGGTACCTCGTGCGCGAGAACGGGGCCGCGGTGTGGCTCGACTGCGGCAACGGCACCTTCGGGCCGCTGCAGCGGCACCTGCCCGTCGAGGACCTCACCGCGGTGGTGCTCACCCACCGGCACCCCGACCACTGCGTCGACATGTACGGGCTCCACGTCATGCTGCGCTACGCCACGAACCGGACCGGGCTCGCCGTGTACGCGCCGGCCGGCCTCCGTGAGCACCTCGGGACCCTCGTCGACGGCGACTGGGGCGACGTCTTCGACTGGCACGTCATCGACGAGCAGCGGCCGGTCACCATCGGCGCCGCGACGCTGCGGTTCTCCCGCACCGACCACCCGCCGCCCACCTACGCGGTGGAGCTGACCGCGGGGGACTCCCGCATGATCTACACGTCCGACACCGGGCCGGCGTGGAGCGTCGAGGCGTTCGAGCACGGGGCCGACGTCGTGCTCTCGGAGGCGACGTATCTCCACGAGGCCAAGGCGGCGCCGATCCACCTGTCGGCCCGCGAGGCCGGCGAGGCCGCGAAGGCGGCGGGCGCGCGCCGGCTGGTCCTCACCCACCTGTGGCCCCAGGTCGACCGTGAGCAGGCGGCCGCCGAGGGCGCGGCCGCGTTCGGCGAGCCGGTCGACCTGGCCGCGCCCGACCTGGTGATCGCGGTCTGACGATGGGTCCGCGCCGGGACGGGCGGGAGCCCGACGAGCTGCGTCCCGTGACCTTCACGCGCGACTTCACCGAGTTCGCGGCCGGCTCGGTGCTGGTCGAGTTCGGCAAGACCCGGGTGCTGTGCACGGCGTCGGTGGAGGAGCGGGTGCCGCCGTGGCTGCGCGGCTCGGGTCGGGGCTGGGTCACCGCCGAGTACTCGATGCTGCCCGGCTCGACGACCGAGCGCAGCGACCGCGAAGCCGCCCGCGGCCGGCAGTCGGGTCGCACCCAGGAGATCCAGCGCCTCATCGGCCGCTCGCTGCGGGCGGTGACCGAGCTCACGACGATGGGGGAGGTGCAGATCACGGTCGACTGCGACGCGCTCCAAGCCGACGGGGGCACCCGGACCGCGTCCATCTGCGGCGCGTACCTCGCCCTCCACGACGCCTGCACCCGGCTGGTCGGCCTCGGGAAGCTCACGTCGCACCCCGTCACGGACGCCTGCGGAGCGGTGTCGGTGGGCGTGGTCGACGCGCTCCCGTGCCTCGACCTCGACTACTCCGAGGACGCCCGGGCCGAGGTGGACATGAACGTGGTCATGACCGGGAGCGGCCGCTACATCGAGGTGCAGGGCACCGCGGAGGGGACGCCGTTCTCGCGCGGTGAGCTCGACGACCTGCTCCGCCTCGCCGAGCTCGGGATCGCCGACCTGGTCGCGCTGCAGCGCGAGCTCGTCGCCGAGCCGCCGCCGCCCCGGCCCACCTGATGCGGTTCGTGCTGGCGACCGCCAACCCCGGCAAGGCACGCGAGATCGACGCCATCCTCACCGACGCCGGCCTGCCCCTCGAGCTGGTGCCGCGGCCGGCGACGCTCCCGCCGGTCGACGAGACCGGCGCCACCATCGAGGACAACGCCCGGCTGAAGGCACGGGCGGTGCGGGACGCAACCGGCGAAGCCGCGATCGCCGACGACACCGGGCTCGAGGTCGACGCGCTCGCCGGCGCGCCGGGCGTGCACGCGGCCCGCTTCGCCGGACCCGCGGCCAGCGACGACGACAACGTGGCGCTGCTCCTCGAGCGCCTCGACGGGGTCCCGCTCGAGCGGCGCCGGGCCCGGTTCGTGACCGTCGCCGTGGCCAGCTTCCCCGACGGGCGCGAGCTGGCGGCGATCGGCACCGCGGCCGGCGCGATCGCCAGTGAGCGTCGAGGCCACCGCGGGTTCGGGTACGACTCGGTGTTCATCGCCGACGCCGGCGACGGCCGCACCTTCGCCGAGCTCACCGGCCCCGAGAAGGACGCCTGCTCGCACCGGGGCGCCGCGTTCCGTACGCTCGCCGAGGGCCTCGCCATCCTCGACCAGGCCGGCCATCTCGATCCGCCCGGGCCCGGTGGGGCCAGCGTCGGCCCCGAGGAGGTGTGACGTGGCGGTCATCGACGTGCCCGGGTTCGTCGCCGACCTGAAGGACCACGCGGTCGAGCACGGCTTCCATGTCCACGACGAGCGCCACTTCGTCGAGAGCTACTCGCTGCGCCAGACGTGGGAGGTCGACGTGCACCCCGAGGAGGGGTGCGAGGGCCCGGTCGACCTCTACCTGTCGCTCGAGGTCGACCCCCGCACCCTGCTCGGGTTCGAGGACGCCGTGATGGCCCGCCCCGAGGGCGACGACCCGCCCGACGAGTACGGGTTCCCGCTCAACTTCACGTGGGGCCTTCCGCCGCTGCCCCAGGATCCCGACCTGCTGGTGCTCGCCACCGACCTGGCCGGGATCGGCGGCCCCGAGCTGCCGCTCGAGGTGTCGGCGATCGACTCGATCCCCTCGGCCACCGAGGCGCCCGAGCGGGCGCTGCGCGTCGTCGCGCACCAGCGGGTGTCGCTCCTGCGCATCCGCGACGGGGATGCGGTGTCGTGCGAGCTGCTCGACCGCTGCCTCGAGGTGAGCCGGTTCCTGCTGGCGCGGGCCGAGGGCTGGCTCGGCTAGGTCCCCGGCTACAGCAGCGACTCGTCGAAGACCTGGGCCCGGCCCCGGCCCTCGTGCTTGGCGCGGTAGAGCGCGACGTCGGCGTCGCGGACCAGCTCGCCGATGCCCTCCTCGGTGCCCTGGGAGAACGCGATCCCGATGCTGAGGCCGACGCGGACCTCGTGACCGTCGATCGCGAACGGCTGCGACACCGTCTCGATGATGCGCTCGGACAGCTCGAGCATCTGGTGCTCGCCGCGGGGGTTCTCGCAGAGGATGACGAACTCGTCGCCGCCCAGCCGGGCGAGCACATCGCCGGCCCGGACCGCCTCCCGGAGCCGGCGCGCCACCATCCCGAGGAGCAGGTCGCCGATGTCGTGCCCGTAGCTGTCGTTGACGAGCTTGAAGCCGTCGAGGTCGAGGAACAGCACGGCCAGGTCGTCGCTCGTGCGACGGGCCCGGGAGAGGGCGCGCTCACCGATCTCGCGGAACAGGGCCCGGTTCGGCAGGCTCGTCAGCGCGTCGTGGGTGGCGTCGAACTCGAGGCGGCGCTGGGCGGCCTTGAGCTCTGAGATGTCGTGGGCGATCGTGGCCAGGCGGGCCACGCTGCCGTCGTCGTCGCGGTGGGCCTGCACCGTCGCCGCGACCGGGAACCGCCGACCGTCGCGGTCGACGAGCTCGAGCTCCCCGGACCAGGCGCCCCGGCGGCGCACCTCCGGCATGATCTCGCCCCGCAGCCGCTCTCGTGACGTCGGCGACGACAGCTCGGACACGTGCTGGCGCTCGCGCGCGCCGAGCAGCGCCCGAGCCGAGCGGTTCGCGTAGTTGATCGTGCCCCGCACGTCCGACACGACGACGAGCTCGTTCGTGGCCTCGAGGATCTCGACCAGGCCCGACGCTCGGCGCTCGGCGAACCGGCGGTCGGTGATATCGCGGGCGTTGGTCACGACGCCGAGGACCGACGGCTCCTCGATGAGGTCGGTGACGATCGCCTCGAAGTCGCGCCAGGAGCCGTCCCGGTGGCGGGCCCGATACTGGATCGGCGCCGGCACCCCCCGGGCGAACTGCTCGGCGGCGGTGCGCTCGACCCGGTCCACGTCGTCGGGGTGGATGAGGTCGCGGGCTTGGGTCCCGACCAGGTCAGCCGGCTCGTAGCCGAGCACGCTCGCCGACGAGGGGCTCACGTAGGTGACGATCCCCTCGAGGTCGTTCACGGTGATGAGGTCGGACGCGTGCTCGACGAGGGCCTCGAAGCGATCCTGGGTGGCCCGCAGGACGGCGTCGCTTCGGACCCGGTCCGTGATGTCGCGGGCGTTGATGACCAGCCCGGCGACCGCAGGGTGGTCGAGGAGGTTCTGGCCCACCGCCTCGACCCACCGGTAGGAGCCGTCGCGGTGGCGAACCCGGCAGTTGACCCGACCGGTGGCGCCGGGCTCGGCGAGCACGCCCGCGACCCGGGCCGCGACCAGCTCGAGGTCGTCGGGGTGGACGAGCTCGGTCGCCGTCATCCCCATCGTCTCCGACGCCGGGAGGCCGACCAGGCTCTCGGCGGCCGAGCTGAGGTAGCTGACCCGCAGGTCGGCGTCGAGGACGATGATGAGGTCGGACGAGTGCTCGAGCAGCGCCCGCAGCCACTCCTCGCCGGCCGCCAGCTCGGCGGCCGCCGTCAGCTGCTCCGTGACGTCGACGGCGTCGGTCGCGAAGTAGAGCGGCTGGCCGTCGTCGCCGTAGACGTGCCAGACCGTGAACCGGACCCAGACCGTGGCCCCGTCGGGACGCACGAACCGGGTGTTGACCGTCGCCCGGTCGACGTCGCCGGCGACCAGCCGGGCCAGCTCGGCGCGGACCCGACGCTGGTCGTCCGGGTGGACGAGGTCGATGCCGTCGCGGCCGCGGAGGTCCTCGGGCCGGCTGCCGAGCATCGCGGCGAAGGGCGCGTTGACCTGCAACCAGTTGCCGTGCAGGTCGACCAGCGCTCGCCCGACTGGTGAGAGCTCGAACGCGGCGCTGAAGCTGTGCTCGAGCTCGTGGACCCGGCGCTCGAGATGGCGGCGCTCGGTGAGGTCGCGGGCGCTCAGCGCGACGCCGCGCACGGTCGGCTCGTCGAGCAGGTTCGTCGCCACCACCTCGAGCTCGTGCCACGTCCCGTCGGCGCCCCCGATGCGGAGGTTCACGGGGGCCGGGGTCTCCTCGGCCGTCACCCGGGCCAGCCCCTCGGTGGCGCGGCGCCGGTCCTCGGGGTGGACGAGGTCGAAGATGGATGTCCCGAACTTCGTCGCCCGTTCGTGCCCGAGCTCCCGCTCGGCGGCCTCGTTCGCCCACAGGATCTTCCCCGCCGGGTCGATGACGGCCACCATCTCGGAGCTGCGCTCGAGGATCTGGGTGACGCGCGAGATGACGGCCCGGCGGTCGGTGCGCTGGGTGACCGTCCCGACCGAGCCGACGAAGCGACCCTGCTCGTCGCGCTCGGCGCGGGCCTGGGCCCGCACCCAGCGGGTCTTGCCGTCCGGCCGGCAGAATCGGAACTCGACCGACAGGGGCTCGGGGCCCTCGGCGAAGCGGTGCCAGGCCCGGCTGACCGCGGCCCGGTCGTCCGGGAACAGCGCCTCGATCCAGCCCCGGCCCAGCGCCGCCTTCTCCGCCAGTCCGCTGAGCTCGGTCCACCGCTCGCTCACGTAGGTGCAGCGGCCCTCGGCGTCGGTCGTGAAGACGCCGACCGGCAGGAGGTCGGCCAGCTCGGTGAGCGAGCGCGCGTCGACGCTCCCCGGCGCGTGCCCCCGCTGGTTGATCGCCATCAAGCCTCCCCTCCCCGGTTGATCGGCGCGGCGGGGACCCGACCTGAGGCCGGCCGAGGCCGGGCCGGCGCTCGGCCCGGGGCTCGGTCGAGCAGAATGCAGGCCATGCCGATGCGGACCGACTGCCGCCACTGCGAGAGCCGCACCTACGAATCGGGCGAGGTCGTCCGGCGCTGCAAGCTCGACCTGGCGCCGGAGGCCCCGTTCCGCTGCCCCGAGGAGTGCTCGGGCTTCTCGCCCCGGCGCATGGACGCCGGCTGGCACTACGGCAGCCTCCGCCACGACCGCCCCGCCGACCCCGAGCCGGTCGGCGAGGACGTGGCGGCGCTGCTCGGCGCGGCGGAGGAGATCGTGAACAGCGCCGCCCCCGACATCGTCGCCGAGCTGTCGTCGCCGAAGCGCCGGCGCCGGCGCCGGCGCAAGGGCCGGTAGACCGCGCCGTCGGGGTGCGAGCGGGGGGATTCGAACCCCCACGCCCCGAAGGGCACCGGGACCTAAACCCGACGCGTCTGCCGGTTCCGCCACGCTCGCGTCGGGCCAGTCTCGCACCGCCGCGGCACCGGGTAGCGTGCCTCGCCGTGACCGACGCCCCACCGGCCCGCGTCCCGCTCGTCGACTACCTCGTCCTCGACGACGGCGACCCCCACCTGGTCGCCAACGAGTCGACCGAGACCGGCGCCCTCTACTTCGACCGCCGCAACGCCGACGCCAAGTCGGGCCGGCCCGGCTTCAAGCAGCGCCGCCTCGAGAACACCGGCACCGTGCGCACCTTCACGATCGTCCACCGGGCCGCGCCCGGTGTCCCGACGCCCTACGTGTCGGTCGTCGTGGACCTCGACGGGGGCGGGGTCGTGAAGGCCAACCTGCTGAACGTCGAGCCCGATCCCGACCAAGTCCGGGCCGGCATGCCGGTCCGGCTGACCACCTTCACCGCCGGGACGGACGACAATGGGACCGAGGCGGTCGGCTTCGCCTACGAGCCGGCCTGAGCCGGCCTGACCTGAGGAGGCCCCGTGGCTGAGAACGACGTCTGGATCATCGGCGCCGCGATGACGAAGTTCGGCCGCTACCTGGACAAGGACGTGATCGACCTCGCGTCCGAGGCGTCCATGGCCGCGCTCGACGACGGCGACGTGAGCATCCACGACATGGACGTGCTCGGCGCCGGCAACCTCATGGAGGCCGCCAGCGGCATCGGTCAGCGGATCCAGAAGCAGATCGGCCAGACCGGCATCCCGGTCTACAACGTCGCCAACGCGTGCGCGACCGGCGCCACCGCGGTCCGGTGCGTGTTCCTGGCCATCAAGGCCGGCGAGGCCGACGCCGGGCTCGCGGTGGGCTGCGAGCAGATGGGCAAGGCGGGGCTGCTCGGCGCGTCGGCCCGCTCCGACAAGCAGGTCTACGAGCCGTCCGGTCGCTACGGGGCGGTGATGAGCGTCGAGGGCCGCCTCGGCACCACCCTCATGCCGGGCGTGTTCGCGCAGGCGGGCATGGAGTACGCGGGCCGCCACGACGGGGTCGGCTTCGAGCAGTTCGCCAAGGTGGCGGAGAAGAACCACGCCCACTCGACCCTGAACCCGCTCGCCCAGTACCAGAAGGCGTTCAGCCTCGAGGAGGTCATGGGCGCCGACATGATGGCGTACCCGAACACCCTGCTGATGTGCTGCCCGACCGGCGACGGCGCGGCGGCGCTGGTGATGGTCTCGGAGGCCAAGCTGCGGACGCTGTCCGACGAGCAGCGTCGGCGGGCGGTGAAGGTGTCGGCGTCGGTGATGACGTCCGACCCGTGGACCGACGCCGACCAGGTCCAGCCGGACGTGAACACCCTGACCCGGGCCGCCGCCGACCGCGCCTACGAGCAGTCGGGCGTCGACCCGAAGGACCTCGACCTCGTGGAGCTCCACGACTGCTTCGCCACCGCCGAGCTCATCCACTACGACAACCTGCGGCTCTGCGAGCCCGGCGAGGCCGGGAAGTTCATCGACGAGCGGGGGCCGTGGCGCGACGGCTCCACCCCGGTCAACGTGTCGGGCGGCCTGATCTCGAAGGGCCACCCGCTCGGCGCGACCGGCGTCGCCAACCTCTACGAGGTGGCCACCCACCTGCGGGGCGAGGCCGGCGACCGACAGGTCGACGGCGCGAAGGTCGGGCTGACCCACGTGATCGGGCTCGGGTCGGCGTGCGCGGTGCACGTCCTCGAGAAGGCGGCCGCCTGAGCCGAGCCGCCCGCCCGGCCGGCTCGACCTAGGCCGGGGTCAGCGCGCGGTCCTCGACGACGACCGCGGTCGGCAGCTCCACGATCACGAGCAGCCCGCCGTCGGGCTGGGCCTCCGCGGTGGCG
>Ga0207416_1001467_pt1 | contig 30996 bp, 32 predicted proteins | sample PaiPotPPM11metaG_FD_184107 | JGI IMG/M metagenome (GOLD analysis project Ga0207416, IMG submission 184107) | Iron sulfur acid spring bacterial and archeal communities from Banff, Canada, to study Microbial Dark Matter (Phase II) - Paint Pots PPM... ... | reverse complement strand
AACCACGCGCGGGCGGCCGGGCACGTCGTCAAGCAGTCGGTCACCGTCCACGGTCCGCGGGTCGGTGACCTTTGCGCCGGTGAAGCCGCCCATGACGGCGACGTGCGCGATCGTGCGCAGCGTCGCGGGCCGGCGGATGAGGTAGGTGAGCAGCGAGCTTTCTGGCTTGGCCTCTCGGCTCGCGGCGCGCGCGCCCCCGGCGAGCCCGGCGGCGTCGCGCTCGTGCACCCACACGTCGGCCCCGGCCTGCCGGGCCGCGGCCGCGACCCCCGTGTGGTCGGGGTGCGCGTGGGTCAGCAGGACCGCGCGGATGTCGCCGAGCGACTGGCCGGCGCCTTCCAGGAGCGACCGGAGCTGTGGGAGGTGCCGGGGCAGCCCGCCGTCGACCAGCACGAGGCCGGCGGGGTCGTCCAGGAGGTAGAAGTTGACCTCGGCGTCACCGAGGCGGGTGACGCCCGGGGCCGGCGACGGCGCCGACGGCCGGTGCGGGGCAGTGCTTGGCATGGCATCCTCCAGGCGAGCGCCGGCGGGCGCCGGCCCCCACAATTAGATACAGCCTACTGTAATAGATGCAGGCGACTGTAACTAATCTTGCGAGGCACGCGATGCCCGCGCCCAGGCCGACGCGTCGGGGCGGCTTGGATGGCGGGCGTGCGTCTGAGCGTCTGCCGGCGCAGCGCCGCCCGGCAGCAGGGCGGGCGGCGCTGGTCGCCGGGCCCTTTCCCGCCCCCGGTCACGCCCGCCTGCCCGCGTGACCGCGTGACCGCGGGTCAACCGAGGGAAAAGCCAGGGGCGGGGCCCATTCCAGCTAGGCAAAATAGAACAAAGTACCATCAAATGCCCCGCCCAGCTGTGATCGCGGGTCAAAATTGGCGATATCCGCCCCTGATGACCCACAATGAAGAAAACAGCCGGCCGGGGCGCGGGGCAAAACGCCGCAAAGCACCGTAACCGAGACGGCGCCGCGGGACCGCTGCCCCGGATGACCCGCAATCCCGCCGCCCGCCAGCCGGCGGGCGGCCGGGCCCGTGCTCACCGGGAGGGAAAGCCCACCCCCCGCGTTCCGTTATCGTCACGTAGGCCAGAGCCTGAGAAATTTTCATTAGGAGAATCCTTCGTGATCTGCAGCCCCAGCCGGGGCTTGCTCGTGCTTGGCCCGGGTGCCTCATGACCGCAACGGGCTCCGCCCCAGCCGAGGCCGCTCCCGTGGACGGGTAAACGCGACTGGGGTTCCCCGCCTGCTATGCGCCCCGGCCGAGGAAGCCGGCGAGCCGGTCGATTGCCGGGGCATGGGCAGGGACCTCCACCTCAGCCCCGAAGGCGGTGGACCCGCCCGCACGGCGGTTCTCGAGCTGGCGCCGCGCGACGGCAAGCCCGCGCTCGGCGAGGTCGTTCGGGAAAGGAACTGGCTGCTCAGTCGCTTTCGCCAGATCCCAGCCGTGGCCAAGGTGCTCAATCAGCCGGATCTCGATGAGGTCAAGGCCAGGCACCTGGCCGGTCGGCAGCCGGTATGTCCGGTCGAGCACGCCCGGAGCGCCGAGCGCAGAGGTAAGGCAGGCCGCGGCAACGCGGAATGCCTCGGCAGGCTCCGCGCCCAGATGGTCTTCCTCCCCTTCCGGCACGAGCGATCCGGAGATCAGTGCGGCGAAGTGCAGGTTCCCTGTCACGAGATGGTTGACAAGAGCCCGGACATCTACATCAGTGCACGGCGTCGGTGCGCCCCACTGTCCGGCGGAGATGCCCGCGACGATGGCCTCTGCCCCCGCGATCGCGGCTCGCAGGTCGTCCAGCGCCTTCTCAGCCGCCGGCGTGCGGTCACCGCTCACGCCGACAGTCTCCCACGGCAGGGATTTCCCAGTCGCCTCCCACGGCAGGGATTTCGCAGTCGCAGTGTCCGTGCGCTACTGCTTGAGACCCGCCAGGTCACCTGCGCGATCACATTCCTGCTCCTACTTCCTGGCATGGACGGGTCCAAACGAGGAAGTAGCCAGGTCGTCAAGTTATGTCGCGGTGAATCCCAGACCTCTTAGCTCCCTGGGTCGTGCCCGATGGGAAGGCGGAGATATCGGCCATGAATTCCGGTAACGAGGCCCGCAGCCGCGCGGGCGACACGGTCGTGCCCCGCGTCCTGCGCGAATACGCGCTGGTCGCGGACGGCGAGCGCGGCGCTGTCATCGGCCCGGACGGCTCCGTCGTCTGGCTGTGCGGCCCGCGCTGGGACAGCCCGGCGGCCTTCAGCGGGCTGCTCGGCGGTCCCGGGACGTATACGATCGCCCCGGCTGACTCGTGGCACGTGTGGGGCGGCTATTACGAAAACGGCAGCCTAATCTGGCGCAGCCGGTGGGTTGGCGACAACAAGATCGAATGCCGGGAAGCGCTCGCCATGCCCGCCGACCCGCACCGGGCGGTGCTGCTGCGCCGGGTCGAGGCGCTCGACGGGGCGGCGAAGGTCACCGTCGCCCTCGACATCCGGGCCAAGTACGGGGAGAGCCGGATGACGAGCCTGCAACGGCACGGCGAGACGTGGACCGGCCGCAGCGGCGGTACCTGGTTCCGCTGGTCGGGCGCGGGCAGGGCGCGAGAAGTCGGCGGCCGGCTCGAGATGGCGCTCGAGGTGGCGGAAGGGGCGAAGCACGATCTCGTTCTGGAAATCTCTGATCGTAAATTCAGCGATGAGCCGCCCGATGCCGAACAGACCTGGGCGGCGACGCAGGAGACCTGGTCGGGTGTCGCCCCGGACTGCGAGGACCTGATCGCCGCCTCAGACGCCCGGCACGCCTACGCGGTGCTGCGCGGGCTGACCTCGGCGAGCGGTGCCATGGTGGCCGCGGCCACCACGTCGCTGCCCGAGCGCCTGGAAGGCGGGCGCAACTACGACTACCGCTACGCGTGGATCAGGGACCAGTGCTACGCGGGGCTCGCCGTCGCGGCGCATGGCCCGCATCCGCTGCTCGCCGGCTCCGTCCGTTTCGTCACCGAGCGGCTGCTCGACGACGGACCTGATCTGATGCCCGCCTATACGGTGGGCGGCGAGGCCGTCGATGACGAGAGGCCGCTGCCGCTGCGCGGCTTTCCTGGTGGTTCCGCGCGCGCCGGCAACTGGGTGCGTGGCCAGTTCCAGCTCGACGCGGTGGGCGAAACGCTGTCGCTGTTCGCCGCGGCCGCGCGCCATGACATGCTGGCGGCCGACGACTGGCGCGCGGCGACGGTCGCCGCCGACGTGATCGGTAAGCGGTGGCAGGAACCGGATGCGGGCATCTGGGAGCTCGATGACAACCGCTGGACGCACTCCCGGCTCGCGTGCGTGTCAGGGCTGCGCGCGATTGCGGCCGCCGCGGCGGCCGGGCCGCCCGGCGGCCGCGGCCACCGCGAGGCGGCCCGGTGGAGCGGCCTGGCCGACGCCATCGCGGCGAGCCTCAGCGACGCTGTGCACCCCGACGGCCGCTGGCAGCGGGCACCGGACGACGAGCGGGTGGACGCGGCCCTGCTGCTTCCCATCGTCAGGGGCGGGTTCCCTCCCGACGATCCGAGGAGCCTGGCGACCGTGGAGTCGGTGCGGCGGGAACTGTCGGCTGACGGGTTCGTGTACCGGTTCAGGCATGATGACCGGCCGCTGCACAAGGCCGAGGGCGCGTTCCTGCTCTGCGGGTTCTGGATGGCGCTGATCGAGCACGCGTGCGGCAACCCGGTCGCCGCGGCGCACTGGTTCGAGCGGAACCGAAGTGCCTGCGGGCCCGCCGCGCTGTACACCGAGGAGTACGACGTGCACCAGCGGCAGCTCCGCGGCAACCTGCCGCAGGCGTTCGTGCACGCCGGCATGCTTGAGTGCGCGGTGACGCTGTCTCGCGACGTCAGCCTCGGGAGCGCCTGATGCGGCGCCGACTGGGCCCGGCTCCCGCGAGCCGGGCCCAGTCGGCGACATGTACCGACAGGCCTGGTTCGATGCTCAGAAGTAGTGACGGCGGCCGCCGACGGCGTGGCCGACCATCCCGAGCACGGCCAGGGCCGCGCCGATTACTACGACGGCGATGCCGATCGTCCAGATGATCGCGACTTTCGCGACGAAACCGATAATGAGAAGAATCACGCCGAGAATGATCATGGAGAGCTCCTGACAGCTGAGAGTGCGGGTGACGGGAAGAAGATATGTTCGGGTCAGAGCTTCCCGGAATCCTTGGCTTTCCGCCCCTTGAGCTTGAGTTTCCCGGTTACCTCGCCGGCTTTCCCCTTGGCCTCCAGCCGCTTGTTGCCGGTGGCCTTGCCAACATTCTTCTTGGTCTTGCCCTTGATGATCTTTGCCTTGTCCTTGGCCCTCTTGCCTAGACCCATAGCTCACTCCCTCTGCCGGTGGCGTTGCCTTATGGCTTCCTCATTGCCGTGCCGAATGCCCGGGTGAGCGCCATAAAGCGGCGACATCTTGCGGTTACTAGCTGCCCACCGGGTACGCATCAAACATTTCCGGATACCGTCTTGCCACTTTTTTGGGTCTTCTGTGGGCCAGCGAATCGGCATAGTCCTCCGCAATCCGGGTAGCCGCAGGCCTATGCCATCGACATCATCACCGCGCGCACGGATGCCCATGGGCGCCGGGCGAAGCGCCAGGCGGGCGGCAAACAGTCCGGCCGCCCACGTGCTGGCCAGGGTTGGCCTACTAGCACGCGGGATCATTTACATCCTCATCGGCTGGGTCGCGATCCTCGTCGCAGCCGGCCAGAGCTCACGGGAAGCCGACCAGGCTGGTGCCCTCCAGTTGCTCGCGGGCAAGTCCTACGGTTTGGCCTCGCTGTGGCTGCTCGGCATCGGATTCGCCGGCTACGCCCTGTGGCGGTTCAGCGAGGCGGCCTTCGGGGTCACCGGGGAGGGGAACGGCGCTGGCCCTCGCCTGAAGTCGCTGTTCCGGGGACTGGTCTACGCCGGACTCGCGTACCTGACGTTCCAGGTGATCTCCGGCGTGCACAGCAACGAGGCCGTCAAGCAGCAAGACGTGACGGCTTCGGTCATGCACCACGCCGGCGGCCGGTGGCTCGTGGGCATCGTCGGGCTGATCATCGTGATCGCCGGGGTGGCCCTCATCGCCCAGGGCATCCGCCGTAGGTTCATGCGCTACCTGGAGACCTCGCGGATGAGTCGGCGTACGCGCCGCGTGGTCGAATGGCTCGGCGTGATCGGAACAGTCGCCCGCGGCGTGGTCTTCGCTCTCGTCGGCGCCCTGGTGATCGACGCGGCCGTTACCTACAGCCCGTCGAAGGCGGGCGGCGTCGACAAGGCACTGCTCACCCTCCGCGACCAGCCGTTCGGCGAGTTCCTGCTTGGGCTCGCGGCGGCCGGCCTGATCGTCTTCGGCATCTACGGTCTCTGCGAGGCCCGCTGGCGCCGGGTGTGAGTGGTACCGTCCCTATCCGCCTGTACCTCTGGCCTCCAGGTTTGGCCGTTCCTGCGCGGGTAGCGGTACGACCGGCAAAGCGCTGGTAATGCGCCTTGCCCGCGTCCCATAGTCACGGTAGAGGAGCCCGATGGTCACTCCCAGCGTCGGCAGCGGCCCGGCGCCGCTGCCCGCCACAGCACGTCCCCGGTTGCGCACCTCCGCTCGCGGCGCGTGCGCGGAAGCGCCAGGACGCAGCCAGCGGACACTGACGCTGGCCGGCAATATCGACGTGACAACCGACGAGACGGTGCGTGACCGCGCGGCGCGATGCCTACGTGACCAGCCGGACGTGCTCGTAGTTGACCTGCGTGAGCTGGATTTCTGCGACACCGCAGGAGTCCGGGCGCTGCGCTGGGTGCTGCGCCGCGCCACCCTCGTCGGCTCCACGGTATGCGTCATTCCGCCCGGGGAGCACTTCTGCCGCGTACTGGCGTTGCTCGGCGCCAATGACCTGCTGGCCGTCATTGACTCTGCGGGTCCCGCCCGCGCCTCCGGCCGGCCGTACCGGGATCAGCTACTCACCATTCCAGTCGCCGGCGAATAACCCGGCGGACCGGCGAATACCCTGGCGGGCCAAGGAAAGACACGACGCCGTAGGCGGCAATCTGAAGAGCTGCGGAAGTTTGTGGAGTGCCTACCGATGTCCTTCACTCTGACCGGGACAAACCTCGACGCGCCGGACGCCGGCGAGTTGGCTGGTTTCTCCCGTCGGCTGCTCGGGTGGTCCACCGAAGTAGACGAGCCCGGGTGGGTAGTGCTCCGGCCAACGCTACCTGCCCCCTGCCCGTGCCTGGCCGACCCCAGGCACGGGCGGCAGGCGTGCTAGCCGGGTTGGTGTTAGTCGGTGCCGCGGCCGGTGATCGTGTCGCGGACCTTGTCTGTCGCGGCCGCCACGGGCCCGGCCGTCTTGAGTGCGCCGGGGGTGGGGGGCGTGTGCGGGTGCGGCCGGGTGGGCGCGCTGCTCTTGCCGTCGGCGATCTTGGCACCGAGTTCGGCCGCCGTCTCGGCGGTGAGCACGGCACGCAGGCCCGGCCACGCCCGGGTCTCCTCGAACTCGATGTGCTGGCGGGCTGCCACGGTGAACTTGGCGAGCAGCTTCTCGAACTCCGCGTCGCTGGCGTCGAGCTTGTCCAGGTCGGCGAGGACCTGCTTGGCTTCCTGCTCTTGCCCGGTCGCCTCGTCGGCCAGGGTGTCGCCGGCCGGGAGGTGCTCGCGCACGGCGGGCCAGAAGTACATTTCCTCCAGCGCCTCGTGCTTGGACTCCTCGATGATCAGCTCTTGCGTCATCTTCTTGCGCAGCGCCAGCTGGTCCTGGCTTGCCCCGGTCGCCCTGGTCGGGCCCTTGTCCAGCTCCGCCAGCATGTTCTTGACTTCCTGGTGGTCCTTGGCCAGGACAGTGAATACGTCCGCCATTTCTCCTCCTTGGTAACCGGCTGTCGCGATGTCTGGCCCCTCTGCCCGTCGCGTCGCCAGATAACCGCCCCCCGTGTGCTTGGGCAGATTTATTTTCTGGCCGGAGGGCCTGGGTGCCCGCCTCCCGTCCGGCACTAACTGACCGGTTGGCTTGGCCTGACGGCACCCGACGCGACGCTGGCCGACTGGTTCCAGGCCTACGTCGGCATGGAAGAGGATCCCTTCCGAGCTTTCAACGTTGTCTATCTTTGTTGGAAAATGTCGAAGTCTTGCGGCGTTTTTCCGGACCCGATGTCGCGTGGTTTCTCGCCCTCGCAGGTTAAATTCCGGACTGGGGGGAAGTGCGTGCGTTCTAAACGGCGCAATACCCCCAAGGAGGCGGGCAATGAGCGGCTTGGCGTGGGTCGGCCTTGCGATCGGACTCGTGATCGTGGCAGTGGCGGTCGGCATCCCGTTCTTTCTCACCCACCGGCGCATGCGCGAGCCGCACGATGTCTCCGACAGCCGTGCTTACCTCCGCGACCGCCGCAGGTGGGCATGGCGGCGACGGATAGCCGCGCCGCCGCAGCCAGGAGCGGCGCGGTCTGGCCGCCGGAACTAATGCCGGAGGCGGGCTGACCGGGTTCCAGCCCGCGACTCAGGCCACTACCCCGGATCGTTCACGTTCTTCGCGGATCAACCCGGACAGCACCCGCAGCTGGGATCGGCCGGGCTCTACGCGCGGGCGCGGCCCTGGTGGACGCTGAGCCGCCGGGCGCCGTCCCGCCCCGGTACCGCGATGGCGCCAGGATGCTGCTGGACCAGCGGTTTGGCGCGGGCACGCTGCACGTCCTGCGGGCGGCGGGACCGGGGCATCGCGCAATGCCGGGTAGCCCGCAGGCCTGTTAGGCCGTAGCGCTGATGTTCTTCAGCGGGTCCGAAGGCGCCCGGGATTTCGCAGTCGCCAGTTCCTCACCGAGCTGACGCAGGGCCTTGCTGCCCATCGCCTTGCGGACCTGCGGGAACCAGTCCTGCTCTTCTTCCTTGACGTGATGACGGACGTTCTCGATCAACACGGTGACCTTCGCGGTGAACCGCTCGTCGGCCGGGTCCATCCCGGCGAGCTCGGACAGCATCCAGACGACCACGTGATGTTCCTCGATGCTCTCCAGCACGTGACCCGCGGTGTCCGGCGCGGCCTTGCGCGCCGCGGGATAGAAGAGGGTCTCCTCGATGTAAGCGTGCGTGGTCAGCTCTTTGATCATCTGATCGGCGAGCTGCCGCTTGGTCTTGACCGCACGATCGCCGGCCTGCTCGAACTTCTTGAACAGGCCCTCCACGGTCTTGTGGTCTTCCTTGAGTAGCGTGATCGCATCCATGACACCTGCACTGCCCCAGGCAGCCGCTGTTATCCCGGCCGTCTGCCAGGAAAGCGCGGACCGCGGGCAAGGGTCTCAAGGGGCGATGCTCACTGTCGCTCAGTGACAAGGAACGGTCAAATGTGGACCGTGCCCGCCAGGCGTGCATGTGATGCGCCTGACGGGCACGGGGTCTTGGCGTGGCTCGGCTACGCGGCCATGGCGGCGTCCCGTGCCGTGCCGTAGACGGCGAGGGTCTCGTCCGCGATCCGGTTCCAGGAGTATCGCGACCGGGCCCGGTCGACCGCCGCCACGCTGAAGGCCTCGAGCAGCATCGGGTGGGAGAGGAACTGCCTGATCCGCTGCGCGAGCAGAGCCGGACGCCCGGGCGGGACGAGGATGCCGGTCGTGCCGTCCAGTACGGCGTCCGCCTGGCCACCGCTGGCCGAGGAGGCGATAACCGGGGTGCCGCACGCCATCGCCTGGATAGCGAGAGTGCCGGTCGGGTCGTACTCGCTGACGCTCACGAACAGGTCGGCGGAACGCAGCAGCGGCGGCAGCGCGGCGCGGGCGACCTGCCCGGCGAACGTCACCTGGGCGCGGACGCCGAGGGTGTCGGCTAGCCGGGCCAGCCTGCGGAAATCCAGGTGGTCGCCGAGCTCGGCCCGCGGGGGACCGCCGGCGATGACAAGGTCCGCTCCCGGCACCGTGGATATGGCGCGGAGCAAGGTCGCGAGAGCGTCGTGCTCGGAAAGGTCGGCCACGGTCACCAGATGCGGCCGGGCGCCGCGCTCGGCGACTGGTCCCTCAGGGGAGAACTCCTCGGTGTTGACGCCGCACGGGACCACACGGATCGACCGGCGCGGGACGCCGAGCCTGGTCAGGTCGGACTCCGCATCGGAGCTTCCGGCGACCACCGCGCTGGCGGAGCGGCCGATGGCGGGCTCAAGGCGGATGCGCTCGATGCCGGCGTCGCGCGGGATCACATGGTGCCTGCGCTCGGCGACGCCAAGGGAGTCAAACGACTGGACCACGGGGATACCCAGGTCCCGGGCCGCCGCCAGGGCGGCCAGGCCACTGGTCCAGCGCAGCGCGTGAACCACGTCCGGGCGGTTCTCACGCAGGCGCTCGTGCAGCGGGCGGCTGAAGGTGGGGACCTGCGCGAGCAGGTCCGGCACGCCGTGGTGCTGCCCGTCGGGCGGGCCGATGTATTCGACCGTGACACCTGGCTCAATCTCGGCTCGACCAGGAAGCGCCGCGCTGTTTCGCTGGGCGTATACGGTCACCCGGTGCCCCTTGTCGGCCAGCGACCGGCTCAGCTCGAGCAGCCTCGTGTCGTCCGCCTGCCCGGTCCCGTCGCCCGACAGCGCCACTGCGTGCTGTGCTACCAATGCGATCTTCATGGAAGCCTCCTCACCGCGAATACCCATCACGGCGAGCAGTCGAGAGACCGGGAAGCTTCGGGGAGAAGTGGCCACGCGAGCACGCACACCAATGAGGGTGTGGAACGTGCCTGCGTCGTAGGCACCACTAAGACACAATGTATCCCGCGCTGGCACGGGATAAACCCCGATTTATCCGGCGCTGGCTTCGCTCACGCTAGCGTAAACGGGAATTAGCTGGTCCGCGGCGGTGAGCCGGAGCATCTTCGCCACCGGCTCGCGCGCGCAGGCGAGCGCGAGGATACCGCCCTGGCGGTCCATCGCCCGGCTAGCGCGCAGTATCACGTGGAGCGCGGAAGAATCCATGAAGCGCAGGCCGGACAGGTCAAAGATCAGCGTGCGCGGCTGCTTCGCCACCTCGGCGTCGAGCACCTGGCGCAGGGAGTCGCTGTTGGTCACATCGGCCTCGCCGACGAGTTCCAACAGCGTGTACGGCTCGCCGTCCGACTCGACCGTCGCGACCGATGTCGTTAGCAGGTCCACACCCGTGTTGTACCACACCAATGCCTTGCCGATGCCTTGGGCCACCGTCACGCGTTCCGCTACCGGCCGCCTCCCGGGCCGCCCGGAACGTTTGCCCGCGCCTGGCCAGGGAAGACGCCAGCGCATGGCCAAGCAGAACCCCGACGGAGCCGGGCCGCACGACGGCCCGCACCATGGGCCGCACGACGGTCAGCAGGCAGGTCAGGCAGGTCAGGCAGCCGGCCCGGTCGCCGGCGAGCCGCGTCGTCGCCCGCCGGCGGGAGCCACTCCGTGGCACCGCCGCATAGTCACCTGGCTTACCTGGTGGGTCATCCTGCTGTCGTTGTGGGTGGCGGTCGACGACTCGTTCGAGTCCGATGAGCTGCTCGTCGGCGCCGGGGTGGCGGCGTTCGCGGCGCTGGCCGCCGAACTGGTCGGCGATCAGGCGGGACTGCGGCTCCAGGTCAGGGCCGGGTGGCTAGTCCGGGCCGTTGGCCTGCCGGGCCAGGTCGCCCAGCAGACCGTGATGGTCTTCGCCGCGCTCGCCCGGACACTGTTCGCCAAGGCACGGTTCACCGAACCACGGGCCACCGAACCACGGGCCACCGAACCACGGGCCACCGAACCACGGGCGCCGCGCGGCCGCTTCAGGGAACTGCCGGTGAAGTACGGCGACGACACCCCGCTCGGGGTGACCCGCCGCGTCCTGCTGACCGGCGCCCTCAGCCTCGCGCCGAACGAGTTCGTGCTCGGCATCGACGCCGAGCGCGACGTCATGGTCACCCACCAACTGGTGGAGGAACGGTGACCAGCTTCGTCATCGCCGCGATAGCCATGCTGGTCGCGCTGGTGCCGGCCGGCATCACGATCGCCCGCGGCACCCTCGCCGACGCGGTGATCGGCTTCCAGTTCATCACCACGGTCGCCGTCATGATCTTCGCGCTGCTCGCCGAAGGGTTCAGGCGGCCGAGCCTGTTCGAGTTCCCCGTGCTTGTCGCCGTGCTGCTGTTCGGCAGCGGGCTCGTGTTCGTCCGCGCGCTTGAGCGCTGGCTGTAAAGGGGTGCTGCCTTGTGATCAGGGAGGTCATCGCCGATGCGCTGCTCACCGTGGCGGTGCTGGTCGTCGCCGCCTCCGCGCTCGGCGTGCTGATCATGCCGAACGCGTCCGCCAGGCTGCACTACGTAACCCCGGCGGCCGTGGTTGCCCCGGTGCTCGTGATGCTGGCGGTCTTCGTCACCGAGGGCCTGAATGAGAACACGGGCGAGACGGTCGTCGCGCTGTTCTTCATGATCGCCGCGGCCCCGTTCCTTTCGCACGCCACGATCCGGGCGATCCGCGTCCGCGAGGAGGGCGACTGGCGCGGCGATCAACCGGACAGCGCCCCCGCCGAGAAGTCCCGGTGACGCCGAACGTGGTCATGGACGTTCTCCAGGTCACGGCCCTGGTCCTGGTAGCGGCCGGGGCGACCCTGGTGGTCCGCACCAGGGACCGGGTCCGCCTCGTCCTGGTGCTGAGCGCCTACGGCATGCTGCTCGCGATCCTGTTCTTCGCCTTCCAGGCGCCCGACGTTGCGCTGTCGGAGCTCACCGTCGGCGCGATCGCCCTTCCGCTCATCCTCCTGCTCGCGATCGCCAAGGTGAGGAAGCCGGCCAAGATGAGGAAGCAATGACGCCGCGCCAGCGCCGGTGGCTGTTCGCGATCGCCGCGGCCGGCCTGGTCGCGTGCTACCTGTGGGCGTTCTCCGGCCTGCCCGGCTTCGGCAACTACCCGGGTCCCTACGGGCAGGCGATACTCAACCACGCCATCGCCCAGACCAACGCCACCGGCGTGGTGTCCGCCATTAACTTCGAGTACCGCGGCTTCGACACCGTGGGCGAGGAGTTCATCTTGTTCACCGCGGCGGCCGGGATGAGCGTGGTGCTCCGCCGCTTGCGCGGCGAGCGCCAAGGTGGCACCCCCTCCGCCGAAGACGCCGCGAACAGGCAGGTTCCGGCCACGAGCAGCGCCGTGCGGGTCGTCTCGCTGCTGCTCGTCGGCCCCACGGCCGTCATCGGCTGGTGGCTGGCCACGCACGCGCAGGCCAACCCGTCCGGCGGCTTCCAGGGCGGCGTGATCCTGGCGACCGCGTTTTTCCTCGTCTACCTGTCCGGCGAGTTCATCGTGTTCCGTCGGCTCAGCCCGGTCGCGCTGCTCGACGCGGCCGAGGCGGTCGGCGCCGGCGGGTTCGCCGCGGTCGGCGTCACCGCGTTGGCGATGAGCCTGCCCTACCTCTACAACTACCTGCCGCTCGGCACCATCCCCGGCGCGGTCAGCTCCTCGGGGACGATCGCGCTGATCAGCTTCCTGGTGGGCATCGAGGTGGCGGCGGCGTTCGTGCTGATCATCGGCGAGTTGCTTGAACAGACGCTTCTACGCCGGGAGGAGAGTAGCTGATGCAGGTTTTCCCGTTCCTCGTGGTGGCCTGGATCGTCGCCGTGGGGCTCTACGGCCTGATCACCAGCCGGGACCTCATCCATCAAATCGTCTGCCTCATCGTCGTGCAGTCCTCGACTTACGTGCTGCTGCTCGCCGTCGGGTACGTGACCGGCGGCGTGGCACCCTACTTCTTCGACATCTCGCCGCACGCGAAGGCGGTCGACCCGGTGGTTCAGGCGCTGGCCCTCACCGACGTCGTGGTCGAGGCCGCGGTCACCGCGCTGCTGCTGTCCTTCGCGATCCAGGCGCACAAGCGGTTCGGCACCCTCGACCCGCACGCGCTGGCGGAGCTCAAGGGCTGATGAACCCGCTCTTCCCGCTGGCGGTGGTGGTCCCGCTGCTGACCGCCGCCGCGCTGCTCGTCCTCCGCGTCCCGCTCCAGGGCAAAAGGCAGGTCCGCGGCCTGGTCGCGGTCGCCGCCGCGGTCGCCGTCGCCGTCATGCTGCTCTTCCTCACCTTCCGAACGACTTCCGGCTCCGTCTACTGGTTCGCCGGCTTCCGTCCGTCGGGCGGCGTGGCGATCGGCATCGACTTCGAGGCGGACCCGCTGAACGCCGGCCTCGCCTGCCTCGGCGCGGTGCTGATGACCGCGTCGATGATCTTCGCCTGGCGGTACTTCACCCAGGTCGGCACTTACTTCCACGTGCTGATGCTGACCTTCCTGGCGGGCATGACCGGCTTCTGCCTGGCCGGCGACGTCTTCGACTTGTTCGTCTGGTTCGAGCTGATGGGCGTCTCCGCCTACGCGCTGACCGCCTACCGCCCCGAGGAACGCGGCCCGATCCAGGGCGCACTCAACTTCGCCATCACCAACAGCGTGGGCGCGTACCTGTCGCTGACCGGGATAGGGATTTAATTGAGTATTTTTCTGGCGAGCGGGGTATCAACCCGTAGCGGCCCGTCGGCGGAGTCGACGACCTGCGCGTCCGCGTCGAACTCGGGGCACCGACTCCTCGACGCCACATAGCGCGGCCCGGACTGGGTGAGCGGCCGCGACCGACTCACTGATCACCTCCCCCGTCGCGGGCCTGGGCTGTGATCCACCTAGTGACTAACGGTGCCCCTAGAATTCATCGACTTCGCCTAGCGGCGGCGCCAGCCCGGAACCCTGCCGCGCAGACAAGGCGGCCAATGCAGGGCGAACGGGCAAGCTCACCTGGCCTCTGTTGCGAGTAGTTTTGAACTGCCTTGCGATGGCGGGCGTCACCAGGGTTCGTGGCAGCAGTGTGTGCGTTGGAGGGCGCGGTGGGCGGTCGCGGGAGTCGGCAAGCCGGCGCGCTGGTGGCTGCTCTGATGGCGGTGCTTGTGATCGCGGTCGGGGTCCCGCTGAATGTGGTCAGCGGGTATTTCCCAACAACGGTGACCATTCACCGGACGCTATGGACAGGTCTGCTGGCGGGCGGTGTCGCTGTGGTCGCCGCGCTGACACTGCTGTCGCGGCGGCTAGATGCTGCCGGTCCCTCATTGCCACTGCCGCCGGAGTTGACGGTCCCGGGCTGGGCGGTGGGCCGTCCGGCGGAGGTGGAGGCGGTGGCGCGGGCGCTCACGGGCAAGCTGGCCGCGACGGTGGGGATTACTACCGGGTTGTACGGAGCGGGAGGGTTCGGGAAGACCACTCTAGCCAGGATGGCGTGTGCAGACCGGCGGGTGCGGCAACGGTTCGGGGGCCGGGTGTACCTGGTGACGCTGGGCCGGGACGTACGAGGCGCCGCCGCGATCGCGGCAAAGGTCAACGATGTGATCAAGCTGGTCGCTAGTGAAGAGGCGACGTTCACTGATCCGGAGATCGCAGGGCAGCGTCTCGGCGCGCTGCTGGACGCCGGACCGAGGCGGCTGCTGGTAGTCGATGACGTGTGGGAGTCAGAGCAACTGGCGCCGTTCGTGGTAGGCGGTGGCCGCTGCGCTCGCCTGGTCACCACTCGAGTCCCGGACCTGCTGCCCGACCGAGATCGGCAGGTCCAGGTGGATCAGATGACCGCTCAGCAGGCACGACTGGTGCTGACATGGGGGCTCACCGACATGGACCCTGCACTTGTGGACGGTCTTCTGACAGTGACCGGGCGGTGGCCACTTCTTCTGCGATTGGTCAACAAGATTCTGGCTAATGCGGCGCAGGCCGGGGCATGCAAAGTTGTCGGCGCGTCCTTGCTCAAGAGTCTGCAGGCCGGCGGACCCGCGGCGGTGGACGATCTCTCAGGGGAAGAAACCCGGAGTCTGGATGTCGGTCAACCCCAAGAGCGAGCGCGGGCGGTACGGGCGACTATCGAAGCCAGCACGAGCCTGCTGGATGCGCAAGATACGCAGAGGTTTTACGAGATGGGTGTTTTCGCTGAAGACGAGGCAATACCTTTCACGCTCGTTGCCGCACTGTGGAACGCGACTGCCCAACTCGGTGAGATGCAGTGCTCGCAACTGGCTGCCCGGCTGCTGCGCCTGGCGCTTGTCTCTGCAACAGGTAGCGGAGGGTTTACCCTGCATGACGTAATTCGCGACTTCATACGGGCTGAACTGGGCTCGCAGCAGCTAGCCAACACCAACCAGGCATTGCTGGACTTGAAAGCTGCCGAGCTGCCGTCCGCAGCCCCCGTCCCCGGCGCGGCGAAATCACAGGGAGATATCGCGTGGTGGAAGATAGCCGCAAGTGATCGGTACCTCTGGGATCACCTCATCGAGCACCAGCTTGACGCGAACCGCCAGTCCGACGCTGAGACGCTCGCCGCTGATCTGCGATGGGTCGGAGCGCGTTTGGAGAGATTTGGGCCCGCTTCTCCTACCGCTGATCTCGCTCTTGTCGGCACACCCAGAGCTGCCCGGCTAAGCTTTCTGCTTGCGCGGGTCGCTCATTTGCTCGCGCCGACTCAGCCGGCTGGGGCGGTAATAGACGTGCTTCATAGCCGGATCGCGGACGATCCAGACTGGGGGCCGCAGGCCAGCGCACTGCGAGAGGCCTACCATCGCCCCAGGCTGGTGAATCGGTGGCCTATACCCGATCAGGCAGATCCAGCCCTCCGGCGCGTCATGAGCAATCCCTACGACTGGATGACGGCCGTAGCGGTAGCCCCGGATGGCGGCTGGCTGGCCGCCGGCAGCAGTGACGGGGTAGTCCGGATATGGAATGTAGCTGACGGACGCGAACGCGCGGCCTTGACCGGTCATAAAGATTGGGTGACCGCGATGGCGGTGGCGCCCGATGGCACCTGGCTCGCTACAGGCGGTGATGATGCCACCATCCGGATCTGGGACGTCGCTGATGCCCGCGAGCGCGCGACGCTGGCTTGCGGGAAGCATCGGGTCACTGCGGTGGCGGTGGCACCCGATGGCACCTGGCTCGCTGCCAGCAGCGGCGACGGGATGGTCTGGATCTGGGATGTCGGTGAGCGGCGGGTACGCGTAAAGCTGGCCAGCCACCGCGGAACGGTAACTTCAGTGGTGGTGGCACCAGATGGCCGCTGGCTCGCTGCAGGCGGCGCTGACGGGACTGTCCGGATCTGGGACGTCGCTGATGCCCGCGAGCGCGCGGCGCTGGCTTGCGGAAATGTTCGGGTGACTGCGCTGGCCGTGGCACCGGATGGCACCTGGCTCGCTGCTAGCAGCGGCTTTCGCGAGCAGGTACGGATTTGGGACGTAAGCACGTGGAGGCAACGTAGCCCCCTGGCTGTTCGGCCGCAATCTGTCTCGGCCTTGGAAGTAGCACCCGACGGCAGTTGGATCGTGACGGCAGGATACGAGGGAACGCTGCGGATCTGGGATGTGGCTTCGGGGCATGAGCGTGCGGCCCTAACAGGGCATATCGGGAGCGTAACGTCGGTAGCAACCTCGTCAGATGGCAACTGGCTAGCTAGTGCCAGCCAGGACAGGACAGTACGGATCTGGGATGTTCCCCGCCAGGAGCGTCCTCGTGGCAGCAGCCGGAACGACTCGGTGTCGGTTATCACGGCGGCGTCCGATGGCAGTTGGCTGCTTACTAAAAGCAGCAACGGAACGGTGCGGATCTGGGACCCGGTCACCGGAAGCGTGCGCTCGACAATAACGACTCGCATTGCGAGAGGATCGGACGCGGCGATAGCGATACTAAGGTCGGACGGTAGTCGGCTTGCCTCCACAGAGGGCTTTGGCGACCCGGTTCGAATATGGGACGCTACGACCGGCCGCGAACAAGCCACCCTGCCAGGGCCGGGGGATTACAACGTGTCGCCAGCGATGACAGCATCACCGGACGGTAGCTGGCTGGCGGTCAGGGGATACGACGGCGCGGTGAAGGTCTGGGATGTGACCAAGAGCAGCGAACGAGCCTCCGTGCCGGACTCTCCAGACTGGAAGATTGCGATGACCGCGGCACCAGACAGTAGCTGGCTTGCGATAGGTGGATACGACGGAGCTACGCGAATCTGGGATGGCACTACAGGCCGCGAATGTGCAACGCTAGCGAGGCATATTGGCAGCGTCACGTCGGTGGCGGTGTCACCAGATGGCAGCTGGCTCGCCACGGGTGGTGGCGATGACGGAACTGTGCACCTGTGGGACACTGCCACCTGGAAACACCGCGCGACGCTTCGTGGCCACAGTGGGCGGCATCTGGCAGTCGCCATTTCACACGACGGGGCCTGGATTGCTACAGGCAGCGATCAAACACTAAGGGTCTGGGATGTAAGGAGCAATCGCGTCGAGGCCATGATGCGCGTCGAGAACAGCATCCTCGCCTGCGCCTGGGTGGACCCCTACCGGCTTGCCGCTGGCGGGCCAGCCGGCCTGTACCTATTTGATTTCCTGATTTAGGTGGCGAGACCTAACGGCGGTGACTCCCTCGCATCGCTGCGGTCCACAAAGATCTGGTTGTCAACCCTGAGAAGGGATTTGAGCCGCAGGCCGTCGCTGCGACGCTGTCGTCACTGATGGCAGACCCCGCCCAGATCGACATCTGCGCGCGCGAGGCCAGGCACTCGCCTCGCAGGCCGACGACCTGGTGGCCTTCGCGGCCTTCGCGGACCTGGAAGACGCCTTCGAACCAGTGGAAGTGCTTGTCACGCAACTTGCCATCGACGTTGATCGCCACCTCCAGCTCCAGTGCGACATGGCCTGCGGCAAGTGACATCCCGGCGCGACGGCGGGCGTTTCACTGCGGCTCAGCTAGCGGCGGCACCGCTGTCTTTGTAGTCCTGGAAGATCGGCACCTCCGTGTCTTCCCAGACCGCGCCATCCTCCCCAGTGCACTTGGCGGCCGCCGTCACGATGCCGTGCGCGCTGTCAGCCCGGCGCACCCGCCACCGAGCTGGCCTTCCAGGCCGAACGGGTGGTACCTGCCCCGGTTCGCCCGGGAACCCGAAGTCGCTGCTCATTAGGGAGGGCCAAGACAGCATGCCCCCGCGGCCGAACCAAGCACCCGTGGGCACGCTCAGCAGCACCTTCAGCAAGGGCTGCGGCGTCGATCCGTCGAGGTGGACCTCCAGCCAGGCGTTAGTTGGGCCGCTAATGCCGGGTTCCGGAACAAGGCGGCCCGAGAGCTTGGGGCGCGTCCGGTCATACTCCCTGTCCTGCTCGATCTTCAGCAGGTCCTTCGCCACCTTGACGCTTTCCTCGGCTGCCCTGGCACTCACTATCGACGCCTTAGCGCTGTCCTCGGACGCCTCGGCGCTGGATTTAGCCGCCTTGGCGCTGTCCTCGGACGCCTTGGTACTACGCCACAGGTAGTAGAGCGTGATGACAGTAGCCACGAGCGCTGCGATCGAGACCAGCAGCGCCACATGGTCCGGTGAACCAGGACGCACTGCCCGCCGCCTGCTCTTTAGCATCCACGACGGTCCCCTTCGACCCATCCAGCGCCCTCGACAAGGAGGTTACAGACAGTGATGAGGTTTGGCGAACCTACATCAATCAAATCCGCAAGCCTGCGGATTCCACGATCATGTCCGGGGTGGAATCGCCGTTCTCAACGGCACGCTGGACCCCGCGGGCGGAGTCATTCGCCCTGACCTGGGTGTACACGGCCCTGGGCCCGCGCTCCGGACGGCCGGTACTGAGCATTACCGGAGCCTTTAGCACAGCTGGCCCCGTCCCCAACGAGAGTGTCGCCCGAGAAGAGCGACCACGCGTGAAACATGTGCCGTGGGTAGTCAGCATCGGGGCTGAATGTTCAGCGACACGAATTCGTGGAGTTCCAGGACTGATGAACCAACTCTTCCCCTTGGCCGTTGCCGTCCCGCTGATGATGGCGGCGGCGCTGCTCGCCCTCCGACCGCTCCTGAAGGACAAAAGGAACGTCCGCGGCCTCGTCGCGGTCGCCGCCTCCATGTCCGTCGCTGTCATGCTCCTCGTTTTGACCCTCACAACAAGTTCTAACTCCGCGTACTGGTTTGCCGGATTCCGCCCGGTCGGGGGAGTGGCGATCGGCATCGACTTTACGGCCGACCCGCTGAACGCCGGCCTGGCTTGCCTCGGCGCGATCCTGATGTCGGCCGCGATCCTCTTCTCCTGGCGCTACTTCACCCAGGTGGGCACGTACTTCCACGTGCTGATGCTGACGTTTCTGGCCGGCATGACGGGCTTCTGCCTGGCGGGGGACGTGTTCGACCTGTTCGTCTGGTTCGAGCTGATGGGCGTCTCCGCCTACGCCCTGACCGCCTACCGCCCGGAAGAACGCGGCCCCATCCAGGGCGCGCTCAACTTCGCCATCACCAACAGCGTCGGCGCTTATCTCTCGCTTACAGGTATTGCCTTGATTTATGGCCGCACCGGGGCACTGAACATGGCCCAGATCGGCTCTTGGGTAAATCATCACCCCACGTCGGGCCTGGTGGTCGTCGCGTTCCTGTTGCTGATCACCGGGCTGCTGGTCAAGGGGGCGATCGTCCCGTTCCACTTCTGGCTGGCCGACGCGCACGCGGTCGCCCCGACGCCGGTCTGCGTGCTGTTCTCCGGCGTGATGGTCGAGCTCGGCCTGTACGGCATCGCCCGCGTGTACTGGTCGGTGTTCGGCGCCGCGCTCGGTCACCGGGCCGCGATCTCGCACGTGTTCCTCGCCCTTGGGGTGCTCACTGCGGTCGTCGGTGCGCTCTACTGCTTCCGCGAGCGCCATATCAAGCGACTGCTGGCGTTCTCCACGATTAGCCACGCCGGGATGTTCCTGGTTGGCTTCGCACTGCTCACGCCCCTGGGACTGGCGGGCGCGGCCCTCGCCGTGGTCGGCCACGCGTTCGTGAAGGCGGCGCTGTTCCTCGGCGCGGGCATCGTCTTGCACCGGCTGCACTCAGTCAACGAGACCTGGCTGCATGGCAGGGGCAGGCACCTGCGGGTCACCGGGGTGGTGTTTACGCTGGCCGCTCTCGGCCTGGCCGACCTGCCGCCGTTCGCCACGTTTCTCGGCGGCGGCTGGATCACCGACAGCGCCGATAGCGTCGCTGGCGGCCCTTGGCTAGCGGCAGTGTTCTGCGCCTGCACGGTGCTGAGCGCTGGGGCAGTGCTCCGGGTGGCACTCGGTGTCTTCTATGGCCTGGGCGACCCGCCGGGGGAGGACCCCCAGATGGAAGCCGAGGCCAACGAGGAAACCGGCGAAACGGAGTCGGGTCGCCAGCGCACCCCGCTGACGATGCTGATCCCGCTGTGCGTCCTGGCGGCCCTGGGCGTGGCCAGCGGCGTAGCGGCGATGCTCCCTAGAGTCGCCTCTTATCTGGAGTCGGCGGCAGCCCGCTTCCAGGACCAGCAGGCGTACGCGGCCTTGGTCCTCGACGGTCGGCCCACGGCGAACCCGGTCCCGCTCTACCTCCAGGTGCCGCCGGACGTGACGGCGGCCTCAGTCATCACGGCCCTGTGCTCGGTAGCTGGCGCTTTCGTGCTGGCCCTGGTGGCCTTGTACTGGCGCCGCCTACCCGTCCTGCGCCACGGCTACGAACCGGGCAAGGGCTTGCGCGGCCCGATCCAGGCATTCCAGAGCGGCGTAATCAACGACTACATCACGTGGCTGGTGGCCGGCGTCGCTGCACTGGGCGGCGTCCTGGCCGCGATCATCCGATAAGCGCGGGTCGTCCCGGCTTTGCGTCTGCCTGTTCCGGCATGGGCAACCAAGCGGATGCGGCGGCGATGGCCAGCCAGCATAGCTCCTCTTTGCTTGCTGCCTGCGTGGTCTCCGCGACGGCCTGGATGTGGACCTTGATGAGCTTCCGCGTGCCGTGGAACCCCTCGGGGAGGTGGTGCCACCGGGCCTCGATCTCGGCCATCTGCACGGCTGCTTCCAGCCGCTGGACGTACCGCTCGCCCGACTGGCCATCTCCGGCCGTGTACGCCTTGTTGACCTGATCCCAGTCGATGATGTCGCTGATGATGTCATGCATCGGTCGACCCCGCTTCTTTGCCTGTTTGATCTGACAGTCTGCTTGTTTGGTCTGACAATGTTCTGATGTGAAGGCCCCCGAGCATTCGCGCTGGGGCCGCTGGCGGCAGGGGCTAGACACGCCCGCGCGCTCTGGTCTGCGTTGCCCGGCGTCGTCATGCGCTTCTCGTGAGGTAGCTGACTTGTTCGAGGCGCTGGCGGGCGGTGGGTGCCAGGGCTCCCGCCTGGAGCGCGTGGGAGACCGCCGTCTTGATCGCGGGGATCTGCCGGGGACTGGTGAGCTGGGGCCGTCGCAGCAGCAGGAGCGCCCATAGGGTGTTGGGCGCACAGGTCCCGGTAAAGGGGCGTGCACGATGCCGCGCATCAGCGTTCCCAGCTGCAGGGTGCCGTTCCATGTGTCGGCGGTGGGGCGGGTCATGGCGCTGTCGGCGTTCCACGGGGCAGGGGCCTCGCCGGCCCAGTACGCCCAGTAGTTCAGGTTCGCGCTGATCAGCCGATCATCGGACAGGCCCTGGTCGATGAACAGGTGCAGCGGGTCCAGGTTCCCGGCGGTGGTGGCGACGTGTGCGGCCGAGCGGGCGGCGGCCCAGCGCGGAGTCCACTGCCGCAGGTCCCCCGGCGCGCGCAGGTCACGGGCCTGGGTGCTGGCGGCCCACTGCCGGGCGGCCGGGTCGTCGGCCTGGGCGAGCAGGAACCGCGCCTGACCCGGCACGCCCGCGAGCACGGCGGCGGGGAACTGCGCGCCTGGGGCAGCGAGCAGCAGGCCGCCGATTACCTGTATGGCGGCACCTGGGTAACTGAGCACGAGCCGCACCCGGACGGGCTGGGCATCTGGGCCGAAGGCGGCCGGGACATCGTGTTCCTGCTGGAGTTCGACACCGGCACCGAGCACCTGCGGCAACTGGCGGACAAGCTGCCCGGCTACGCCGAGCAGGCCAGGCACAACCTCGCGTTCCAGGTGCCGATCCTATTCTGCTTCCTCACCCCGCGCCGCGAGCAGTCCGCCCGCAAGGCACTGGCCGTCACCGGCACCTCCAACGGTCTCCAGATCGCGACCGCCGCGCTTGATCCGAGCGTCACCTGCCCGGCCTGCGGCCCGGCGTGGATGCCGCTGCACGGCGGCCACGGCCCGATGCGGCTGATCGAGCTGGACAACGTACTGCCCGACCCGTGGCGCATGGCACGTGAGGAAGACGAACGCAAACGCCGCGAGCAAGAGCGCGACGACCTGGACCCGGGTGGCTGATGACAAGTCACGTTTCCCCCAGCGCCTGTGCCGACGACCCGGATGGCGTTCCCGCTGGCGTCCTACAAACGTCGTCGGAAACGCCGACTGACGGACACCTGACAGGGCAGGTCAGCGACGAAATATACCTGCCTGGCGGCGGACCCGACTCAAGCACTTCCCGCATCACCCGCACGAGCGAGAAGGAGGAACACAAGAAGGCACGTTCCTCACGGCGCGCCACGACAGCGGTGGGCGAAAAGCCGGCAGGCGAGCACACCGAGCGCCGATCCGGCCGCATGTCCGCGCAGGCACCCTCGGATACGGACCTCACAGCATGGGCGACGGCGATGGCTGCCAAGTTCCCGCCATTGACCGAGACGCAGGTAACTGTGGCGGCCAGGATGGCGGCGCACCTCGACGCCATCGACAGCCAGGAACGGGCCGCGTGAATGCGCCTACTCGATCGTGATCCGGAGGGTGACGTCGCCCTCGTGGGCACGTATTCCAGGTTCGGGTGGCCCGACGATGAGCCGCTTGCCGCGCAGCGCCATCTTGAGGAGCGTCCGCCTTTCCGCCGGCTCCGCACTGTTCCAGCGCCGCTGCCAGTGCTCACGGCTTGCCCGCTGCGGACGTGGCGATGTTGTGTCGCCTAGTGCCTCCTGCTCAGCTCTGAGCTTGGCCAAGCGCTCGTCCAGTGGGCGGACGGCAATGTCGTAGCGTGACAGCGTGATCTCACCGCGCCCAAGGCGATCGGAAAGGGCCTCGGCAACGCTCTCGGCCTCGGCGATGGCCAAGTCCAGCCGAGCGGCCTCGGTCTCAATTTCACGGGCCATTGTCTCGATTGCGTCGGCGTGGCGATCGTCCGACAGGATCTCAACGGCCAGTGCTTCGGCGGCTTTGTCCAAGCCGCGCTGATCGACGAAGAGTTTCCCGCAGCCCCCATTGTGGGCGGCCGGACTGCACCAGTATTCGCGGTGCACCGAGCCGTCAGGGTACGGACGCAGGGTTGGGCACGGGCGGCCGGTCAGGTTCTTGCCGCACTTTCCGCAGGTGGCTGACCCAGAGCAGAGATAGGCAGGTGAGTTCGGACGGCCACGACGACGTGAGGCATACTTTGCGATTACTCGATCGAAGTCCTCCTCTGAGATGATCGGCTCGCACGGTAGGTGGCCGACAACGGATGTGACATTCGTCGCTGCGTCGGTATAGATGATCCTTCCGCAGTTTCTTTGGCGTGTCAGGATATTCTTGAGGGTTATGAGCTTCCACGGGTTACCTGTTGATGTTGTAATCCCTCGTGCGTTCAAGTCATCAACGATTGCTCGCTGCGTCTCTCCGGCCAGGAAGCGCGCAGTTATGTCCCGCAGGATCGCTGCTTCGTCTTCCCGTTGGGTAACGAGGTCGTCCTCGAAGCCGAACGGCCGCCAACTGCCGTTCGGCTCGCCTGCCATCGCCCTGAGCCGTTTGCCGCGACGGGTCCTAGTCGACAGCCGGTCGGAGTAGTAGGCGGCGGCGTTGATGGCATCGCGGAACGACTTCTTGCCGTTCGGGGTTGTCAGGTCGTACGCGCTCTCGCTGTCGAGGACCAGGAAACGATGAGCGGCCAGTTCGATCATCCGCTCGGCGTCCGGGGGCTGGCGGGTATAGCGCTCCAAGTCGAACACGATGAAGCCGCCGGACACGCGGCGTTCGAGCCGGTCCATCAGCTCATCCCAAGCAGGGCGCTTGACGGCCGGGTTCCATGCCGAGCGATCAGGGTCAACCAGGACTTCGCCTTCCTCAAGGCCGAGGTCGGCGAGGCGGCCTCGGCACACCGAGACCTGGCCTTCGGTCGACGGCTCGCGGCTCAGACCGCGCTTCTTGTGATTGGGATCGACTTGGCTAACCCGGGCGTAGATGTCGACGGGCTTGCCGGGTTCGTACTTCATGCATCCACTATAGTTAAATATATGCCGAACTGAATCGTGCTGATCTACGGCCGCACCGGCGCGCTGAACATGGCGCAGATCTCCCGCTACATCTCCGCCCACGCTGTCTCCGGTCACGGGCCCGACGGCCTCGTCGTGATCGGGTTCCTTCTCATCATCACGGGGCTCCTGGCCAAGGGGGCGATCGTCCCGTTCCACTTCTGGCTCGCCGACGCGCACGCGGTCGCCCCGACACCGGTCTGCGTGCTGTTCTCCGGCGTGATGGTCGAGCTCGGCCTGTACGGCATCGCCCGGATGTACTGGTCGGTGTTCGGCGCCGCGCTCGGTCACCGGGCCGCGATCTCGCACGTGTTCCTCGGACTTGGCGTGCTCACCGCGATCGTCGGTGCGCTCTACTGCTTCAGGGAACGGCACGTCAAGCGGTTGCTCGCGTTCTCCACGATCAGCCACGCGGGGATGTTCCTCGCGGGGTTCGCCCTGCTCACCCCCCTGGGACTCGCGGGCGCGGCACTGGCCGTGCTCGGTCACGCGTTCGTGAAGGGCGCGCTGTTCCTCGGCGCCGGCATCGTCTTGCACCGGCTCCATTCCGTCAATGAGACCTGGCTGCACGGCCGCGGCAGGCACCTGCGGGCCACCGGGGCCATGTTCACGCTAGCCGCGCTCGGCCTCGCCGAGTTGCCGCCGTTCGGGACGTTCCTCGGCAAGGGCTGGATCACCGACAGCGCCGACAGCATCGCCGGCGGCCCGTGGCTACCCGTGTTGCTAACCGGGGTCTTCTGCGCCTGCACGGTGCTCACCGCCGGCGCGGTGCTCAGGTTCGCGGGCGGCGTCTTCTACGGCCTCGGCGATCCGCCGGGGGAGGACCCCCAGATGGCCGCCGAGGCCAACGAGGAGACGGGGGAGACCGAGTCCGGCAGGCGGCGGACACCGCTGACGATGCTCATCCCGCCCTGCGTGCTCGTCGCCCTGGGGGTGGCCGCGGGCATCGCGGCCATGACCCCCCGCTGGGCCGCCGCCCTCGAATCGGCGGCCGCCCGCTTCGAGGACCAGCCCGCCTACGCGTCCCTGGTACTGAACGGCGTCAGAACCGCCCATCCGGCAACCCTGTACCCCCAGGCCCCGCCGGACGTAACGGCCGCATCGGTCATCACCGCCCTGTGCTCGGTCGCGGGCGCGATCCTGCTCGCCCTGGCGGCCCTGTACTGGCGCCGCCTCCCGCTCCTGCGCCGCGGTTTCGGCCCAAGCGCGGGCCTCACGACCGCCGTCCAGAGCTTCCAGTCCGGCGTCATCAACGACTACATCACCTGGCTGGTCGCCGGCGTAGCCGCGCTCGGCGGCATCCTGGCCCTCATCGTCCACTGACCGGGCGTGGTCAAACGCGCTTGCACCGTCAAGCTGTCGGCGATCAGCGCGGGACGGGCGGGGTATCACCCCGCAGGGCAACCGGAACATGCGCCCCGCGGCTAGGGGCTGTCCGGTGCCGTGATCGCGGGTCATCCGCGGGAAATCGCCGCTGAGTCCGGCGGCTTGCCCCGCCTTGTCAGCATTTGCCCACCGGATCTACCGGCCGGTAACACGATTGCGTGACACCGGTGGCGATATCCGCCCCGGATGACCCTCGATCTTCCGGGACCCGGCTGGCGGCGTTTAGTGGCCGATGTCGCGACCTCGCTAGGCGTGACGCGAGCGCTCGTCAGCCTGACGTGGTGATGGAGTCGTCGGTGATCCCGGCCGCCCGGCGGGCGGCGAGCCGACGCTTCTGCGGTTCGATCGTGTAGCGCGGGTCCTTGGCGGAATGGATGCCCGCCTCGAACACCCCGAACCGGGTGAGCGCCGACGCCGCCAGCAGCGACAGGCCCGCCGCGGCGGCGACGCCACGGTGACGTCCGCCGAGCAGCGCGCCGATCCCGCCCGCCACGGCGAGTCCCTCGCTCAACCGCAGCAGCGTGCCGGCCCGGCCCTCGTGCAGCGGTTCGGCCGCGACCGGGTCCATTCGCCGGTGCATCACTCGCGTCGCCACCAGGTCGCCGATGACGCCCACGACGGCCAGCCGCCGGGCCGGCGCCGTCTCCGCCACCGGCGTCGTGATCATCGCCAGGCCGGCCGAGGCCAGGCTGGCGGAGCTGACGAACACGAAGGGCAGTTCGTCCCGCGCCTCGTGCCAGGTCGGAGTGGCCGTGTCGGCGAGCAGGACCGCGGTGTACACCGCCAGCTCGGGGCCGAGGGCCGCGGCCGCGAGCCCCGTGGGGCCTTCCACGCCGCGCAGCACGGGGCGCAGCGGTCCGAGCGGCAGCCGTTCGCCGGTCATCCGGTCGATCTCGGCGACGGCGGCCACCCCGGCGCCGGTGCTGAAGGCGCTGAGTATCCACGAGCCGAGGCTCATCGGCGAGGTGAGCTTGATCACGCGCAGCATGTTCACGAAGCGCGATGGCTTGCCGAGATCGCGCACCAGGGCGACGGCGCCCAGGCTGACCGCGGCGAGAGCCGCGAGCCGGGAGTTGCGCCGCAGCGCATCCCGCCCGGTCAGTTGCGCGCCGGCGGCGAGCACGGCCGAGCCTCCCGCGACGCCGCCGAGGAACAGATAGGCGGCGACGTCGTGGCCCCACGGCGCGGGCTTGACTACCGGGCGGCCGTAGTACGACGTGAACTCCGCCTCGGGAACCATTGGCATCTCGCGGGAGCCGTCCCCGCCACCGGGGCGCGCCCGTCGGCGGCGCTTGCCGTCCCGCCGGCCGCGACCGGGCGGCTCCGGTGGGCGCACCCGGTCGAAGTCCGAGGTCGTCACGAACGTCCTCCAATGAACGAGAGCAGGGCCGCGGCGGCCATCCCCGCCGCGGCGAGTCCGGCTTGCTTGAACATCCGCGGCAGGTCGGCGGTGGGTACCCGTGGATCCGGCGGCAACCCGTACACCTCCGGCTCGTCGAGGAGCAGGAAGACCGAGCCGGTGCCACCGACGCCGTCAAGCTCGTTGGCGCCGTACAGGCGCGCCTCGGTCCGGCCCTGGGCGTGGAGTTCGGCGACCCGCTCCTTGGCCAGGGTCACCATTTCCGCCCGGTCACCGAACTTGATGGACGTGGTCGGGCACGTCTTCGCGCAGGCCGGGGTCTCGTCGTCGAGCAGCCGGTCGTAGCAGAGCGTGCACTTCTGGGCGACGCCGAGATTGGGGACGTCGGGCTGCTCCCCCTTGCGCTCACCCCGCTCGGTCTTGGGCGCAACTGTGCCGTCGCTGCGCCGCTCGACGACGCCGAACGGGCAGCCTGCTACACAGGTGCCGCAGCCGTTGCATACGTCGGCCTGCACGACGACGGTGCCGAACTCGGTCCGGAACAGCGCGCCGGTAGGGCACACGTCAAGGCAGCCGGCGTGCGTGCAGTGCTTGCACACGTCGGACGACATGAGCCAGCGGAACTCCGGCGTGTCCAGGATCGGCGTCTCGGACAAGTCAGGGGAAGCAGCGGCGGGAGCCGCCGGGGCCCCCATACCGGGCATGCCGAGGTCGATCAAGGCACGGCCGCTCTCCCGTGCCTCCTGGATGCGGTCGCCCTTCTGCTCGATGAAGGCGACGTGCCGCCAGGTGCTCGCGCCGAGCGCGCCGGAGTTGTCGTAGGACGATTCGAGCAGTTCCAGGTCCCCGTCGCGCGGGTTGCGGTTCCACTCCTTGCAGGCGACCTCGCAGGCCTTGCAGCCGATGCAGATCGAGGTATCCGTGAAGAAGCCCTTGCGCGGCTTCACGTCCGGCCACCTCGCGTCGGCCGCCGGATCGGTCGGTCCGGACAGCTGAGGCATTAAGTCCCGTCCCCCTCTCCCCGTGCATTCGGCGATTCCGTCCGCTCGCGCGGCGGGTCGATGATCTCGCGGGCGGGAGCGGTGATCCGCACGTTGTCGGTAGCGATCGTGGCGCCCGAGCGGACCTGGTAATCCGCGACCAGGCGGAGCAGTTCCGCGCCGCGCGGTCGCCGGCCCGGGCGGATGTCGCAGGATCCGGCCTTGGACTCCTGGATCTGCACGTTGGGATCCAGGGTGACGCCGAGCAGGTCGTTGGCCGGGTCACCGGTCACGACGGCTTCGTTTCCCACGCCCCAGTGGTACGGGAGCCCGATCTGGTGCACGGTGCGGCCGGCGATGACCAGCGGAGTCACCCGGTCCGTGACGAGTACCCGGGCCTCGATCGCCGCGCGGGGCGAGACGATGGTGGCCCACCCGTAAGGCTCGAGACCGCGCTCGGCGGCGAGTTCCCGCGAAACCTCGCAGAACATCTCCGGTTGCAACTCGGAGAGGTACGGCAGCCAGCGGCTCATCCCGCCGGCGGTGTGGTGCTCGGTGAGCCGGTAGGTGGTGAACACGTACGGGTACACGTCGGAGCCGGGCTCGCCCGCGCTCGGCGCGCTGAGGTTGTCTGTCCGCGGGAAGGTGATTCGCGAGGGACTCTGCTGCTGCGGGTAGAGCGCGTTGGCGACCGGGGACTCCTGCGGCTCGTAGTGCGTGGGCAGCGGCCCGTCAACCATGCCTTTGGGGGCGAACAGCCAGCCCTTGCCGTCAGCTTGCATGATGAACGGGTCGTCGCCCGCGAGCGCGGCCGGGCCGCCGAGATCCGGGTCCGGGCGGCTGCCCGGAGCGCGGTCGAGCACGAAGTCGGGCACGTCGTCGCCGACCCAGCGGGCCTGCTCCTCGTCCCACCAGACCCATTTCTTCCGTTCGCTCCACGGCTTGCCGTCCGGGTCGGCCGACGCCCGGTTATACAGGATCCGCCGGTTGGCCGGCCAGGCCCAGCCCCACTGCGACTGGCTTCGTCCCGGGCCGCCCTGGGGTACGCGGTCGGCGGCATGGTTGATGCCGCCCGCGTACACCCCGGTGTAGATCCAGCACCCCGCGGTCGTCGATCCGTCGGCGCGCAGCTGGGTATACGACGAGAGCGGTTCGCCGGCCGACGGCCCGGTGCGGTAGGAGCCGTTGATCTCCGCCAGCACCGCCTCCGGATCGGGCTCGCCGCGCTCGTCGACCGGATAATCCCAGGTCAGGTCCAGCAGCGGCCGGTCCCGGGGGTCGGTTGAGCCGGCGAGCTTCTCCCTGATCCGCTGACCGAGCTGGTAGAAGAAGTCCAGGTCGCTCTGGCAGTCACCGGGCGGGTCGAGCGCCTTGTGCCGCCACTGCAGCATCCGCTGCGTCTGGGTGAACGTCCCGGCCTTCTCGGCGTGGCTCGCCGCGGGCAGGAAGAACACTTCGGTCGCGATGTCTTCGGTTTGCAACTCGCCGGAGGCGATCTCCGGGCCGTCCTTCCACCACATGGCCGACTCGATGAGGCTGAGGTCTCGTACCACCAGCCACTTCAGGTGGGACATGCCGAGCCGCTGCTGCCGGCCGTTCGCCGACCCGACGGCCGGGTTCTGGCCGAGGAGGAAGTAGCCCTCCACCTTGTCGGCGAGCATGTCCGTCACGGTCTGGTAGGTGCCGTGGGCCCCGGTCAGCCGGGGCAGGTAGTCGTAGGCCCAGTCGTTGTCGGCGCGGGCGGCGTCGCCCCACCACGCCTTGAGCAGGCTGACCACGTAGGTGTCGGCGTCGGCCCAGAATCCCTTCTGCTTCTTCGACGCGACTGCCCCCAGGTAGTCGGCAAATGTGTCGTGCAGGCCCGCCGTAGGCATGGCCAGGTAGCCGGGAAGGAGATTGAAGAGCGTCGGGATGTCGGTCGAGCCCTGGATGCTGGCGTGCCCGCGCAGCGCCATGATGCCGCTACCCGGGCGGCCCACATTGCCGAGCAGCAACTGCAAAATCGTGGCGGTCCTGATGAACTGCGCGCCCAGGGTGTGCTGCGTCCAGCCGACGGCGTAGGCGAAGCAGGTGGTGCGCTCGCGGCCCGAGTTCTCCGTGATGGTACGGGCCAGGTAGGCGAAGTCGTCCAGGCTAATGCCGCACGCTTCGCGGACCATCTCGGGGGTGTAGCGGGCATAGTGGCGCTTGAGAATCTGGAAGACCGTCCGCGGGTGCTGCAGGGTCTCGTCGCGCAGCACACGGGCGTGCGCCAGCACCGCGCCGCCGCTGCCGAGCTCGTCGCCGGCCGCGCGGGCCGAGGCGGTAATGCCGTGCTCGTGGCATATTTCCTCCGCCTCGCCGTCGGTCTTCGCGTAAGCCCAGGTCGACGGGTCATACTGTCCGGACTCAGGGTCGAGGCCGGAGAACAGGCCGCCGAGCTCCTCGGTGTCGCGGAAATCCTCGCACACCAGCGTCGCGGCGTTGGTGTACGCGACGACGTACTCCTTGAACCACAGGTCGTTGGCGATCACGTGGTTGATCAGCGCGCCGAGCAGCACGACGTCCGAGCCGACCCGGATCGCGATGTGCTTGTCCGCGACCGCCGAGGTGCGGGTGAACCGAGGGTCGACGTGGATGACCTTGGCGCCGCGGGACTTGGCCTCCTCCACCCACTGGAACCCAACGGGATGGCATTCCGCCATGTTGGATCCCTGGATGACAATGCAGTCGGCGTTGGCCATGTCCTGCAGGCTTTGCGTGGCGCCGCCGCGCCCGAACGAAGTTCCCAGACCGGGAACGGTGGCGGAGTGTCAAATACGCGCCTGGTTCTCGATCTGGACCGCGCCGGCGGCCGTGAAGAGCTTCTTGATCAGGTAGTTCTCTTCGTTGTCGAGGGTCGCGCCGCCCAGGCTGGCGATGCCCATCGTGCGGCGCAGCAGACGCCCCTCGTCATCGCGGTCCTGCCAGGTGCGGCGGCGCGACTCGATGAACCGGTCGGCCACCATGTCGAGGGCGGTTTCCTTGTCGATGTGCTTCCACTCGCTGGCATAGGGCGCGCGGTAAAGCACCTTGGTCTGGCGACCAGGAGAGTTCACGAGTTGCTCGCTCGCGGACCCCTTCGGGCACAGCCGGCCACGCGAGACCGGGGAATCGGGATCGCCCTCGATCTGGACGACCTTCTCTCTGCCAACCTCCCCGCCCTCCGCCCTGCCAACC
>Ga0207416_1001466_pt1 | contig 30997 bp, 29 predicted proteins | sample PaiPotPPM11metaG_FD_184107 | JGI IMG/M metagenome (GOLD analysis project Ga0207416, IMG submission 184107) | Iron sulfur acid spring bacterial and archeal communities from Banff, Canada, to study Microbial Dark Matter (Phase II) - Paint Pots PPM... ... | reverse complement strand
CACCAGGTCATCGCGCAGTTCTTCGCCCACGGATTCGCCGGAGCCATCAAAGCCTGGCTCAGCGACGACTCGGTGTCCAAAACAGACCTGATCGAGGCTTCGGTTGCCTGCGCGCCGGTGTGGTGGCGCTGACCGTCCTAGTCTGAGCGTGAGCGAGCGCGGCGGAAGGAGCGTCCGTGACCGAGGGATCCCAGGGGGCTAGAGCCGGCGCAGATCCGATCCGGGTTCTGATCGCGGACGATCACGCCCTGTTCCGCCGTGGCTTGGAGATGGTGCTGAAGGAGCAGCCGGGCATCGAACTCGTCGGCCAGGCATCCGACGGCGCCGAGGCGGTGCGGATGGCCGGCGAGGCGCTCCCCGACGTAGTGCTGATGGACATCCGCATGCCGAAGCTCACCGGCATCGAGGCCGCCCGCCGGGTGAAGGAGGTCGCGCCGTCCGCCAAGATCGTGATGCTGACCGTCAGCGACGCGGAGGAAGACCGCTTCGCGGCGATCCGGGCGGGCGCCTGCGGCTACCTGCTCAAGGACATACCGCTGGACGAGGTAGCCGGGGCCGTCCGTGCCCTGGTTCTATAGCGGGCATGGGCGAGGCCTACTCGCACAGCGCGGCGAGGCGGCGGTTCACCGCCTCCAGGTCGAACGGCTCGGGCTGCTGCTCCTCTTCGCTGTCATAGTCCGGATACTCGACCGGTGAGTCGCCGCGGTACTTGACGCAGACTGGGTAGTCTGCGCCGGGCTCCCGTGGCACCTTCTTCTGCAGCACGATCTCGTGAATCCAGCTCTCACCCAAATCGTACTCATAGGTGATCTTGCCGCCCCCGGCATTGAGGGCGGTCAGCATCCGTATTGCGTACTCGTCACGGGTTTCCTCGAGCGAAAACGACGGGTCGCTGTACGTCGCGCGGCGAATGCGGAAGGCGTGCAGGTGGTCGCCGTCCCAGCCGTATAGGGCCTGGATCACGAGGTGCAGCGTGGCAAGGTTCGCCGTGGCCGGTATCAGCACGGTCCGCCAGACCGGCGGCCGCCAGCGCGCGAGCGAGACTTTGAGCTGCAGGCACTGATTCACGCTGAGATTCTCCGCTCCGGCGGACGCGACGAAATCCGCGATGGCCGCCGCGAGCGGGAGTGCCGACGGATGATCGGTTGCCCGGATCACGGCCAGGCGGAGCTCAAGGTCGTCCGCCTCGTGCCGTTCCGACGGGAGAGCCTCCCAGAGAACGGTGACCGCCTCATCCGGTCCCCTCTCCGCCAGCGCCACCGCGGCGGACTCGACGGCCAGCCACGACCACTCACCGTCGTCCGGCTCGGCTCCTGCATCCATCGTGAAGAGGGCGAACTTTGCGTGCGGCGCCATGCCAGGCACGCCGATCATCTCGCGCCACGCCGGCAGGGCCTCTTCTTGCAGCAGCTCGACCACGTCGGCGGCGATCCAGCGTAGCCGGGGTTCCATGGTGGCGCCCGCCATCAGGAGTTGCCTGGCGGCTTCCGCTGCGTCGGCCTGAGCGTCCAGCCAGGCCCAGGCCTCCCTCTGCCGCTCATCCTCGTCGCAGTCCGCCAGGTAGGCGATCAGTTCGGCAGCGGCGAGTTCCCCGTCGGGTTTGGCGAGCTTCTCCCACAGGCGAGCTGCCGCCCACCGGCCGAGCGAGGTGACCTCGCCGCCCCTGATCGCGCCGAACGACGTGAGCCGCTCCGCAGTGTTCGCGATCCTCTTCTCGGGCCAGAAGATGTCTGAGGCGAGACCGAGCCGCTCGGCAAGCTCCACTGCTTGCCTCATCAGCACATCCTGCGGCGGTACGCCATCGGCCGACTCGAGAACGGCGGTGAGGAACACGAGGATGTCGCCTGCGGGCGAGTCGTCCCACGGGCTACCCGTTTCGGAGCCGGAGACAGTCAGCAAGCCGTCGAGCCACGCCGCGAGGATGTCGGTCGGGGCGAGCGGCCAGGTCGCGAGCGCCGGTCCTGCCGCCACCGTATTGCCGTCGATTTGCAGCAAGCCCATAGCCACTGCGAGGTTCCACGGCCGGTTCAGCGCGGGGACGTCGGCCGCCGTGCGCGGGCTCTCCGGCGAGGCCACGCCAATCATCGCGGCCGCGGCTGCGATGTCGGGCCTGGGGAGCACCTGCCGCGGGGTGATCGGTCGCGGGCCCGACTCGGCGATCCATGTGCTGAGCGTGACAGCCTGGATCACGAGGGTGGATTCGAGCGCGAGTTTGGCGGCATCTGAAAGTGCGGCGTCGTCCACGGAACGACACTACCGGCGCGCCGCATCCCAGTCCTGGTGGTTAATCCTTGAAGACGTCGGCGGCGGTCTTGGCGGTGATGGCGCGGTCGAACCACCGGTTCAGCAGGGACAGGTCGGTAGTGTCGCCGACCTGGGCCCGTTGGGCGTCGGTCGGGTTCAGGCCGCGACCGTCGAGGAGCCGGAGGAGCTTTTCTGCCGCGGTCGGCCCTTGTCTAGCTCGCCCCTAGGCGGCTTAGGTGAGGCCGGCCACAGTGAGCTGCTGTCGTTCGGAAAAATCAAAGGCATTATCCCGAACGGATGCCCGTGACTGTCGCAGCGTCCCGCTGGACCTCGCCGGCGGCCGGCCGCGCGGTCTTGACCTCGCCGCGCGGCAAGTAGTCACAATGAGACCGCAGGACAGGAGCGGAGACACGACGAAAAGGAGATCCGCCATGCCCAAGATCCTGATCATCACCGGGGACGCCGCGGAGTCGCTTGAGGTGATGTATCCCTACCAGCGGCTACTTGAAGAGGGCTACCAGGTCGACATCGCCGCCCCGTCGGTGAAGAAGCTCCAGTTCGTGGTGCACGACTTCACCGACGGGTACGACACCTACACCGAGAAGCCCGGCTACACCTGGCCCGCCGACGTCGCGTTCGCCGACGTGAACCCGGCGGACTACGCGGCGCTCGTCATTCCCGGCGGGCGCGCGCCGGAGTACATCCGCAACGACCAGGACGTGCAGCGGATCGTCCGCCATTTCATGAGCGGTGATCAGCCCGTCGCTCAGCTGTGCCACGCCCCGCTGGTGCTGGCCGCCGCCGGGACGCTTCACGGCCGCCGCACCGCCGCCTACCCCGCGCTGGCCCCGGACGTGGCCGCGGCCGGCGCGGAGTTCATCGACGGAGCGGCCGTGGTGGACGGGCAGATGGTCTCGGCCCGGGCCTGGCCCGACCACCCGGCGTGGATGCGCGAATTCATCCGGATCCTCCGCTCCAAGGCGCCGGTCTGACCTGGCGGTTAGTCGCGGGGCGGCCAGGTGGGCACCGGTTCCTTGCCCGAGGGGAACCGGATGTTCTTCGCGCGGACGAACTCGTGCAGCGTCTCCGCCGCGTTCTCGCGGCCGAAGCCGCTGCCCTTGACGCCGCCGAACGGCGTGCCGAGGAAGGCGCGGCGCATGTAGTTGTTGACGAAGATCATCCCCGCCTCCAGCCGGTCGGCGAGGCGGCTCGCGCGGAAGTGGTCCTCGGTGATCAGGGCGCAGGTCAGCCCGTAGGCGGTGCCGTTCGCGATCGCTACCGCCTCGTCCTCGGTCTCGTACTTCATGACGCAGGCGACCGGCCCGAAGATCTCCTCCTGCGCCACCGTCATGCCGGGCGTGACGTCCGTGGGGACGGTCGGCGGCACGAAGAAGCCGCCGGCCAGCCGCGGGTCGTCGGGCAGGCTGCCCTGGGCGGCGAGGCGGGCGCCCTCCTCAAGGCCACGGCGCAGGTAACCGAGCACGCGCTCCTGCTGCTTCCTGTCCACCATGGCCCCGATGTCGGTCCGCGGGTCCAGGCCGTCTCCGACGACCAGGCGCTCGGCGGCGGCGCTGAACCGGGCCAGGAATTCGTCGTACCGGGAGCTATGCACCAGCAGCCGGGCCGTTGACGTGCACGCCTCGCCCTGGTTGTAGAACATCCCCTCGACGGCGACGTTGATCGCCGTGTCCATGTCCGCGTCATCCATGACGATGAGCGCGTTCTTACCGCCGAGCTCCATGGTCGCGTACGTGAGGTTCTCGGCGGCCGCGCGCAGGACCGCGCGCCCCGTGCTCGTCGCGCCGGTGAACGTGATGCGCTCGACCACCGGGTTCGCGGTGAGCGCGGGTCCGGCGGCCGGCCCGGTCACCGCGTTCACCACGCCCGGCGGCAGGACCTGGCTGACCAGTTCGACCAGCTGCAGCACGGCCAGCGGCGCCTGCTCCCCCGGCTTGATCACGACGGTGTTCCCCGCCGCGATGGCCGGGGCGGTCTTCTTGCTGAAGTGCAGCGGCGGCCAGTTGAACGGCAGGATCGCGGCGACCACCCCGTAAGGCTCGTACTTGACCCGCGCCTCGATCGGGCCGGAGTCGATGACCTCGCCGTGCAGGGTCTCGGTCAGGCCGCCGTAATAGTCGAAGGCCGCCGAGCAGTAGGAGATGTCGAACCGCAGCGCGTCCCGCCGCGGCTTGCCGACTTCGCGCGCCTCCAGTTCGGCCAGTTCCTCCGCGTGGTCGCGGATCACGGCCGCCGCCGCCCGCAGGTACGCCGACCGCTCGCGCGGGGTGGTCCGCCGCCAGTCCTGCTCATACGCGCGCCGCGAGTCCGCGACCGCCGCCGCCGTGGTCGCCGCGTCCGAGGCGATCACGGTCGCGAGCGGCGCGCCCGTGGCGGGCTCGTCGACGATGAACGCCTCTCCGGTCGGGTCGGCCCAGGCACCGCCGATGAAGGCCGACCACGTCCGGCCGGACGCCGGTGCTTGTTCGGTGGCCGCGGCCACACCGCTTTCCGTCATGCCTGACCCTCCGGTGCTATCCGTCGTTCCAGCGACACCGCGTCAAAATGCGAACGATTGCAGCGTACTCCCCTACACCGTGATGGCGATCTTGCCGGCGGGGTGATGCTCCAGCATGTGCGAGACGGCTCTCGCCGCTTGGTCGAGCGGGTAGGTCTGGGCGATGACCACCTTGACCTCGCCCGATTCGAGGAGCCGGAGGAGCGCGGCCAGGTCCTCGCGCTTCACCCCTGGCGTCACGGTCTTCACGTTGGTGGAGCCGAGTCCCATCAGGGCGGCCCGCGCCATCCTGGGAAGGCCCGCAAAGAGCCCGCCGGTGTACCCGAGGCTATTCGGGATGAACGTTCCGTTTGGGGCCAGGACTCGCACCACGGCCTTTGGCCGGTAGTTCAGCACGTTGTCGAGGACGACGTCGAAACGGTGCCCGCTCTGGGTGAAGTCTTCCTTGGTGTAGTCGATGACGTGGTCGGCCCCGAGCGACCGGACCAGTTCGGTGTTGCCGGTACCGCACACGCCGGTGACCTCCGCGCCCAGCGTCTTGGCGATCTGGACCGCCATGGTCCCGACCCCGCCGGAGGCGCCGTTGATCAGGACGCTTGTGCGCGCGCGGACCCGGGCCACGTCGCGCAGGGCGACCAGGGCGGTGAGCCCGGTCATCACCGCCGCCGCGGCGTCGGTGAACGCGAGCCCGGCGGGCTTCTTGACGAGCCGAGTCGCCGGCCCGGCGGCGTACTGCGCGAAGGCGCCGACCTTGGCCCCGGTGGATCCGAACACCTCGTCGCCGGGCGCGAGGTCGGTGACCTGCTGGCCAACGGCCTCCACCACGCCCGCGACGTCGCTGCCGCGGACCGGGCGCCGGGGTCGGCGCGGTCCGGCGACCAGGCGCAGGATGTACGGCACTCCGGCGACGGTGGCCCAGTCCGGGGTGTTGACGCTGGTCGCCCGCACCCGGATCAGGACGTCGGCGGGGCCGATCGACGGTATCGCGGTCTCTTCGAGCCGGAGCACGCGCTCAGGAGTTCCGTAGCCGTGCTGGATGACGGCCTGCATGATGGGCGGATTGACGGACATGATCGTGATACCATCCTTACGGTGTATCGATCTTCTGTACGACGTAAGGCTAAGTCGTACAGCGTAAGGACGTCAAGGGAAATTTGCTGGGCGGTAGAAGGGTGATATGAAGATCTCTCCGCTGGGCGAGAGCGGCGCTACCCGCCGCGTTCAACTGACACGGCAGCGCGTGGTCGCGGCGGCCGTCGAGCTCGCCGACGGCGATGGCGTCGAGTCGATCAGCATGCGCAAGGTCGCGCAGGAGCTGGGCGTCGAGGCGATGTCCCTCTACACGCACGTGCGCAGCAAGGACGACCTTCTGGACGGCATGGCCGATGCCGTGATCAGCGAGATACCGCTGAGCTCGGGGGGCGACGACTGGAAGAAGTCGCTGCGGCAGATGGCGCTCGCCGCGCGGGAGGTGATGCTGCGCCACCCGTGGGCGCCCCGCATAGTAGAGACCCGCACCGCGCCCGGGCCGGCGGCCCTCGGGTACATCAACGCGGTGATCGGCACCCTGCGCGAAGGCGGCTTTACCATCGGACAGGCGCATCAGGCCATCCACATCTTCGGCAGCCGCGCGCTCGGGTTCGCGCAGGCGCTCTTCGACGACTCCGGTGACGGGGACCTCGATCCCGAGATCGCCGCCCAGCTTCAGAGCCAGCTCGGCGCCACTCATCCCTATGTCGTGGAGATGGCCCTCGCGGTCACCCACAGCGGCGCCCTTGGAGCGTGCGACGACGCCGCCGAGTTCGCGTTCGCGCTCGACTTCATCCTCGACGGCCTGGACCGGCTCCGGAGCGGTGACATCCCCTCGGGCGGCGAGAGCCGCCGGTAATCGGGTGACGCCGTTCCGCAGGCATTAACGGACGCTTACGGGCCCGCGGAAGGGTGAACCGGGACGGCCGGGCATCCGTATCACGGAATGGCAACGGCAGTTCCGGCCCGCGGCGAGCGGAGGGCAATAGACGGAGACCCGAAGTGCACGGCGGCCACGGCGTGGCGTCCGCACCCGGCCTGGCCAGCCCGTTTCCCTTCCGTTCGCACGTGAAAGGAGCACTGAGACTGTGTCCTACCCTGCCCGTTATCCCGACGCCGGTTACCCGGCCCCGCCGCGCCGCGTGCCACCCGAGGCGCAGAGATCGCGTCGGCCCGCACCCCCGCCAGGAGCTCGGCCCGCTCCCCCGCCCGGAGCGATGCCGCCGGGACGGCGGCCTGCGTCTCCCCAACCGGGGCTGTGGCCAGGCCATCCGTCGGCACCGTTTCCGACGGCGCCGACGGGGACAATGCCGCGGGCGGGGCATCCGTCGGGGCCGTTGCCCACGGCCAACGGTGTTAACCCGACGTCCGGCCGGGCGGTCAGGCCGACCCGCCGCCGGGACCGCATGATCCTGCCCGCCCTGGTGCTGGCGCTCATCGGGCTCGGCATCGTCGCGGTGCTGATCCTGTGGTGGCGGAGCACCCCCATGATTGGCAACACCGGCGACCTGCTCACCAACGCGGGCGACGCCCTCGGCCTGCTGTCGGGCTACGGGTTCGTGGTGCTGGTCGCGTTGATGGCCAGGCTGCCGCCGCTGGAGCGCGGCATCGGCACCGACCGACTGGCCCGCTGGCACGCCATGGGCGGCCGGTACGTCATCACGCTGGTGACCGGCCACGTGCTGCTGGTCGTCTGGGGCTACGCGGTCACCGCGCACGAGAAGATCACCAGCGAGAGCGTCACGATGCTCACCACCTACCCGGACGTGCTGATGGCGACCGTGGCGTGGTTCCTGCTGCTTGGTGTCGCCGCGTTCTCCGCCCGCGCCGCCCGCCGTCGCCTGTCCTACGAGACCTGGTATTACGCGCACCTGTACACGTACATGGCGATCGCGCTCGCGTTCAGCCACCAGTTCGCCGTCGGCCCCGCGTTCCAGTCCAATACGGCGGCCCGGGTCGTCTGGTCGGCCCTGTACGTGCTGGTCGCGGCGCTGATCGTCTGGTACCGAGTCCTCACCCCGCTGCGGAACGCCGCCCGCTACCGCTTCACCGTGCAGCGAGTGCGCCCCGAGGCGCCGGGCATCGTCTCGGTGTTCATCGCCGGCCAGGACTTCGACCGGCTGCGCGCCGAGCCCGGCCAGTTCTTCCGCTGGCGGTTCCTCACCCGCGAGCTGTGGTGGCAGTCCCACCCCTACTCGCTGTCGGCGAACCCGCAGCCGGACCTCATGCGGATCACCGTCAAGGCGCGCGGCGACCACAGCGGATCCCTGGCCAATCTCCAGCCGGGCACCCGGATCATCGCCGAGGGTCCTTACGGGGCATTCACGCCCGCGCTGACCGGGCGGCGGGTGCTGCTGATCGCCGGCGGGGTCGGCATCACCCCGATCCGCGCCATGTTCGCCGCGCTGCCCAAGCGGATGCAGGCCGACGGGATCACCCTGCTCTACCGGGCCAGCCACCCGCGCGACGTGGTGTTCAGCCGGGAACTCAACGCGATCGCCGCCGACCGGAACGCCGCGCTGCAGTACCTGATCGGTTCCAGGGAAAAGCTCGGCTACGACCCGCTCGACGCGGAGCACCTGCAGCGAACCGTCCCCGGGCTGCACCGCTGCGAGGCCTACGTGTGCGGGCCCGCCGGGATGACCGAGACCGCGGTGAAGTCGCTGACCGCGGCCGGCGTTCCGCGGCGGCGCATCCACCGCGAGTCCTTCGACTTCTGACCTGCCCACCCCCTACCAGGAGGTTCCCCCATGCGCCGCGCCGTGATCGTACTCGGCAGTACCGCCGCCGGGCTTGCCGCGCTGCTCTCGTTCAAGACCCACTCGGTGGCCGCGGCCGACTCCGCCCCCAGCACGCCCGCCCCGTCCGCCGGGACATCGCAGCCGGCGGCCAGCGGGGCCGCGTCCAGCTCCCCGAGTGCCGCCGCCCACAAGAAGACGGGCACCACCAGCCCGGCGGCAACTCGCACCGTCACCGGCACGACGGCGAACACCCAGTACGGCCCCATGCAGGTGCAGGTCACCCTGGCAGGCACGAAGATCACCAAGGTCACCGTGCTCCAGCGGACCAACGACGGCTCAGAAAGCGACCAGATCGACGCCAACGCCATCCCCAAGCTGACCAGCGAAACCCTCGCCGCCCAAAGCGCCCACGTCGACGCGGTCAGCGGCGCCAGCTACACCAGCTCCGGCTACATCCAGTCCCTGCAAAGCGCCCTGGACCAGGCAAGCGCCTAGGCGGTTGCGGGGTCAGGGGTGCTCAAATGCGGGCCTGCCGGCCGCTTGCGCGGCTGGCAGGCCCGCTCGGGGAGATCCCCGTCCCCCCACATAGATACGGGTCCGGGCGGCGGGCGGATTGGGGTTAGAGCCACTTTTTTCGGCATATAACCGTTCTGCGTGGTGGCGCCGTCGTTGGCCTGGAGCCGATGGTGGACCAGGTGTTGGCGGCCGCATCCCGGCGGCTCAGGTTCATGATCGCGAAGGATTTTCATCTCATTCAATGAAAATCCTTCGCGAAAATCCTTCGTGATCAGATCATGGTGCGGGCGAGTGGGCATGCGGTGGCATCAGGCGGGATGGCGGGCTTCGTCGTTCGATGATCTTGGGCCGGCGGCCACCCTCGGTGGTGGCCGCCGGCCCGAGATCATTGATGAGGCCTCTGTGGGACTCCGGCTTCTTTAGGACACGGGCGCCTCCGCGGCTGCCGCGACTAGGGACTGGTAGGCGGTGTAGGTCAGGAGGCTGGAATCGTAGATGGCGATTACGCGGCTGATCTTGCCGGTTGCGTCGAGTTCGACGCAGGTGTGACCTCGGCGCATCGGGGCGGCGGCGGGGGACGCCGACCACTCGTAGCCGCCGCCACCCTGGGAGCCGCCCTCGACGTGAACCAGCGCGGCGCCCGGTCCGAACGGGAGCAGTCCGAGCGCCCGGGTGTAGTAGCGCTGGGCTTGGATCTGGCCGCGAACGCGAGTGTGGGCGGCCATGTCCTCGTGAACCGCGTCGACGGACATCAGTGCGACGGCCGCCGCGGCGTCGCCGGCCGCGAACGCGGCCTGGAGCTTTGTGGCGGCCTGGACGACGGCAGGATCCGCGTTCTGCTCGGAATCCTTGAAGTCGGTGGGGTACGTGCTGCTGATGGTGTTCGGGAAGAGGGAGCTGCGGCCGTCCCAGTAGTCAACCCACCGGATGATCTTCTGGTTGCTGTCGAAGGTGACCGAGCCGAGGGTGCGCAGTTCCTGGCCGAAGAACGCCGGGGAGTCCACGAACTCGATCGCGGCGCTTCGCGCGTTGCCGACGATGGTGAGCGGATAGGAGATCGCGTTGGCGGGCAAGCTCGCGAAATTGGCGAATTCGCTGTTGATCGCCTGCCAACCGTACAGAGGGACGCCCAGGCAGGCGTCGATGTAAGTGGCGTTTGCCGTCGAGAAATAGGACATGAGCGCGGGGATGTCGTGCTCGCTTTTGGCGGTGAAGAAGCCACGGACGATTGCGGCGACCTCGGGGGTGCAGTGAGAGGTGTCCGTGACCCCGGGCGGGTAAGGAAGCCTGGCCGTCCCGCTGCGCACCGTGGTGGCCGCGCTCGCCGTCCGGCCCGCGAACAGGCCGGCGGCGCCGAGCGCGGCGGCCGTCCCGGCCGCCGCGCCGGCGCGGAGCATTGTCCGCCTCGTGGTTCCCTGGGGGTTCACTGCCACGTCACCAGGTCGAACTCGTTGCCCTCCGGGTCGGAGAACGTGGTCAAGCGGACCGGCGGGGCCGTGACCTCGTTCACCAGCTTGGCGCCAAGGCCGGCCAGCCGGTCGGTCTCCTCGTCGTGGTGGTCGGTGAGCAGGATGGGACGGAGCCTGTTCTTGATGTCCCTGGGCTCGGGTACCGGGTGGAGGATCAGCCGGGGGCCGCTGTCCGGATCGGTCACTTCGACCGCCATGTCCCCTGGGACCGCACCCGGGGTGACCGGGCGGCCGAGGGCCTTACCCCAGAAGTCCGCCAGGACGGCGGGATCGGTGCAGTCAATGTTCAATGCGGCGAAGCTCAGGCTGACAGTGGTGGACATGATTGATTCCTTTCGGTTGTTCATTCGTTCGGCTTGACGATGGTCTTGGTCGGCACTTTTCCAGCGGCGAAGTCGTCCCAGATGGCCGGGACGGCGTCCAGGCCGGTCGCGCGGTATTCCGCGACTAGCTCGCCGGCGGCCGCGTGCCGGGCGAGCCGGGCGAAGGCCTCGGAGCGCACGCGCTCCGGGAGCTGGGGGTTGGCGTGCGAGAGGATCGTGACCCCGCTGCCCCGGATGGACGCCGCGCTGAGCGTGGCGTCGAGTCCGGCGGAGTTTCCCACCTGGACCAGGCGGCCGCCTCGGGCGGCGGCGCCGATGGCCGGGCCGACGACCATTCCCCACAAGGTGTCGAGGATGAGGTCGTAGCCCCGCCCGTCCTCGGCCGCGGCGAGCAGCCGGCCCGCCAGCGTGGCGGCGTCGCCCGAGGTCTCCGCCGCGTCCACCCCCAACTTGCGCAGGGCCGCGGCGTCGGCCTCGTCGCGCACCACCGCGGTCACTCGCCGCGCGCCGAGCAGCCGGGCGGCCTGCACGGCGATCCGGCCGACCTGGCCGTTGGCGCCGAGGACCAGCACCGATTCGCCGGGACGGAGGGCGCCGGTCACCGCCAGCCCGGTCCACGCGGCGAGCCCGGAGACGCTGACCACCGCCGCCGCCAGGGCCGGATCGAGGTCCGCGGGCAGCGGCACCGTCTCGGTTCCGTCCAGCGGCACCCGCTCGGCGAAGGCGCCGTACGGGACGGGGGGCTGCCAGAAGTGCACCAGCGTCCCGTCCGGCCGCCTGGCCACGCCGTCTATCCCCAGCACCAGCGGCGGTTCGGGCCGCCGGAAGGGAATCAGCCCCTTCGCCACGGACACGTCCAGCGGGTTGAGCGAGGCGGCCAGCACCTCACCGGGCTCCCCGTCCGGCTCGGCGACCTCGGAAACGACCGGGGCCGTCCCGTACTCCCGCACCACTACCGCGCGCATCGTCTACCCCAGTTCCTGACGGTTCCCGAAGGGAGCGAATTTTGGTTGACTTATCTACCATTGATGTGTCAACCATACGTCGCTCTTGGGTGAGACGTCAACCATTGGGCTAGCATTGGGGCCATGCCGACGGAACCGCAGTGGCTTGACGCCAGGGAAGACAGCGCCTGGCGGGCCTTCATGCACGCGCACCACCAGCTCAACGTGTGCCTGAACCGGCTGCTGCTCCAGGACTCAGGGCTGTCGGAGGCTGACTACGAGGTCCTCGCGGTGCTGTCGGGGCTGCCCGAGGGCCGCCTGCCCGCGCAGGAAATGGGCGCCCTGCTCCGCTGGGAGAAGAGCCGGCTCTCCCACCAGGTCCGGCGCATGCAGGAACAGGGCCTGGTCGCGCGCGAACTCAACCCCGCCGACCGCCGCAGCGCCATGATCGTCCTGCTGCCCGCCGGGCGCCAGGCCGTCGAGGACGCGGCCCCCCAGCACGTCCGCAACGTGCGTCGGCTCATGATCGACCTGTTCACTCCAGCCGAACTCGACACGCTCGCCGGTCTCAACGAACGCATCCTCCGCCACCTCGCCGAGGTGCCCTGCCGCGAGGAGGCCGCCGCGGTGGCCCCGCGCACCGGCGCCGAGGACTCAGGACCGGGACACTAGGCCCAGTTCGCCGGCTCGCACCCCGGCCTGGAAACGGGAGCCGGCCTCGAGCGCGGTCATCAGCGGCTGGTGCGAGCGCAACGCCGACCGCTTCCGCTGAGGCTCGCGGGCGGGCGGCGCGCTTCCCCGCCCGCCCGCGCCACGCACAGCCCCGGTTCATCCCCGCTCAGTACGGTGAGGGCTGGTTGAAGATGACCGTCAGGCTGATGATCTTGCCGTCGCGGATGCCAAAGTAGCTGGTCATGACCAGCTCGTCAGGCAGGTTGGTCTTGTCGTAGGTGCCGTCGTACTTAGCCCGGACGATGATGTCCCCGTAGTGGTCCACGACTTCGCGGACGTCCATGGTGACGTGGTCGCCGACGAATTCCTTGGCCATGAAGGCGCGGATGGCGTCGGTGCCCCAGATCTCGCGGCGGTTGTCGTTGACGTAGGCGTCGGAGGCGAAGGTGTCCACGATCCGGTCGGTATCGAAGGCGTTGACCGCGTCGATGTGCTCGGCCACGATGGGCGGCAAAGCGGCGTTGACACTGGCATCGCTGGTCATCAGTGGTGACTCCCTTGCGTAGCGGTTCCGTGCGGCCGGCGTTCCCGGCCGCTGGTCCCAGCTTGGGTCCTCCCCCGGCAGGAGGATCAAGCGGCCAGGGGCGGCTTGACTCTCCCATTGGGGGAGGCCTGAGACTGGAGAGGTGGAACCGACGCTGACGATCGGGGACTTCTCCCGCGCGACGCACCTGAGCGTGAAGATGCTTCGCCATTACCACGACATCGGCCTGCTGGCGCCGGCCGATGTCGACCCGTACACCGGGTTCCGGCGCTACGGCACCGCGCAGATCGCCTCCGCCCAGGTGATCCGCCGGTTCCGGGACCTCGACATGCCGCTGGAGGAGATCCAGGCGGTCCTGTCCGCCCCCGATCCTCAGACGCGCAGCAGGCTGATCTCCGCCCACCTCGCCCGCCTGGAGGCGAGCCTCGCCCGCACCCAGGACGCGGTGGCCACGCTCCGCGCCCTGCTGGAGCGTCCGCCGGCCGCCGCGCCGGTCCGGCACCGCCACGCTCCCGCCGTCTCGGCCGCCACGATCACGGAGGTCGTGGACAGTGCCGACGCCCTCGCCTGGTACCAGGGGGCACTCGGGGAACTCCACGCCACCCTGACTGCCCAGCACATCACCGTCATCGGCCCTGCCGGAGGCATCTTCCAGAACGAGATCTTCACCGACGATCGCGGCGAGGCGACGATCTTCCTCTCCTGCCAGGCGCCCCCTCGACCCATGGGCCGGGTCATCGCACGCGACGTCCCCGCCGCCGAGCTGGCCGTCGTCACCCACGCGGGCCCGCACACCGCCGGCATCGACCTGGCCTACGGAACCCTCGCCGGCCACGTCACCAGGCACGCCCTCGCCGTCGACGGGCCCATCCGCGAGTACTACCTCACCGGCCCCATCGAAACCTCCGACCAGGCCGCCTGGCGCACCGAGATCGGCTGGCCCATCTTCGAGACCGCGTAGCTGGTCGAGACTCATACGAGAGCGCGGATCCCCGCGCGCACCTCGGCGACGAACTCGGCCGGAGCCTCGTAGGCGGCGAAATGGCCACCCCGCACCGGCGTGCCGTAGTAGCGCAGGTCGGTGAAACGGGTCCGCGCCCAGCGCTCGGACAGGGCAACGTTGTCCGCCGGAAAGCGTGAGTACGCACTCGGCCCGGGCACCTCGTCGAAGCTCCCCACACTCGACGCGAGCGAGTGCCAGTAAAGGCGGGCCGAGGAGGCCGCCGTCGCGTTCAGCCAGTAGACCATCACGTTGTCGAGCAGCTCGTCCTTGGTGAAGGAGTTCTCAACGTCCTCGCCGCAGTCCGACCACGTCTTGAACTTCTCGACGATCCACGCCAGCTGACCGACCGGGGAGTCAGTCAGGCCGTATCCGAGCGTCTGCGGCTTGGTGCCCTGCTCGATCGCGTAGCCGCCCTCGGCCTGGCTGGAGTGCTGGATGAGCGCGAGGTACCGCTGCTCCTCCTCGTCCGGCCCGCCGAGCTCCGTCAGCTTCGCCGGGTCGGCAAGCGCCCAGTTGACGTGGATCCCGATCAGCTTCGCGGAATCGGCCAGCCGCCCGATCGCCGAACTGACAAGGGCACCCCAGTCGCCGCCCTGTGCTACCCAGCGCTCATAGCCGAGCCGGTCCATCAGCTCGATCCACGCCTGCGCGATCTTCTCGACGTTCCAGCCGGTCACGGCCGGCTTGCCGCTCCACCCGTACCCCGGTAGCGACGGGATCACGAGCTCGAGCGCGTCGGAGGCCTCCCCGCCATGGCTGACCGGGTCCACGAGCGGGTCGATGACCTTGATGAACTCCATCACCGAGCCGGGCCAGCCGTGCGTCATGACGCACGGCGTCGCCCCGTCAACGGGCGAGCGAACGTGCAGGAAGTGGATGTCCACGCCGTCGATCGTCGTCATGGACTGCTCGTAACGGTTCAGGAGGTCGGCGACACGCTGCATCTCGTAGGACTTCGCCCAGTACCCGGCGAGCTCCCGTACGTACACCAGCGGGATCCCCATCGACCAGTCTTCGACGGGCTCCTTCTCTAGCCATCGCGTACGGGCCAGCCGCTCGCGGAGGTCGTTGATCGACGCGTCGCTGATCTCGACGCGGAATGGACGGATGTCGGTCATGTCGCTCACCACTCCACTGTGGGATCTCCCACTATGGGAGAGGCAAGCACCCGACCAGCCGGGTCCGGCTAGAACGGGCGCCGCTCCCCGGCCCGCCCGGTTGAGGATCGCGGGTCACCCGGGTAAGCGGCCCTGCACCGCCGTCCCGGTTACCGCACTTCGTCCCGCTTTGCCCGCGCACCTGACCGGCAAGAGGCTCACTGACTCGAGGCCGGGCCTGGTTCGGCGGGCCGGTGAATTCCGGCTAAGGTGGGCCGCGATCTGAGACCTATCACGAGACCCTTCCACGATGCTTATCTTCCTTCCCCCATCGGAGACCAAAGCCTTCCCGGTGGGCGCGGCCCCGGTCGAACTCGGTACCCTGGCGCTGCCCGAACTCGCGGCCACGAGAGCCGCCCTGCTTAAGTCGCTGGTCCGCGTGGCCCGCGGCCGGAAGTCGACCGCGCTGGACGTGCTCGGCCTCAGCGAAAGCCAGGCCGGTGAGCTGGCCGCTAACCGGGAACTGCGCTCGGCGCCCGCCGGCGCCGCGGCCGAGGTGTACAACGGCGTGCTTTACGACGCACTCGACCTGCCCGACCTGCAGCGCCGCGGCGTGACGACGGATCACGTGCTGATCTTCTCGGGCCTGTGGGGAGTCCTGCGGCCGAGTGACCGGATTCCGCATTACCGCTGCTCGGCGGGGGTGAAGCTGCCCACGGTGGGTCCGGTGTCAGCGGCCTGGCGCAAGGCGCTGCGCCTTCCCCTGTCGGTGCACGCCGGTGACCAGTTGGTGGTGGACCTGCGGTCGGGCGCATACGCCAGCCTCTGGACGCCCGGTGCAAATACCGTGACCGTGCGCGTACTGCACGAACGGGAGTCAGACGGGGTGGTCAGCCGTTCCGTGGTCTCCCACTTCAACAAGGCGACGAAGGGGCGGCTCACCCGGGCGCTGCTGGAATCGGGGCAGCAGCCAGCCAAGCCGGACGAGTTCGCCGATTTGGCGTGTGCTCTCGGCTACACGGTCGAGCCGGGCCCCGCGCGCGGTAGCGCGAATGCCCCGGCGGCCCTGGACATCGTGGTGCGCGAACTCTAGGGCGTCGGCATCAGCCACCGCTAGGGCTTGCCGTGCGCGGGCATGTCATGTACTTTCCTAATGGAAAGTACATGACGGAGGAGCCTCAATGCGCGATGTGGCAAGAGACCCGGCAGCGCTGGAACTGCTGCGGGTGCAGCGGAACCGGCTGGCGGACCGGCTGCGGCCACCGTGGTGGTACCTGCCTGGTGCCGCCATCGCGTGGGCAGTGGGCGGCACGGGCGAGTTCGCCTTGCGGTATCTTCCGCGAGTTGACTACTGGGCCATCGGGGTCGCCCAACTGGCGGTGTGGTGCCTGCTGCAGTGGGGCCTGGCCCGGGCCACTGGCCTAAAGGTGGGACCCCGGCCCCTGCGCGTGCTGCGAGACGGCCTCTTCTACTATCGCCCGGGCCGTCCCGCACTAATCGCGATGTTCGTGGTGAGCCTTGCCGTCGGCGAGACCGAGTTCCTCCTGATCCGCCACGGCCGTGTCGCGGCCGCGATCGTGGTCGCGGCCCTCGCGGTCGTGACCCAGGTGGTCCTCCAGCGGACCTGGCTGCAGGAGATCCGCCAGGCGCTGCGGGACGGCGGAGCGGCGGCGTGACTGGCGGTGTCACCGCCAAGCCGGACCCGTTCATTCACCCGATCACCCGGCTGTCGATCTGCGGGCTGCTGGCCGCCGGCGCGGACTGGGTCGAGTTCGCGGCGCTGCGCGACGCGGCCGGGATCAGCGACTCGGTGCTGTCGAAACAGTCCGTCATGCTTGAAGACGCCGGGTACGTGGAAGTCCGCAAGGGCGCGGTCGGACGGCGGCCGCGCACCTGGCTCCGGCTCACCGCGCAAGGCCGCCAGGCGCTGGAGGGTCACCTGGCCTGGCTGGCCCAGTTGGAGGAGGCGGTCTCCGCCAGCACCGGGTCGCTCACGCCGGGGCCAGGCGGGGGAGTGCGGTGAGCAGCCGCTGCGTGTAAGGGTCCTGCGGACGGTCGAACACCTCATCCGCCGGGCCGGACTCCACCACCCGGCCCTCCTTCATCACCAGGATGCGATCGCTCATGTGGTGGATCACGCCGAGGTCGTGCGAGATGAACAGGTAGCTCACCCCCAGTTCGTCTTGCAGGTCGGTGAGCAGGTCGAGGACCTGCGCCTGGATCGACACGTCAAGCGCGGAGACGGGCTCGTCGCAGACGATCACCTCCGGCTCGGGCGCCAGCGCCCGGGCGATGGCGACCCGCTGCCGCTGTCCGCCGGACAGGCGCAGCGGCGCCGCGTCGAGATGCTGTTCGCTCAGCCCGACTTGCTCGAGCAGCCGGATCGCCCGCGCCCGGGCCGATGACTTGGAGGACGGCGGCCGGCTGCCCGTGCGGAGCGCGTCGGTGATGATCCGGCCGACCGCCCAGCGCGGGTCGAACGAGCTCAGCGGATCCTGGTAGATGACCCCGATGCGCTTGCGCTGCGGCCTGCGCTGTGACGGCGACAAGGCCGACCACGCCTGTCCTCGCAGCAGCACCTCCCCGGAGGTCGGCGCGAGCAGCGCCAGCGCGATCCGCGCGGTCGTGGTCTTGCCCGACCCGGACTCGCCGACGATGCCGAGGGTCTCGCCCGCCCGCAGCGAGAACGACACGTCGTCGACGACCGTCCGGTCGACCTTGTCCGGCCCGCGGAAGACCTTCGTCAGGTGCCGTGCTTCGAGCACCGGGGCGTCGCGGTCGGCCGGCTTGCGGGTGCGCCGGACGGGACTCTCGTGCTCGGCGGCGGGCACGAGCCTGGTGCCCCGGGTGTGCTCGGACGGGATGGCGTCGAGCAGCGCCCGCGTGTACTCGTGCCGCGGCTGGTGCAGTACCTGGTGCGCGGGCCCCTGCTCGACGACCTCGCCGCCGCGCATGACGATCACCTCGTCGGCGAGCCGGGCGACGACCGAGAGGTCGTGGCTGATCAGGATGATCGACCGGCCGCGGGCCTTGGACTCCGCCAGCAGGTCGAGCACCTGGGCCTGGATGGTGACGTCGAGCGCGGTGGTCGGCTCGTCGGCGACGAGGAGCTTAGGGTCAAGCGCGATGGCCGAGGCGATCAGCGCCCGTTGCCGCAGCCCGCCGGACAGCTCGTAGGGACGCTGGCGAATCTTCACCTCCGGTTCCGGTACGCCGACCGAGCTGAGCAACTCGATGGCCCGTTCCCGCCGTGACGCCCTGGTGCCCCACTTGTGCAGTTTCAGCGGCTCGGCGATCTCGTCGCCGACCAGGCGGAGCTGGTCGAGTGAGACGAGGGCGTCTTGCAGGATGAAGCCGATCTCGCGGCCGCGGATGGCCTGCCACGACCGCTCGGACTGGCGGGTCAGGTCGAGGCCGGCGAGTTCGATCCGGTCGGAGCGGACGCGTGAACCGGGTCCCGTCAGGCCGACGAGGGTGCGCGCGGTGACGCTCTTGCCCGAGCCCGACTCGCCCACGACCGCGAGGCAGCGGCCGACCCGGGTGGTGAACGAGATGCCCTTGACGACCTCGGTGTCACCGAACGCCACCCGCAGGTTCTCCACGTGGAGCAGCGGTGTGCCGGTCGCGCTGACGTTGGCGTTCTCTTGGGTGGCCTCGGCGGGGGCAGTCACCGGGCGGCTCCTTCCAGTCGGTGTTGCAGCGTCCGGCCCAGCGTGGTGACCGAGAGCGCGACCAGGACGATGACCACGCCCGGCATGATCTCCAGCCACCACGAGGTGGTGATGTACATGCGGCCAGAATCGAGCAGCGCGCCCCACTCGGGGCTCGGCGGTGCCACCCCGAGGCCGAGGAACGCCAGCCCGGAGGCCCAGACGATCGACTGGCCGATGCCGAGCGTGATCACGGCGACCAGCGGCCGCATGGCGTTGGGGAACAGGTGACGCCCGATTACCGCCCACCGGCCGTGCCCGAGGGCGGTCGCGGCCGTGATGTAGTCGGCGTTGCGCACGGCGAGCACCTGACCGCGGACCATGCGCGCGTAGCCGGGCGCCGAGCCGATGCCGACCGCGACGATCTCGGTGGTGACCGACGGGCCGCGGATCGCGATCAGCAGCAGCGCGAGCAGCAGGACCGGGAACGCGAAGGCGACCTCGAGCACCCGCGCGATCACCGTGTCGACGAGGCCGCCGGCCAGCCCGCCGGCGAAGCCGAGGATGATCGCGATCCCCATGGCCAGCCCGGTGGCGCCGAGCCCGATGCCGAGCGACTCCCTGGCGCCGTAGACGACCCGGGTGTAGAGGTCGCGGCCGGCGTCGTCGGTGCCGAACGGATGGCTGAGCGACGGGGGGAGCAGGGTGTGCTCAAGGTCGATGGCGGTCGGGCTGCGGTGGGTGAGCCAGGCGGGAGCGACGACCGCCACCAGCAAGACCAGCACGATCAGCGACGAGATGACGGTGCCGAGCTGGACACGGAACCTCAGCTCGCGCAGCCGGGCGAGCGCGCCCGCCCGGGGGACGGCGACGGCGGTCATGCCGCACGCAGCCGGGGGTCGACGAGAACGTAAACCAGGTCGACGAGCAGGTTGGCGACCACGTACACGGCCGCGACCACGAGGACGACCCCCGATACGACCGGGACGTCCCTGGTGTTCACCGCGGTCACCAGGACCTGGCCGATGCCCGGCCGGCCGAACAGGTTCTCCACGATGACCGCGCCGGAGACGAGCGCGCCGAGCGCCCAGCCGGACAGCGTGATCGCGGGCAGGACCGAGTGCCGCAGCGCGTGCACGAGGCGGACCGCGGTGTCGCCCATGCCGCGCGTGCGCGCCGTGGTGATGAACGGCTGGTCGAGCACCCGCTCGAACTCGTCCCGCATCACCTGGCCGAGGAAGCCCGCCAGCGGGATCGCCAGCGTAAGGACGGGCAGGACGGTGCCCAAGGGCGAAGTCCCGCCGATGACCGGGAAGATCCGGATCTCGACCGCGAACACGACCAGCAGCACCACCCCGACCCAGTACGTGGGCAGGCTGGCCGTGAGCGCCTCCCAGGTGGAGCCGAGCGCGCTGATGAACCGCCGCCGCTTGGCGGTCAGCAGGATGACCGCGAGGGCGAGCACCCAGGCCGCCGCCAGGCCGCCCACGGTGAGCACCAGGCTGGGCACCAGCTCATCCCCGATGACCTGGGTCACCGGCTTGTACTGCGTGTAGGACGTGCCCAGGTTGCCGCGGAACAGCCCGCCGACGTAGTCGAGGTACTGGAGGAGGATCGGCTTGTCGAAGCCGAACTCGTGGTTGACGGGCGCGAGCTGGGCCGCCGTCCACTGCTGGGCGCGGCCGTTCTGCTGGTTGAGTATCGCCGTGGCCCGGCTGCCGGGCACCAGCAGCTGGGCGAAGAACGTCACCGACGCGGCCGCGACGAGAACGAAGACCGCCGAGACGACCTTGACGAGAATCCGGCGGGCGGTCCGCGCGTGAGGGCGCGCGGACGGCCGCCGGGAGGCCACGGGAACCGTGGCCTCGCCGACTGTGCTCAACTGAACCTCACTGGGTGAAGTAGGCGTCCTCGAAGACCGGCTCGCCCTGGCTCTTCTCGAGCCAGACGTCGTGCAGGTTCCCCGCGACGGCGATCGACATCGTCTGGTCGTAGAGGCCGACCGCGGCGGCCTGGTTCTGGATGATCTGCTGCGCCTGCGCGTAGTACTTGTCCGCCGCGCCGGTCGTGGCCGCGGTGTTGCCGTCCGCGATGACCGATCCGAGCTGCGTGTTGTTGTAGAAGGACGAGTTGCTGTAGTTGGGGTCGGCTTTTGTGCTCGGGCGCCAGACGATCCACAAGATCGCGGCGCTCGGGCTCGTCCAGTACCAGGGCTGCGCGTCGTAGGAGGTGGGGGTGGAGTACGCGCCGGAGAACGTCTCCGCCTGGGTCTCGGGGACCAGCGTGACGTTGAAGCCGATCTGCTTCCACTGCTGCTGGAGGATCTGCAGCAGCGTCGCGCCCTCGTCGGTGATGACCGAGCCGGCCGGGTAGGCGAGCTTCACGTCGAGTTCCTTGCCGTTCTTGGTCCGGTAGCCGGCGGCGTCCCTTCCGGTCCAGCCGGCCTGGTTCAGCAGCTGGTTGGCCTTGGCCGGGTCGTAGGGATAGGCGCTGGCGACGGCCGCGTCGTAGCCGGGGGTGGCCTGGCTGACCGACGGGTTGCCCTCGTACGGGATCACGCCGTGGAACGCGGTCTGGACCGCGGCCTTGCGGTCGGAGCCGTACGCGAACGCCTGGCGCACCTGGACGTCGGTGAAGGGCCCGTTTTCCGTGTTCATGTACAGCGAGACCGGCTTGCCGGGCGTGATGTACCGCGTCACCTGATAGCTCGCCTTGGCGCTCGTCCAGTCGACGGTCGGGATGTCGTACATGGCGTTCGCCTCGCCGGTGGTCAGCGCCGCGTAGCGCTCGACCGGGTCGGACAGGAACTTCCAGTCCACCTCGTTGACGATGGCGGGCCCCTGGTGCAGCGCAGTAGCAGGCCAGGACGTGTAGTTCGGGTTCTTGACCAGGATCAGCTCCTGGCCATGGATCCACTGCTTGACCTCGAAGGCGCCGGAGCCGATCGGGTCGTCGCACTGGGCCTCGGTGCTGCGGGTGAGCGACGCCGGCGACAGGATGCCGAAGTAGGCCTGGGCCAGCATCGTCAGCAGCGGCAGGTAGGGCTTGTTCAGCTCCACCTCGAGGTGCGTCGCGTCGAGCGCCACCGCCTTCTTGAAGTACGGGTCGATGGACACCTGAGCCGTGCTGTTGCCGCCCTTCTCCCAGTAGTTGAAGTTGTCGACGACGGCCTGGGCGTTCAGCGGGGTGCCGTCGGTGAACTTCACGCCCGCCTTGAGGGTGAAGGTGTAGGTCAGGTCGTCCTTGGACACCGTCCAGGACGCAGCCAGCCACGGCTTGATCGAGCCGCCGCTCGCCTCGGTCACCAGGGAGTCGAGGATGTTGCGGTCGATGTAGGCCTCTTGCAGCCAGCCGCCGGACAGGCACGGCGGCTCCTGCTCGGCGGCGTACACGATCGTGCCGCCCTTGGCCGCCGTACCGCCCGACGCCGAGCCGCCGGAGCCGGCCAAGCCGGCCACGGCGCCACCGCTAGCGCTGCAGGCCGCCAGCAGCGCGCTCACGCTCAGAGCGGTAATGGCGGCCGCGGCGAGACGCGCGAACCTCGTTCTGCTCATCGTGGGTCTCTTCCTTTGAAGTCATTGCTGCTGCCGGGATCGGGCGAGGAGGGCGACAAGCGGCCGGGCAGGAACGCGCCGCCGCGGTAGCGAGCCGCGTAGTGACGGTCCGGCAGCCGGTCGCCGGCGCCGAAGATGCGGTCCCTGAGGGACTCATCCGGGTCGTACTCGGTCCGTAGCCGGCCGCGGGCGCGCAGGACCGGCACCACCAGTTCGATGAAGTCCCTGGCGGTGTCGTAGGAGTGGTACTGGGTCAGGTTGATGCCGTCGATGCCCACTTCGTCGAGCCAGCCCTCGATGGCGTCGGCCACCACGTCGGGCGTCCCGCAGGCGAACAGCGGCTGCCGGGTGATGTCGCCGAAGCCGGACAAGAACTCCCCGACGGTCTGCGCAGGATCAAAGGCCCGGCGGCGGCCGACGCTGAACTCGTCGGCCACGTCAACGAGCCTGGTCTCCGGCGGGAGCCCGGTCGGGTCGAACGTCAGGCCCGCGTGCGCGAGGTAGCCGTCCCGGCTGGACAGCCGTTCGTACGCAGCGCGCTTGGCCAGCGCCTCGGACTCGGTCTTGCCGACGATGACGCCGGCCTGGGTGATGAACTTGACGTCGTCGGGGCGGCGGCCGGCCTCGACCGCGGCCTGGCGGATGCCCGCAATCGTCCGCTGCAGGAAACCGGTGGTCGGCCCGCCGGTGAACACGACCTCGGTGTGCTTGCCCGCGAACTTCGTCCCGTCGCCGGACGCGGTGGCGCTGAACAGCACCGGGGTTCGCTGCCGGCTGGGCGAGGGCAGGTGCGGGCCCTCGACCTTGAAGTAGGTGCCCTCGTGGAAGATCGGCCGGATCTTGGCCGGGTCCGCGAAGACGTTGTGCTCACGGTCGGCGATGATCGCGTCGTCGTCCCAGGAGCCTTCCCAGAGCTTGTACAGGACGTCCAGGTACTCGTCGGCGATCTCGTAGCGCTTGCCGTGGTCGAGTTCGCCGTCCAGGCCGAAGTTGCGGGCCGCGTTCGGCAGGTAGGACGTGACAATGTTCCAGCCGACCCGTCCCTTGGTCAGATGGTCAAGCGTGCTCAGCCGCCGGGCCCAGGCAAACGGCGGCTCGTAGGTGGTCGAGAACGTGATTCCGAACCCGAGGTGCCGGGTGACCGCGGCCATCGCCGGCACCACCAGGGACGGGTCGTTGTTCGGGATCTGCAGCCCTTCCCTGACCGACGTCTCCGCCGAGCCGCGGAAGACGTCGTACGTGCCGATCACGTCGGCGATGAAGACGGCGTCGAACCCGCCGTACTCCAGCAGCCGGGCGAGCTCGGTCCAGTACTCGATGTCGTTGAACCGCTCCCGGTTGTTGCCCGGCAGCCGCCACAGCCCGTGGGTGATGTGACTGACGCAGTTCATCTCGAACAGGTTCAGTATCAGCCGTTTCTTCGCGGTCATCGCCGGTCCTCAGGCGCGCTGGGGCGCGAACGCGCCGCGGTAGCGGGCGGCGGGGTGCCGGTCGGGCAGCCGGTCGCCGCGGCCGAACAGCTTGTGCCGCAGCGTCCCCGCGGCGTACTCCGCCTGCATCAGGCCCCGGCGTTGCAGCACTGGCGCGACGTGGTCGACGAATTCCTCGTACGAGCCGGGGATCTCGGCGTTGACGAGGTTGATCCCGTCCACGCCCGCCGCCTGCCACCGCGCCAGCCCGTCGGCGATCTGCTCGGGAGTTCCGACGATCCGGCTGTTGGTGGCGGTGTAGTGAGCCACGTCGCGCAGGGTGGCGGGCCGGTCGGGGACGAGGTCCTTGATCCACCCGACGACGCTTTGCACGCCCTCGGTCTTCAGCTCGCCGACGGGCGTGTCGAGGTCCTCATGCCCGAAGTCGATGCCGATGGCGCCCGAGATGTGCGAGAGCTGTGCGTCGTAGTCGATCCATTCGTCGAGTTCGGCCGCCTTTTGCTTAGCCTCCGCCTCGGTCGAGCCGGGAACGACGTAAAGCCCCTGGAAGAACTTGATGTCGGATCCCGAACGCCCGTGCCGGGCCGCCCGCAAGCGGATATCCGCGGTGTCGCGCGCGGCCGCGGCCAGGTTCGGCGACTGGATGAATACGGCCTCGGCGTTCTTCGCCGCGAACGTGCGGCCCGCCTCGGAGGCGCCGGCCTGGAACAGCAGCGGGGTGCGCTGCGGCGACGGGCTCACGAGGTGCGGTCCCTCGACCTTGTACCGGGGGCCCTCGTGGTTGATCTTGTGCACCTTGTCGAAGTCGGCGTGCACGCCGGCCGCGCGGTCCTGGAGCAGGGCGTCCTCTTCCCAGGAGCCCTCCCAGAGCTTGTAGCTCACGTCGACGTACTCATCGGCCCACTCGTATCGTTCGTCGTGCCTAGTCAGACCCTCGAGCCCGAAGTTGCGGGACGCGTTGGGAAGGTAGTTGGTCACGATGTTCCACGCGATACGGCCCTTGCTGGCGTGATCGAGCGTGGAGACGCGCCGCGCGAAGTTGAACGGGTGCTCTTGGAGGACCGAGGCCGTGAACGCGATGCCGAGATGCTCGGTGACGTACGCGATCGCGCTGGCGAGCACCGACGGATCGTTGCTTGGCACCTGGAGGCCGGCCTCGAAGTACTTGCGCTCGTCGCCGCGGTAGGGCGCGTAGAGCCCGACCACGTCCGCGAAGAAGACCGCGTCGAACTTCCCTCGTTCCAGAGTTTTGGCGAGGCGCACCCAGTGCTCGAGGTCGTTGAAGTCGGTCTGGCGCGCCGCCGGGCGGCGCCAGGTGCCCTGGATGATGTGGCCGGTGGTGTTCATCACGAAAGCCGCGAAGTGCAGCGGACGTGGTCGTGCGGACGACGCGGCGGACATGAAGGTCTCCCGAAGGTGGGCGAGGTAGCTGGTCAAGCATAATTCCTACTAAAACTATAGTAATAATAGGAATTAGAAAATAGTCGTTGGCTGAAAGGTTTTTCCGATCGCGCGCTCGGGGTCTCCGATCACGCGCCCAGTGACGCGTACCGGCCGCGCCAGAACAACAGGGGGCTTCCTGAGCCGTCACCCGTGTGCGCGGCGGCGACCCGGCCGACGACGATCTCGTGATCGCCGCCCGGCAGCCGGTGCTCGACCGCGCACTCCAGCGTGGCCAGCACGCCGTGCAGCCGGGGGCTGCCGGTGGTTCCCGGCTGGTGCGGCACGCCGTCCCAGGCGGCCGCAAGCCCGCGCCGGGCGAAGTTGGACGACAGCTCCTCCTGCGGCGCGGCCAGGATGTTGACCGCGAACGCGCCGTGCGCCCCGATGGCCGTGAGCGTCTCGCTGGACCGGTCGAAGCAGACCAGCAGCAGCGGCGGGTCGAGGGACAGGGAACTTACCGCGTTGGCGGTGGTGCCGACCGGCCGCCCGTCCGGGGCGACCGAGGTGATCACCGTCACCCCGGTGGCGAAGTGGCCCATGGCGCGCCGCAGCTCCGCCGGGGTGACGGTAGTGCTCTCTTCCGTGCACGTCATGGCTAGACCTGTCCGTGGTTCGGTGGCGGGACGTCGCTGAGCAGGTAGTTGCCGATGTGGTGGTACTTCCAGTCCACCGGGTCGTGGCTCGCGTGCGTGCGGGCGTTACGCCAGTGCCGGGACAGGTCGTGGCGCTCGTCCGCCGCGCTCGCCCCGGTGAGCGCGAACAGGTCGCTGGCCACCGCGACGGCCGTCTCGCTGCCGAACGCCTTGGCCTGCGCGACCGCGATCGAGCCGCGGGCCGCCGCGGTCGCGTCGCGCGGCTGGCGGCCCGTCTCCTCCAGCGTGGCCGCCGCGGCGGCGAGCAGTGCCTCGGCCGCCCGCACCCGGGTGGCGAGCTCACCGAACCGGTGAACGGTGTGCGGGTCGTCCGCCGCGGCATCCGACCATCCCGCCCGGGCCGCCTCGAAGAACGGCCGCGCCCTGGTGCGGACGAACTCCCCGGCGTCGCGCAGCGCGCCCCCCGCGATGCCGACCTGGATCGCGGCGTGCACGAGCTGGGCCCGCGCGCCCAGCTGCTGCGGCCGCTCGAACGCCTGCTGATACGGGATGACCAGGGCGGGATCCACGGCGACGCCGTCGAACACCGCCGTGCCGCTCACGGTGGCGCGCTGCCCCATGACGTTCCAGTCCTCGTCGACGTGGACGCCGGCGGCGGCGCGGGAAACGAGCGCCAGCACGAGGCGGCCGGCGTCGTCGAGCGCGGTGACCCCGATCCAGCGGGCGGAGATCGCGCCGGTGCAGTAGTACTTGCGCCCGTCCAGGCGCAGCCCGGACGGGCCGTCGCGCAGCCGGGTCTTCAGGTCCTGGGCGTGCCGGCCGCCCCGCTCGGCCATGCCGCTGCCGAGCCGCGCCCCGGCCAGCACGTCCGCGAACACCCGCCGCTGCTGCGCCGCGGTGCCGAGGACGGCCAGCGTGTCGACGAACAGGAAGTGGGCCTGCGGGACCTGGGCGATCGCCGGGTCTACGGCCGCGATCGTCCGGATTACCTCGGCCAGCACCAACGGAGACAACTCGGGGCCGCCATGAGCCAAAGGGACCGTGATGCCAAGCAGGCCGCTCGCGTCCAGGGCGGAAAGCTCGGCCCACGGAACCGATCCGGCCCGGTCCCGTTCGATCACGCCGCCGGCAATCGAGGCGGCGTAGGCGCGCGCGGCCTCGACCGCCTCTCCAGCCGAGGAAAGCACACGGGTTCCCGCGCTGGCGGGGGCGATGCTCATCGGGAGTTCCCTTCGGTTGGGGATGCCATCAGGCCCCGGCGGCGCAGGACCGGGATCAGGCCCTCGGCCGTCTGGTAGGCCTCTTCCAGGTGCGGGTAGCCGGACAGGATGAACTCGTCGATGCCGAGCCCGTGGTACTCGGCGATGCGATCGGCCACCTCCTCGTGGCTGCCGACCAGCGCCGTGCCCGCGCCGCCGCGGACCAGCCCGACGCCCGCCCACAGGTTCGGCGACACTTCCAGGGCGTCGGTGCGCCCGCCGTGCAGCGCGGTCATCCGGCGCTGGCCCTCGGACTGCGACGCCCGCTGTATCGCCTGCGCGCGCTCGATCGAAGCGGGGTCGAGGCTGTCGAGCAGCCGCCGCGCCTGCTCCCACGCCTCCGCCGCCGAGTTCCTCGTGATCACGTGCAGCCGGATCCCGAAGTGCAGTTCGCGGCCGGCCACCTTGGCTCGCGTCCGCACCGCGTCCAGCTTCTCCGCCACCGCCCCGGGCGGTTCGCCCCAGGTCAGGTACACGTCGGCGTACCTGGCGGCGACGTCGAGGGCCGGCTCCGACGAGCCGCCCAGGTAGATCTGCGGCCAGACGTCGGCGGGGATGATCTGCCCGCCGCGCACGTCGTAATGCCGCCCCGCGAACGTCACCGGGGAGCCCCGCCACAGCTCGCGGACGATGTGCAGGAACTCGCCCGCCCGCTCGTACCGAGCCCGCTTGCCGAGGTGATCGCCGAACCGCCGCTGCTCAACGTCGTCGCCCCCGGTCACCACGTTGAGCAGCAGGCGGCCGCCGGAGATGCGCTGGTAGGTCGCGGCCATGTGCGCGGCCAGGGTCGGCGACATCAGCCCGGGACGGAACGCGACGAGGAACTTGAACCGCTCGGTCACCTGGGTCAGCGCCGCGGTCGTAAGCCACGCGTCCTCGCACCAGGAACTAGTGGGGGTGAGCGCGCCGGTGAAGCCGAGCTGCTCCGCGGACCGGGCGATTTGTCCCAGGTAACCGATGTCCGGCGCCCGTTCTGTCCCTCCGCTCGTCACCCTGTTGCCCGCGGCGCCGACGGCGTTACCCAGGCTCAGGTCGGTGCGCGAGTCGCCGTTGGTGGGCAGGAACCAATGCAGAATGACGCCCATGGCGGGGCTGCCTCCTCCTCGTGGTAGCGGTGCTGTCACCAGCATGCGAAGCGGGCCTCGCCGCCGTCCAATACCGATCTCCTACCCCGTGATAAGGTATTCCTATCATATCGATCGAAAATATATAAAAACACGGCGGTCAGGTAACCACGGCCGCAGCGGAAGGCTCGTCATCGTGCGGATCGAACAGCTCGAGTACCTCGTCGCGGTCGCCCGGCTCGGCTCCTACCGGAAGGCGGCCGAGTCGCTGCACATCTCGCAGCCCGCGCTGTCCGAGTCGGTCCGCGGGCTCGAGCGCGAGCTGGGGGTGGACCTGCTGGAACGCGGTCGGCAGGGCGCCCGGCTCAGCGATTCCGGCCGGGACCTCCTGCAGCACATGCTGGTCCTGCTCGACGCGGTGGACCGCCTCCGCCAGGCCGCCGACGAGCAGCACCAGATCAGCCGCATGGTGCGCATCGGCACGGTGAGCGCGGCCACCGTGCCGCTGCTCGCGCCTGCGATCAGGCAGTTCAGGGAAACGCACCCGGCGACCCAGGTGGAGGTGGTCGGCGGCCTCCAGGCCGACATCCAGCGCGCCCTGCTGGAAGGCAGCACCGACCTAGGCCTGGTGAACGTCCTGGAAGGCGACGACATGCCGCCGGAGCTGAACACCACCGCGCTGCTGTCAGGGCGTCCCGTCGTCTGCCTCCCGCCGGACAGCCCGCTCGCCGGCCGTCCGCAGGTGACCGTCGGCGACCTGCGCGCGGCCGCGCTGATCGGCATGCGGTCCGGCTACGTCATGCACCGCTACCTGCACCGGCTGCTGGCCGGGGAGGTCCCCGTGTTCGCCTACTCCGCGGACGGGGCCGAGATGGGCAAGCTGATGGTGGCCGAGGGCCTCGGCATCACGGTGCTTCCCGACTACAGCGTCATCGGCGACCCGCTCGAAACCCGCGGCGTCATCACCTGGCGGCCCCTCGCCGGGGACCGGACCAAAGTCCAACTGGTCATCCAGCGGCCGCACGCCGGCTCGCCGCCGCGCGCGGTCCGCGACCTGCACCGCATCTTCCTGCAGCGCGCCCAGGTACTCGGGTCATCCCTGGCCCGCGCCTCCCCACGCTCCTGACAAAGGCGATTCTCCCGAACGACTTGTCGCGACTGCCTCCGGCCCGCCGCCCGTCCCGGCTGGGCCGGCGACAGTCGCCCCCACTCCGTTCGGGATAGTGACATGAGAAACTCGCTAACTGACAGAAGCGGTCAAGGTCGAAGCCGGGGAGCCGCGCTCTCGGCGTCTGGGGGAGGCCCACCATGAACGTGAGCGCCGACACGCGCGCAACGCTGCGCCAGCAGGCAGCCGCGGTGCTGCACGGTAACGACGCGGGCGGCTGGACGCGGGCGGCGCCGGTGCTGTACCCGCACCAGTGGAGCTGGGACAGCGCGTTCATCTCGATCGGCTGGGCACACGTGGACGTCGGGCGGGCGATGACCGAGCTCGAGACGTTGTTCGCGGCGCAGTGGGCGACGGGGATGGTGCCGCACGTCGTGTTCAGGGCCGGCCCGGACCATCCTTACTTCCCTGGGCCGGAGTGGTGGGACACCTCCGTGTCGCCGGCCGCGCCCGCCGCGCCCCTGAAGACGACCGGGATCTGCCAGCCGCCGGTGCACGCCCTGGCGCTGCAGCGGATATGGCAGTTGACGCCGCCGGAACAGCAGCCCGCGATCCGCGTGCGCCTGCAGGCGCTCTACCCGAAGATGGTCAGCTGGCACCGCTACCTCGCCACCCAGCGTGATCCCGAGGCATCCGGGCTGGTCACCACCTATCACCCGTGGGAAGGCACGGACAACTCCCCGCGCTGGGACCGCGCACTCGAGCGCATCACGGCACCCAATCCCGGTCCGTACACCCGGCTGGACAGCAGCGAGGTTCCCGACCCTTCGCAGCGGCCCACTAACTGGGACTACGACCGGTTCCTGTGGCTGGTCGAACAGCTGCGGAAATACCGCTACGACGACGCGCAGATCTACCGCGAGTACCCGTTCCTGCTCAAGGACGTGTTTTTCAGCGCCGTCTTCGTCGCGGCGAACGCCGCGCTGCTCGACCTGGCCGACGTGGGCGGGGCGAGCAGCGAGGCCCGCGGTGACCTGGCCGGCTGGCTCGACCGTGGCCGCGCGGGACTGACCAGCCGCTTCGACCCGCAGACCGGCCTGTGCGCGGACTACGACGTCCGGGCCAAGGAGGACATCCGGCTGCGAACGTTCGCGAGCTTCGCGCCGCTGTTCGCCCGGACCACCGACCCCGGCCAGCGCGCCGCCCAGCTGCGGCTGCTCGACTCCGCGGACTTCTGCGGCCACCCGAAGCTGCGCTGGCCGCTGCTGCCGAGCACGTCGCCCGCCGAGTCGGCGTTCGAGCCGGAGAACTACTGGCGCGGCCCCATCTGGCCGGTCATCGACTGGCTGCTGTGGCAGTCGCTTGACCAGCTCGGCTACTCCGACCGGGCGGACGCGATCCGCGACGACTCGCTCCGCCAGCTCGCCGCCGGCGGTGAGTTCTGCGAGTATTTCGAGCCGTTCACCGGCCAGCACCTCGGCTCGACGCAGCAGTCGTGGACGGCCGCTGTGACCCTGGACTGGCTGGCTTCCGACCACGAGGACGAACCGAGCTGAGGAGGTGCCGGCGTGATCCTCCTTTTCGTCCCGCTTTCACGCCGACCCGCCAGCGTGGAGGTGCGGTGCGGGTGGTGGCCGCGTGGGGCCTGATGCCGCCGCGCGCCTGCTGGCCCGCGTCATGATCGCGAAGGATTTTCATTGAATGGGGGCTGTTGCAGAATTCGTTGACCTGGGATTACGTGTTTCCGGGTGTGCCGGCAGGGTGTTCGATAGAATCGGGTTATGGCTAAGGGTTACCGC